>OEIU01001935.1_pt1 | contig 11890 bp, 10 predicted proteins | sample 1539221 | NCBI WGS metagenome assembly OEIU01 (sample SAMN03792071, study PRJEB22550) | activated sludge metagenome | feature: wastewater treatment plant; material: activated sludge; isolation source: Wastewater treatment plant of a petroleum refinery complex | place: Argentina: Zarate | collected... | reverse complement strand
GTTCCTCGCGGATCGGGTCGATCGGCGGGTTCGTAACCTGGGCGAAATTCTGCTTGAAATAGGTATAGAGCAGCTTCGACTTCGAGGAGAGGGCCGAGATCGGGGTATCCGTCCCCATCGAGCCGACCGCCTCCTGGCCGGTCACCGCCATGGGCTGCATGAGCAGCTTCAGGTCCTCCTGGGTGTAGCCGAAAGCCTGCTGGCGATCGAGCAGGGAGACGTCGCCGCGCGGCTCGCGCGGCTGCACCTTGCGCAGGTCCTCCAGCACCATCTGCGTGCGCTTCAGCCAGTCCTTGTAGGGATGGGCGGTGGCGAGCTGGCGCTTGATCTCCTCGTCCTCGACGATCCGCCCCTCTTCGAGATCGATCAGCAGCATGCGCCCCGGCTGGAGGCGCCACTTCTGGACGATCGTCTCCTCGGGGATCGGCAGCACGCCGGCCTCGGAAGCGAGCACGACGAGCCCGTCCTCGGTCACGAGGAAGCGCGCGGGGCGCAGGCCGTTGCGGTCGAGAGTGGCGCCGATCTGTCGCCCGTCGGTGAAGACGATCGCGGCCGGCCCGTCCCAGGGCTCCATGAGGGCGGCGTGGTATTCGTAGAAGGCGCGCCGGTCCTCGTCCATGAGCGGATTGCCCGCCCACGCCTCGGGCACGAGCATCATCATGGCATGAGGCAGCGAATAACCGCCGCGGATCAGGAATTCGAGCGCGTTGTCGAAGCAGGCGGTGTCCGACTGGCCCTCGTAGGAGATCGGCCACAGCTTCGAGATGTCGTTGCCGAACAGATCCGAATCGACCGAAGCCTGTCGGGCCGCCATCCAGTTCACGTTGCCGCGCAGCGTGTTGATCTCGCCGTTATGGGCGACGAAGCGATAGGGATGCGCAAGCCGCCAGGATGGAAAGGTGTTGGTGGCGAAGCGCTGGTGGACGAGCGCGATGGCACTCTCGAAGCGCGGATCCTCGAGGTCGCGGTAATAGCGGCCCAGCTCGTGGACGAGCACCATGCCCTTGTAGACGACGGTCCGCGACGACAGGCTGACGGGGTAGAACTTCGACAGATCCGTGTCGCGCCGCTCGTAGACGGCATTCGAGATCACCTTGCGGACGATGAAGAGCCGGCGCTCGAAGGCTTCGGCATCCTGGATGGGCTTCGCCGAGCCGATGAAGACCTGGCGCTGCCCCGGCTCGGTCGCGGCGACCGAGGGGCTGAGGTCTTCGGAGCGGACCGGCACCTCGCGCCAGCCGAGGAGGACGAGCCCCTCGTCGGCCACGACCCGGGTCACGATCTCCTTGACCTCGCGGCGCGCCTCCTCCTCGCGCGGCATGAAGAAATGGCCGATGCCGTACTGGCCGGGCTCGGGCAGCGTGATGCCCAGCGCGGCGCATTCCTCCGCGAAGAAGCGGTGCGGGATCTGGACCAGGATGCCGCAGCCGTCGCCCATCGTCGGATCGCCGCCCACGGCGCCGCGATGATCGAGATTGGCCAGGATCTGGAGGCCCTGCTCGACGATGCGATGGCTCTTGCGGTTCTTCATGTCGGCGATCATGCCGACGCCGCAGGAATCGCGCTCCTGCGCCGGATCGTAGAGACCCTGGGCGCCCGGCAGCGCCGGATCGTCGCCTCGCAGCGCGGCCGCCGGCAATCCGCGGCCAAGTCCCATGCCCCTTCCGATGCCCGTGCTCTCGCCCATCATATTCCCCGCCATTTCCGTCCTTCGGCAAGGACAGCCTCGACTCGCCCGGATCGATTGTGGGGATCGTCCCGGGCCGTGATCACCTCATCGAGGCGGCCGCGACCCGATCTTCGCGCCCGCCTGTCGCGGGCAGGCGCAGCCTTTCAGCCGCGCGTACCCGCCGTGCCGTTGCGCACGCCTTCCGTGTCCGTTTTCGTCGTCGCCGCAGCGTTCACGACAAGCCTCTCCGACACTCGGAACTCGGGTCAGGTAGGACAGCATCCCTGTCCTAGTTTTGAACCGTGACAGATTTCACGGCCGCGCACAAGCGGATCATCGCCGAAAAATCGTTCCGCCCACGGCGCGTCTTGTGGGACGGCTCGGCCTCGGCCATCAGGCTCTTCCCATGACCACCGGCCTCTCCCTGAACTTCGCCAGCGACAACGTGGAGGGTGCGAGCCCTGGCGTGATGGAGGCGCTCCTGCGGGCCAATGCGGGCCCCGCGCCGGCCTACGGCACCGATGCCTGGACGAAGCGGGTGGAGGCGCGATTCGCCGAGCTGTTCGAACACGAGGTGGCGGTGTTCCCTGTCGCCACCGGGACCGCCGCCAACGCTCTCGCCCTTGCCGCGGCCGTGTCTCCCTGGGGGTCTTGCCTCTGCCATGTCGAATCCCATGTCGCCGACGACGAATGCGGGGCGCCGGAATTCTTCAGCCACGGCGCCAAGCTGATCGGTCTCGCCGGAACCGGATGCAAGCTCGATGCCGCAGAGGTCGAGAGGGTGCTCGACCGCTTGCCCGACCACGTCAAGCAGATGCCGGCCCAGGCGGTCTCCCTCTCGCAGGCGACCGAATGCGGCCTCGTCTACGGCCAGGACGAGATTGCCGCGATCGGAGCGCTGTGCCGCTCGCGCGGGCTCGCCCTGCACATGGACGGGGCACGTTTCGCCAACGCCCTCGTGCGGCTCGGCGCGAGCCCGGCCGAGATGACCTGGAAAGCGGGAATCGACATCCTCTCCTTCGGCGCCACCAAGAACGGCTGCCTCGCGGCCGAGGCCGTGATCGTGTTCTCCCCGCGCCTCGCCGAAAGCCTCGCCTACCGGCGCAAGCGCGGCGGCCACACCTTCTCGAAGTCGCGGTTCCTGGCGGCCCAGCTCGAAGGCTATCTCGACGCCGATGCGTGGCTCGCCCATGCGCGCCACGCCAACGCCATGGCGGCGCGGCTCTCGGGCGGCCTCGCCCGCCTTCCCGGCGCGAGGCTCGCCTGGCCGACCGAATCGAATGCCGTCTTCGCGATCCTGCCCCGCGCCATCGACCGCGCCCTCGCGGCGGCCGGCGCACTCTACCATCCCTGGTCGCCCCGCTTCCTGCGGGAGGGGGTTCGGGTGGGAGAGGGCGAACCGCTCTTCCGTTTCGGGACCCCCTTCCCCTCCCGGGCGAGAGGGGCCGCCCTGCTTCTCGCGACCGCCGCTTCCGAGAAATGGTAAACAAAACGTTAGCGCGACGCCGCGAGACCGCCCCAATCTGCAACGAAGCTGGGAAGGACATCCGCTCGGAGGCTCGCCTCACGGCCGCACCATGACCGCTCGATCCGCCCTGACTTCCTCGATGTTCCTGCTCCTGGCAGGTGCATTCTCCGCCTCCCCGGCCTCGGCCCAGTATTATGTCGAGCTGGGCTACGGCTTTGGCTACAGCCTGCCCGCGAGCCCCTATTTCTACAACGAGCCGCCGCCGCCCGGATATGACCGGCCCCGCGGCCGGCATCCGGCCGCCCGCGCACCGCGCCCGCTCCCGGCCGGCGCGATCGTCGACCGGCTGGAGGAGATGGGCTTCGAGGATGTCGGCCGGCCCCGCTTCACGGGCACGCTCTACATCGTCCAGGCGACGGGGCCCGGCGGCATGCGCCAGCAGATCGTCGTCGACGCCATCCGCGGCATCATCCTGAACCGCACCGCCGTCGCGGGTCCGCCCGCCCCCTATGGCGAGGAGCCCGCCCCGCGCCCGCGCCGCTATGGCGGCCGCCCGCTCGATGCCGACGAGCTTTATCCCGAGCCCGGCGCAACCCCGCATCCCGCACCCCGCCCGCGCAGGGGTGCGGCTGCTTCAGGACCGGCGCGAGGCGAGGCCCTGCCCTCCCCCGCCGATCCGCGCCTCGCCGATCCCCACCCCTTCGAGGGACGCGCGGGAAGCCGCCAGGCCCGCACCGAGAGCCGGGGCGACCTCGGGACGGGCGGGCCCGGCGCGCCGCCTTTCGGCATCGACCCCGGCGGCGCGTCCAGGCCGAAGCGGAGCACGAAGGACGGAGACGGACGCAAGGCGGCGCAGCCGCCCCCTCCGCCGAAGAAGCCGGTGGCCGAGGCCCGCCCGGCCGAGCCCAAGACGATTCGCGTGATTCCCGGCGTGACGCCCCTCAATGCGGGCGCGGGCGCCTCGCAACTCGACAACCTTCCCCAGCCCCCGGATCCGCCCCCGCCCACCGGGGAATAGTGGGCCTGCCCATGCGAAAACGCCCCGGCAAGCCGGGGCGTGGATTCTCTCTACAGCGGCGGGGGCCGCCGAATCGCGGGTCAGGCTGCGACCTTCACGCTGCCGTCGATCGTCTTGGGAGCAGCGCCGCCGATGGCGATCTGCCGAGGCTTCTTGGTCTCGGGGATCTCGCGCACCAGATCGATATGGAGCAGGCCGTTCTCCAGCACCGCGCCGGTCACCTGGACGTAGTCGGCAAGCTGGAAGCGGCGCTCGAAGCTGCGCGCGGCGATGCCCTGGTAGAGAACATCCGCCTTCTTGTCCTGGTCGAGCTTCTTCTCACCCTTCACGGAGAGAGCGTTCTCCCGCGTCTCGATGGCGAGGTCGTCCTGGGTGAAGCCAGCCACCGCGACCGAGATGCGATAGGCGTTCTCGCCCGTGCGCTCGATATTGTAGGGCGGATAGGAGGGGGCGGATTCGACGCCGCCGAGATTGTCGAGCATCGAAAACAAGCGGTCGAAGCCGACGGTGTTGCGATAAACGGGAGCAAGATCGTACTGTCGCATGGCATATCCTCCGTAAAGCGACATGCAGTATGAAGGTCCGCCCGAGGGCCGGACCGTCGTGCCGCCGTCATGGCCGGCACAGGCGTGAATTGGTGAGGAGATCGCGCCTGTTCAAGATCGTCCGCCCCGAAAATGTGATTGCCCGGGCGTCCATGGGGCTGCTCGAAACGCCGTTCAACCCCGCCCCCGCGGGTGCGGAGATCACTCCCCTGCGGGCGGCCGACGGGATCACGCTGCGAAGCGTCTTCTGGCCGCGGCTCGCCTCGGCGCCCCCGGATCGCGGGACCCTGCTCCTGCTCCAGGGGCGGGCGGAATTCGTCGAGAAATATTTCGAGATCGTCGCGGAGCTGCGCAAGCGCGGCTTCGCCGTCCTCGCCTTCGACTGGCGCGGCCAGGGCGCCTCCGACCGCCTGCTGGCGGAGCCTCATGCCGGGCATGTGCGGCTCTTCACCGATTTCCGGCTCGACTACGAGGCGGCGCGGGCGACGATCCCGGCCGGGGAGCGGGTGACGGTCCTCGCCCATTCGATGGGCGCGGCAGTCGCGCTGACGGGCGCGCATGAAGGCTGGCTCGGAGCCGAACGCCTCGCCTGCATCAACCCGATGGTCGGCCTCAGCCTGGTGCGCCCCGTCGCACCCGCCAAGCGCCTCGCGCATCTGCTCGTCCGCGCGGGGCTCGGCGAGCGGATGGTCCCCGGCGGCCGCCGCCCCTCGATCTCCACGCGCCCCTTCCGCCACAACCTGCTCTCGAGCGATCCCGGACGCTACGAGCGCGACGCCGCCCTCGCCCGCGCCCTGGACTGGCAGGCCATCGGATCGCCGACCATCGGCTGGCTCGCCACCGCCTATGACGCGATGGACAACCTCTCGCGCCCGGAGGTCGCCGCCTCGATCCGGCTGCCGGTCCTGATGGTGCTGAGCGGAAGCGACCCGGTCTGCTCCACCCCCGACATGCTGCGCTTCGCCCAGGCCCTCCCGGACGGACGCATCCTCGTCCTGCCCGAGGCGCGCCACGAAATCCTGATGGAGAGCGACGCCATTCTCGAGCGGTTCTGGGAGGCTTTCGACGCCTTTGCGGCCTAACCCGCCAGCAACTCCAGCACCTGCGCATGAAGGCGCCGGTCGCCGCAGGCCACGATCGCGCCTCCGCCCTCGGCGCGCTCGCCCGTCCAGGTGGTCACAATCCCCCCCGCCCCCTCGATGATCGGGATGAGGGCGACGATGTCGTAGGGCTTCAGCCCGGCCTCGACCACGACGTCGATATGGCCCGACGCCAGCATGCAATAAGCGTAGCAATCATAGCCGTAGCGGGTGAGGCGGGCGGCTTCCTCCACGCGCCGGTAGCGCGGCAGGAGATCGCCCGGGATCAGGCTCGGGCTCGTCGTCGAGAGCGTCGCCTCCGCGAGACTCGCGCAGGGGCGCGTTCGAATCGTGCGCGAGCCATGCGGCCCGCGATATCCGGCCCCGCCCCCGTCGCCGAAGAATCGCTCCCCGATGAAAGGCTGGTGCATCATGCCGTAGGCGGCCCGGCCATTGCGCAGGAGGCCGATCAGGGTGCCCCAGAGCGGAAAGCCGGAGACGAAGGACTTCGTGCCGTCGATCGGATCGAGAACCCAGACGAATTCCGCATCCTCGCGCTCGTTGCCGAATTCCTCCCCGACGATGCCGTGCCCGGGAAAGGCTCCGGCGATGAGCCGGCGCAGCGTCACCTCGGCGGCCTTGTCCGCTTCCGTCACCGGGTCGAAGACGCCCCCGCCCGACTTGTCCTCCGCCGCGAGGGTGGTGCGGAAGAACGGCAGGATGCTGCGGCCGGACGCCGCCGCCAGTTCTTCGACGAAGTCGGAAAAATCGATCGGTTTCATGCCTGCCTCGCCATTGCGGCCCCGGATCGAGATCGCCGCCTGTCACCCGCGCCTGTCACCCGATTGCCGCAGTCCCCGGCCGAATGCGCTGCACGCCACGATTGGACCTTGCAGGACTTGCAGCATGCCCTATCTTTATCCATGCAACGTCTTTGGGCGTTGCTGCCCTCCTTGGGCGTTTCCTCCCTAGACTTGGGCCGCCCTGCGGGGCGGCTCTTTTTCTTGGCGGATCATTCGGCCGCCATCGGCCGCGGCTCCTGGCCGATCTCCAGTTCCGCCATCACCTCCGCGAAGATGTCGACGATCTGCGTCGCGATCCTCCCGAAGCTCGGGGACGGCACAAGCGTCTTCTCGTCCATGTAGATCGCACGGTTGATCTCGATCTGGAGCGCATGACGCCGGAACGCCGGCGCGCCGTGATGCTCGGTGATGAAGCCGCCGGCATAGGGCTTGTTGCGCACGACGCCGAAGCCCCGCGCCCGAAAGGCGGCCTCGATGGTCTCGGTGAGGCGCGGCGCGCAGCTCGTGCCGTAGCGGTCGCCGAGCACGATCTCGGCCGTGCCGCCCTCGTCGCGCAGGGGTCCCGTCGAGGGCATGGAATGGCAATCGATCAGGATGGCCTCGCCGAACTGCGCGAAGGTCCGCTCGAGCAGGGCGTCGAGCGCCAGGTGATAGGGCCGGTAGAGCGTCTCGATGCGCCGGAACGCCTCTTCCAGGGGCAGGCGGCGGCGATAGATCTCGTGGCCGTCGGCGACGATCCGGGGAATCGTGCCGAGCCCGCCCGCGACCCGCATCGAGCGCGTATTGGCATGGGCCGGCAGCCGGCCCTCGAACATGCGCGGATCGAGTTCGTAGGGCTCGCGATTGACGTCGAGATAGGCGCGCGGGAAGCGCGCGCTCATCAGCGGCGCGCCGAGCGCGACGACCCCGCCGAAGAGGCGGTCGATATGGGCGTCCTCCGAGCGCCGCAAAGCGGTCGGATCGAGGCTCGAGGCCGCGATGAAGCCGGGAGGATAGATGCAGCCCGAATGCGGCGTGTTGAACACGAAGGGCGTCGCGAGCCGCAGCGGCTCGACGACGTCGAAGGGCGGCTCGAATTCGGGGTCCGGGAGATAGGGGCTCAAGGCAGAATCGTGCGGGAACGCGTCACCATCGCTCCTAGTCTGGCGAGCGGGGACCGCGCTGTCCATGCTCCAAATCGCCCCGAGCTTCCTTTACCGCTCGTTTACCCTGTTCAAGGTTTATGGGAAAGGTTCGGCCTCGACGTCGATTAGGCACACCCGATGAAGATCCTGCTGGCGGAAGACGATAACGACATGCGCCGCTTTCTGGCGAAGGCGCTGCAAAACGCGGGCTACGACGTGTCGTCCTTCGACAACGGCGCCTCCGCCTATAACCGCCTGCGCGAGGAGCCTTTCGAGCTGCTTCTCACGGACATCGTCATGCCCGAGATGGACGGCATCGAGCTGGCCCGCCGGGCGACCGAACTCGACCCGGACATCAAGGTGATGTTCATCACCGGCTTCGCCGCCGTGGCGCTCAATCCCGACCTGAAGGCGCCGCGCGACGCGAAGGTGCTCTCCAAGCCCTTCCACCTGCGCGAATTGGTCAACGAGGTGGAGAAGCTCCTCCAGGCGGCCTGACCCTCCCCTGCTTCTCCCCGTGAAACGGGGAGAAGCAGGGCCACTCCTCAGAGCGACCGGATGAGCAACCGTGATGACCTGCATCACGGTTTCTCGTTTGCGGCCCTGGCACGCAGCCTGCAATTTCGCGGCGGATACGGAGACCGCGATGCTTCTCGTCGGAATGCTCGACAGCCCCTATGTGCGCCGCGCCGCCGTCACCGGCACGCTGCTCGGCCTCGATTTCGAGCATCGCTCGGTCTCGGTGTTCCGGCACATGGACGCATTCCGCGCCATCAACCCGCTGGTCAAGGCGCCGAGCCTCGTCGCCGACGACGGCACGGTCCTCACCGATTCGACCCTGATCATCCAGCATTTCGAGGACGTCGCCGGCCGCTCGCTCCGCCCCTCGGCCTCCCTTGCCCGCACGCGCGACCTCGCCCTGACGGGCATCGCGATCGTGGCGGCCGACAAGGCGGTGGGCGTGGAATATGAGCGCAAGCGGCCCGAGCCGCAGAGGCATCGGCCCTGGATGGAGCGGATCGTCGTCCAGCTCGAAACCGCTCTGGGCCTCCTCGACGCCGCCGCGGCGGAGGGCCGCCTCGGCGCCGTTCCCGACCTTCGGCCGGCAGGCATCATGGCGGCGGTCGCCTGGGGCTTCTGCCGCTACGTCATCCCTGAATATGTGGACGAGGCCCGATGGCCGGCCCTCGCCGCCCAAGCCGCCGCCTGCGAGCGGCTGGAGGTGTTCCAGCGCTGGCCGATCGATCGGGAGTGAACCGCTTCTGCCCGCTGGCGGGCTACGTCCCCGGCAGGCGGTAATCGGCGAAGCGCCGGCGAAGCTCGGTCTTGAGCAGCTTGCCGGTCGCCGTATGCGGCAGCTCCCCGACGATCACCACGTCGTCCGGCATCCACCATTTGGCGATCTTCGGACGCAGGAAGTCCAGAACCTCCTCCCGCGTCGGCGCCGCGCCCGGCGCGGGTACGACGACGAGGAGGGGCCGCTCGTCCCATTTCGGATGGGCGATCCCGATCACCGCCGCCTCGGCGACGGCGGGATGGCCGACCGCCAGGTTCTCGATGTCGATCGAGGAGATCCATTCGCCGCCCGACTTGATCACGTCCTTTGCCCGGTCGGTGATGCGCATGTAGCCGTGCGGACTGAGCGTCGCGACGTCGCCGGTGTCGAAATAGCCGTCCTCGTCCAGGATCTCCTCGTCCTCGCGCTTGAAATAGCGCCGCACGACGGCCCAGCCGCGCACCTTGAGGCGGCCGAAGGTCTTGCCGTCGCGCGGCAATTCGCGGCCCTCGTCGTCGGTGATCTTCCATTCGACGCCGAAGGGCGCGCAGCCCTGCGTGGCCTTGGTGGCGAGCAATTGCTCGTAGTCGTCGCTCGCCACCTCGGGCTTGATGGAGCAGATCGAGCCGACCGGGCTCATCTCGGTCATGCCCCAGGCATGCAGGACCTGGACGCCGTATTTGCGCTCGAAAGCCTCGATGACGGCGGGCGGGCAGGCCGAGCCGCCGATGGCGACGCGCTCCAGGTCGGGCAGCCGGAGGCCGAACTGCTCCATGTGCTGGAGGAGGGCGAACCAGATGGTCGGCACCGCGGCGGTGAAGGTCACCTTCTGCGTCGTCAGGATATCGTGGACGGAGGCGCCGTCGAGCCTGGGGCCCGGCATCACGAGCGCGCTGCCGATCATCGGCGCGGCGAAGGCGAGCGACCAGCTATTGGCATGGAAGAGCGGCACGACCGGCATGACGACGTCCCGCGCCGACAGGCCGAAGGCGTCGGCCTGCGAGGTCATCAGCGCCTGGAGCAGGTTCGTGCGGTGCGAATAGAGCACGCCCTTGGGCTCGCCGGTGGTGCCGGAGGTGTAGCAGAGGCCCGCGGCCGTCGTCTCCTCGACATCCGCCCAGCGGAAATCCGCATCCGCCTCCGCGATCCACTCCTCGTAGGGAACGGCGTTCCGAAGGCTCGTCGGCGGCATATGCGCCCCGTCCGTCAGCACGACGTAGCGCTCGATCAGGGGCAGCTTGTCGGCCAGCTTCTCCATCAGCGGCACGAAGGTCAGGTCGAGGAAGAGGATGCGGTCCTCGGCATGGTTGGCGATGTAGAGGATCTGCTCGGGGAAGAGGCGCGGATTGATGGTGTGGTAGACGGCGCCGAGCCCGGCAATGCCGTACCACGCCTCGAGGTGGCGGTGATTGTTCCAGGCGAGGGTCGCGACGCGGTCGCCGGGCCGGATCCCGTCGCGCGACAGGCGCTTGGCGACCTTCAGCGCCCGCTCCCTCACCTCGCGGTAATTGGAGCGGTGCAGGGGTCCTTCGGTCAGGCGCGAGATCACCGCCCGCTCGGGATGCTCGGCGGCGGCGTAGTCGATCACCTTGTGGATCAGGAGCTTCCAATCCTGCATCAGCGCGCGCATGCATCGCCTCCGGCAGCCCGCATCGGGACGGGCATCGGCCCGGAGGTTTAGGACAGGCGCTGTCCCGCGCCAATCGGACCTTGGCGGGGGAAGCCGGGGGCAGGCCGGCGACCGGGCAGGGCGTCCAGCACCGCCACCGCGAGCCCGGCGGCCAGGACCGGCCAGCCCGGCCGCAAGCCGAGATCGGGATCGGCGATGCTGGCGAAATATTGCGGCAGGAAATCCCGCAGCGGCTGGTGGAAGGCGAGCGCAAGGCCGATCCCCTCGCCGAGGAAGACGAGCGCGGAGGCCGCGATCGCGAGGAGGGCGAGCCGCAGAGGCGTCAATCCCGCCTCGCCCGAGCGCGCTGCGAGCAGGCGATAGGCCATGAGCCAGAGGAAGAGCCCGGCATAGAGGGTCGGGACGACGATATCCGCCTTCGTCTGCTGGAAGAAATGGACGAGCGCGAGCAGCGCGATGACATAGGTCGCTTGGTGCAGGCGGCGCCAGCGAAGCCCGCCGAGCCGCTTCACCATGGCGTCGTTCGAGGTGGCCGCAAGAACTGCGAGCCCGAGCAGGGCGAGGAAGCCGATCGTCAGGTAGAGGCGCGAGACGATCTCGGTCGCCGCCTTCACGAGGTCGAGCTTCAGGTCTGCGACGAAGAGCGCGACGTGAAGAGCCGCATAGGCGAAGCTCGCGACGCCGATCATGCGGCGGACATCGAAGAGCTGGGAGAAGCGGCCGGAGCGACGCAAAGGCGTCACGGCGAGCGCCGCGGGGAGGAGGACGGGCGCCCCCCGGCCGGTGCGGTGGACCGCCGCGTTCAGCGGCCGCCCGCCGAGCGCACCGCGCACCGCGTCGAGCCCGAGCAGCAGGACGGGGGCGGCCAGCACGGCAAGGGTCGCGATTCGCAAGGGAGACGGCCGCCCCTTCCGGTCGCGCCACAAGAGCAGGATCTCAGGCATCGCCTCGGCTCATTCCCTCGAGCAGGATCCCGAAAGCCGGTTCCCGCCTCCGGGATCATGCACTCGGCGCGCCGGGCCGCGGTGCGCCGAAGCGCATGGCGCTCGCGGCAGCTCCCGCGAGGGCCACTCCGGCCGCGACCGTGAGCGCGAGCTTTTCCCCTCCCCCCTCCGGGCGCAGCGCGAAGAGGATCGCCACCATCGTCGCGCCCGCCGTCTGGCCCGTGAGGCGCGCGGTCGCGAGCATGCCGCCCGCCGCGCCCGAGCGGCTCGGCGGGGGCGCCCCGGTCATCCGCCCGGTGTTGGGGGGCCGGGAAACCCCCAAGCCGCGGCCGCA
>OEIU01001934.1_pt1 | contig 11895 bp, 11 predicted proteins | sample 1539221 | NCBI WGS metagenome assembly OEIU01 (sample SAMN03792071, study PRJEB22550) | activated sludge metagenome | feature: wastewater treatment plant; material: activated sludge; isolation source: Wastewater treatment plant of a petroleum refinery complex | place: Argentina: Zarate | collected... | reverse complement strand
CATAAAGCGAAAAGCTCAGGTCGAACAAGCCGTTCGATGGCTGGCCGCCGTGCTCAAGGAATCCCTGGTAGGTGAAGGCAGGCAGTTGCGGTGTCTGGGCCAGAGCGCAGCTCGCGAACGCCACGACGATCGCGAACAAAAAACCGGAAAGTATTCTCATGGTTGGCACGCCTCGAAACTGCTGCGGAAAAGAGTGTCGGTTCTCGCGGGCGCTCCCCAGAAGCCCGCATTCAGCGCATACGTCGCACTTTGCGATGGTCCGGCAGCGGGTTGCCCGATCGTGCCGGCGAGTTCGAAACAGGGACTCCGCGCAATCATGGTCCCACCCCCTGCTATCACCTTCGCGGTGATTGCATAGGTTTGAGTTCCCGAGGGATTTGTCTGCGTCGATGTCGCTGACTGCGCGGCAACCGAGCCCTCTGCGGTCACCAGCATGAGCGAAAGGGAAAAACAAAGGGGGAAAAAGCGATGGCGACATTGCAACAGGCCAACGAGCCATTCCAAAACATTCGACATTCGAGCTCCCTGAAAAAACCGTCGTGACGCCGCGTTGCCTTCCCTCAACTCGCACTTCAGAGAGCAATCCCGAACCCAATGCGGCGTGCATTTCACGACAACTTCCGCAACTCGGCAAGCATACTGCGGACAAATGCATGAGGACACATGCAGGGCGAGAATGCAAGTGAAAGACTAGCGCTTGTTTACATTTGGCCACAAAGCATGGGCCATGGCGACCCAACCAACGATGAACGACGCGCCGCCGATCGGGGTAAGGATTCCCGTCCAGCGCGGCGCCCCGAGGGCCAGGCAATAGAGGCTGCCGCAAAAGAACAGGATTCCGCACAGGAACGCCATGCTGGCGAGGCGTTCCGCTGCCGCGGCCGGGCGTGAGGGAAGCGCGATGAAGAGGAGGCCGAAGGCATGCAGAAACTGGTAGTCGACCGCGGTGCGCCAAAGCGCCAGCGCATCGGGATCAAGCACCGAGCGCAACGCATGCGCACCGAACGCGCCAAGCAGTACGGCCGCAGCGGCGAGCAGGCTGCCGGATACGCCGGCGAGCCTGCGCGTGTGGCTCAGATTCATGTCGGCCCGCAGGTGAAGCGGTGCGCGGCACGCACCGGTTCACCCGCGCGGTGGCGGAATGACCGCGCCATCAGCCCGGCTTGCCGGCTTTTTTCGCCGGGGCCTGCACCGCCTTGCTGTCCAGCGGCTTGAGCATGTCGTCCATCGACTTGGTCATGTTGCCGGACTTGTAGGCCGGCAGCACGAAGGTCCAGCCCTGGAAGGACGCATTGAGCGCATCGACTTCGGCCTTGAGTGCCGCGAGACGCTGCTCGCGGTCTTTCGCCGGATCGACCTCGGCGGCCGCTTTTCCGTCCGCGGGCGGCGTCGCCTTCGCGTTGTCGGAACCGGCCTTCGCACCGGCGACCTCCTCGGGCTTTTTCGCGTTCGCGTCCTTCGCTTTTGCCTCGACCACCCTGGCCTGCTCCGCCGCGATATGCTTGGCCGCCATCTCGCTGTCGAACGATGCACTGAAGGTGACGTGGTGCTTGTCGCCGACCTGCCACTCGCTGGCATCGACCACGACACCATCGAACGTCTGGTAGCGAATCCGGGTGACATGCTCCGGCGCGGCGACCTCCGTGGCAGGCGCGACATCGTCGATGCGCAGGTCGGCGAGTACCGAGGCGAGTCCGTTGGCGGCGAACTCGGAACTGGCCTCGCGGCCCTTGGGCAGGTCGGCGATCGTGTAGTGCGCGTCGTCCGGCGCGTTCTTGAACACCCGCAAGGTCTTGCCATCCGGCTGGGTGATCGCGACCGACGCGATGCGCTCGGACGGAATGTTGGCAAGGTCCTTCTGCAACCAGTCGGCGGCATTCTTGTCGGGGATCAGGTTGCCCTTGGCTAGCCAGCTCTGCGCCTCGTCGCTGCGGCGAACATAGGTGCCGGCCGCCTGTGCGTTGAAGTTGCCGGCGATGAAGACAACCGGCTTGGCCAGCCCGTCGATCTCGACCTCGATGCCCTTGGCCGCCGGCTCGCTGATGTCGGAGACGCCGAGATCCGCGTAGCGTTCCTTGTTTGCCGTCTTCTGCTCGATCAGGCTCGCATTGGCCACCTTGAGCAGGAACTCGCGCAGCCTGCCGACATCGGCCGGATAGCCGCCCTTGCTGGCGACTTTCCAGCCATTGTCGGAATGCGCAAGTTCGACGGCCTTCTGCTTGTTGGCGGTGGTCAGCGACAGGCGGCTGACATCGTTGACGTGCTCGCCGAGGCCCTCGACCAGGGCGTCGGCGCGCGCGCTGAACTCGCGTACCGGCTGGCGCGAGTGGTTGATGGCGAAAGCGGCGGCAACGGCCACGCCGGTGACCACACCGAGCTTGACCAGGCTTTTCTTGTTCATCATGACTGGGTCCTCGTGTTGCTCAGGACGACTTGCGTCGACGTACCTGCCACATCGCGAAACCCACGGCAGCGAGGGTCACCAGCAAGGGCACGAGCACGATGTTGAAGAATTTCAGGCGGCTGCCCAGGGCTTCGATCTCGGCATCGAGCGAACGTCGCACATCACGCAATTCCTTGCGGATGTCGGCCTTGCGCTTGATGAAGTTGTCGAGCTCGGCCTTCTGTTCGGGCGACATGATCATGGCCTGGTCGCGCGACTTCGCGCCCTGCAGTTCGGTCAGCTTGCGCTCGGTCTCCTGCAGTTCGCGCTGCAGCTCCTGTTCCTTTGCGCGGAAGCGGTCGTCGGCGCTGCGCTTGAGTGCTTCGACCGTGGTGAATGGGCGCTGCGACGTGGCGCGACCACGGATCGAGATCAGCGCCGACGAGCCGGTCAGGTTGTCGATCGTGTTGAGCACGAAATCGCCGTTGTTGGCAAAGGCGTTCATGAGCTTCTGGCCGAGGAAATTCTGCACCTGCACCCACAGCCGGTCGGCGAGCAGGTCGGTGTCGGCGACTACCACGACCTGCCCGGCTTCCTTCGACTCGGCCAGATGGCCGGCTTCGCTGCGCTCCGGGAACGCGGACTTGAACTTGCCCTCGACGCGGCCGGCGATCACGTAGCGTTCACCGGTCGCATTGAAGCCGTCGAGCAGTGCGCTCGGGTCGGGCAGCATGCGCAGGCGGTCGGCCGGCGCAGACATCGCATCACCCGAACTCTGCATCAGCGGGATCAGCTTGCTGGTCGAATCCTTGGCCAGGCCGATGTAGCCGGCGCTGGACACGTTGATCGCATCGAGATTCGCGGTGACGACGTCGTCGTGGTTGAGGTCGGCGGAGGTCAGGCCGATGATGCCCGGATGGCGCACCGGCGCACGGCCCTGGCCGACGCTGACGGACACCGCGCGTGCGCGATCGAGCACGATCGTCTTCGGGTCGTACTCGATGCCCCAGGCCTTGAACAGCCTGGGCAGGTTCGAGGAATGGTCGGCGAACATCGCCGCCTGCGGATTCTCCGGATCGGCGCCCGAGGTATCGAGTTCCGCATCGGGATCGACGAACACCAGCAGATGCCCGCCGCGCAGCACGAACTGGTCGATGGCGTACTGCGTATCCTCGGACAGGTCCTTCGGATGCACGAGGACCAGCACGTTGATGTCCGGGTCGATCGACTTGATCCCGGCCGGATTGAGGTCGCGCACGTCGAAGGATTGCGTGAGCTGCTGCTGGACGGCCCAAGGATCGCGCATCTGCCTTGTCGCCGGATCGAAACCGACGCCCATCGGCAAGCCGGAAACCATGGCGATCGCCGGTTTCTTCGGCGTGGCCAGGTCATGGATCAGCTTGGCCACGTCATATTCGAGGAAGGCTTCCTTGTCCGGCTGGAAGAACGGGATCACCGCCTGTCCGTTGGTCGAATTGGTCCCGGCCAGGCCGAGGAACACGGTCTCGCCGGCGTTGCTGACCGGCACGGCCTGCAGGCCGTAGGTCGTGGCGCGGTCCTCGTCCTCGGAGAACGGCAGCGGATCGATGACCTCGAGGTTGATGCGGCCGTTGGAGCGCGCCGCCATCTCCTCGAGCAGTTCGCGCACGCGCGTCGCATAGGTGCGCAACTGCGGCAGGTTCTGCGTGCCCTTGTCGGAATAGAACAGGTAGAGGTTGATCGGCTCGTCGAGCTTGGCGAGGATTTCCTTGGTCCCCGGCGACAGCGTGTACAGGTTGTTCTCGGTGAGGTCGACGCGCGCACCGCGGAAAAGCACGTTGACCACGAGCATGAGGGCGACGAACAGCACGATCAACACGATCAGGGCGCCGCCGGAGAGTGTCTTGCGATTGGATGACATGTCTTTGGGCTTCCTCAGTCGGCTTTCTTGAGGTCGATCACGATCGCACTTGCGTACAACCAGAAGCCGATCATCAACACGAAGTAGAGAAGATCGCGCAGGTCGATGACGCCCTTGCTGATCGATGCGAAATGGGTCAGGAAACTCAGGCCGGCGATGGCATCGACCAGGCCCTGCGGGGCCCAGGCGCGGAATGCATCGAGCACCAGCGGGAATCCGGCCATGACCAGCACGAAACAGGCGACCACGGTAAGGATGAAGGCGACCACCTGGTTGCGCGTCGCGGCGGAGATGCAGGAGCCAATGGCGAGGAAGGCGCCAGCCATCAGCAACGCGCCCAGATAGCTGGCGATGATCACGCCGTTGTCCGGATTGCCGAGGTAGTTGACCGTGATCCACAGCGGGAAAGTCAGCGCCAGGGCAATGCCGATGAACGACCAGGCGGCGAGGAACTTGCCCATCACCGCGTGCCACCTCGTGATCGGCAGGGTCAGCAGCAGTTCGATCGTGCCGCTCTTGCGTTCCCCCGACCACAGGCGCATCGAAACCGCCGGGACCAGGAACAGGTACAGCCACGGCAGGAAATTGAAGAACGGCAGCAGGTCGGCCTGGCCGCGCTCGTAGAAGCCGCCGAGATAGAACGTGAAGGCGCTCGACAGGACGAGGAAGATGACGATGAAGACATAGGCGACCGGCGTCGCGAAATAGCTGCGCAGCTCGCGCCGGAACACGGTGGAAATCGCGCTCATGCCCTCGCCTCCTTTGCTTCGTCGCCCTGGGTGATCGTGCGGAAGACCTCGTCGAGGCGGCCGCCCTCGAGGGCGAGTTCACGCACCACGATGGAACGTTCCTGCAAGGCGTCGTTGACGGCGGCGAAGATCTTGCGTCCGGGCTTCGGGAAGGCTGTGATGCGGCCGTCCTGGGCATCGACCTCGATCGATGCGACATCGGCCACGCGCGAAAGCGCTTCCTTCGCGGCCTTGATGTCGGGAGCGGTCAGCGACACCGCCTGGTGGTAGCGCGAGCGCGCCTCGAGTTCGGCCGGGGTGGCGTCGGCCAGCACGCGACCCTTGGCGATGATGATGGCGCGGCTGCAGACTGCATGCACTTCTTCGAGTACATGGGTCGAGACGATGATGGTCTTGTCGCGCGCCATCGCATTGATCAGCGTGCGCACCTCATGCTTCTGGTTCGGATCGAGTCCGTCGGTCGGCTCATCGAGGATCAGCACCTGCGGATCGTGCAGGATGGCCTGGGCCAGCCCGACGCGGCGCTTGAAGCCCTTGGACAGCGTGTCGATCGGCTGCTCGAGCACGTTTTCCAGGTTGAGCCTGTCGATCGCGTCGTCGATGCGCTTGCCCCGCACGTTGCCCGGCACGGCGCGCGCGTCGGCGATGAAATCGAGGAATTGGCGAACCGTCATCTCGCCGTAGCTCGGCGCACCCTCCGGCAGGTAGCCGATGACGCGACGCGCCTCCAGCGACTGCGTCTCGACATCGAAGCCGCACACCCTGGCGCTGCCCGAAGTCGGCGCGAGGAAGCCCGCGATCATCTTCATCGTGGTCGACTTGCCGGCGCCATTCGGGCCGAGGAAGCCGAGCACCTGGCCCGGCTCGACCTTGAAGGTTATGCCATCGACAGCGACCAGTTCGCCGTACCGCTTTCCCAGAGCTTGGGTTTCTATCATTGTCGAATCACCTTGGTTTTCGATGTCCAGTGAATTCCGCCGACTGGCGCGAAACCGGCGGAACGCCCCCCGCCGCGATACCCGGGGCGTCAGCGTCCGCCGGGAAGTCCAGACCGGTGCGAACGACGCGAAGGATTGCGAGCGATGCGCAATGTACCCCAGAAGGAGGCAAAAAGTTCCCGGACAGCGCGACGCGGTCGCCGATCAGAAGTCATCCGCTGGCGGATAGACGCGGCCCTCGCGCAGCGGCCTGAAACACGGCGCCTCGCCGTAGAAGGTCTCTTGCCGTGCCTCCGGGTGCCAGCCGGGGATACCCGACAGCGGCAGCGGGCGCAGTTCCTGCGGGTCACGCAACCTTGCGCCGGCGCCGATCAGCCCGGCGACGCGCTGGTCGATGCGCCGGCCCAGTGCATCATCGCCAGCCGCGGCGGCCGCGACGTCTTCGGCCGAAGCCATCAGCACGATGGTCTTGGCCAGCAGCAGGCGCGCCGGCTGCAAGGCCAGCTCGAGCACCGCATGACCGAACACCTGCACCGCGATGCGCGACCCCCAGGCCGGGCGCTCGCGCCAGAACAGGCCGTGCCAGTCGTGCCGGTCCCACAGGTCGACCAGCCCGGGATCGCTGCACAGGGCAATCGCGCCGGCCTCGTCGAAATGGGTCATGGCGCATTGCGCGCGCGTGCGTTCGCGACGACCGATCTTCGCGATGTCGGCGCACTGGGCGAGATTGAGCGCCTGCTTGATGCGCGGGTAGCGCAACCAGACCAGCGCATTCAGCAGATCGTGCCAGTTGTGTTCGCGGGTGGCGATGCAGCCGGCCCTGATGCGCTCTTCGTAGTGCAGGCCATCGGCCAGCATCTGCGCGGACTGCACGGCAAATCGCGGTCGCCCGATGCCGTCGTGGCGTTGCACCGCGCAGCGCAACGTCTCCAGTTGCGCGACGCTTGGCAGGCCGGTGCCAGGCAGGAGCAACCCGCCATGCAGGTCAGTCCAGCCGGCCAGCGGAGGCCTGTCGAAAACGGCGCTGTCCGGCGATTCGTGGGGTCGGTCTGCGAGGTGCAATGAGGATCTGCCGTACTGCCGGAGTTCGCGGAATGCCACCGGGCGCGCTGGCGTCGGCGGCGCAGCGGGCGGCCCGCACGGGAATCCGCTGCTGCCCGGCAAGGATAGCCCGGGCGCAGCGGGATGGGCAGGTCGACCGGCGCGACCGATGCCGCGCACGCGCCGGTCCCGGCTGCATGGATGACCTCCGGCCGGCTTCGCGCCTGCCGCAAACGCGCTAGCATTTGCATCTGGTCACGATGGAACACCGATGGACGGACATCCATCCCATGCAGTGCGTCGGCCCATGAACAGGCTCCTGGCGATTTGCCTGGTCCTCGGCGGCGCCATGCCGGACGCCCAGGCATGGGCCGCGACCGACACATCGCCTGCGCCCGGGCAGGGCGGAACCGCCACCGACGCGCGGCGCGTCGCCGAATCGCTTGGCCCGTCGATCAACGCGCTCGGCCTGCTCACCGCAGCACTCGGTGCCGGCGAAGGCGCGCTGGTCGTGCACACGCTGCAGGCGCATCTCATGCAGGCGCTGCACGCAACCGCACCGGCCCGCCTGGCGTGGCAGCGGGTCGAGGCCGTGGCCGGGGCGCTGGGCGACATGCCCGCCAGCTTGAACGCCATCGAACGCCAGGCCGAGGCTGCCCTGCTGCTGAGCGACTATGCCAGCTCGAGGGTGCTGGCCGAGAAACTCCTGCGCCTGGCGAGGCGAGCCGGTTCATCCGACTACGAAGCGTCCGCGCAAGGGTATTTCGGCATCCTCGCGCGCCGGCAGGGCGATCTCGATGCGGCGCTCGGGCACTACAACGCGGCGATCGAAATGCTGCGCGACAGCGGCAACGAGTTCCGCAAGGCGCTGATCCTCAGCAACCTTGGCACCCTGATGCGCGACCGCGGTGATTTCGCCCGCGCGCTTGGGCTGCAGCTGGACGCCCTTGCCATCCGGGAGCGCATCGGCGACCGCCTCGAGACGAGCCTGCGCAATATCGCGCTCCTTTACCGCGAGATCGAGGACGAGCAGAACGCGCGCAGCTATTTCGAGCGTGCACTGGCCAATGCCGACCGCAGTGCGAACCCGGAAACCTATTCGCCGGTGCTCGGCAGTTACGCCAGCCTGCTCAACGATGTCGGCGACCACGCGGCGGCCCTGGCGGCGGCCCGTGAAGCCCTCGGCATCGACATTTCGCTGGGCAACCGTTCCAACCAGGGCCTCGAGCAACTGGAAGTTGGCCGCGCCCTGTACGGCCTCGGCCAGCCCGTCGAAGCGCTCGATCAACTCGAATCTGCGCTGGCGATCGGACGCGAGCTCGACCAGCGTGAAATCGTCGCGCGTTCGCTGCTGCACCTGGCCGAGATCAACCAGGCGCAGCACGATTCGCTGCGCGCCCGCGGCATGATCGACGAGGCCATCGCCGGCCTCGAGGCCGCGCTGCTGCGTCCGCAGCTCGTGCAGGCCTATGCCGTCCGCGAAAAGATCGCACTCGCCGAGCACGATCCGGAGTCGGCGCTGAGGTTCCTGCGCCGCCATGCCGAGCAACGCGAACTGCTGCTCGGCACGCGCGCCAGCCGCCAGCTCGGCGAACTGCAGGCGCGCCACGCCCGCGCCGAAGCGGAAAAGGACCTTGCCCTGCTGCAGAAGGACAACGAACTGCAGAACGCGCGCCTCGACAAGCAGGACGTCGAACGCAAACTCGGCATGGTCGCCCTGGTCAGCCTTGGCCTCGCGCTGCTGCTGGGTATCTGGCGCTATCACGGCGTGTTCATGCTCAATCGCACCCTGCTGTCGAAGAACCTCGAGATCGATGCCCAGAGCAAGGCCCTGGCCGACGCCAACGAGCGCCTCGAGGAGCGAGCGGCGGCGCTCTACCAGGCCGCGATCACCGATCCGTTGACTGGGGTCTGCAACCGCTCCCACCTGCGCGAGCGGGCCAGCCGGCGCCTCGCCCGCTGCGTTGCCACGGGATGCGACATGGCGGTCCTCGTCATCGACTACGATTGCTTCAAGCAGGTCAACGACCAGCTCGGCCATCTGTTCGGCGATCGCGTGCTGGTCGCGGGTGTCGCGGCGATGCGGCAATGCCTGGATGACGACGATATCCTTGGCCGCTTCGGCGGCGAGGAATTCGTCGTCATCCTCGGCAGCGAACGTGCAGCTGTCGCCGAAGACATCGCCGAGGCCCTGCGCGACCGGGTCCGGCAATCGCTCGCGCAGTTGCCGACGCAGGGCATCGCGGTCACCGTCAGCATCGGCCTGGCCCGGCTGTCGGATCTCGCCCAACCGGCACGGGCCAGCGTCGACAGCCTGCTCGATGCGGGCGACCGCGCGATGTACGCGGCAAAGGCCGCAGGCCGCAACCGCGTCGCGCGATTCAGCGCCACGCCGCAACCGCTGGAGGATGCCGTCGATGGGTGAAACCCTGCAGATGAACAGCGCCGGCATGCAGTGCATCGGCGCCTACCGGGCGATGCCGGCCGGCGAGCCCAGGGGCGGCATCGTGGTCGCCCAGGAGATATTCGGAGTCAATGCGCACATCCGCAGCGTCGTCGACCGCTTCGCCGCGCATGGCTATGTCGCCATCGCCCCGGCGTTCTTCGACCATCTGGAAAGCGGGGTCGAACTGGACTACGACGCGGAAGGAATCGCCCGTGGCCGGGCGCTGATCGACGAACTCGGCATCGACCGCGCCGTCGCCGACGTCGGCAGTGCCGCCGACGCGATCCGGTCGGCCGGGCGGATCGGCGTCGTCGGCTACTGCTGGGGCGGAACCGTGGCGCTGCTTGCGGCGATCCGCCTCGGGCTTCCGGCAGTCAGCTACTACGGTGCCCGCAACGTCAACTATCTGCACGTGGCGCCGACTGCTCCGCTGCTGTTCCACTTCGGCGAGCAGGACAGGTCGATTCCTGCCGAAGCCGTGCAACGCCATCGCGAGGCACTGCCGGGTGCAGAGATCCACGTCTATCCGGCCGGGCACGGGTTCAACTGCGAGCTGCGCAAGGACTACGATGCCGCCAGTGCGAAGCTCGCCTTTGAACGCACGCTCGATTTTTTCGCACGCACGCTGGAATGACATGAAACCGCCAACCCCTGCCGACTTCGTCCTCGACGCCAGGCTGGCTGCCGATACGCATCCACTCGCACGCTTTCAACTGTGCGACCTGCGGCTGATGGACGATAGCCATTTCCCATGGCTGGTGCTGGTCCCGCGGGTTGCCGCCGCGCGCGACCTGATCGACCTCGACCGTGCTCAGCAGCACCTGCTGAGCGACGAGATCGATCGTGCATCGCGCCTGCTGCGCGACGCCTTCCGGCCGCACAAGCTCAATGTCGCCGCCCTCGGCAACGTGGTCGCACAGCTGCATGTCCACGTCATCGCGCGATTCGAGGACGATCCGGCCTGGCCCGCGCCTATCTGGGGCAAGGTCGAGACGCGGCCCTATACGCCGGAAGAGCTGGTCGAATGCATGGCCCTGCTGGACAAGTTGCTGCGCGCGTGAGCGCCGACTACACCATCGAGCCGCTTGGCGAGGACGCCGTACTGCTGCGTTTCGGCACCAGCCTGGATCGCGCGCTCAATGCGCGCGTGCACGCGCTGGCCGCGAGCATCCGTGAGGATCGGCCCGCCTGGCTGGTCGATATCGTGCCGGCCTTCTCGACCCTGGCCCTGTGCATCGACCTGGCCGCCCTGCAGCAGGGCGACGAAGCCTTGCCCATGGTCCGCGACTGGCTCGGCTCGCAGCCGCACGGGAGCACTTCCGCTGCACGCAGCGATGCATCCATCTGCCACGAGATCGCAGTCCGCTACGGCGGCGAACACGGCCCTAACCTCGCCGCGCTCGCCGCGCATGCCGGCATGGACAGCGCGGAAGTCATCAGGCGGCATTGCAGTGCGCGGTACCGCGTGGCCATGCTCGGCTTTGCCGCGGGCTTTCCCTACCTGATCGGCATGGACGCACGCCTCGCCATGCCGAGGCACGCGACCCCGCGCACCCATGTCGCCGCCGGCAGTGTCGGCATCGGCGGCGTGCAGACCGGCATCTATCCGCGCAGCGGCCCGGGCGGCTGGCAGATCATCGGGCGCACCGACGCGCGGCTCTTCGATGCCGCGCGGGATCCACCTGCCCTGCTCAATCCGGGCGACACGGTGCGCTTCGTCGACATCGCCGCTGACGACGCGAGCAGCGCATGAGCATGCGCGTCGAATCGGCCGGACTGCTGACCAGCATCCAGGACAGCGGGCGAACGGGATTTCGCCACCTCGGCGTCGGTGTTGCCGGCGCGCTCGACAGCCATTCGCTGGTGATCGCCAACCTGCTGGTCGGAAACGCGGCGGATGCCGCGGTGCTCGAGATCACCCTGGCCGGCCCGACCCTCGTCTTCGAGTGCGCCGCGTGCATCGCCATCTGCGGCGCCGAGATCGACGCAGGCATCGGCGCGCAGCGTATTCCCGGCTGGCGGCGCATCGACATCCCGGCCGGCTCGCGAATCAAGTTTGGCGCCTGCCGGCGTGGCGCGCGCGCCTATCTGGCCGTGGCCGGCGGGTTCGCGGTCGCCCGGGTGCTTGGCAGCGCCAGCACCGACCTGCGCGCCGGCTTCGGCGGCCATGCGGGCCGCGCACTGAAGGCCGGCGACCGCATCGGCATCCGCGGCGGGTTCGCGCCGCGCGCGACCCAGGTGGAGATCGACCGGCGCTGGATCGATCCGGCGCCCGATCTGGACTTCGCGCAACCGTGTCGCGTACGCCTGCTGCCCGGCCTCGACGCGCTGGCCGATGCCGATGCGCTGTTTGCCATTCCGTGGCGCGTCGAAGCGGCCAGCAACCGCCAGGGACTGCGCCTGCACGGCAACCGGCTTGCCCTCGCCGATGCGCGCGA
>OEIU01001932.1_pt1 | contig 11926 bp, 9 predicted proteins | sample 1539221 | NCBI WGS metagenome assembly OEIU01 (sample SAMN03792071, study PRJEB22550) | activated sludge metagenome | feature: wastewater treatment plant; material: activated sludge; isolation source: Wastewater treatment plant of a petroleum refinery complex | place: Argentina: Zarate | collected... | reverse complement strand
CCAGTTAAAACCCCGCCATGCATTTAAGCATAGCGGGGTTCGTGGATTTATGGCAGTTCCACGTTCTGCTCTGCCCAAAGAAAGGATTGTTCGGTGACCTTACGAGCTTCGACAGCTCGCTTGGTCGGGCGGTCACCATGCCACCACTGAGTCCAAAAGGGATCGAGTGGGTTTAAACACTCCAGGCAGTCCAAGTGATGCAACTTGCCGTCAATAAACTGCTCGTTACGCTCAACGTAAACCAAACTGTAGCCGGATTTTGCCAGAGCTTTGTAGCTACCGACATTTCCTTGCAAAACAGCTGATTTAACCCTATGTAGACCCATATGCTGGAAAGCGTACCACGTGCGCGCTTTGTGGGCGGCGCTAGCTATACCTTTTCCCCAATATTCCTTACGAAATATCAACGAACCACTAGTCGCTTGGTGAACATGCGCCCATCGAATCTCGCTAAGGGCAGTGTTACCGATCAACTTACGTTCACCAGCTTCGATCACCCAGATGCCCCAAACTAGACTGGACTTGTCGGTTCGAGTTTTATCGAACCACTCTTCCTCGTCTTCCCGCGTGTAGGCTGCGTGAAATGACAAGTACCTACTGATACTGGCCTGTTGCATGCCTGGGTTCACGAACTCTCCCATCACCTCTTTGGTTAAAGGTGCCAGTTCAACCTGCAATTCACCGACTTTGAATCGCATAATAGGACCAAATGACATGATCCTCCTCCTTTCTTTTACCTGATCTCTTTTGAGACCAGATTAGTCTCCGGAATTAGGGTGTTAAAAAGTCTCCTGATTCTGGAGACTTACCTTGCTTCAATTTTAGGTTAATTAAGATAAAAGATAAGTCATACCACGAATAATGCCGCCAAGCTTAATGCCTGTGACCATATCCATCTTGTTGTGATATGAATTAAATCTGTTCATAGCTAAACCATACTATAAAACTTGCGCTTACGCAAGCATAAAATAAAGAGAGCCGCTAGGGCTCTCTTTATTCTTTAGCTAAAAGCTATTTTTTGTCTTTTTTATCTTTCTTTTCGTCGACAACTTCGCCCTCAACTGGTTCGTCTGACTTTTTGTCATCAGAATCAGCATCTTCAGAAGCGGGTGCTTCCTCTTTGGCGGCGGCTTCGTACATCTTGGCACCGATTGGCATGATGGCGTCATTTAGTGCTTTGGCTGCAGCTTCCAGTTCCTCTTTGTCGTCAGAACTTTGGTGCTTTTTAGCTTCTTCGACTGCATCAGCAATGACCTTTTTGTCTTCATCGCTAATTTTGTCTTTATATTCATCTGGCATTTTTTCAGCCTGGTATATAGCACTTTCTAAGCCATTACGCGCATCGATTGATTCACGCTTTTTCTTATCTTCATCAGCGTGCATCTCAGCGTCCTTGGCAGCTTTTTCGATGTCTTCTTTGGACAAATTACCGCTGTTAGAAATAGTAATGCTTTGCTCTTTTCCCGTACCCTTATCTTTGGCGGTTACGTTCAAAATACCGTTAGCATCGATATTAAAGGTCACCTCGATTTGCGGCACACCACGTGGTGCAGGCGCAATACCATCTAATGTAAAGCGTCCAAGAGACTTGTTGTCAGCGGCCAGCTCGCGCTCACCCTGAGTAACATGAATTTCAACCTGTGGCTGGTTATCAGCGGCAGTACTAAACGTTTCCGACTTTGATGTAGGCACAGTCGTGTTGCGGTCAATTAGTTTTGTAGCGACTCCACCCATTGTCTCGATTCCAAGTGACAACGGCGTAACGTCTAGTAACAAGACGTCTTTGACGTCGCCGGCTAACACACCACCCTGAATGGCAGCACCAACTGCCACAACTTCGTCAGGATTAACACCTTTTAATGGCTCTTTTTTAAAGATTTCTTTGACCTTCTCGACCACAATTGGCATACGAGTCATACCACCGACCAAAACCACTTCATCAATGTCACTAGCCTTTAGCTTAGCGTCTTTGAGTGCTTTTTCGACTGGTTCAGCTAAGCGATCAATTAGATCCTTGACCAACTCTTCTAGTTTTGAACGAGTTAGTTTATACTCAAAGTGTTTTGGACCGTCAGCGTCAGCAGTTAGGAACGGCAGATTAATTTCGGTCTCAGTAGTAGACGACAGTTCCTTTTTAGCTTTTTCAGCCTCGTCCTTTAGACGTTGCATAGCGGCTTTGTCGCCCTTTAGGTCAATACCTTCGTCGTTTTTAAAGACGTCTAGGAAGTGGTTAACGATGCGATTATCGAAATCTTCACCACCTAGGTGAGTGTCTCCGTGGGTCGACTTAACTTCAAATACGCCGTCACCAAGTTCAAGTACTGAGACGTCGAATGTTCCACCACCAAGGTCGAATACCACGATTTTCTCGTCTTTTTTGCTATCTAATCCGTAAGCAAGCGCAGCGGCAGTTGGCTCGTTAATAATACGTTTAACTTCTAGTCCTGCAATCTTACCAGCATCTTTAGTTGCCTGGCGCTGACTGTCGTCAAAGTAAGCCGGAACGGTAATAACTGCTTCGGTTACCTTTTCACCCAAGAACGCCTCGGCGTCAGCCTTAATCTTAGACAAAATCATAGCTGAAACTTCTTCTGGAGTGTATTCTTTGTCGCCCATCTTTACCGCTACACCATCGCCTTTTTTAACGATCTCATACGGCATAATGTCGTGGTCTTTTTGAACTTCTGGATCACTGAACTTACGGCCGATTAGACGCTTAACACCATAGATAGTGTTTTTGGCGTTCGTTACGCGCTGACGCTGAGCCACTTGCCCAACCATTCGTTCGCCTTTTTTGTTGATTGCAACGACAGAAGGTGTCGTTCGATTACCTTCGGCATTAGCAATAACCTCTGGTTTACCAGCTACCATATACGCAAATGCGCTGTTAGTTGTACCAAGGTCGATTCCAATAATTTTACCCATTATATTTTTACTCTCCTTTTTTATAAAAATTCAATTTATAATCTAATTCTATATTAGCACTCTACGTGGTAGATTGCCAAGTGCTTCTATTATATAAAAGTTAGCACTCTCATGTCAAGAGTGCTAACATACTTTATTAAAAATAGCTATTGACTACTGTTACACATAGATGTATGATTCTATTTGTCTTATCAAGCAACTGCTTGAACAAGAAGTGAATCCGCTTGAGCGAACGTTCGGCGGTTTTTTATATTACAGAGAGGTGGTAAGCATGCTTGTTCATCATTTATCGGAGACAGGCGTCAGAACAAGCAATTTGCAGATGGAAATTGCTGAATTCAACGACAAATTTCGTTTTACATTGTCGTTCAGACTTGCAGTTCTCATCGCCGCATTCAAGGCCAAACGCCGAAAAGCTCGTGGGTTCAAACCAACAAGTCATTTTCGTGTCTACCCCCACAACGTGTCGAAAGACTTCTCAGCAAGACTGTACGTTCCAGAGAGTGAAGTCTGCCGAGAATTGCTCTTGAAACGCGTTAGCGAGTTTGTGTCAGCAAAAACAGGCGCCAGAGCGTTCTGTCGATTCATGCCGCATAAGCTCTCGGACGAAGAGTCCTACCCGTTGACAATCGCAATTATTGTCAGCACAAGGCTTTCGTCTTAGGTAGCTTAGTGCTCGAAACAGTGATCCCCTCTCTGTTTCGAACCAAATTTCATTAAAACACTTAGTGAATTTTGGTTCGAATTATTTCTTGGTGACCTTCACCATAGAGTGACGAATTGGTTGACCGTTTAGGGTATAGCCGGCTTGTAGCTCCTCTGCGATAACTTCATGCTCGCCCTCGGCGTCCTCGTCAAATTGAATTGCTTCATGCAAATCTGGATTAAAATTTACGCCCGCATTTGCGTCAATACGCTTAACTCCCAGCGACTCTAGTTGTTTGTCCAGGTTCTTTGTTAGTGACACGACACCCTTCGCCCAGGTATTGTCAGCAAGGTCAGCTGGTACATGAGAAATGGCTCGTTCGATATTATCAATAACGGGCAGCAGTTTAATAATTGCATTAATTTGGCCTGATTCGCGCGCCATAGCTTTCTCGGATTCAACACGTTTACTGAAGTTTTCGAAATCAGCTCGAGTGCGTTGCAAATCCTGAGTCAACTCACCTAGTTGTTGTTCTAATTCTTCTTGTTTTTTACTTTTCGCCATATTCTAAAAGCCACCTTCCATATTCCAACTACAAAACTTCCTCTAACATCGCTCCGGCGTGTCGCACTAGGCGCATAACTTTGGCGTAACTTTGACGGGTTGAGCCCAGCACGCCAATGTAGCTTCGGTCACTATATGGCGAGCGGAAACGACTAATTATCAAACTAGCACCACTAGTCTTGCCGATTGGGTTTTCGGAACCGATATAAACGTTCAAAGGTTCATTTGGCGCAGCTTCACGTAGCCACGGTTCTAGATTGTCGAGTAAACTTGCGACGGCTTGGGTATGTATACCACTCGCAAATTCTGGTTGCGAGAACAAATTACCAATACCGCTCATATATAACTCGTCGCCAATTGTCGCAATACCTAAATTATGAGTAAGTTCAACCAAACTATCGACGGCACTACGAATAGCTCGGTCGGCGTGATTTCCATGCGTACTAACTCGGGCTTCGATCGCTCTCGCACTGCGATCCAAGGATTCAGGTAGCTCGTTTGCATGAGATTCATTTAGCATATTGACGTATAATCGATAGCCGGCATCGGTTGGAATTCGGCCTGCGCTAGTGTGAGGTTGCATAATTAGACCCATTTCTTCTAGTCTAACCATCTCGCTACGAATCGTAGCGCTCGAAACTCCAAAAAGTTTGGCAAGCATCACGCTACCAACTGGTGCAGCAATTTCGGCATGCTGTTCAATAATGGCAGATAGTATCTGTATTTGACGTTCTGTCATACCGATATTGTATCGTAATTTAGCACTCTGTGTCAATGAGTGCCAGGCCTTTACGGAATCTCCATCCTTCGGGTCCTGTCGTCCGGTTCACCCCTTCTTTTTAAATTTCTTCGAAATTCTAAAAAGCGGGCGTTGCCCCACCGGACACCACCCGCAGTGATGGAGCACCAACCTCAGTTGCACATAGTTTGCTCTGCTGTCCGCCATCCGTTATACTCTACCTATGAATAATCCCGAACAGCTTGAATTTATACGTAACTGGCTCGGGTCTGGCTCGATTAATATCTTTGGATTACCATTCTCAGGCAAAGACAGTCAGGGTAAAATACTAGCCGATTTATTTAACGGTGAGTTAATTGGCGGCGGTCAAATTCTACGCGAAAGCGTTATTCCAGACGGCGTCCGTCGGGATCTTGACTCTGGCATACTCGTACCAACCGCAGATTTTATACGTATTGTTTTGCCGTTTTTAAGTAAACCCGAACTAGCCGGCAAACCACTAATCCTAAGTGCTGTTGGACGATGGCATGGCGAAGAAGACGGTGTTGTTGGCGCACTGGACGCCGCCAATCACCCCACCAAAGCAGTTATTCATCTATCAATAACCGAAGAGTCTGCCCGTAGGCGCTGGCTTGAACACGAAAACCACAAAGATCGCGGTGAGCGTCGAGACGACAGTGCTGAAATACTAGAAAATCGATTCAGTGAATTTAGCAGTAAAACCTTGCCAGTACTCGAATATTACCGCGAACGTGATTTGTTAATCGAAATTGACGGTAATGGGCCTAGAAGCGATGTTACGAATTCAATTATTTCTGCGTTAGCTAATCGCGTTTTAGCATCACAGTAAACGCTTCGGACGGAATGTCGACTTTACCAAAACGCTTCATACGCTTTTTACCTTTGGCTTGTTTAGCTAACACCTTTTTCTTTCGCGATACGTCGCCACCATATAGACCAGTTGTGACGTCTTTGCGATAAGCCGACAGGTCCGCTCTAGCTATAAACTTACCGCCAATCGCCGCCTGCAAGGCAACCTGAAAGTTCTGGCGTGGAATAACTTCTTTTAATTTATCGACGACTTCTCGCCCCAAACGCTGAGCTTCACTGCGGTGCGCCATAACACTCAAAGCATCTACCATGTTGCCGGCAACATAAAAATCAACTCGCACTAAATCCTCGGCGCGATACATGCCTAATTCGTAATTAAACGAACCATAGCCACTCGTGACCGACTTTAGTTGATCATAAAAATCTGTTAATAAATTAGCAAGTGGTGCTTCAAAACTAATTAACGCCCGCTCATCAATATAGCTCAGGTTATTTTGTTGGCCGCGTTTGTTAATAATTAATTGCAACACACCGCCCACATAGCTTTTTGGAACAATAATTTCGCCTTTGATCCAAGGTTCACGAATCTCGACTATTTTCGTAACGTCAGGCAGCTCACTGGCACTTTTGATATCAATGTCGTGACCGTTGACCATCTTTATTTGATAATCTGTTGAGGGGTTGGTTACAACTAAATCTAAATTATATTCACGCTCCAATCGCTCACGAATAATATCCATGTGTAGTAGCCCCAAGAATCCAATCCGAACCCCAAACCCTAGAACCGGAGAGTTTTCGGGTTCAAACTGCAATGCAGAATCGCTCAAGCTCAGTTTTTCAATTGCGTCTTTTAAGTTCTGATAATCGTCGTTACTAACTGGGAAAAACCCAGCATAGACAAATGGTTTAACTAATTTATAGCCAGGTAATTGCGAGTCGGTATGAGCTCGTTTCGTCGTAACAGTGTCGCCAACCCTAGCATCACGTGTCGTTCGTAAGTTTGTAACGATATACCCTATCTCACCTGCTAGCAGGTCAGGCTCTGAGAACATAGTCGGCTGCAACGACCCAACCTCTAGGGCTATGCCGCTAGCATTAGTTGCCATCATCTCGATTGCATCACCTTTTCTGACTTCGCCGTCAACAATCCGCACATACAAAATCACACCACGATAATCATCATAGTAGCTATCAAAAATCAAGGCCCTGGTCGGAGCGTCAGGTTGACCATGAGGTGCAGCGATTCGTTCAACAACCGCATCCAAAACATCAGTTACGCCATCGCCTGTTTTGGCGCTGATTTTGATAATGTCTGACTCGCTACATCCAAGTAAATTAATAATCTCGGAACTAACCCTTGGTACATCGGCTGCCGGTAAATCAATCTTGTTAAGTACTGGGATGATTGTCAGATCTGCAGCCATCGCTAGATATACGTTCGCTAAGGTCTGGGCCTGGATACCTTGACTGGCATCCACTACTAATACCGCACCTTCACAAGCCTGCAGGGACCGGCTAACTTCATAGCTAAAGTCAACGTGACCCGGTGTGTCAATCAAGTTCAAATCATGGTCACGATACTTCATCCGAACGGGTGCTAACTTAATCGTAATGCCCTTTTCGCGCTCTAAATCCATACTATCAAGCATTTGCGACTTCATTTCGCGCGTGCTGACGGTATCAGTCATCTCCATCATGCGATCGGCCAGTGTCGATTTGCCATGATCAATATGTGCGATTATACAAAAATTACGAATGTGATCCTGGGTCATGTCAGCTTCGCTCGACCGAACAATATCTTTTTAAGTCTAGATATGATTGGGTTTACTTCTTCTAGTTTCATCAGCCAACACAAGACTATGTAGGCGGTCACGCTAATCAAAACGATTATGACAAATTTTGGAAAGCTAGCCAGGAAGCTTTGATCCGTTGCACTTAGTGGCAAGAATGAAACGGTTAGATAGGTCACAACTGTCATGAAACCAGTGGCACTTGCCATCCGCGCTACCGCATGCACGAAAACTTTATCAAACAACCCTTTGATGCGCATTGACATGACTCTGAATAATATTCCTACTTCAATTATTGCTACTATTGCCGTTGCCCAAGCCAGACCATATGGACCGAGCCCTAGTCCCATCGTAAACCAAACTGCTAATGTTACATTCAAAGCAATCGCAGCAAATGAAATATAAAGCGGAGTTTTAGTGTCCTGTTGAGCATAAAAACTCCTGGCAGAAATGTGATAAATAGAGCGGAACAAAATTGCTATGGCTAGGATCCCTAGGATACTAGCCATTAGCGTATCACCACCATTCTTGATGAAGTTAACCAAATATCCACGTCCGAAAAACGCAATCACAGTTACCGGTAGCGCTAGCCAAATAATCACACGAAGGACTGATTGCAACTCTTTCTTGAATAAGTCTGGTCGATTTTGCCCCAAGCGTTCGGCCATTTTCGGAAAGGCAGCCGTGCTAATGGCTACGCCAATCAAGTTAATCGGTACATACGACAGTGCTGTCGCCTGTTGATAGGCACGAATGGTTCCTGACGCCATGCGTGAAGCCAAGTTGGTTTCAACAATACTGTTGATGTAATCCATCCCCTGATCTAGCGACCTTGGCGGCAGCAGCGACAGGACTTTACGAAAGCCATGGTTCTTCCAGAAAATCTTGAACCTATAGTCAAATCCCATACCAATTAATCCCACGCTACTAATCAGTAGCTGCAGAATTGAACCGAGCACTACACCCAGTGCAACACCCATAATTCCACCTTCAAAAACCTGCCAGCCAAAAATATTTATTCCATCAGTAAAGAACACGACACCAATCAAAATTCCAATGTTATAGACGGTTGGAGCTAGGGCAAAAAACGTGAATCTACCGACCGCCTGCTGCATACTGGCAATCACCGTCGCAATCGCAAACAAGAATGGGTTAATCGCAATTACCCGCATCATACTCACGGCCAGCGCGCGGCTGGATTCATCTAACCCCGGACCAACCACATACTGGACCAACTGACCTGCGAAAATAATAATCAAAACGCTAGCAATTAATGTCACAACCGCCATCAGGTTCAAGATACTTGTCGATAACTCCCAGGCTGACTTTTTGTTACCTGTCGCTAAGCGTTGATTAAAAACTGGAATAAACGAAACGCTCAGCGCTCCAGACACTAAAATAAAAAACATGAAGTCTGGCACAGTAAAAGCAACTGTGTAAGCGTCAATGCCCTGCGGGTAAGTGTCATAATACAAGCCGTTTAACTGGCGGTCACGAATTAACCCCAAAATACTGGAAAGCAAAGTTGACCCGGCCAGCAAGGCAGCCGCTAAACGAATCGGTAGTTTGATATTGGCCCGAGCTACAGTGCTTTTAATGCGTCCCATTTTGGATTAATACTAAGGCTAGTAGAGCTTAGCCTCCTTGGGTAATTTGGCGTCTTTGAGGACTTTTATAACTTCCTCTTCTTCGAGTGTTTCTTCTTCTAGAAGTGCTTTGGCCAGTTTATCAAGACTCGCACGGTTACTGATGATGACGGCTTCGGCACGCTTAGCAGCTTCTCTGATTAACTCAGCAACCTCTTGGTCGATTAGCTTGGCGGTATCGTCGCTATATGGACGATCGTGAGTCATCTTGTCGAACATCATACCACCAGTTCCTTCGTGGAACACCTGGTCACGAAGCTTTGTACCCATTCCCTGTTCGACGATCATGTCACGGGCAATCTCGGTTGCCTTGCGCAGATCTGAACCGGCACCAGTCGTAATTCGGTCTTCACCATAAACAATCTTCTCAGCAACTCGGCCACCTAGAGCACGGGCAAGAATATCTTTGAATTCGAGTATATTAGTATAGCTTTTGTCTTCTGGCGGAAGGAACCAGGTCACACCACCAGTTCCACCTCGAGGAATAATCGTAACCTTATGAACTGGATCACTATCAGGCAGAACGTGGCCGACAATCGCATGACCCGCCTCGTGATAAGCGGTCATTTCTTTTTCTTTTTCGCTCATCACCTTTGTCTTGCGTTCTGGTCCAATTGCAACCTTTTCGAAAGCTTCAGTTAAATCAGCGTTGCTAATTTTTTTCGAATTTCGACTAGCTGCAACGATAGCCGCTTCATTGGCCATATTAGCTAAGTCTGCTCCGCTTGATCCAGCGGTTTTAGCGGCAAGTGAACCCAAATCAACTGTCTCGTCGGTTGGCTTCTTTTTGAAATGAACCTTTAAAATTTCTTCGCGGTCACGTCGCTCTGGCAACGTAATATTCGTGCGCCTATCAAAACGTCCTGGACGAAGCAAAGCTGGATCTAGCACGTCAGCGCGGTTAGTTGCGGCAAGTACGATTACGTTTGCACCGGTTTCAAAACCATCCATCTCAACCAAAATCTGGTTCAGTGTTTGTTCACGCTCGTCGTGTCCACCACCCATTCCGCTACCACGTTTGCGCCCAACGGCATCAATCTCATCGATAAAGATAATAGCTGGTGCATTCTTTTTGGCTTTGGCAAATAAATCACGCACACGGCTAGCACCGACTCCGACAAACATCTCGACGAACTCGGAACCAGATATGCTAAAGAATGGCACATTTGCCTCACCCGCCACAGCACGTGCTAACAAAGTCTTACCAGTACCTGGGCTACCGACCAATAACACGCCGCGTGGAATCTTGGCGCCAAGTTGTTCGTATTTTTTCGGGTGTTTTAAGAAGTCAACGACTTCCTGTAAATCTTGTTTGGCTGAATCATTACCAGCAATATCATCAAAAACAACTTTTTCTTTATCGATACCATATAGTTTGGCTTTTGACTTACCAAATCCCATCGCCTGATTGTTCTGACCCTGAGCTTGACGCATCATAAACATAAAGAATGCCACGATGATAAGAACTGGAATTATAATAATCGCCAGGTTCCACAAAGTATCACCAGTAGTCGACGGCTGGGTTACCTTGAGCTCGACATTGGCGTCGGTTTTAAGACCCTGCTCTTGGATGCTACTACCGGTTTGTAGGACTGACTTTTCGGTTGGATTGTCGCTGCCTTTTGGAGTAACCTTGACGTTACTGCCTTCGATTTCAATTTTACTGATTTCACCTGCGTTAGCGCGGCTTATCACTTCAGAAATAGGAACTTCTTTGAGTTTATCGTGTGGAGTTAGGACCGCTACAGCGACCAAAGCTCCAAAAACAAGAATTGCCCAAAATAGGCTTAAGCGAATAATATTATTTGGACGTTTTTTCGGTGCAGGTGATTTTAGAGCCATAAAAAATTAAATATTCCTTTCAATCTGTCGTCTCAGTCGTAGTTTATATAACTATTTTATCAGTTCTACCGTGAAATTACGAGAAGTGAACTTAACTTTAACACCCGAACCAGCCTGAAACGTCGTTCCAGCTTTGGCGGTTTTGATTGCAACTGCCAAACGCGACAGCTGTGGCCTAGTTAATTGACCATTTGTTACATAACGTAAACACTCAATTTCGGTCAACGGGTCAAGGTGTGTAAAAAAGTATCGACTGTTTAACTTTTCATTATCCAAAATTACTTTTAGTTCATTTTCTATTAGTTTTTTAAGGTGTTTTTGTGTCGACCATAAGGCGAGCAACTGCCGTTTGTCGTCATCGCTTAATTTTGAAGTTTTACGTCTAATCCGATTTCGTAAATATGCATCGCTTAGATTGGTACTGTCTTCATGCCATTTTAGGTCGTTAGTTTTAGCGTAATCCAAAATATCGGACTTGGTCATATTAGTTAGAGGGCGGATAATATCAGAATCAAGCACCGCTAATCCCCGCCAACCAGTCCCACGCATCAAATTAATTGCGATGGTCTCGATAACATCGTCGGCATGGTGTGCGGTCACAATCTGTGCGTCGTGTTTTTTGGCAACCGAACGCAGGAATTTATATCGCCTAGTGCGAGCTAGGTCCTCGCTCGCCTTTTCGCCCAGTTCCTCGCGCCTTGTTTCAAACCCTAAACCATATTTAGCCGCCAAATCTCGCACAAACTCGGCGTCCTCGGCCGAATCAGACCGGATTCCGTGATCAAAATGCGCCACTGTTATTTGGGGGTTGGGGGTTGGGAAATGGGGGTTGGGAAAAGGAAAAGGGGAAATGGGGGTTGGGGGTTTGGGATTCGCAAGCATATCTAATAAAACGATCGAATCAACGCCGCCACTAACTGCAACAATATATCGTCCGGGCTCT
>OEIU01001931.1_pt1 | contig 11928 bp, 8 predicted proteins | sample 1539221 | NCBI WGS metagenome assembly OEIU01 (sample SAMN03792071, study PRJEB22550) | activated sludge metagenome | feature: wastewater treatment plant; material: activated sludge; isolation source: Wastewater treatment plant of a petroleum refinery complex | place: Argentina: Zarate | collected... | reverse complement strand
TGGGACCCCGTCCGAGCGGCGCGAATGCGCCGGCATCATCCTCGGCAGCCCGACCCGCTTCGGCAACATGGCCGCGCCGATGAAATACTTTCTGGATTCCACCGCCGCCGAATGGGTGTCCGGCGCGCTGCTTGGCAAGCCCGCCGCGGTATTCACCTCGACCGGGACGATGCACGGCGGACAGGAAACCACGCTGACCTCGATGCTGCTGCCGCTGTTGCACCATGGCGCGCTGATCGTCGGCATCCCGTTTACCGAACCCGAACTGAACACGACCACGACCGGCGGCACGCCGTATGGCGCCAGTCACGTCGCTGGAACCTCGGGCGACCGCCCGATCAGCGATGACGAACGCACGCTGGCGCGCAAGCTTGGCCGGCGCGTGGCGGAAATCGCTTTGAGGCTGGGCACATGAAAGCGCGATGGAACATCCTGCATGCGGGTACGCTGGCACTCGTCGCATTGCTTGCGCTGCAAATCCTCTGGCACGGCTGGCTGCTGCCGCCGTCCGCCGCGCAACGCTGGCCGACGCTTGCGCTTGCCGTCCTGCCGCTCATCCCCGGCGTGTGGATCGCGCGGCACAACCTGCGCCGCGGCGTACTGGTCGGCGGCATCGTGTGCCTGTTCTATTTCTGCCACGGCGTCAGCGCAGCATATTCGGATGCGTCCGCGCGCTGGCTGGCCGGCCTCGAGATTTTCCTTTCCCTCGTCGTCATTGCGGCACTGGGTTGGGATGCACGGCATTACAAGCGTCCACGCAAATGATCCGCGCCGCCTGCGTATAATCGAGCCTTCGCAGCGGAGATCTGCACATGCCATTCCTGCAAGCCGCGCCGGTGTTGAGCAACCAGTATCTGGACGACCGCGTGCTGCGTTCGTACCTGCGCCGCGTGCTGCCGCGCACGATGCTCGGCGCGATCGAACCGGACCTGACCGATCTGGGCGAATACGCCGCCAACGCCTGGACGCTGGCGCGCACGCGCGAACGCAGCGAACCCAAACTCACGCAATGGGATGTCTGGGGCGAACGCGTCGATCGCATCGAATTGACCCCTGCATGGATCGCCGCGCAACCGTTGGCCGCACGGCATGGCCTGATCGCCGCCGGCCATGAGGCGACGCACGGCACGCACGCACGCGTGCACCAATTTGCACTTGTATATTTGTTCCACTGCGCCAGCGAGTTCTACACCTGCCCGCTGGCGATGACCGACGGCGCCACAACCGCGCTCAAGGCATCGGGCAACCAGCGCCTGATCGATCGCGCGCTGCCGCATTTCCTCAGTCGCGATCCGGAACAGTTCTGGATTTGCGGCCAATGGATGACCGAAAACGCCGGCGGTTCGGATGTCGCGCCGACCGAAACCGCCGCGCGCGAGGAGAACGGCCGCTGGCGACTGTACGGTCGCAAGTGGTTCACTTCCGCGATCAATGCACAAGCCGCGCTCGCATTGGCGCGGCCGGCAGGCGCGCCGGCGGGATCCGACGCGCTTGCGCTGTTCTATCTGGAACCGCGCAAACCCGACGGGCGCTGGCGCAACATCGTCATCGACCGGCTCAAGGACAAGCTTGGCACGCGCGAACTGCCGACCGCGGAAATCCATCTCGACGGCGCGCCCGCCGAACTCGTCGGTGAGCCGAAGTTCGGCGTACGCCAGATCGCGCCGGTACTCAACATCACGCGCACCTGGAATGCGGTCGGCGCGCTCGCGACCATGCGCCGCTGCATCGCGCTGGCGCGCGATTTCGGCAATCGGCGCGTCGTGTTCGGCAAGCCGCTGGCCGAGCAGGCGCTGTATCAGGACACCCTCGCCGGCATGCAGGCCGAATACGAGGCGGCATTCCACCTTACGTTCTTCGTGACGGAACTTCTTGGTCGCGTGCAATGCGGACAGGCCGACGAGAGCCAGCAAAACCTGCTGCGCCTGCTCACCCCGTTGGCAAAGTTGTGGACCGGCAAGCTCGCCGTGGCGATTGCGTCGGAAGCCTGCGAATGCATCGGCGGCGTCGGTTACCTGGAAGACAGCGGCATTCCGCAACTGCTGCGCGACGCACAGGTGTGGCCGATCTGGGAAGGCGCAAGCAATGTGCAGGCGCTGGATTTCCAGCGCGCCCTGCGTGCCGCCGGCGGGCTGCAATCGCTGCTCACTGCGCAGCGCACGATCCTGTCTCAGGTGCAGGCGAGCGAGCTCGAACCGTGCGCGCGCGCCGTACGCATGGCGGCAACCGCGATCGCCGAATGGCTGCAGAAAGCCAGCGCCGGCGAGCGCCATCGCCTGGAAGCCGGCGGCCGCGAACTTGCGTTTGGCCTGGCGCGCACGTTCGCGCTCGCCCTGCTCGCGCGCCACGCCGAATGGGCGCTGCGCGCCGAGAACGACCCGCGTCCGGGCGCTGCCGCGCGCCGTTTTGCCGAACACCGGCTGTTGCGCCTGAAACCCGACGGATTGCGCGACGCAACCATGCTGGCCAGCGACAGTTATTGAGGATCGCGACATGCTCCAACACCTCACCATCGTCGCCACCGGCGGCACGATCGACAAGATCTACTTCGACGACAAGTCCGCGTACCAGATCGGTGCGCCGCAGATCGGCGAGATCCTCAAGCAGCTCGGCGTCGCCTTCGAGTTCGAGACGATCGCGCTGATGCGCAAGGACAGCCTGCACATGGACGATGCCGACCGCGACCTGGTCCGGCGCACGATCGCCGCGCAGCCGCACCGACACGTGCTGGTCACGCACGGCACCGACACGATGGTGGAAACCGCGCGCGCGCTCGCCGGCATTTCGGGCAAGGTCATCGTGTTGACCGGCGCGCTGAATCCCGCGCGCTTCCAGGGCTCGGACGCGGTGTTCAACATCGGCTGCGCAGTCGGCGCGATTCAAGCGCTTCCCGACGGCGTTTACATCGCCATGAACGGGCGCGTGTGGGATCCGGCACGCGTGCGCAAGAACCGCGAGGCGAACCGCTTCGAAGGCGCATGAAAAAGGGCCGCATGCGCGGCCCTTGAGGTTTCGCAACGGGCCGCTTGCGCAACCCGTTGCGGGATTTCCCGATTGGCGCTACTGGATCGTCGTCGTCAACGTGACGCCCGAATAGGCCGCGTACGCCCTCACGCCGATGTAGTAGGTCGCTCCCACCGTTGGCGAGCTGATCGTGCAGGTTTCGCTGTTGCCGGTCAGGTACGGACGGCAGGTATAGCTGGATGTCGTCGGCTTGGCACTCTTGCGCACGTACAAGTCGGCATCACCGGTGCCACCGGAGATCGAAACCGTCAGGCTGGTTGCGCCGGAAGGAATCACGATCGTGTAGTACGAACTCCAGCTGCCCTTGGCTGCCGACAGGCCCGTCACGGTGCTGCCACTGCACAGCAAGGTGCCGCTCGGCGTGCAGCCGCTGCCACCGCCACCACCGCCACCGGCCGTGTAGTTGCCGACCAGCGAAACGCCCGAGAACGCGGCGTAGCTATTGAGCATCACGTAGTAGGTGCCGGCCTGCACGTTGGAAATGTTGCAGGTTTCGTTGTTGCCGGTGATGTAAGGACGACAGTCATAGCTCGACAGCGTCGGCGCAGAACCGAACTTGACGTAAAGATCCGCGTCGCCGGTGCCGCCGGAGATGGCGAAAGACAAGCCCGTTGCGCCCGCCGGTACGACCATCGTGTAGGTCAGCTGCCCGCCGGTCGCTGCCGACAGTCCGGTCACGGCCACGCCATTTTGCAGCACCGTGCCGCCACCGCCGCCACCGCCGCTGCTGGCCACGGTCACGGAAGCGGTCTTGCTGCCGGTTGCGCCGCCATTGTCGGTCACGGTTTCTTTCACGCTGTAGGTGCCTGCTGCCGCGTAGGTGTGGCTGGGGTTGGTCGCCGTAGACGTACCGCCATCGCCGAATGTCCACGCGCGCGAGGCAATGGTTCCATCGCTGTCGCTGGAATTGTCGGTGAAACTGGCAGCCAGCCCATTGGTGGTAAAGCTGAAGTTCGCCACCGGTGGCTGATTCGTGCCGCCACCACCACCGATATTCGCCAGCACGCTGGAGATGATCATGCTGCCGCGACCGGAGGCGAGGTCGTACCCGGCCGATGCCGTGCAGCACGAGCTTCCATTGCTGCCCGACGTGACATCGTGGAAGGTGCTGGCCGGCAACTGGTAGATTTGCGGGCCCGCAAAACCAACGTTGGTGCCCTTGGCGGCGATGACGCGCGTCCACGTACCCACAAACAGCGGCGAGGACAAACTGGTGCCGCCGACCTGTGTGCTGGAACCGTTGACGATGATCTTCGCGCCGCTGTTCGGATCGCCGTCGAAAGCCACGTCGGCAACGCCGCGCGTGCTTCCCGAATACAGCGTCTGCCAACTCGGCTTGGGCTCGAATGTACTCGCGCTGCCACCGGAGCTGGCCCACACGGTTTCGCTGCTCCACGTGGTGGTGGACGCATTGAGCGTGGTACCTGCCACGGCGATCACATATTGCGATGCCGCCGGCCAACTCGGCGTGATGCCGCCATTGCCGCACTCGTCGGAACCGGAGTCACCCGTGGAAACCGAAATCGTCTGGCCCTGCGCCACCGCCTGCTGGAAGGTCTGGTCCTGGGCTGCCGCGGAACCGTCGCCCTGGGCGTCGGTTTCGCATTCGCCCAGCGAGACGTTGATGATCTTGGCCGCGTTGGCGGTCACCACCGTGTTGAAGTCGGCGGTCAGGTTCGCGTTGGACAAGGTGGGGATGTTGTAGAAAATGATCTTGCCGACCTGCCCACCGGCCATGCCGACGATATCCTGGCTGTCCAGATTCCATTCGTCGACGCCACTGGTGTCGGTGCTGGTGCCGTTGGTGTTGACCGTCTGCGTGGTCACCGTGGCCAGCCCGTTTTGCGAGGTGAACGAGTTCAGGTCGGTGATCGTCTGCGTGATCTTGCCCTGGGTGATGATGCCCACCGTCACGCCAGCGCCAGTGGTCTGCCCGCTGCCGCCGTAAATCGACGCGAATTCCACCGGGTTGTGCCCGGTCACGGCCATCGGCGTCATCGCATTCGGATCGGCATGCTGCAGCGTCGTATGCGCACCGTGCACGTTCTGGAGGCCGATCACCGACAACACCGAGCCTTGCAGGTTGGAAGGCACATGCACCGAACTGCTGTTCATGTACCCCATCGTTCCACTTGCCGTACGCACAGCGGAAAACGCCGTCTGGAAGGCAGCCGCGACCTTCGCCGACGTGGCATCTGCGGACACCAGCACGCGATTCGGCGCGATGACGATGTTCGTGAATCCGGACTCGCTCAGAAAGTTCGCCACATCCTGCGCCTGACTCTGGCTCGGCGCGTACCTGGCGATGAACTGCTCGGGGCTCATCGGCGCCTGCGCAGCGCCCGGAACACCCAGCCCGGCGATATACGCATTCAGGTCTTCCTGGTGGCGCAATTTGAGCGCAACCTGGATATGCATCGGCTCCGTCGCGGACAACGGCCCCATGATCATATCGTTCGGATGCATGTTGGCCGGCGGACCGACGCGAACGACTCCCCCTTCTGCGGCGCTTGCCAAACCGGCAACGCCAAACGCAAGCGCGGTCGCAAGAACCAGCGCCGAGCGCCGCAAACCTGTTCCGTAGTGCTTGTTCATTCGATGAGAACCCCTACAAGATTGATTGGATGGACACGATTCTTGCGAACCGCGCGGCTAGGCGATCCTTCGCGCCTCGATATCCGATCCGGCGCGGGCCCGGCCTGCGAGTAGCCGGGACACACGCACCGTTGCGGAAGCCGCGACTGTTCCGTGGCGTCCGCGATCGAATCCTTCGAGATTGCCCTGGAAACAAAGCCCCTCACCCAAGGCGGGCGGGAAATTAGCAGCCGTCGCACCGCCGGTCAAGAAAAAATGTGTCGCTAAGTCACTGATTTTGATATTGTTTTATTGCACAGCAACAACAACGTCCGGACATTGTCTGCGCGCGACACCTTGATGCTTTGGACATCCAGACGGATAAACACGAAGCGGCAGTATTTTGCCGACGACACCATGCCGGAAGTCATGCAGGCCGCAGCGGATATGGATTCCCGACGCGCCAGTAGTCTGCAACTTCCAACCGAAAATGCGCGGTCCGGGGCAACAACGCGGACTGTATACTTATTATTTTTTTATATAAGTGAACAAATTTCGCGCCTTCGGGACGCGGGATTGTCAAACGCGTGTTTCAGCGCCGCCCCATCAGGCTGACCTTCTTCGGCCGCCGCGACCACAACACCAATGCGATGATTCCGAATAGCGGCGCCGCCCAGTACATGTACTTGAGCATGACGTGGGTACTGTTCCAGGAGTTGGAAAAAATCAGGTCCATCGACACCATCGGATCTTCCTTGATGCGCTCGAACCCCGGGGCCAGCGCCGTTTGCGCGCGTTGCCCGCCCCAGTCCGCCATTACCGGCAACGCGGCGTCCAGTTCGGCGCCGGCGCTCATGTAGATGTGCGCCAGCAAGGCCTGGCGCTGTGCCGATGAACGCAGGGCGCCGCCGATATCCGGCAGATTCGCGGCAGCGCCCCACACCGCCAGGTCGTAAGCCAGCGCCCAGACGAACAACAAGGTGAATACCCAGTGCCAGTATTTTCGCATCGCCGTCTCCCGCCGACGGCATGATCCTAAACCCATTGCGAGGATTTCGCCTATACCCTTGCCAATCGCGGGAAATGTGAGCGCCAGCACGCCCTTGCACGCGCAATTCCTGCACTGTGACGGCCACGGCGCTACACTGAATCGGCCTGACAGGGGCGAGGAGCCGAATGAGCGGTCAGGACACCACCACGCGCAGCGGTGCGCAGCACGCGCGGGAAGATCTCCGCGAGCGCTGCCTTGCGCTCGCGCGGCGCTGGCAGCCGCTCGCGCAAGGCGGCTGGGACCAGGTCGCCGCGCGCATGCTCGGCGAGGAAATCGACCAGATCGCCGACACCAGCGAACGCCTCGGCCTTGAAGACGTCAACGGCTCGGCGCTGGAACTTGCCGCCTACCTGTGTTCCTTCGTCGACGACCGGCTCGTGCCGAATGCGCGTGACCTGGGCCGGTTGGCCGACATGGTCAACCGCATGGGTGCGGTACTCCCCGACCTGTCGGCCACCGAAACCGCCGCGGTACATACCCTGCCCGGCGCAAGGGTGCCAACCGGGCCATTGCCGCCTGCCGAAGCGGACGCTCCCGTGCCGGCCGCGACTACAGTCATCGCGCCGTCGCAATCCGCTGCAGCGGAATCGGCAAAACCGGCGGGGCCCGAGCCCGCGCCACGCCCGACCCATCTGCCGCGCGCGGTGTGCATGGTCGGCATCACGCCAACCAGCGTGCCAGGACTTGTCGAAGGCTTGCGCGAACGCGGCTACGACGTGCGCGAATTCGCCGATGGCCGGATGCTGCTGGATTTCCTCGCCCATGCGATTCCCGGCGCCGTGCTCATCGATGCGCGCCAGTTGCGCGTGATGGCCCGCATGGCCGTGCTGTACGCCGGCATGGGCATTGCCAGCGAGCGCCTGCCCGCCGTACTCGCGGTATCGCCAAGCGGCGATCTCGGACACCGCCTGCTCGCCATGCGCGCCGGCGCCGCCGCGCTGTTCAGCGGGCCCGTCGATTCGCTGCGCGTCGTCGGCAAGCTCGATGAGTTGCTGCACGCCGACGCGCAGCCCGAATGGCGCGTCATGCTGGTCGAATCCGACCGCGAACACGCGGCCGAATCCGCGCGCGCACTGGTCGAACGCGGCATGACCGCACGCCTGGTCGGCAACGGTCAGGCCGCCATCGCCGCGATCGCGGACTTTCGCCCCGACGTCATCGTCATCGACCACGACCTGCCGGATGTCAACGGCGTGGAACTCATCCAGCTCATTCGTCAGCAACACGAATTCGCCGCGGTGCCGATCATCCTCGCCGCCGATGCGAACGGCAGTGCGCAACGCTTCGATGCGATCGCCGCCGGCGGCGACGAGGTACTGCTCAAGCCGGTCAAGGCGCGGCATCTGATCGGCGCCGTGCAGGCACGCGTGCAGCGCGCGCACTGGCTGCGCGAAGTCATCGGCAAACCCGGCGGCCGCGATGCGCGCACCGGTCTGTATTCGCGCACCACCCTGATCGAAAAACTCGAAGCCGCGCTTGGCGATCGCTCGGCGGCGCTGCTGTATGTCGCGCTGGATCGCGCCGCGTTGCTGCGCGAGCAGATTGGCCTAGCCGGACTCGCCGCGCTCGACGCCCACGTCGGCAACCTGTTGCGCAATCAGCTCGACGAGTTGGACCTGTCCGCCCAATACCAGGACTTCCACTACTTCACCGTTCTCACCCGGCGCAGCCGCAGCGAATTGACTGTCGCCGCCGAAGCCGTGCGCGAGGCGCTTGCCGAGCAGCCGTGGCAGTTCAACGGCCGCACACACAATTTGAGCGCGAGCCTGGGCCTCGCCCTGCTCGGCGGCGAGCATGCGAGCGTGGATTCGGTCGTGACCAACGCTCAGGCCGCGCAACTGGCCGCCGCGCACATGGGCGGCAACCGCGTGCTGTGGTTCGAAGCGAAAGAGGCCGCGCTTTTGCCGGTCGATCCGTTGCTCGCGGTGCGCGCCGTGCTCAGCCGGCCGCTGGTTGCCGAGCAGACCCAGTTCGAGTTCGGTGCAATCGCACCGCTCGCCGGCAAACTGCAAGGCCAGTACGAACTCGGCTTCAAGGTACGCAGCGTGCAGCATCCCGGAACCAGCGTGTCGTATGCTGAACTCGCGCCGGTCGCGGTCGAATGCAAGCAGATCGCCCCGCTCGATCGCATGCTGTTGCAGCATTCGTTGCAGGTACGCGAAGAACAGCTGCGGCGTGGCCGCCAGTTGCGCCTGTTCGTGCCGCAGGCGGTGACGAGTGCGCTGGAATCCGAATTTTCGTGGTGGCTGGAGCGCGAGCTGAAGTCACGGCATCTGTCCGGAACCGGCCTGACCATCGAACTGGCCTGCTCGACCCTGATCGACGCCGGCGAACGCGCGCGTGAACAGGTCAAGGCGCTGCACCAGCACGGCGTGCGCTTCTGTCTCGTCGACTACGGCCGCGACTGGGCCGCCGTACATGCGCTGAAAAGCCTGAGCGTGGATTTCGTGCGCCTTGCGCCGTCGCTGGTTGCAGAACTGGGCAGCGCCAAATCGGTCAGCGACACGATGCTGGCGCTGGTGCGCAAGGCGCATGCGAGCGGCGTCGCCGTGATCGCACCGGAAGTCGACAGCCTGCAACGCGCCCACCTGCTGCTGCGCCTGGGCGTCGACTACGGCATCGGCCCGGCGTTCTCGCGACCGCAGCCGCAGCCGGATTTCGATTTTAACCGCCCGCTTTGGTAGAAACCTGAGTGCTTGCGCGATGCGTTGAAGCGCATCGCGCGCGAAGGTTTCTGGTGAGACAGGATGTCGAACGGCAACGCACCAAGGATGGTCGTTGCGATGTACCTACAACATCCCCGTTTCCAGCTTCGCCACATCCGACATCATCGTGTGGTTCCACGGCGGATCGAAGACCAGCTCCACGTCGGTCTCGGTGACCGTGGGAATCGCTTCGAGCTTGGTGCGCACATCCTCGACCAGAATGTCGCCCATGCCACAGCCGGGTGCGGTCAGCGTCATGCGTACTTCGACCTTGCGCGTGCCGTCCTCGCGATGGCTCAACGTGCATTCATAGACCAGCCCCAGGTCCACGATATTGACCGGGATCTCCGGATCGAAGCAGGTGCGCAGTTGTTCCCAGACGAGTTTTTCCACGTCCGCATCGCTGGTGTGTTCGTCCACGACGATCGCCGGCGGCGGTTCCTTGCCGATCGCGTCGGCATCCGCGCCGGCAATGCGAAACAGGTTACCGTCGACGAAGACGGTGAAACTTCCGCCTAGCGCCTGCGTGATGTAGCCGTTCTGGCCGGCGGGCAAGGTAACTTCCTGACCCTGCGGCACCATCACCGCGGCGCAGTCGCGCTCGAAAACGACCGGCTCGGAACTTTGATTGTAGGCACCCATGGCGAATCCGTACTATTTTGGTCCACATTATCGCAGGAATGATGGCCAATTGCTGCTGGCACTCGCGCAATCAGGCTTGCGAAACCCGCGACAGGCATTCGGCGAGTATGCGCACGGCGGCTTGCAGGTCTGCCGGCGGCAGGTCGGCGTAACCGAGCAGCAAGCCCGGACGCTTCAGCGGCTTGTGGCAATACGGTGCAACCAGATAGATGCCGACGCCGTGCGCGCGTGCCTTTTCGACCAGCGCCTGCGCCTGCGCATGGCTCATGTGCCGCAACCACGCCAGGATATGCATGCCGGCGCTGGAATCGGCGACCTCGACGGCGTCGCCCGCGTAGCGTTGCAAGGCGCCAAGCAATGCGGAGCGGCGCGCGCGCAGCGTGTTGGCAGCGCGGCGCAGGTGGCGCTCGAACGCACCACTGCCGATGAGAAGCGCCAGCGCGGCCTGTTCGATCGCCGTGCTGCCGCGGTCGGTCAGCCACTTCGCCGCGACGAAGGCTTCGCGCAATCCCGGCGGCAACACCATGTAGCCCAGGCGCAGCGCCGGAAAGATCACCTTGGAAAAACTGCCGACGTAAAGCACGCGACCGGTGCGGTCGAGCGACTTGAGCGCGGCGAGCGGACGTGCGCCGTAGCGAAATTCGCCGTCGTAGTCGTCCTCGATCAGCCAGCAGCGGCGGCGCTGCGCCCAGTCGAGCAATTGCATGCGCCGCGGCAGGCTCAACACCGCGCCGGTCGGAAACTGGTGCGATGGCGTAACGACGGCAAGCCGCGTTTGCGCATCGCGCGGCAAGGCGCTGGCGACCAAACCATCGGCGTCGACGCGGCAGGTACGGATCACCGCGCCGCGCGCCTGGAACACCTGGCGCGCGCCCTGGTAGTGCGGATCTTCCAGCAGCATGCGATCGCCGACATCCAGCAACACGTCGGCAGCAAGCGAAAACGCCTGCTGGGTACCATTGACGATCAGCACGTCCTCCGGCGCGGCGTTGATGCCGCGGCGGCGCGCGAGGTATTCGCAGATCTGTACGCGCAACTGCGGCAATCCCTGCGGATCGGGATAATCGGTCTGCACATGCGCTGCGGCCTGATTCAGCGCGCGCCGCCATGCGCTGGCCAGTTGCGGATTCGTCATCGGCAAACCGTACTGCAGGTTGTAGCGCAGGCCACGATGCTGGCGTCCCGGGATCGCGCGGTCGTAGACCTGCTGCATGCGCCGCCCGCGTCGCGACAAAACCGGCGCGTGCGCGGTCGCCTGCGCCAATGCGGCCGCGGGTCGTTTCGGTACCGCGGCAAACGCGGCCACGTAGCAGCCCGAACCGGAGCGGCCATCGATCAAGCCTTCTTCGGTGAGTGCGGCGTAGGCGGCCAGCGCGGTGTTGCGCGAGATTTCCAGCTCGCGCGCCAGCGTGCGCGTGGCCGGCAGGCGCGATCCCGGCGCGCAGCGGCCGTCGAGGATTGCCTGCTTGAGCGCGCGCGCCAGTTGCAGGTAACGCGGCCCTTTGTCGTCGAGCTGCAAGAACATCGTGGCTCCATGAATCCGGCGAAAACCGGCACTCGCCGGGGCCAATCTGAAGGTTTAGATTCGTGCCGTCAAGCGCCGCGCATGGCCGTTGCCGCGAGGAAAATTCATGACCTGGCCCACTCCCGTAACTTTGCTCGGCAAGCTCGTCACGCTCGAACCCTTGCGCCACGAACACCACGACGGTCTGGTCGAATCTGCGCGTGATGGCGAGCTATGGAACCTGTGGTACACGTTCGTGCCCACGCCGCTGACGATGCGCGCCGACATCGACCGTCGCCTTGCGATGCAAACCGCCGGCAGCATGGTGCCGTTCGTCATCATCGCCAATGCTACGCGACGCGTGGTCGGTGCGACGGGTTACATGAACATCGACGCCGAGAACAAGCGGCTCGAAATCGGCCACACCT
>OEIU01001930.1_pt1 | contig 11934 bp, 9 predicted proteins | sample 1539221 | NCBI WGS metagenome assembly OEIU01 (sample SAMN03792071, study PRJEB22550) | activated sludge metagenome | feature: wastewater treatment plant; material: activated sludge; isolation source: Wastewater treatment plant of a petroleum refinery complex | place: Argentina: Zarate | collected... | reverse complement strand
GAAGTGGGATCCGACGCTTCATCTCGCTTGACAGTCAAGACGGTTGCTCAGAACTTGGCCGCGGTGATGTCGGCCTTCGCATCGATGCCGAGCGTGTAGCCGAGCGAGACGTGATGGAAGCGGCCGGCGGCCCAGTCGTCGTGGATCGCGAAGCCGAAGTTGTAGGTCTTGCCCGGGGCCAATGCCACGTCGCCTTCGCCGCCGGTCAGCTTGCGCACGAAGGTCACCGTCCAGGCATCGCCGGCCTGCTTGCCGGTCGCCGAGACCAGCGCCTTGCCGCCTTCCATCACGCGCTTGTCGGCGACGTGTCCGTCGCTGGATGCGCCGCCCTTGCCGTTGCGCCACTGGACGATGTCGAAGTACTTCCCGGTCAGCGAGCCGCCCTCGACGTACTTCGACTTGTCCTCCTTGCCGTTGGGCATCGTGCGCGAGTCCCCGTGGCAGGTCGCCCAGCAGCCGCCGGTGGGCACGTTGTCGATCTTGTTGTCCTCGAGCATGAACGCGATCTTGACCTGGTTGTCGGCGTCGAGCTTCTTGCCGCCGGACGCCGCAGGCTGCTTCCAGCTAAACCGCAGGTACAGATTCGTGCCGTCATGGGCAGCCTGCACCGTGGCCGGAATCGATCCGGCCTTCTTGGGGATCGGCGAGGGCTCGATCTTCTGCCCGCTCGCCATCTTCTGACCCATGCTGGCGGTCTCGTCCTCGTGGCAGCCGATGCAGGCCTCGCCCTTGCGCATGGCGCGCGCGCCGCCGTGTTCGGAGCCCTTCAGAATCCACTCGATCGGGGCTACGCCGGGATAGAACAGCGTGACTTTCTTGCTGGCCACCTTGGACCAGTCGGGCTCCGCCGCCATCGCGGCGCTCGCGGCCGAGGCGATCGCGATCGCCGCGAGGATCTTGTATGCGTGTCTCATCGAATCGGGCTCCTTGCTAATCGTCTTCTTTCATGCCCTGCGGCTTGCGGTGCGCGATGCCCTTGTGGCAGTCGATGCAGGTTTCGTCGTTCTTCTGTGCCAGCTCGTGCTGCTTGCGGGCGCGCTGCTTCTGAGATTCGGCGTTCATGCTATTCATCGAGTGGCAGTTGCGGCACTCGAGCGAGTCGTTCGCCTTCATCCGCGCCCATTCGCGCTCGGCAAGATGCAGCCGCTTGGCCTCGAATTTCTCGCGCGTGTCGATCGTTCCGGTCAGCTTGCCCCACAGTTCGCGCGAGGCCTGGATCTTCCGGAGCATCTTCGGTCCCCATTCCTTGGGGACATGGCAATCGGCGCAGACCGCCCGGACGCCGGTGCGGTTCGTGTAGTGAATGGTGTTGTTCGCATACTCCTTGTACACGTTGTCCTTCATTTCGTGGCAGGAGATGCAGAACGATTCGCGGTTGGTCGCCTCGACGACGGTATTGAATCCACCCCAGACGATGATGCCCACGGCGAAACCGATGACCAGCAGCGTCAGCAGCGAGAAGCCGGTGCTGGGACGACGCAGGGTCCGCCAGAGGCGGCCGAAGAACCCGGGGCGATCGCCGCCATCGTTGGGGGAGTTGGAATTGGAGGTCGACATGACGTGAGAGCGCCTGTGCTGAGCGGTTTCGGAACCGGTCGGCGAGGGGCATGCCGCCCCGTCGCCGGCCGGGCAGGCCCCGTGCTCAGTAGATGTCGTGCTGGGTGTTCCAGACGTTGAACTTGCCGGTCGGCGTGATCATCTTGGGATCGGTGATCACCTTCTTGACCTTAAGCGTCTTGTCGTCGTAGACCACGATCGCCGACTGGTCGGTCTTGCCGCCCCACAGGGAGATCCAGACCTCGCTGCCGTCCTGGCTGTACTCCTGGTGCGTCGCGCGGCGCAGCGCCTTGGTCTCGGGCAGGCCCGAGTCCTTCGCGACGTTGATCTTGACCGGCGGCTTGGACAGGTCCTTCAGGTCGAACACGTAGTTGACCTCGGCGTTCTCGCGCTCGGGGTTCATCGGCATGTCCGCCCACAGGTGGTTCGACTTCGGATGCGTCTTGACGAACAGGTTGCCCGCCCCGGGCATCTTCAGCTCCTCTACGACCTTCCAGTTGTACTGCTTGTACTTCGCATGCTCCTTCTTGTCGGAGGGCGTGGAGATCAGCGTCACCACCGCGTCGCCGAGGTGGCCGGTGGCCCACACCGGACCGTATTTCGGATGGATGAAGTTGGCGCCGCGACCCGGGTGCGGGATCTTCTTGGTGTCGATCAGCGCCGCGAGCTTGCCGGTCTTGGTGTCGACCGCAGCGATCTTGTTCGATGCGTTGGCCGCGACCAGGAAGTAGCGCTTGGACGCATCCCAGCCGCCGTCGTGCAGGAACTTGGCCGACTCGATCGTGGTCGACTTCAGGTTCTTGATGTCGCTGTAGTCGACCAGCATGATCTGGCCGGTCTCCTTGACGTTGACCACCCACTCCGGCTTGATCTGCGACGATACGATCGACGCCACCCGCGGCTCGGGGTGATACTCGCCGTCGACGGTGTTGCCCCGCGTCGACACCACCTTCAGCGGCTTGAGCGTGTCGCCTTCCATGATCGAGTACTGCGGCGGCCAATAGGTGCCGCCGATCAGGTACTTGTCCTCGAAGCCCTTGAACTTCGACGTGTCGACCGAGCGCGCATCGGCGCCGAGCTTGACGGTGGCGACCGTGGTCGGCGTCTCGTACCACATGTCGATCAGCGTGACCAGGCCGTCGCGGCCGACCGTGTAGACATAGCGCCCCGACGCCGACAGCCGCGAGATGTGCACCGCGTAGCCGGTCTTCAGGATCTGCCAGATCTCTTTGGTGTCGCCGTCGATCAGCGCCAGCTCGCCGGAGTCGCGCAGCGTGACCGCGAAGACGTTCTTCAGGTTGATCTTGCTGAGCTGCTTCTTGGGACGCTGGTCGACCGGGACGATCAGCTTCCAGCTATCGGCCATGTCCTTGAGGCTGAACTCGGGCGGCACATCCGGCGTGTTCTGGATGTAACGCGCCATGATGTTGATCTCTTCCTTGCTCAGGATGTCGTCGTAGTTGACCATCCCGCCCTCGGTGCCCAACGCGATGATCTTCTCCAGGCGCGCGGTGCCGAGCTTGATCGTGCCGCCTTCCTGCGTCGTACCGTCGGGCATCTTCTTCGACCAGGCGGGCTCCAGATTCTTGCCGGTCGCGCCCTTGCGCAGCACGCCGTGGCAGCCGGCGCAGCGTTCGAAGTAGATGCGCTTGCCGGTCTCCTTTTCCTGCGGCGTGAGTTCAGGTGCGCCGGTCTGCGCGAACGCCGCACCCGACAGGGCGAGCATTCCAAGCAGGGCAGCGGGGCGCCAATGACGCTTCGGCTTCATGACAGTTTGTCCTTGTGGGTGGAATGAGCTTCGAAACGAGCTCGGGACGGCGTTCTTGCCTTTTGTCACTAAGACCATTGTCGCGTCGGCGCCCGGCCGGTTCCTTGACCTGGTTTAAGGCTCCACCGCAGGCGCACGCGAACAATCGGAGCCCAGAGGTCGGACGCATGGCGCGGGCGGCCGACCGTGGAGCGAAATCGAATGACTGACGAGGTGAATCGTCCGGGCCGCATCGGGCGCGTCGCGCTGGTGGGCGCCGGCCCGGGTGACCCCGATCTGCTGACGGTCAAGGCTGCACGACTGCTGGCCGGTGCGCGCACGGTGCTCTACGACCAGCTCGTCGGCGACGCGGTGCTCGCGCTGGTGCCGGCCGACGCCGAGCGGATCTATGTCGGCAAGCGCGCCGGCTGCCATGCGGTCCCGCAGGAGGGCATCATCGCGATGATGGTCGCGCTGGCCCGTGCCGGCCGCGACGTCGTCCGGCTGAAGGGCGGCGACCCCTACGTATTCGGGCGCGGCGGCGAGGAGGCGCAGGCGCTGGCTGCCGTGGGCATACCGTTCGACGTGGTGCCCGGCATCAGTGCCGCACAGGGCGCCAGCGCCTGCGCGGGCATTCCGCTGACGCATCGCGACCACGCGGCGGCGGTGGTGTTCGCCACCGGCCATCCGAAGGACGAGGGCGACGAGCCCGACTGGGCTGCGCTGGCGCGCGCCGGGCAGACGGTGGTGTTCTACATGGGCGTGTCGAACCTGCCGCGGATCTGCCGGCAGATGGTCGCCCACGGGCTGCGGGCCGATACGCCGGCGGCGGTGATCGAGCGGGCCACCCTGCCGGAGCAGCGGGTCGTGCGCGGCACGCTGCTGACGCTACCGGCGATCGCCAGCGCGCAGTCGGTGAAGGCGCCGGCGCTGATCGTCATCGGCAGCGTGGTGTCGCTGTACGGCGTGCTGGCGGCGCCGCGCGGCGAGGGCACGCTTTGCGGCGACGGCGTTCCTTGCGGCGACGGCGTTCCCTGCGGCGACGGCATGCCGCGCGGCGAAGACAGGTCTCAGGCCTTGGGCATCCGGTACAGCCCGCAGATCTTGTTGCCGTCCGGATCGCGCAGATAGGCGAGATAGAGCTTGGCGCCGCCTTCGCGGATGCCGGGCGGATCCTCGATGCTGGTAGCGCCGTTGGCCAGGCCGGTCGCATGCCAGGCCTGGACCTGTTCGGCCGACTGGCAGGCGAAGCCGATCGTGCCGCCATTGGCGACGGTGGCGGGCTTGCCGTCGATCGGCAGCGACACCGAGAAGGTGCCGGTCGGCGTGCGCCAGAACACGCGGTGACGGTCGACGAAACCGGCGGGCACGCCGAGGGTGCCGAGCAGGGCGTCGTAGAACGACTTGGCGCGATTCAAATCGTTCGTGCCGATCATGATGTGCGAGAACATGGTGCCAAGGTCTCCACTTGGGCGGTTGTGCGGGCGGTGATGCGGCCAGCCCTGCGGGCCGGCCGCGGAGCACAGTCTAGCGGATCGGCACCGGCCGGGCCCACCGGTGCGAGAATGACGTATCCCGAAGCATTCCGACGCCTGACAGGAGACCTTTCGTGAAGCGTTATCAGCACTACATCGACGGCCGGTACGTCGATCCGATCGGCCAGCGCTGGTTCGATACCGTCGACCCCTATGCCGGAAAGGCCTGGGCGCAGATTCCGCAGGGATGCGCGAAGGACGTCGACCGGGCGGTCGCGGCCGCCAATCGCGCGATGCGCGAGGGTCCCTGGTCGAAGACGACCGCCACCGAGCGCGGCAGGCTGATGCTGCGGCTGGCCGACCTGGTCGCGCAGAATGCCGAGCGGCTGGCCGAGCTCGAGGTCCGCGACAACGGCAAGCTGATCGCCGAGATGCGCGGGCAGCTCAACTACCACCCCGAATGGTGGCGCTATTTCGGCGGCCTGGCCGACAAGGTCGAGGGCCGGGTGATGCCGATCGACAAGCCCGACATCTTCGCGTTCTCGCGGCAGGAGCCGGTGGGCGTCGTGGGCGCGCTGACCGCGTGGAACTCGCCGCTGCTGTTCGTCGCCTGGAAGTGCGCGCCGGCGATCGCCGCCGGCTGCGCGGTGGTCATCAAGCCGTCGGAGTTCACGTCGGCCTCCACGCTGGAGTATGCGGCACTGACGAAGGAGGCCGGCTTTCCGGACGGCGTGTTCAACGTCGTCACCGGCTTCGGCCCGGAGGCCGGCTCCGCGCTGGTCGACCACCCCGATGTCGCGAAGATCACGTTCACCGGCTCCGACAGCACCGGCAAGCGGATCTACGCCCAGGCCGCGCAGACGATGAAACGGGTGTCGCTCGAACTCGGCGGCAAGTCGCCGAACATCGTGTTCGACGACTGCGATCTGGACCAGGCCGCCGCCGGCGTGATCTCCGGCATCTTCGCCGCCACCGGCCAGACCTGCATCGCCGGCTCGCGGCTGCTGGTGCAGAACTCGATCAGGGAGGCGTTCACCCGCCGCGTGCTGGAGCTCGGCGAATCGGCCCGCAAGGGCAACCCGATGCAGGCCGACACCAACATCGGCCCGGTGACGACGCCGGCGCAGTACCGCAAGATCCTCGACTACATCGAGATCGCCAAGGCCGAGGGCGCCCGCTGCATCCTCGGCGGCAAGGCGGCGCCGGAGCTGCCCGGCGGCCAGTTCGTCGAGCCGACGATCTTCGTCGACGTGACGCCGCAGATGCGCATCGCCCGCGAGGAGGTGTTCGGCCCGGTGCTGTCCATCCTCGGCTTCGACGACGAGGCGCAGGCCGTCGCCATGGCCAACGACACGATCTACGGCCTGGCCGCCGGCGTCTGGACCCGCGACATCGGCCGCGCGATGCGCATGTCGCAGGCGCTGAAGGCCGGCACCGTCTGGGTCAACACCTATCGCGCGATCAGCTACATGATGCCGTTCGGCGGCATGAAGCACTCCGGCATCGGCCGCGAGAGCGGAGTGGCCGCGATCGAGGAATTCCTCGAGACCAAGAGCACCTGGGTGTCGTATGCGACGGGCGGCCCGGCCAATCCGTTCGTGATGCGGTGAGGGGCTCGCGCCGGGCGGCAGTGGTCAGGTCGATCGCGCAATCCTGACGCCGCAATGTTCGAGGAAGGCCCGGCTGGCTCGGCCGGGCTTCCTGCCGCGGCGGGTGATGGCGGACAAGGCCCTCAGTCCCTTCGGAAGACGGCAGCGGACCTCGGAGAGCCGCCCATCGGCCAACGACTGCTGCACCGCATGTCGCGACAGGCAGCCCAGGCCGAAACCGGAGGCGACCACCTGCTTGATCGCTTCGGTGCTGCCCAGCTCGATGCCTACGCGCACCTCTCGCAGATGCCGCGTCAGCCAGGCATCGGTGGTCTGGCGGGTTCCGGATCCCTGCTCGCGCAGCACCCACGTCGCATGTGAAAGCTCCCGCGCGGTGAGCACCCGGCCGGCATCCGGACGATCGGGCGCGGCGACGATGACGAGCTCATCGGTCAGCCAGGGGTGCACCGCGATGTCGGGATGAGTTTCGGGCCCTTCGATGAATCCGGCATCGGCATCGAACGCCGCCACCGCCTCGATGACCTCATGCGAATTGGCGATGTGCAGCCGGATCGGACTTCGAGCATGGGCTCGCGTCCACCCGGTCACGAGCCGGGGCAGCAGATGCTCTCCGATCGTGAAGCTGGCGGCGATCCGCAGCGGCCCGGTCTGATCGGCTGAAGAGAAAAGGGATTCGATCCCGTTGGCCTGTTCGAGCAGTTCCTGGGCCCTGGGCAGCAGCGCCCGGCCGTTTTCATTCAAGAGCAGCCGTCGCCCCACACGATCGAAGAGCTCGACGCCGAGCACCTCTTCCAGATCCGCCAGCGCGCTGCTGGCCGCCGATTGCGACCGGGCCACCCGGTCGGCAGCCGCTCGAGTCGTGCCGGCTCTGGCCGTCGCCACGAAAACCTCCAGTTGCCGCAGGCTCAAGCGCAGCCGGAGGTCGCTCAATTGATCGGATTTTCCGTTCATCGTGAGCGAAATTCTGCGCTTTTTCTGATGCTCGGCCAAGCCTAGGATCGAGGCCATCTTCAATGGAGACCGCCTTGATCAAGCTGCTGTCCCGTGAGCCGCTGCACGATCCGCTGCGTTCGCCCGGGCCGACCGCGGACTGCGAGGTCAGGAAGACCACCTGCTACATGTGTGCCTGCCGGTGCGGCATCCGCGTGCACCTGCGCGATGGCGACATCCGCTACATCGACGGCAATCCCGACCATCCGCTGAACCGCGGCGTGATCTGCGCCAAGGGCAGTTCCGGAATCATGAAGCAGATCTCCCCGGCCCGGCTGACCCGGCCGCTGCTGCGCAAGGCCGGCAGCGAGCGGGGGGCGGCCGAGTTCGAACCGATCAGTTGGGAGAGGGCCTTCGACATCCTGACCGACCGGCTGGGCAGGATCCGATCGACCGATCCCAAGCGGTTCGCGCTGTTCACCGGCCGGGATCAGATGCAGGCGCTGACAGGTCTTTTCGCCCGCCAGTTCGGAACACCCAACTATGCGGCCCACGGCGGCTTCTGCTCGGTCAACATGGCTGCCGGGATGATCTATTCGATCGGAGGCAGCTTCTGGGAGTTCGGCGGACCCGATCTGGAGCGGGCCAGGCTCTTCGTGATGATCGGCACGGCCGAAGATCACCACAGCAATCCGATGAAGATCGCCATCAGCAGGTTCCGGCGTGAAGGCGGGCGCTTCATCTCGATCAATCCGGTACGTACCGGCTATTCGGCGGTAGCCGATGAGTGGATTCCGATCAGGCCGGGGACGGACGGCGCGCTGTTCATGGCGCTGCTGCATGAACTGATGGTCGGCAACCGTGTCGATCACGCGTTCCTCAAGCGTTTCACCAACGCACCGCAGCTCGTCGTGCTCGACGACGGAGCGCGCGAAGGACTGTTCGCGTTCGATCCCGCCCGGGGGCCCCCGGGCGATGGCCGTCATCCTCACAACAAGCTGGTCTGGGACCGCGTGCAAGGCCGGGCGCTGCCGGCCTACCCCGAGGGCATTGCCGACGGTTGCGACCCGGCGCTGGAGGGGCACTACAGGCTGGCGGACGGTACGCGGGTCGCGCCGTCGTTCCAGTTGCTGCGCGAGCGGGTGGCTGACTGCACGCCGGAATGGGCGCAGACGATCACCGGCATTCCTGCCGGGCGGATCAGGCAGTTGGCCCGCGAGCTGGCCGACGCGGCTTTTCAGCAGGCGTTCGAGCTGCCGATCCCGTGGACCGATGCCTGGGGCAAGGTGCATCCGACCACCCAGGCCCGCCCGGTCGCCTTCCATGCGATGCGGGGGCTGGCGGCCCACTCGAACGGCTTCCAGACCGTGCGGGCGCTGGCGGTGCTGATGAGCGTGCTGGGCACCATCGATGCCCCGGGCGGATTCCGGCACAAGGCACCGTACCCGAGACACATCGTGCCGAACTACCGTGCGTTCAACAACCCGGAGATGATCCGGCCGGATACGCCGCTGGATGCCGCGCCCCTGGGGTTTCCGGCCAGCCCGGACGAACTGGCGATCGATCCGGACGGATCGCCGATCCGGATCGACCACGCGTTCTCCTGGGAGCATCCGCTGTCGGCGCATGGCCTGATGCACAACGTCATCACCAATGCCGTCAAGGGCGACCCCTATCGCATCGACACGCTGCTGATCTTCATGGCCAACATGGCCTGGAACTCCAGCATGAACACGATGGCGGTGCGCGAGATGCTCAACCGCCGGGACGAGCGAGGGGAGCATCTGATCCCGTTCCTCGTGGTCTGCGACGCATTCCAGAGCGAGACGGTGGCGTTCGCCGACCTGGTGCTTCCCGATACCACCTATCTGGAGCGGCATGACGTGATGAGCATGCTCGACCGGCCGATCTCGGAGTTCGACGGTCCGGTCGATTCGGTGCGGATACCGGTGGTGCCGCCCACCGGTCAGTGCAAGCCGTTCCAGGAAGTGCTGATCGAGCTGGCCTCGCGGCTGAAGTTCCCGGCCTTCGTGACGCCCGACGGGCAGCGCAAGTTCAAGGACTATCCGGACTTCGTCGTGAACTTCCAGCCCTCGCCGGGCATCGGCTTTCTGATGGGATGGCGGGGCAAGGATGGAATGCAGCATCTGCGCGGCGATCCGAATCCCGACCAGTGGGAGATGTATCGCCAGCACGACTGCGTGTTCCACTACCCGATGCCCGAGCACATGCAGTTCATGCGCAACTGGAATCGCGACTACCTGGACTTCGCCAAAGACAAAGGCTGGCGGCAGAAGAACGACCCGGTCCAGTTGGCGATCTACTCCGATACGCTGCAAAGCTTCCGGCTGGCCGCGCAAGGCAGGACGCCGGGCCGTCAGCCGCCGGAGGCGCTTCGCGAGCGCATCGCCAGGTACTTCGATCCGCTGCCGTTCTGGTATCCGCCGCTCGAGGAGGCGGCGACCGATACCGCTGCCTACCCGCTGAATGCTATCACCCAGCGGCCGATGGCGATGTACCACTCCTGGGACTCCCAGAACGGCTGGCTGCGACAGATCCACAGCCACAACTACCTGCATGTGAACGCGCGAACGGCGCGCGAGGCCGGCATCGATGATGGCGGCTGGTGCTGGGTCGAAAGTCAGTGGGGCAAGGTGCGCTGCATGGTCCGCTACAGCGAAGCGGTGGAGCCCGGCACCGTATGGACCTGGAACGCGATCGGCAAAGCCGATGGCGCATGGCAGCTCGCCCCGGGCGCCGATGAAGCCCGCAAGGGGTTTCTGCTGAACCATCTGATCTCGGAAGAGCTGCCGATGCAGGGGCTGCCGTCCGGACGGATCAGCAACTCGGACCCGATCACCGGGCAGGCCGGCTGGTATGACGTGCGGGTCCGATTGCGGCCCGCCGAGCCCGAGGAGCCGAAGGAAACCCATCCGCAGATCGCCACGATGCCCGCGGTACCGGGGGTACGCGGCATGGCGCGGCGCATCGTCGCCTACATGGCGGGGACGCGGAAATGATCCAGTGGCTGAAGGATCTGCTGAAGGTCGGTGCCGTGGAATGCGCGTCGGCCGCTGCCCCGGTGCAGCGGTCTTCGCGCCCGCCGCGGGTCCGCGCCGAACCGGGCGAGACGCTCGCGAAGCAGTTGGCGCTGGTGATCGACCTCAACGTCTGTGTCGGCTGCCACGCCTGCGTGACATCGTGCAAGCAGTGGAACACCTCGGGGAGTGCCGGGCCGCTGGTCGACGAGCGACCTTACGGCGCCGATCCGACCGGCACCTTCTTCAACCGGGTGCAGACCTACGAGGCCGGCGAGTACCCGGCGACCGAGACGATCCACTTTCCGAAGAGCTGTCTGCACTGCGAGGACCCGCCGTGCGTGCCGGTGTGTCCGACCGGCGCCAGCTACAAACGCCGGGCCGACGGCATCGTGCTGGTCGATTACGACAAATGCATCGGGTGCAAGTACTGCGCCTGGGCCTGCCCCTACGGAGCCCGCGAAATCGACGAAGAACGCCAGGTGATGACCAAGTGCACCCTGTGCGTGGATCGGGTCTATGACGAGACACTGCCCGCCGAGGACCGCAAGCCGGCCTGTGTGAAAGCCTGCCCGACCGGAGCCCGCCTGTTCGGTGACGTCAAGGATCCGGAGTCGGAGGTGTCCCGCGCCGTGCGCGAGCGCGCCGGCTATGCACTGATGCCTGAATGGGGAACCTCACCTGCCAACAAGTACCTGCCGCGCAGACAGACGTCCGAGGTGGCGGGACTCTCCCGGCTCAATCCGCAGGTCGGGGAACAGCCATGAACCCGGCATTCTCGGTAGTGTTCTTCACCACGTTGATCGGCGCCGCCCAGGGCCTGGTGGTGGTGCTGGCGGTCCTGACGCTGACCGGGGCGGATCCCGGTGCCGCCTTCGCGAGCCGGAGCCTGGTCGTCGCCGAATGCCTGCTGATGGCGGGCCTGGCGGCGTCGTTCGGCCACCTCGGACGTCCCGAACGGGCCTGGCGGGCCGCGATGATGTGGCGGACTTCCTGGCTGTCGCGCGAGGTCATCGCGCTGCCGGCCTTCATCGTCGCGGTCGGAGCGTGGTGGCTGATGCAGCGACGGGGAAACGCTTCCCTCGTGCTGCCATGGGCGAACCTGATCCTGGCCTTCGTGCTGTGGCATTGCACGGCGATGATCTATGCGTGCCTGAAGTTCATCAAGGAATGGGCGCATCCGCTGACGCCGATCAACTTCGCGTTGATCGGCCTGTCCTCCGGACTGCTTCTGGCCTGCACGCTGGCCGCGCTGACGGGCTCCGATGCCGTGCTGGCGACGACCGCGCCGGCCGCGCTGCTCGTGACGCTCGCCGCAGGGGCTGCGCGGGTCGCGGCTCTGCGCCGCAACGCGATACTCGAGCCCGGATCCACTCTTCAGTCGGCTACCGGCATCCTGTCGCCGGTATTGCGTCAGACTTCGATGGGCATGTCGGCGGGGGCTTTCAACACCCGCGAGTTCTTTCACCGCACGAGTGAAACGGCGGTGGGGAACATCAGGCCCTCTGCAGTCGTCATGGGGGTCCCGCTCCCCGCGCCCCTCGGGGCCGCCCCCTGGGGGCGGGGCTTGGTGGTGC
>OEIU01001929.1_pt1 | contig 11944 bp, 12 predicted proteins | sample 1539221 | NCBI WGS metagenome assembly OEIU01 (sample SAMN03792071, study PRJEB22550) | activated sludge metagenome | feature: wastewater treatment plant; material: activated sludge; isolation source: Wastewater treatment plant of a petroleum refinery complex | place: Argentina: Zarate | collected... | reverse complement strand
AGTAGTCGTCGCCCGCAATGGCCGCGTCCCATTCGGCGGCCGAGTTGGCCAGCTTGAGCGTGAGGCCCAGCGGCGCGGCGCGCGTGCGCATCACCTCGATGGTCTGCGGGTGCGCATCGCCGAACACCACGATGGCGTTGCCCTTGGCCTTGACCGAGCGCCGCGCCAGCGTCATGGCCTCGGCGGCGGCGGTGGCCTCGTCCAGCATGGAGGCGTTGGCGATGTCCATGCCCGTCAGGTCGGTCACCATGGTCTGGAAGTTGACCAGCGCCTCCATGCGGCCCTGGCTGATCTCGGCCTGGTAGGGCGTGTAGGCGGTGTACCAGGCGGGGTTTTCCAGCACGTTGCGCAAGATGACGCCCGGCGTGTGCGTGCCGTAATAGCCCTGGCCGATGAAGCTCTTCATCTGGTGCCGGTTTTGCGCCGCGATGGCCTTCAGCTCGGCCAGCGCGCCGGCCTCGGTCACCGGCGCGGGCAAATCCATCGGCGCGGCGCGCGCGATGGAGCGCGGCACGATGGAGTCGATCAGCCGGTCGACCGAGGGCTCGCCGATGACGGCCAGCATCTGGCGCTCGTCCTCGGGCGTGAGGCCGATGTGGCGGGCGATGAACTCGCCGGGGTTTTCAAGATCGTGCAGGGCAGGGTGGCTCATGGCAGGGCAAACGACGAGATTGCTTCAGATTCAAGAGCTGCTGACGCCTATGAGACGGGCGCTAGCGGCCGATTCGGCATAAAAATCGCACGCAGATCAAACCGCGTGCGTGACATTGGGCAGGCGCTCAGTCCTTGCTGAACTCGGCGTAGGCCGCCTCGTCCATCAGCGCGTCGAGCTGGCCGGGGTCGGACAGCTTGACCTTGAAGAACCAGCCCGCGCCCAGCGGGTCGCTGTTGGCCAGGCTGGGCTCGGCGCGCAGGGCCTCGTTGACCTCGGTCACCTCGCCGCTGATCGGCATGTAGACGTCGGCCGCGGCCTTCACGCTTTCGACCACGCCAGCCGTCTCCTTCTGCGCGTAGCCCTGGCCCACGGTGGGCAGGTCGACAAACACCACGTCGCCCAGCGCATCCTGCGCGTGCGCCGTGATGCCGACGGTGGCGATGTCGCCCTCGACTTTGATCCATTCGTGGTCTTCGGTGTATTTGAGGCTCATGCTTGCTCCTGAAAAATCGGTGGTCCGGAAAAATGAGACGGTCACTGCGTCGGGCTTTTGCCTCGACATCAGACGCGGTGGTAGCGCGTGGGCACGAAGGGCGGGGCCACCACCTCCATGGGCACGGGCTTGCCGCGCACCATGGCGAACAGCTCGGTGCCGACGGTGGCGTAGCCGGGCTTGACGTAGGCCATGGCGATGGGGCGGTCGAGCGTGGGGCTGAGCAGGCCGCTGCAGACCTGGCCGATGGTCTGGCCGTCCAGGTTTTCGAGCGGGGCGGGTTCGCGCACCGGCACGCGCTCCTTGGCGGCCAGGACGATGCGCTGGCGTTCGAGCTTGCGGCTGCCGTCGAGCTGGCCCAGGATCAGGTCGGCGCCCGGAAAGCCGCCGGCGCGCGCGCCGCCGGTGCGGCGCACCTTCTGGATGGCCCAGTTCAGGCCGGCCTCGATCGGGGTGGTGCTGGTGTCGATGTCGTTGCCGTACAGGCACAGGCCGGCTTCCAGCCGCAGCGAGTTGCGCGCGCCCAGGCCGATGGGCTTGACCTCGGGCTGCGCCAACAGGGCGCGCGCCAGCGCCTCGGCCTGGGCGGCGGGCACCGAGATCTCGAAGCCGTCCTCGCCGGTGTAGCCGCTGCGGGTGATGAACAGCGGCGCGCCCTGCCAGTCGAAGTCGCGGCCGGTCATGAACACCAGCGCCTGCACGCCGGGCACCAGGCGCTGCAGGGCGTTGACGGACTGCGGGCCTTGCAGGGCCAGCAGGGCCTGGTCGGGCAGGGGCCGGACCTGGCAGCGCGTGCCGATGCGCGCCTGGATGTGGGCGATGTCGCCCGCCTTGCAGGCGCCGTTGACGATGAGGAACAAATGACCGCCCCCACGCTCCCCCGCTGCGCTTGGGTAGCGGCCCCCCGAGGGGGCGCTCGCACCTTGGGGCGGCCCGGCGGTGCTCGGCTCGCCCCGGTTGACGAACATCAGGTCGTCGATGATGGTGCCCTCGTCGGTCAGCAGCAGGCCGTAGCGCTGCTTGCCCAGGGCCAGGCCGATCACGTCGACCGGCATCAGCGATTCGAGCGCGGCGGCGGCATCGGGGCCGACGAGCTGCAGTTGGCCCATGTGCGAGACGTCGAACAGGCCGGCGCTCTCGCGCGTCTGCTTGTGCTCGGCGATCAGGCCGCTTTTGTATTGCACCGGCATCGAATAGCCGGCAAAGGGCACCATGCGGGCGCCCAGCTCGAGGTGCAGCTCGTGCAGTGGGGTCTTGAGCAAATCGGCGGTGTCGGACATGCGCTGTCTCCATGAAAGGGAAGTCGCGCAAGCGCGGTGGCTTGCGAGCATGCCCGGCTGTCCGCTTTACCTGAGAGATTCATGCGGGCGATGCCGCACTTGCTCCTTCGGTGGAAGGCCATGCCCGAATGCGGCGCCGCCTTCTCTCTCCAGCCCGGTGGCGCCCGGTCGCCCGGGCGTTTGCCAGTCCTTTTGCCTGAGCGTTTGGGCCTGTTGCCGCGCGCCTTCGGCGGCGCCGCACCGACCTCGGGTCGAGGCCGGGGGCGCGCTCTCCTGACAGGGCGCGATTTTACGGGCTATTTGGCGTAGACCAGATCGCGCAGCGCCAGCGAGATCCAGGGCACGTAGGTGATGACCATCAGGCAGGCCAGGATGACCAGCACGAAGGGGATCAGGTCGCGGCTGATCTTGTCCAGCGACACGCGCGCCACCGTGCAGACGGCGAACAGGTTGACGCCGAAGGGCGGCGTGATCATGCCCAGCGCCAGGTTGACCACCATGATCAGGCCGAAGTGCACCGGGTCGACGCCGAAGTGCGCGGCCACCGGCGCCAGGATGGGGCCCAGCACGATGATGGCGGCGCTGGTCTCGATGAACATGCCGATGACGAACAGCGCCGCGTTGACGCCCAGCAAGAACCAGTGCGGCGAGCGCAGGTTGGCCTCCAGCCAGTGGCCGATGGCGTCGGGCACGCCCGCGCGCGTGATCAGGAAGGCGAACAGGCCGGCGTTGGCGATGATGAACATGATCACCGCCGAGGAGATGACCGACTTGCGCAGCACGGCGTACAGGTCCTTCACACCGATCTCACGGTAGATCGCCATGCCCACCACCAGCGCGTAGGCCACCGCCACGGCCGAGGCTTCGGTGGGGGTGAACACGCCGCCGTAGATGCCGCCCAGCACCACCACCGGCATCATCAGCGCCCAGGCCGCCTTGCGCGTGGCCGTCCACACGCTCAGGCGGCCGTCGCCGTCGTGCTTGCCCCAGCCCCGCCACTTGCAATAGGCCCAGACGAACAGCATCAGCGCGCCGCTGATCAGGATGCCGGGGCCGAAGCCGGCGATGAACAGCTCGCCGATCGACACCTCGGCGGCCACGCCGTACAGAATCATCGGGATCGAGGGCGGGATGATCACGCCCAGCTCGGCGCTGGTGGCCTGCAGCGCGGCGGCCCAGGTGGTGGGGTAGCCGTGCTTGATGAGCGCCGGAATCAGGATGGCGCCGATGGCGAAGGTGGTGGCCACCGACGAGCCCGACACCGCCGCGAAGATCATGCAGGTGAGCACGCAGGTCATGGGCAGGCCGCCCTGCACGCCGCCGACGATGCTCTTGGCGAAGTCGACCAGGCGGCGCGAGATGCCGCCGGTTTCCATCAGGTTGCCGGCCAGGATGAAGAAGGGGATGGCGGCCAGCGGAAACTTGTTCAGCGAGTTGAACATCTCCTTGACCGAAATGAGCATCGGCGCGTTGACGATCTGCATGCCGGTGATGGCCGCCAGCCCGATCGACACCGCGACCGAGACGCTGAGCGCGAAGCCCAGGATCATGGTGATGAGCATGGCGCTGGTCATGCGCGCTCCCCGGTGTGTGCGGTGCAGGCCTTCATTGCGCCGTCTCCAGCTCCATCCGGCGCGGATCGAGGTAGTTGGCCACGATGCCCAGCAGCGAGAACACGGCGCCCACCGGCATCGCCACGTAGGCCCAGAACATGGTGACCGATTCGAGCCCGGCCACGGTCTGCACGCCGCCGCGGATGGCGTAGTCGGCGCCCCACCACAGGATGATCAGCATCAACACCAGCGCGGCCAGCGCGACGATCAGATCGAGCACGCGCTTGAGCCGATCGGGCGCGGCGCGGTACAGCGCGTCCACGCTCACCATCGCGCCCTGGCGAAAGGCCATGGGAATGCCCAGGAAAACCATCCAGATGAGCGAGAAGCGGATCAGCACCTCGCTCCATTCGGCGGGCTGCTCCAGCACGAAGCGGGTGAAGATCTGGAACACGCCCAGGGCCGAGGCGATGACCAGCATCACGCAGGCCAGCGCCATGGCGATGCGCGTGGTCCAGCCCTCCAGCGTCAAGACAAGCGCTTTCATGATTCTTGTGCTTTCAAATAAAAAAAGCCCGTCGCGCAGGGCGGACGGGCGCTGGAAGCTATCTTAAACGTAGCATTCGATGGGGCGTCGCGAGTGCCGCGCGCCGCTTACTTGTAGTTGCGGATGCGTTCCATGTTGGCCTTGCCGAACTTCTTCTCGAAGTCGGCCTCGACCGGCGCCAGGGCCTTGACGAAGGCCGGCTTGTCGACCTCGGTGTCCACCTGCATGCCCTTGCTGCGCAGCAGCTCGACGCCCTTGGCATCGTCCTCGTCCACGCGGGCGCGGTTGGCCTTGGTGCCTTCCTTGGCGGCGTCGAGGAAGGCCTGCTTGTCGGCCGCGCTCAGCTTGTCGAACGCGCCCTTGTTCATCAGGAAGATGCAGGGCGAGTACACGTGGCCGGTGAGCGACAGGTACTTCTGCACCTGGTCGAACTTGGCCGAGATGATGACCGACAGCGGGTTTTCCTGCCCGTCCACCGTGCCCTGCTGCAGCGCGGTGAACACCTCGGGGAAGGCCATGGGCGTGGTGATGATGCCCAGCGCCTTGTAGGCGGTGATGTGCACCGGGTTTTCCATCGTGCGCATCTTCAGGCCCTTGACGTCGGCGGGCTCCTTGATGTCGCGCTTGCTGTTGGTCATGTTGCGAAAGCCGTTCTCGGCCCAGGCCAGGCCCTTCATGCCCTTGGCGTCGAACTTGGTCAGCAGCTCCTGGCCGATCGGGCCGTCGAGCACGGCGCGCGCGTGCGCCTTGTCGCGGAACAGGAAAGGCACGTCCAGGATCTGCGTCTCGGGCACGAAGTTGGGGATCGGGCCGCTGGAGGTGAAGGTCAGCTCGTGCGTGCCCAGCTGCACCGCCTCGATCGACTCGCGCTCGCCGCCCAGCGAGCCGTTGTAGAAGGTCTGGATCTTGTAGCGGCCGCCCGTGCGCTGCTCGACCTCCTTGGCGAAGACGTCGATGGCCACGCCCTGGTGCGAGTTCTGCGCGGTGGAGATGTTGATGCGCATGACGGTTTGCGCGCCGGCGGTGGCCATCAGGCCGAAGGCGAGGCCGAGGCCCAGGACGAGGGAACGAAATTTCATGGGGACAGGCTCCTGCAAGGGGTCGAAGGGGGCAACAAAAGGCGCGCTGCGTGCGCGCCGGGTGCGAGGGCCATTATGGTGGCGCAAGCGCCAAAAGTTTTACGGGGTTTTCGCGCATTTCCCCATGGTGGACACAGGGTTGCCCGCGCGGGCCTACAGCGCCTTGAAGCGCGGCGCGAACAGGCGGCTGACCACCAGCGCTTCGGCGTGGCCGCGCAGGCTCAGGTGCAGGCGCCCGGACTCGTCGCGCTGCACGCTGTCGATGGCGTCGGCGCGCACCACGGTGCCGCGGTGGATCTGCCAGAACTGCTCGGGGTCGAGCTGCGGCAGCAGCTCTTTCAGCGGCGTGCGCAGCAGGTGTTCGCCGCTGGCGGTGACCACGCGCACGTACTTGTCGGCCGCCTGCAGCAGCAGCACCTCGGCCACCGGCACCATGCGGATGGTGTTGCCGCCCGCGCCGGCCGGGCTGACGGGCAACTGGCGCAGCAGGGGCGCCGCCGGCGGTGCGGGCTGCAAGCTGGCCAGCAGGCGCTGCAGCTGCTCGGCCGTGGCCTGCAGCGGGCTGTCGTCATCTGCTCCTGATTGGATAGCTGCTTGCGCCCGCTGGTCAAGCGCTGCACGCAGTTTTTGCACCGATTTTTGCAGCCGGGCGGGCTGCACGGGCTTGAGCACGTAGTCCAGTGCCTGTGTCTCGAAGGCCTGCAGCGCGTACTGGTCGTAGGCGGTGACGAAGGCCAGTGCGGGAAAGGGGTGGGCAGCGGTGTCCCAGGCGTCGGCCAGCTCGGCGGCGGCGTCCAGGCCGCTCAGGGCCGGCATGCGGATGTCGAAGAACAGCACGTCGGGCAAGAGTTCGAGCGCCGCGCGCACCGCGCTGGCGCCGTCGCCCACGGTGGCGACGACCTGCAGCTCGGGCCAGGCGCGCGCCAACTCGGTCTGCAGCGCGGCGGCCAGCAGGGGTTCGTCTTCGGCGATCAGGGCAGTGGGCATTGGGCTCAGGTGATGGGCAGGATGATGCGCACGGTGGCGCCGGCGCCGGGCTGCGACTGGATGTCGACGTGCCCCTGGCCGCCGGTGGCCGAGGCCACGCGCTCGCCCACCTGTGCCAGGCCGAAGTGGCCGACGCGCGGCGGCGCGTCGGGATCGAAGCCGGCGCCGCTGTCGTGCACCGACAGGATCAGCGCGTCCGCATCGCGCCGTGCCGCCACCTCGATGCGCCCGCCTGCCACGCAGGGCTCCAGCCCGTGGCGGATGGCGTTCTCGACCACCGGCTGCAGCAGCAGGGTGGGCACGGGCCGATCGCGCAGCGCGGCGGGCAGCTCGAGCGTGTAGGCCAGCCGCGGGCCCATGCGCACGGCCATCAGCTCCAGGTAGTCGCGCAGGCGATCGAACTCGTCGCCCAGCGGGTGCTGGGGTGCGCGCGAGGCCCCCAGCGTGGCGCGCAGGTAGCCATCCAGCCGGTCGAGCATGTGCTGGGCGCGCGCGGGGTCGACGCCGATCAGTGCGCGCAGGTTGGCCAGGGTGTTGAACAGCATGTGCGGCTCCAGCTGGCTTTGCAGCAGCATCAGCCGGGCCTCGGCGGCGTCGCGCTCGGCGGCGGCGATGCTGGCCTGCAGGGCGGCCTGGCGCCCGCGCGTGAAAAAGTAAAAGCTGGCGACGAGACCGGCCACGATGGCGATCGCCAGCCCGATCACCTGGTCGCGCGGCGCGTAGGTCACGGTTTCGCCCAGCAGCGCCGCGGCCAGCCGGTTGCCGCCGACGTAGCCGACGGCAATGCCCACCAGGGTCAGCAGCACGCCGCGCCAGCCCTTGGGCCAGCCGTGGCCGGGGCGGCTCGGGTCGCGGTGGCAGTGCTCGGCCGGCACCAGCAGGCGGCCGAACTCGATCACCGCCCAGATCAGCATGCCGATCGACATCGAGTGCACCAGCTGCACGCCGTAGCCCGCCTGCGGCCAGATCAGGCTGGTGAACACCGCGATCAGGCAGCAAAAGACCAGCACCTGCAGGCCGTGGCGCAGCACGTCGAGCCAGAAGCTGCGCGGCATGGGATGACCTTCGGCCTGAAGGCCCGCGGTGCGAGCACCTTGGGGCGGCCCGGCGGTGCTCATCCATCCAGCTCCGGCTCGCGCACCGGTGCCGCCGTGGCGGCCTGGCCGGCCTGCCCCGAGCGCGTGCGCGCCGAGAACATGGCGCCGCGCGCCGCGCGCTGCGGCGCGAAGCGCGCAAAACCCACGTCCTGCGGCATGTCGATGTACACCGCCTCCATGCCGCCGCGCCTCAGGTAGCTCTCATGCCAGAAGCCGGTGCCGCCCGAGTCGTGCAGAAACTGCTGCCACCAGATGCGGTGCGGGTCGGAGCGCGTCCAGGCTTCCAGCGACTCGAAGTCGCGCCAGTACTGGCGCATGCCGGCGTGGGGCGGCCACAGCGAGAACAGGAAGTTCTCGTGCAGCAGCAGCCCGTCGGGCCGGGCCTGCACCGAGCCGGCGATCTTGGGGCCGAAGCCCAGCAGCGTCTTCAGGCCAGCGAGGGCGTTGACGCGCATGCCCAGGTAGACCACGACCAGGTCGGGCCAGGCGCTCAGGTCCACGGTGCGTCGGTTGGCGGTGGGTTTCATGGCGTTGTCATTCAGTATGGCGCCGAAGCTTGGCACGTTCGGCCTGCAGCAGGCGCTCGTGCAAACCCGCGCCGCCGGCACTCAGCCACACCACCGCGCCGTGGATGGCCAGGCCCAGGCCCCAGCCGGCCAGCGGAAACACGAACCAGTCCTGGCCGCTGCGCCAGGAGATCAGCGCCAGCCCGGCGTTGACGCAGACGTAGACCAGGGCGTGCACGGTCCAGCCCATCTTGGCGCCGGCACGGCGGCGCGCCAGGCGTTCGAGGGCGGCGGCGTCGCCGGCCGGGCCGGCGGGCAGTGCATCGAAATCGCGGTCGTGGCGAGACATGATGAGCTCCGTTCAGGCGGCAACGAGGGCGGTGGCTGATTTCTGCAGGCGCAGCACGCGCAGCGTGCGGGCGGCGATCCAGCCCGACAGCAGGCCGTACAGGCCGGTGACGGCCAGGGCAAAGCCGGCCTCGCGCGCCAGCGCGGGCTCCAGCGCCAGCTGCACGCCGACGGTGTACTTGATGAGAAACACGCCCCCGATCAGCGCCATCGGCGCCCAAGAGCCGGGCAGGTGAAAGCGGCGCGCGGCGGCGTTCCAGCGGGTGCCGGCCGGTGCCGCGCCGCGCAGGCCCAGCGCCAGCATGGCGGCAAAGCAGACGGCCCACAGCGCCAGCAACTCGGCCAGGCGCCCGCTGGTGGCAAAGGCCGACTGCACGCCCCACAGCGCCAGGCCCAGCATGGCCACCGGCAGCAGCGCCAGGCGCGCCGGGCTGGCGCTGCGCGCGCGCGTGGCCGAGAGGCCCAGCACGATCAGCGCGGCCAGCAGGGCGCCGACCCAGGCGGGGGTGCCGCGCACGATGTCGAGCGCGGCTTCGGGGTGTTGGCTGAGCAGGGTGGTGAGCAGCATGGTCGATCTCCGGTGGTGGGTGCAAGGAATGGCCCGATGCTGCCGGCCGCCGCCCGGGCGCGCCAGCGCCATGCGACGGAATGCCCGGCGGCGGCGCCAGTCGCCGCGACGGCCGATGAAATGCGCCAGGCTGGCGCGAATCTGTCGGCGCCGGGCCATCGGCCACCCTAAAATCGCCGCCCGAAGCTACAGATGCTGTAGCAGCTTGAAGGGATTGCGCGTGGACACGCTGTTGTTGCTGAAGGCCGCCGTGATGGGCGTGGTGGAAGGCCTGACCGAGTTTCTGCCCATCTCCAGCACCGGCCACCTGATCCTGGCGGGCAGCCTGCTGGGCTTTGCCGACGCCAAGGCCAAGGTGTTCGACATCGCCATCCAGACCGGCGCCATCGGGGCGGTGGTGATCGTCTACTGGCACAAGATCTGGGGCACCCTGGTGGCGCTGCCCAGCAGCCGGTCGGCGCAGCGTTTTGCGCTGAACGTGCTGATTGCCTTTTTGCCTGCGGTGGTGCTGGGCCTGCTGTTCGGCGAGGCCATCAAGGCGCACCTGTTCACGGCGCCGGTGGTGGCCGCCACCTTCATCCTGGGCGCCTTCGTCATCCTGTGGGCCGAGCGCCGGCCGCCCGGCGCGGCGCGGGTGCAGAGCGTGGACGACATGACGCCGCTGGACGCGCTGAAGGTGGGTTTGGCGCAGTGCGCGGCCATGATCCCCGGCACCAGCCGCTCGGGCGCCACCATCATCGGCGGCATGCTGCTGGGGCTGTCGCGCCAGACGGCGACCGACTTTTCCTTCTTCCTGGCCATTCCCACGCTGATCGGCGCCGGCGTGTATTCGCTCTACAAGGAGCGCGCGCTGCTGTCCTGGGCCGACGCGCCGCTGTTCGGCGTCGGCCTGCTGCTGTCCTTCGTCAGCGCCTGGATCTGCGTGCGCTGGCTGCTGCGCTACATCGCCAGCCACAGCTTCGTGCCCTTCGCGTGGTACCGCATTGTGTTCGGGCTGATCGTGCTGCTGACCTGGTCCATGGGCTGGGTGGCGTGGGCCGACTGAAGGCCGGCAGCGGCGGCTCCGCGCTTTACATTTCTTCATCGCCCGCCGACCGGGCGTGCAAGCCGGGCGGCTACGATGAGCGCTGCGCGGGCCCCGGCTGCGCGTGCTTTCCATCCATGGATGCCCCTGCATGACCGCTGACCCGAGCCCCGTCCCGCCGCCTCCCGCACGCCGCCGCTGGCTGGGCGCGGCGCTGACGCTGCTGCTGATCGCGGCCATGGTGGCCGGCGCGGTGTACCTGGTGCAGCGTGCGAAGACGCCGGCGGCCGCTGGCCCGTCGGCCGGGGCGCCGCGCGGCCCGGGCGGCGGATTCGGCGGTGGCGGCGGCGGGGTGACGGTGGGTGCCACGCGCGCGGTGCAGGGCACGCTGCCGGTGCTGATCGACGCGCTGGGCACCGTCACGCCGCCGATGGCCGCCGCGCTGGTGCCGCAGGTGTCGGGCGTGTTGACGCAGGTGCTGTTCACCGAGGGGCAGAAGGTTGCCAAGGGCCAGGTGCTGGCGCGCATCGACGCGCGGCCTTACGAGCAGACGCTGGCGCAGACGCGCGGGCAGCGCGCCAAGGACGAGGCCCAGCTGGCCGCCGCGCGCCTGACGCTGGGGCGCTACCAGCGGCTGTGGGAGCAGGACTCCATCGCCCGGCAGGACGTGGACACGCAGGCGGCGCTGGTCAAGCAGCTGGAGGGCGTGGTCGAGTCCGACCGCGCCAGCGAGCGCGCGGCCGAGCTCAACGTCGGCTTCACCACCTTGCGCGCGCCGATCGACGGCGTGATCGGCCTGCGCGCGGTCGACCCGGGCAACCTGGTCAACCCCAGCGGGACGGCCATTGCCACCATCACGCAGATGGCGCCGATCGACGTGCTGTTCTCGGTGCCGCAAGACCGCGTGCCGGCCGTGCGCGCGGCGCAGCGCGCCGGCCAGCTGCCGGTGCAGGCGCTGGACCGCGCGCGCAGCCACACCCTGGCCGAGGGCGTGTTCCTGACGCTGGACAACCAGATCAACACGGCCACTGGCACGGTGCGCGCCAAGGCGCGCTTCGCCAACGCCGACGGCCAGCTGTTTCCCAACCAGTTCGTCAATGCGCGCCTGCAGCTGGGCACCGAGTCCGGCGTGCTGGTGCCGGTCACCGCCGTGCGCACCGGCCCGCAGGGCGACTACGTTTACGTGGTGGACGAGCAGCACACGGCGCACATGCGGCCCGTCACGCGCGGGCTGGCCACGGTCGACCAGATCCTGATCGCCCAGGGCCTGGCGGCGGGCGAGCAGGTCGTCACCGAGGGCGGCGACCGCGTGAAGGACGGCGGCCGCGTGCAACTGGCCGGCGACGCGCCGGCGGGCGGGCGCCGTACCGGCGCCTCGGCGCCCGAGGTGGGCGCGTCCGCGCCGCGCGATTTCAAGCGAAATCGGGCTTCGGCCCCCACCGGCTCTGCGGCGTCAGCTCCTGTATCGGGAGCATCCACGGCCCCGTCGGCGGCACGCTGAGGCCGTCACAACGCTGACTGGCGATGAACGTCTCGCGCCTGTTCATCCAGCGCCCGGTGGCCACCGGGCTGTTCATGCTGGCCATCGTGCTGGCCGGCCTGGTGGCGCTGCGCTTTCTGCCGGTGGCGGCGCTGCCGCAGGTGGACTACCCGACCATCCAGGTGCGCACGCTGTACCCCGGCGCCAGCCCCGACGTGATGAGCCGCACCGTCACCGCGCCGCTGGAGCAGCAGTTCGGCCAGATGCCGGGGCTGGACCGCATGAACAGCGTCAGCAGCGCCGGGGTGTCGCTGATCACGCTGCAGT
>OEIU01001928.1_pt1 | contig 11945 bp, 13 predicted proteins | sample 1539221 | NCBI WGS metagenome assembly OEIU01 (sample SAMN03792071, study PRJEB22550) | activated sludge metagenome | feature: wastewater treatment plant; material: activated sludge; isolation source: Wastewater treatment plant of a petroleum refinery complex | place: Argentina: Zarate | collected... | reverse complement strand
CTCGCCTCGCCCCGCCCCGCTTTCCGCCGGAGCTCCGCGAGCGTCCCCTCGGCGATGAGCCGTCCGTGGGCGAGCACGCCGATCCGCTCGGCCATGCGCTCGGCGACCTCGAGGATGTGGGTGGTCATGATCACGGTCGCGCCGCCGCGCACGCGCTCGACCAGCACGTCCTTGACGAGGCGGGCGGAGCGCGCGTCGAGGCCGGTCAGCGGCTCGTCGAGGATGATCAGCCGCGGCTCGTGGATCAGCGCGCCGGCGAGCGCCACCTTCTGGCGCATGCCCTTGGAGAAGCCCTCGCAGCGCTGGTCGGCGACCGGCCCGAGCCCGAGCCAGTCGATCAGCGCGCCCGCCCGCGCCTCGGCGGGGCCGGCCTCGATCCCCCAGAGCCCGGCGACGAACTGCAGGTATTCGACCGGCGTCAGCTTGTCGTAGATCATCGGTTCGTCGGAGACCCAGGCGGTGATCCGCTTGGCCGCGACCGGGTCGGCGAGGGCGTCGATCCCGAAGACCGCGATCGTCCCGGCGTCGGGCCGGAGCAGCCCGGCGACCATCCGGAGAGTCGTCGTCTTGCCGGCGCCGTTCGGGCCGAGGAGGCAATAGAACTCGCCCGCCCGGACGACGAGGTCGAGCCCGTCGACCGCCGGCCGCTCGTAGGATTTGGCGAGGGCGGCGACCGCGAGGGCGGGTGTGGTAGTGTCCATCGACGGGCGGTCTCCGCGCGCGAGAGTCCGACCTGACTACACTCCGGCTGGTTTAGAGCCGGTGAATCGGGGGTGGAGGGTGGACGCGGCCGGCATGCGCCTCGGCCGCTCGTCCCCGCGCATGCGGGGACAAGAGATGGGCGTCGGGCGCCAACCCGTCGATGACGAGCACGGTCGGACGGAAGCAGGGCGGGCCCCCAATCATGCGGCGGCGCCCTTTCCCCGCCTGGTTCCCCGCATGCGCGGGGACGAGCGGCGGGCGGGGGGTTCCTGCCGCCGAAGGAGAGCGCCGAGGCGCCCCCCCAACCGCACTGAGCCTAGAGCGCGAAGCCGCCGTCGGCGAGATAGGCCTGGCCGGTGGTGTAGCTCGACTCGTCCGAGGCGAGGTAGACGGCGAGCCAGGCGATCTCCTCGGCGGTGCCGAGGCGCGCCATGGGCTGGCGGTCGATGAACATCTGGCGGACCTCGTCCTCGGTCTTGCCGAGGGCCTTCGCCTGGTCGGCGATGCGCTGGTCGAGGGACGGCGACTGGATGGTGCCCGGGCAGATCGCGTTGCAGCGGACGCCCTTGCGGATGTAGTCGGCCGCGACCGACTTGGTGAGGCCGATCACCGCCGCCTTGGAGGCGCCGTAGGCGTAGCGGTTCGGGATGCCGCGCACCGACGAGGCGCCCGACGAGATGTTGACGATCGAGCCGCCGCCCCGGTCGAGCATGCCGGGCAGGAAGGCGCGGATCGTCCGGTGCATCGCCTTGACGTTGATGTCGAAGGAGAAGTCCCACTCCTCGTCGGTCGTGGTGAGGGCGGTGCCGTGATGGACGAAGCCGGCGCAGTTGAAGAGGATGTCGACCGGGCCGACCTTCTTCGCGAGCGCGTTCACCGCGTCGGTGTTCCGCACGTCGAGCGTATCGGTCGTGGCGATGCCGAGGCCCTTGAGGTCGGCGATCAGCTCCGGCCGGAGATCGGTGGCGATGACCTCGGCACCCTCCTTGGCGAAGGCGATGGCGGTGGCGCGGCCGATGCCGGCGCCGCACGCGGTCAGGAAGGCGCGCTTGCCCTTCAATCTGTCCATTTTCTCTTCTGCTCTCTTGGGAAACGGTCTGGCGGATAGCGAATAGTACGACACAGGCCGTCCGTCGAGCCCGAAAGGCGCGGCCGGCAGTCGCTGCGGACGAACCCTACAGCCAGGTCTCGACCCGGATGCCGGGCATGCGGACGAACTCCCGCATGTTGTTCGTGACCACGATCAGCCCTTCGCTGCGGGCATGTCCGCCGATCTGCATGTCGTGCGGACCGCAGGGCGTCCCCCTACGCTCCAGCTCCGCCCGCACCTGCCCGTAGTGCGCGGCGGCCTTCTCGCCGAAGGAGAGGACCTCGAGGCGCGCCACGAAATGCGCGATGGCGGTCAGGTTCTCCGCCCGGCGGGCGGATTTCTCCGCGCCGTAGTGCAGCTCGCCGAGGGTGATGCTCGATATGCAGAGCTGATCCGCGACCTGATTGAATTTCTCCCGCACGGCCGGCGGATAGGTCTTCATCACGTGGATGCAGATGTTGGTGTCGAGCATGTAGGCCAGCATCAGAACGCCTCGCGCTCCTCCGCCGCCGGCTGCCCGCGCTCATCGAGGAAGTCGTCGCTGACCCGCGGCCCGTGCTCGAAGAGGCCGTCCCACCGCCTGCCGCGCGGCACGATCACGCGGGTCCGGCCGATCTTCAGGATGTCGACCTGGTGGACGTCGTCCGGGAACGCCACCGCCTTGGGAAGGCGGACCGCCTGGCTCCGGTTGCTGGTGAAGACGGTCGAGCTGGTCACGGCTTCTGTCCTGGCCGGGATATGCATGCGGGATATACGTAATCCCGACGTCCCGGAAAGGCAAGAGCCGCGAGCGGCCCCCGCGCCTGCGACGGCGCTCTAGCCGGGGCGCCACGCCGCGAACATCCAGTTGAGCGTCGTGCGCCAGTCGGTCATGCGGAGCGACAGGCCGTGGGTGCCGGCGCTGAAGAGGACGTAGCGGATCGGGTAGGCCGGGGCCGCCTTGCGGATCGCCTGGAAGAGGCCGCGCTGGCCGCGCCAGCCGACGACGATGTCCTCGCGGCTGCCGGGGTCGAGGATCGGGAGCGGCGGCACCCGGCGGAGGACCGTCTGCGCGTCCGCCTTCTCCATGACCGGGTCGAACAGGATGAGCCCGGCGAGAAGCGGGCCGACGGCGGGGTCGCTCATCAGCCGCCAGCAGATGCGCGCCCCGAGCGACCCGCAGGCGAGCACCACCGGCGCGCCCGGCGACTGGAGGGCGAAATGGAGGACGAGGCCCTTCATCTCGGCTGCGCCCTTCGCGCCGAAGTCGGCGAAGGACGGCGACAGGTAGAGCCCGTCGTTCCGCGCCATCAGGTTCTTGATGCGGTTGAAGTTGCCGCCGTGGATCCAGTCGTCCATGCCGGTGGCGCGCCCGGTCTTCATTCCGTGGATGAAGACGACGATCGCCTTCGCGCCGGACTGCTTCCCGACGGCGTAGGTCTTGACCGTGCGGCCGTCGATGCGGACCGCGAGGTCCTCCATGACCGGGGAGAGATCAACGTATTCGGGCTTCACCTTCACCCCGCGCTCGGTGTCGCGGGCATAGAGGTCGCGCGGGCGGCTGTACTCGACCTCGAGATAGGCGCCGCCATCGGCCTCCTCGAGGATGCGCGGATAGGCGAAGAGCTCGTCCTTGTAGGGCGCGAGCTGGTAGGGCGCCGCCCCGGCGGGAACGACGAAGGCGACGAGGAGGACGGCGAAGGCGGCGAGGCGTCTCATGGCGGGAGTGTCGGCCATCCCGCCGGCGATCTCAAACCCCCTCGTTCTCGAAGCCGAGGCCGTTGAGGACGGTGAGGCTGACGCGCTGGCGCCCGTCGGCGTCGAAGTTCGCCGGGTCGAGCCAGCGCTCGAACGCCGCCTTCCGTGCCGGCCACTCGCTGTCGAGCATCGAGAACCACGCGGTGTCGCGGTTGCGGCCCTTGATGATCATGTGCTGGCGGAAGAGCCCCTCGTAGGAGAAGCCGAGGCGGAGCGCGGCCCGGCGCGACGGCGCGTTGAGGGCGTTGCACTTCCACTCGTAGCGCCGGTAGCCGAGGGTCTCGAAGACATGGCGCGCGACGAGGTACTGCGCCTCGGTCGCCGCGACCGTGCGCTGGAGCGGCGTGCCGTAGACGATGTTGCCCATCTCGACGACGCGCATCGCCGGGCGGACTTCCATCAGCGTGACGGTGCCGACCGCCAATCCGGTCCCGCGGTCGATCACGGTATAGGAGAACGGATCGGCCGCCGCCGCGCGCGCCGAAAGCCACGCGTCGAAGGCGCCGCGGTCGGCGAAGGGGCCGTAGCCCATGTAGGTCCAGAGCGAATCGTCGCTCCGGACCGCGTCGAAGAGCGCATCGCCGTCGCGCGCCGGGTCGGTCTTCTCGACGAGGCAGGTGCGGCCGGCGAGCGAGACAGGCCCCGGGCGGAGCGCGTCGCGCGCCGCGACCGGCGGACCGACGGGCTGGTCGTCCGCCGCCACGGAAGGTTCCGTCATGCCTGCCCCCGGTCGCCGATGAAGAAGCGGTTGAGCGCGTCGTACTGCGCCGCCGTGCCGAGCGCATCGAAGGTCCCCTTGGTCGCGATCTCCTCGGCCGCCCGCATGACGGCGCCCCACGCGGCGCGGGCGAGCGCCCCGCCGACGCTGATCCGGCGGACGCCGAGCCTTGCCAGGTCGGCGACCGTGAGCCCGATCGGCCCTCCGACGAGGATGTTGACCGCCTTCGGCCCCGCCGCGCGCACCATGTCGGCGATCTCCGCCTTCGACCGGACGCCCGGCGCATAGAGGCAGTCGGCGCCGGCCTCGGCGAAACGCTCGAAGCGGCGGAGCGCCTCCTTCGGCGCGTCCGGGTGGCGGACCATGTAGGCCTCCGAGCGGGCGACGAGGACCGCCCCGCTCCCCTCCGCATCGATCGCCGCCCGCGCCGCCCTGACCCGCTCGACGGCGAGCTCGACGTCGTAGAGCGCCGTCTCCGTGTCGCCGGGCTGGTCCTCGACCGAGAGGCCGGCGACGCCGGTCGCGAGGCAGCGCCGCACATTCTCCGCCACGTCCTCGGGCCGGTCGGCGAAGGCGTTGCCGAAATCCGCATTGACGGGGAGGTCGGTCGCCTCCGCGATGTCGCGGATATGGTCGAGCATCACGTCGAGCGGCACGTCGCGGTCGGGCAGGCCGAGGCTCCAGGCCGCGCCGGCGCTCGTCGTCGCCAGCGCCTTGAAGCCGAGATGCTGGAGGTACCGGCTGCTCCCCCGGTCGTAGGGGTTCGGAAGGACGAAGCATCCGCTTGCATGGAGGTCGCGGAAGGTCCGGCGTTTCGCGGCGGCTGTGGGCATGGCGATACCTCGTTTCCGATATGCCGCCCGGCGACGGACCGGGTCGGTCCGATCGAATTGATTTCGCGTGCTTTATGCGCCAAGAGTCGGCGCCAAATCAACGATCGGGCGGGAGGAAAGCCCCTCATGTTCCATACCATCCCCGGCTTCGGCCGGATCGGCGAGGAGAACGCCTTCGCGGTTCTCGCGAGGGCGACCGAGCTCGCCGCGCAGGGGCGCGACATCATCAATCTCGGCATCGGCCAGCCGGATTTCCGCACGCCCGAGCACATCGTCGAGGCGGCCGTGAAGGCGCTCCGCGACGGCCATCACGGCTACACGCCGGCGACCGGCATCAAGCCGCTCCGCGAGGCCGTGGCTGCCGACATCCACCGCCGCACCGGCGTCGAGGTGTCGCCCGACACGGTCATCATCGTCCCCGGCGGCAAGGTGACCATGTTCGCCGCGATCCTGATGTTCGGCGAGCCCGGCGCCGACATCCTCTATCCGGATCCCGGCTTCCCGATCTACCGCTCGATGATCGAGTTCACCGGCGCGCGGCCCGTGCCGATCCCGATCCTCGAGAAGAACGGCTTCGCCTTCACCGCCGAGGAGACGCTCGCCCTCATCACGCCGCAGACCCGGCTGATCATCCTCAACTCGCCGGCGAACCCGACCGGCGGCGTGACGCCCAAGGCGGAGATCGACAAGCTCGTCGCCGGCCTCGAGAAGTGGCCCGACGTGGCGATCATGTCCGACGAGATCTACGGGCAGATGACCTATGACGGCCTGCCCCACGTCTCGCTCCTCGAATATCCCTCGATCCGCGACCGCGTGATCCTCCTCGACGGCTGGTCGAAGACCTATGCCATGACCGGCTGGCGCATGGGCTTCTCGGTGTGGCCGAAGCCGCTCTACGAGAACGTCCGCAAGCTCGCGGTGAACGCCTGGTCCTGCGTCAACGCGCCGGCGCAGTATGCCGGGCTCGCGGCGCTGACCGGGCCGCAGGACTCCGTCGGCGCCATGGTCGTCGAGTTCGACCGGCGCCGGAAGATCGTGGTCGAGGAGCTGAACAAGCTCCCCGGGGTCTCCTGCATCACGCCGAAGGGCGCCTTCTACGCCTTCCCGAACATCTCGAAGACCGGCTTCAAGGCGAAGAAGCTCGCCTCGCAGCTTCTCGAGGAGGCGAACGTCGCGACCATCGGCGGGCCGGACTTCGGCGTCCACGGCGAGGGCTATCTCCGCCTCTCCTACGCCAACTCGGCCGAGAACATCCGCCGCGCCATCGGCCGCATGGCCGAGTTCCTGGCGCGCAACCACAACGCCGCCGCGGCGGAGTAGCCGGCTCCCACCTCTTCCGGAGGGAGAGGTCGCGAGCCCGTCGCGAGACGGGCTCGCGGGTGAGGGACTATGGGAGGGTGCGGGTGGCGCGCCCTCCGCTCGTCCCCGCGCAGTGCGCGATACCCTCAGCCGCGCTTGCCGCTCGGCGCTGTATCGGTTGGCGTCGGGCCGATTCGGACGAGCACGAGTTGGTCCGGCGGCGGCAGGAAGTCCGCCACCACCTTCGCGTCGCCGATCTCGCCTTTCGTGTAGCGAATGCGTGCCATGGGCGGAGCCATGGCACGACGAAGTGATCTATGGAAGGTCTGTTGAGGCGCCATCAGAGTGAGGCCAATCCCCCTCACCCGCGCCTTCGGCGCGACCTCTCCCCAACCGGGGAGAGGTAAGGAACGGCGCTCCTTAGACGACCCTACGCCGCCTTGGCTTCCGCCGTCGCCTCGCGGGCGACCTTGAGCGCGCGGGACCACCAGATCACGTCGTTCAGCATGGCGTCCGCCGCCTGCTGGACCGGGGCGAAGCGGGCGGGATCGACCGGGGCCTCGTCCTTCATCATCGAGAAGTAGAGGTCCATGGGCAGGTGGACGCCGTGGCGGACCGGCGCCATCTGGAGCTCGACCGCGATGAGGCGCATGTTCTCGACCGCGCGGGCGCCGCCGACCGAGCCGTAGGCGACGAAGCCGACCGCCTTCTGGTTCCACTCCCGGTAAACCCAGTCGAAGGCGTTCTTCATCTCGCCGCCGACCGAGCGGTTGTATTCCGGGGCGACGATGACGAAGCCGTCCTGGGCGGCGATCTTCTTCGTCCAGCGCGCGACCGTCTCGTCCTTGTAGGGCTCGCTGATCCAGCCCGGCGACACCGGCTGGTCGAAGAAGGGCAGCCGGTAGTCGCGGAGGTCGAGGAGCTCGGCCGACACTCCCTGCCGCTTCTGGAGCTCGCCGAGGATCCAGCGGGCGGGCTTCTCGCCGAACCGGCCCTGGCGGGTCGATCCGAGGATGACGGCGATCTTCAGCATGGGAGGCTCCTCAAAGCGAATGGCGATGCGATATGCCCCCCATGCTGCACTGCGACGAGTCATCGTCGAAGTGCTGAAATTCAGATGGTATCCATCAACGCGGGCGATGGCTCCGCCATCACCGACACCCAGGGCACCTGTGGCAGCGACAGCGGGCCGACGCACTGCGGCAGCCGCTCGCGGATCGCCTCGATGAGCCAGCGCCCGGCCTTGCCCGGCGGTCGCCCGCGGGCATGGACGACGTGGATCTCCGCCGCCCGCCGGGGCGGGTCGCTCAGCTCCAGCACCTTCAGCCGTCCGGCGAGGATGTGCTCGCGGACGAGATGGACCGGCATGTTGCACCAGCCGAAGCCGGCGAGCAGGAACTCGAGCCGCGTGCCGAGATCGGCGAAGCGCCAGGTCCGGAACGAGACGATGCCGCCGCTGATGCCGTTGGTGAGCGGCGTCCGTGCGGTCAGCACGAGCTGCACCTGGCGCTCGAGCACGGCCCGGCTGACCGGCGCCGGCTCGGCGGCGAGCGGGTGCGACGCGGCGACCACCGGCACCATCGGGATGTTGACCAGGAACTCGCTGTCGCGGTCGTCGGAGATGCCCGGGAACGGGATCATCAGCCCGAGGCGGGCCGAACCGTCGCGGAGCCGCTGCTCGGCGCCGCCGACCCCTTCGGTGAAGACCGTGACCGGCAGGCAGGGATAGACCCCGGTGAGCGCCCTCAGGCTCTCGATGAGGACATGGTTCGGGAAGAGCGCGTCGACGGCAAGCGTCAGCTCCGGCTCGACGTCGGCGGCGATCGATTCCGCCCGCGCCTTGAGGGCGTCGGCCGTCCGGATCACCACCCGCGCGTCATTGAGGAGCACGCGGCCGGCGTCGTTGAGCTGCGGGACCTTGCCGCTCCGGTCGAAGACCGTGGTGCCGAGGGCGGTCTCCAGCGACTGGACCGCCTGGCTGATCGCCGACTGGACGCGGCCGAGCTTGCGGGCGGCGGCCGAGAAGCTGCCGGTCTCGGCGACCGCGACGAGGACGCGGAGCTGGTCGAGGGTGAGGGGGTCGAGCATGATCTATCATCCAACCTGATGGTAACCCCCATTATTTGGCCAATTCTATCGATGCGACAAGGGCCCATATCTTCGCATCGAAGGGAGACGCCGATCCACGGCGACCCGCACAGATCGGATTGGGGACCATGAACCAGATCGTCAACGCCCGCGCCTTCGACGATTCCGCCGTCTTCCACGGCGGCGTCGATGCCGACGCCCTCGACACGCTTTTCCGCAACGCCCGCACCCACAATGGCTGGCAGGCGCGGCCGGTGCCGCACCACCTCCTCGAGGAGGCGGTGAACCTCGCCAAGATGGGGCCGACCGCCGTCAACGCCTCGCCGTTCCGCATCGTCTTCGTCGAGTCCGACGAGGCGAAGGAGCGGCTCCGGCCGGCGCTTTCCCCCGGCAACCTCGACAAGACCATGTCGGCGCCGGTGACCGCCATCGTCGGCTACGACACCGCCTTCTTCGAGCACCTGCCGCGGCTCTTCCCGCACATGGACCTGAAGGCCTATTTCGCCAACGATCCGGCCGGGGCGAACCACACCGCGTTCCTGAACGGCACGCTCCAGCTCGCCTATTTCATCCTGGCGCTCCGCGCCGTCGGCCTCGACACCGGTCCGATGGCCGGCTTCGACAAGGACAAGGTCGACGCCGCCTTCTTCGCCGGCACCACCGTCAGGTCGAGCGTCCTCGTCAATATCGGCTACGGCGACCAGGCCAAGCTCTTCCCGCGGAGCCCCCGGCTCGACTTCGCCGAGATCGCGTCCTTCGCCTGAGTTCCCGGCGGAGGATTGCGCGGGAGGGGCGGCCTTCCAGTCGGCCGCCCCTCCCCGTTATCCCCACATATCCCAGGTCGCCCAGTTAGCGCTTTTCAACCGGCCGCCTTTGCGAGACCCTGAACTCACGCAAGACGCTGATCGAGTTCGACAGGGCAAATCGGACGATCGAGGTCAGCGGAAGCGAACCGCGCCGGACGCCGGGCTTGCCCGGATCAAGAGCCGGAATGCCCCGCGGAGTTGCTTCGGACGGCAGGCCGCAGCGATGCGGCAGGTTGTTCCGAAGCTGGCCGATGACCCCCGTGAACGGCGGCACAACCGTTCGACGGGCCGACGCCGGACCGGAAACGGTCGCGGGCCGTCGGGTGGGAGGGAAGGCGCTGCCAGCGATGGCGGATGGCCACCTGATCACACTCAGTCGGGTTCGGGGAAGTGAGCGCGCCTTCGGGCTGCGATTGCGGACACGGACCGGCGGACTGACAGGGAGGCGTCGGTTGGGGCAACCCAAGCGGCGCCTTTCTGTCGTCCGGGCGACCTTTCTGACGTTCGCGCACCGAAGGTGCGCGGGGCGGACCGGCGCGGCCCGCCGGCCCGCGGCTCAGCCGAGGAAGCCGAGGAACGGCCGCCCGGCGAGCGCCTCCGCGAGCGTCGCCGCCGTGAGGGCCGCGAAAGCCGCCGCCATCAGCCACACCGCCCCTGTCGCGCGGGGAAATCGCCGGGCGACGAGCCATCCGGCGACCGGCAGGATCTGCATGGCGTGGATCGCGAAGAAATGTGCGACGCGGAGGTCGCCGCCGGCCCGCGTCCAGCCGAAGACCGGCAGGCCGCCGGCGTCGGTGCGCGGGGCGGCGACCCAGTGGCCGCCGTTCTCCGCGATCGCGATGCCGGTGGTCACGCCGAGGATCGTGGTGAGCACCAGCCCGAGGATCACCGCAAGCCGATAGGCCGGCGCGAGGCCGCCCGCCGGAGCACGGGCGACGCCGACGGCGAGCGCGAGCGGCAGGCTGGTGAAGACCACGGCGGCGAGGCCCATGGCCGTGAAGAGGAAGCCCTCCACCGGCGTCGCCGTGTTGAAGTGCGAGGCGACGCCCCGGGCCGACTGGCCGGCGATGTAGAGCATCTCGAAGGCGACGAGCCCGACCGAGACCGTGGCGAAGCGGTCGAGCCACCGGCCGCGCACGGCCGGGAGATACGCCCAGAACCAGGCGAGCGTGCCGAAATAGAGGGTGAGCGAGCCGGCGAACTTGAGCGGCTTCCCCCAGACATTGACGTCGTTCACCGTGCGGCCGTCGATGGCGAAGGCGGCGGCGAGCGGCACCATCGCGAGGAGGAGGAGGACGGCGAAGCCCCAAAGGAGCAGGTTCCGCCGGCGCCCCTCGGCATCGAGGGCGGCGAGCGACGGCAGGCGGGCGGCGGACGGCAGCGCGAGCGCGGACATGGCTCAGGCCTCCAGGGCGAAGCGCTGGCCGCGGGCGAGGCGGAGCGCGAGGAAGAGAAGCAGCCCGACCGGGCCGAACAGGAAGGTGAGCGCGAGGCACGGGAGCACGAGGAGGTGCGGGATGCCTTCCGCCCGCGCCGTGCGGACCTCCCAGGCGCCGACGAAGAGGTCGAAGGCGAGGTAGTGGAGCCAGCCGGCGAGGAGAAGCGCATCCGACGAGAAGAGCGCCCGCACCCCGGCGAGGCTCGAGAAGCCGCCCTCGGCGCCGGCGAAGGACGTCGCGACCAGCGCCGCATAGGCGATGCCGAGGAGCGCCGGAATGGCGAGCCCGCTCACCCCGTCGGTGACGATCCGGCGTCCGGGGAAGAGCGTCAGCCCCGCCCATCCGGCCAGCGCGATCCCGTTGGCGATCGAGAACATCGTTTCGTGGCTCACGTCGATCCCTCCCGTCTTGACGATGACAAGATCGCTTGTCGCCGATCATCTGGTCAGCGTCAAGATATTTCTTGACAGTGTCCAGATGACGGCTAGGATCGAATCTGGTCGAGTCCCTCCGCGAGGGACCGGACCGGAAAGACGCGTGCCTGAGATGACCACCGATCGCCTGGAGCCCGCCGGCCGGAGACCCCGCCGGCGGCAGACCGAGACACCCGATGCCGGCGCCTCCCCGCCCGCCTCCCGCGGCTACCACCACGGCGACCTCCGCGCCGCCCTCCTCGCCGCCGCCGAGGCCGAGCTCGCCGAGCACGGCGCCGAGGGCTTCACGCTCCGCGGCTGCGCCCGCCGCGCCGGCGTCTCCCACGCCGCCCCCGCCCACCACTTCAGGGATGTGCGCGACCTCCTCACCGAGGTCGCGGCGACCGGCTTCGAGCGGCTGACCGAGCTCACCGCCGGCTTCGCCGCCGCCGCGCCCGTCGGGACGATCGACCACTTCGTCGAGATGGCCCGCGGCTACGTCACCTTCGCCGATCGCCACCCCGGCCAGTTCCGCGTCATCTTCCGCGGCGACCGGCTCGACCGCTCCAATCCGCGCTACCTCGCCGCCGCCGACGCCGCGTTCCGCGTGCCGGTCGAGGCGGTCGGCGCCTATTACGGCAGCGCCGACCCGATGGCCGATCCCGTCCTCGCCGCCCGCGTCGTCGGCCTCTGGTCGCTCGTCCACGGCTTCTCGGAGCTGATGCTCTCCGGCCAGTTCGACCGGAGCTTCCCCGGCGACCGCCAGGCCGTCATCGACCGGCTCGTGCCGATGGTCGTCCGCCAGTCCTTCACCGGCGAG
>OEIU01001927.1_pt1 | contig 11945 bp, 9 predicted proteins | sample 1539221 | NCBI WGS metagenome assembly OEIU01 (sample SAMN03792071, study PRJEB22550) | activated sludge metagenome | feature: wastewater treatment plant; material: activated sludge; isolation source: Wastewater treatment plant of a petroleum refinery complex | place: Argentina: Zarate | collected... | reverse complement strand
GCGATTGTCGCAGCTCGAATTCGCCGGCGACCGCAAGATCACGCGGCAGCCGCGCCGCACTGCCATCGTCGCGTTCTCGGCCGACGAGGTCTACGCGATCGCCGAGCTGATCCGCCGGCAGCATGGCGGATCGGCTGTCGTGCTCGGCTCGCTCAGCCCACGCACGCGCAACGCGCAGGTGGCGATGTTCCAGAACGGCGACGTCGATTATCTCGTCGCCACCGACGCCGTCGGCATGGGCCTGAACCTCGACGTCGATCACGTCGCCTTCGCGTCCGACCGCAAGTATGACGGCTACCAGTTCCGCCGCCTCACCCCTTCCGAGTTCGCGCAGATTGCCGGCCGCGCCGGGCGCGCCACGCGCAACGGCACCTTCGGCACCACGGGCCGCTGCGCGCCGTTCGAGCCGGAACTGGTGAACGCGCTGCAGAACCACCTGTTCGACAGCGTCAAGACGCTGCAATGGCGCAATTCGAAGCTGGATTTTGCCTCGCTGGGCAGCCTGCAGGTGTCGCTGGCGCTGCCGCCCAATCACGAGGCACTGACCCGCGCCCCGATGGCGGAGGACCAGCGCGTGCTCGACCATGCCGCGCGCGACGCCGAGGTGCGCGACATGGCGCATGGCCGGGGCGCGGTGGAGCGGCTATGGGACGCCTGCGCCATTCCGGACTATCGCAAGATCGCACCGGCGGCGCATGCCGAACTGGTGAGCACGATCTACGGCTTCCTGATGCGCCAAGGGCGGATCCCCGATGCCTGGTACGCCACCCAGGTCGATCAGGCCGACCGGATCGACGGCGATATCGACACGCTGTCGGGCCGGATCGCCCAGATCCGCACCTGGACCTTCGTGGCCAACCGGCCGGACTGGCTGGCCGACCCCGAACACTGGCAGGGCGTGACGCGGGAGATCGAAAATAAATTATCCGATGCCCTGCATGAACGGCTAACGGAGCGTTTCGTTGACCGGCGTACCAGTGTATTGATGCGCCGCCTGCGGGAGAACACAGTATTGTCTACGGAAATCGGCAAGACCGGCGAAGTGATCGTCGAGGGCCACACCATCGGCCGGCTCGACGGCTTTACCTTCGCGCCAGATGCGGCGGAAGCCGGCAGCGACGCCAAGGCCTTGCAGGCGGCGGCACAACAGGTATTGGCCAAGGAGATCGACGCCCGCGCCGAGAAATTGGCGGCGGCGCCCGACGATCAGTTCATCCTCACCTCCGACGGCACCATCCGCTGGACCGGCGATGCCGTGGCCAAGCTGGTGGCGGCCGACAGCGCGCTGCATCCGCGCGTGCGCATCATCTCTGATGAGCGCCTCAACGGCGCACCGCGCGAGGCGGTGCAGGCGCGGCTCGATCTGTGGCTGAAGACGCATATCGAAAAGCTGCTGGGGCCGCTGTTCGGCCTGCAGAAGGCCGAAGACGTCACCGGCATTGCCCGCGGCATCGCATTCCAGCTCGTCGAGTCGCTCGGCGTGATCGAGCGCAACAAGATCGCGGCCGAGATGAAGGATCTCGACCAGCCCTCGCGCGCGCTGCTGCGCAAATACGGCGTGCGGTTCGGCGCCTATCACATCTATTTTCCGGCGCTGCTGAAGCCGGCGGCGCGTTCGCTGGCTTCGCTGCTGTGGTCGCTGAAGAACGATCATGTCGATCTTGCCGCGCTCGGCAATGCGCAGCATCTGGCGAGTTCGGGACGCACCTCGTTTCCCGCCGACAAGGCGCTCAGCCGCGACGCCTATCGCACGCTCGGCTATCGTCTCGCCGGCGAACGCGCTGTCCGCGTCGATATTCTCGAGCGTCTCGCCGATCTGATCCGGCCGGCCCTGTCGTGGCGCGAAGGCTCCAGTCTGCCGAAGCCGCCCGGCGCATTCGACGGCCGATCCTTCACGGTGACGCAGGCGATGACATCGCTGACCGGCTCGGCCGGTGAGGATTTCGCCTCGATCCTGCGCGCGCTCGGCTATCGCATGGACAAGCGTCCGCCGCTGCCGCCAACGCCGGTACCGGCAGGCGAGACCGTCGCTCCGGCAAGCGAGATCGTCGCGGCCGAATCTGCCGGTGATGCAGCGGCAGAGCCGGCGAGACCGATCGCGGCGAACGACAATTTCGTCGAGACGCCGCCAGCGACCGAAACCGCCGACGCGGTCCCGGCAGAAGCCTCCGCCGATATGGCGCTGGTTACGCCGATGGAATCGCTGGCCTCCGAGCCAACCGTCACGTCCGAGCCCGAGGCGACCGCTGACGTTGCTATCGTGGGCGCCGATGACGCCGCCACGGCCGAGGCCGCAACAACCGGATCATCCGGGGATATGGCGCTGGTCGCGCCAATGGAATCGCCGTCCGATCAGCCGGCCACGCCCGAGCTGGTCGAGGTGTGGCGGCCGGGAGGACGCAGCGAGGAACGTCGGCCGCCGCACGACAATCGCAAGCGCGATCACCGCGCGCCGCGCCACGGCGCCCCTGGCGAAGGCGAGCAGGCGCCCGCCGACGGACAGCCGCGCGGCGAACGGCAGGGTCACGGCCGGCGCGAGCGCTGGAAAAATTTCCGTAAACCGCAGACGGGCACGTCCGATGCCGCGAGCGGTAGCGAGACATCGCCCGATGCCGCAGCGGCGCAGCAGCATGAGCCGCGCAAGGATCAAGGCCGGCCCGGCAAGCGGTTTCATGGCAAGGCCGGCAAGGGCCAACATGGTCACGGACAGCAAGGTCAGGGTGGCCGTGGCCGCCCCGATCAACGCTCCGATCATCAGCGGGACAACCGGCCGCAGCGCGATCGCCCGATCGACCCCAACTCGCCCTTCGCCAAGCTGGCCGCGTTGAAGGAACAGCTCGAGAAACGCTGACGTCATTGGACCGGCAACGCATTGACAAATGGCTCTGGCACATGCGGATCGTCAAAACCCGCACCGCCGCAAGCGCGCTTGTCAGCAGTGGCCGGATCAGGCTCAACGGCACGCGGATTTCGGCGCCCAGCCATGTCGTGAAGGCCGGCGATGTTCTCACTGTGGCCTTGGACCAGCGCGTGCGGCTATTGAGGGTAGAGGCGTTCGCCGAACGCCGCGGCGATGCCGCTGCAGCGCGTTTGCTCTACACCGATCTCGAAGACTCGTCCGAAGTGGACAGAACCGCCTGACCGATGGACCGCGGTCCGTTCCGATCCGGGCGAACCGCAAAGTCCGTTCTCTTTTCCGGTCAGCCATGCAAGCGATTTATGAACAAGACCCTGCACTTGCAGCCCCCCGCATCCTGCGCTAGAGCGCGGTCAGCAAAAGTGGAAACTGGTTTTGCGTCCGATCGCGTTCTCACGTCATGAATTGCGCGTGATCCGATCGCCGAACCGCTCACACTTTGGCGGATTATGCGCTGGGCGCTGTCGCGCCACGAAAGGCCCGTTCCGGAGACGTCGATGACTTATGTCGTCACTGACAATTGCATCAAGTGCAAGTACACCGATTGCGTGGAAGTGTGCCCCGTCGATTGCTTCTACGAGGGCGAAAACATGTTGGTGATTCATCCGGACGAATGCATCGATTGCGGCGTGTGCGAGCCGGAATGTCCCGCCGAGGCGATCAAGCCGGACACCGAGCCGGATCTCGAAAAATGGCTTGAGATCAACGCCGAATACGCCAAGGTATGGCCTAACATCACCGAGAAGCTTCCGGAGCTTGCCGACGCCAAGGAGTTCGACGGCGTCGCAGGCAAGTTCGAAAAATACTTCTCCAAGGAACCCGGCCAGGGCAGCTGACGAGCAAACAGTCGGCTCTTTTGAATCCGCGATGAAACCATCGCGTCGGCGCGGCAGGCTGATCGGCCTGCCGAACACGGATTTGTGCTTAACCTTAAGCGCCGATTATCGCCCGAGGAGGCTCCGAAACGGGCCCAAACCGGCATAAATCATTGATTTTTGCGGAAAATGTGTTATTTTAGCATCATTCAATAAGCTGGAATCTGTTTTTGACCGCCAAGCGGCAGAAATTCAGGATTCCCCGGAAAAAGCCGTGAACAGGAGCGTGGCGGTTCCACGCAAAGGCTGTGTCAAACAAAACCACGCGTTCCAAGAGTGCTGCCAAGACCTCGAAGAGCCCGGCCAAGAGCCGCGCCGCAAAGACCCGCGCTTTGGCCTCCAAAGCCAAAGAAGCCAAGGTATCCTCCCGGATGAAATCAAAGTCGACCAAGAACGCGGCCAAGACAGCAGCCAAGAAACCCGCCAGCAAGGCGGCGGCAAAAAAGCCGATCGCCAAATCATCTCCGGCGAAGACCGCCACAAAACCGGCGTCAAAGGTCGCTACCGTCAAGGTAATCGCAGCCAAGGTGGCCGCCGTGAAGGCCGCACCTGCGAAAACCGCTAAAAATCCCCCGGTGAAGACGACCCCCGCGCCCGCTCCGGTCAAACCGGTGGCGGCGAAGGCGGTCCCTGTCGCTCCGAAAGTTGAGGAAGTGAAGAAAGTGGCCACGCAACGTCAGGGCTTCAAGACGAATGAATTCGTGGTCTATCCGGCGCATGGCGTCGGACAGATTCTGGCGATCGAGGAGCAGGAGATCGCCGGCGCGAAGCTTGAGCTGTTTGTCATCAATTTCAGCAAGGACAAGATGACGCTGCGGGTTCCGACCGCGAAGATCGTCAATGTCGGCATGCGGAAATTGTCGGACCCGGCGCTGGTAAAGCGCGCGCTCGAAACGCTGAAGGGCCGCGCCCGCGTCAAGCGCACGATGTGGTCGCGCCGTGCCCAGGAATACGAAGCCAAGATCAATTCGGGCGACATCGTCGCGATCGCCGAAGTGGTGCGCGACCTCTATCGTTCGGAATCGCAGCCTGAGCAGTCGTACAGCGAGCGCCAGCTCTATGAAGCGGCTCTCGATCGCCTGTCGCGCGAGATCGCTGCCGTTCAGCACATCACCGACACGGAAGCGGTCAAGGAGATTGAGGCGGCTCTCGCCAAGAGCCCACGCCGCGGCGCAAAGACGGAGACCGCCGAAGGCGATGTCGATGCCGATGCCGATGCGGACAGCGCCGACGTCGATGACGATGATGCGGTCGCCGAAGACGAGGCCGCCTGAGCTTCATTTTCGCAAAGCAGACAGACAAAGCCCGGCCTCGCAGCCGGGCTTTTTCATGCGTAGATTGCCCGCCACCGGCCGTCACAAGACCGGCACTGTCATCGCGTTTCACGGCTGCGCCGCCCCCCGATATTCACCGACGATCCCTGATGCGGCTCTTCGACTTCAACAGACGCATCGTCGTCGTCCTGATCGTCCTGGCCGTCACGCAACTGATCGGCTGGGGAACGATCGGACTGCTCTCCGTCGTCGGGCGGCAGGTCGCGAACGATCTCGGTATGGACCTCGCCACCGCGTTCACGGGCAGCACGGTGCTTTATGTCACGATGGGACTGTGCGCGCCTCCGCTCGGACGGGCCTTCACGCGCTTTGGCGCACGCCGCGTGATGATGGCCGGCGCGATCCTTTCTGCGCCTGGCTTCGTTCTGCTGGCCCTGGCTCACGGGCCGCTGCTGTATTTTGCCGGCTGGCTGGTTCTCGGCGTCGGCGGCAGCGCAACGCTGTCGACTGCCGCCTACATTGCTCTCAACGAAGTCGCTGGAGCGAAATCGAGAACTGCTATCGGCGCGTTGATGCTGGTGACAGGACTGTCCAGCAGCCTGTTCTGGCCGACCACGGCACTGCTGTCGGCGGCGATCGGCTGGCGCGGAACGAGCCTTGTCTATGCCGGCCTGATGATCGTCGCCTGTCTGCCGCTTTATGCGTTCGGCCTGCCAAACCGCTTTGCGGCGCATGAAACACCGCGCGCCGGCGAGACGATTGCGGCTGCGATGCCGCCCGCCGGCCGCACGACGTTTCTCCTGATGGTTGTCGCCATCTCGCTGACGACATTCGTTTCGTTCGGTTTCTCCGCCGTACTGATCGAGCTTTTGAAGTCGAAGGGTCTGCCCGCCGCGGAAGCCGTCGCCTTCGGTTCGGTGCTCGGCGTGTTTCAGGTCAGCGCCCGCGCCCTTGATTTTGTTGGCGGCAATCGCTGGGACGGAATCGCGACCGGCATCGTCGCCGGGCTCGTGCTGCCGGTCGCGATTCTTCTGCTGATGTTCGGAAACGGCGCCTATTGGGCCATAGCCGGCTTCATCGCAATCTACGGCATGGGCAGCGGCACGCTCGCGGTGTCGCGCGCGACGATTCCGCTGGTATTCTACGACAAGGCGGAATTCGTGAGGGCGACATCGCGCATCGCCCTGCCGCTCAATCTGACGGCCGCCGCCGCGCCACCAATTCTTGCCGCCATCCTGACGGATGTCGGCGGCAATGCGGTTCTCGGCGCAGGTCTTTTCTGCTCATGCGGCGCCGTTGCAATCCTGCTGATATTGAGCCGACGACGTCCGTCGGTCGCGCCGCGCCCGGCAGCGGAATAAGGCTTATTCCACAACGATCTTGACACGGTCGCGCGGCTTCAGCGCCGAACGGGAATCGAGCCCGTTCAGGACACGGAAACGCTCGAGCTGACGATCGACGCCGGCCATGCGATGCGCCAACGATTCGATCGTGTCGCCGGGCTGTACCGTGATGACCTTCAGGCGAAGCGGCCGCGCCGACTGGATTTCGGCCAGCGACAGGCGGCGGAACGAGTTGACCGATTCGCGAAAGCCGCGGTCGGCCTCAGCACTTTTCTGTTTGGTCGCGAAAATGAAGCGATACACATCGCTGCCGAAGCGCAAGGCATAGATTCGGAACTGCCACTGATCGCCGCGCGCAATCGCCGTTGCGGCCGGAAATCCATTGACCGTCACATCTTCGACTGTCGACTTGTCGACGCCTTCCATCCAGCCCGAGAGAAGATATTCGCCGAGCGCCTGCTCCGACGGCACACGCGCCACGTCGAACCGCATCGCCTGCGTGCTGCCGTCGCGCACGCCGATGACCGCCTGAGCGGTGTTGTCGAGCGTGAAGCCGTCCGGGGCAGTGAACGTGAAGCCGAGCTTGGGATGCAGAAAACGACGGCCGCGCACGAAGCCCTCGTTTGGGTCTTCGCCGTAGATCATGTCGTCCAGCGCGCCGAGGTAGGTCTCGCGGTCGCGCTCGCCGTTCTCGGGCGCGCTGTATTGACGGGCGCTGGACTGCGCATTGCTGACCCGCTGCGGCGTCGCCGGATGCGACGACAGGAAATCGCGCGCACGCGGATCGATCCCGGCGCGCGACGAGCGCAATTCCGCATTGCGCTCCATCGAGGTGAGGAAGCGTACCGCGCCGTAGGGATCGAAGCCGGCGCGGGCGGACATGCCGACGCCGATGCCGTCGGCCTCGAATTCCTGCGAACGCGAGAAGCTCGCCATCGTCAGCTTGGAGCGCGCCAACGCCAGCGCGCTGAGTTCGGGATCGGTGCCCATGTCGTTGACGACGCGGCTGACGACAGCCGCCTGGCGCGCCTGGTCCTCACGGATCGCGGCGTGACGTGCGACGACATGCGCCATTTCATGCGCCAGCACAGAGGACAGTTCGGACGTATCGTTGGCAAGCGCGATCAGGCCGCGCGTGATGTAAAGCTGACCGGTCGGTAGCGCAAACGCATTGACCGCAGCCGAATTGAGAATCGTGACCTTATAGCTGAGGTCGGGGCGATCGGATGACGCAACGAGGCGATCCACCGTGCGCGCAATCAGCGACTCGAGTTTGGGGTCTTCATAGACGCCACCATAGGACGCCAGAATGCGCTCGTGCTCGCGCTCTGCGCCGGCCGGCGGCGCAGCAGTGACGCGCGTCGGCTTGGAGGCTGGCGCATGGGACACCGTGCCCCCACCGAAACGCGTGATGTCGCCACAGGCGGCCAGCAGCAGCGCCGAGGCAAGTACGACCAGCCGCGCAGACGTGCGCGCGCGAAAGCGCCGGCGCGCATCGCCTGCCTGCCCGTACCGCTGCGTCGCTGTCACGTCCCCTTCCGCCCTCTCCGGCCGATCCTCACGGATCGCCTCAGTTGCCGCCCACTACTTCGATCTGGCCCGGCTCGAATGCCTCGATGCGCGGACCGCCGCGCTGCTCGACAAAACCCCGGACCCGTACGATCCGGTTTTCGATCGATTTCAGCTCCAGTCCCGCCGCGGCGAAGCCTGCTGCAAGCCGCTTTGGCACAATCAGGGCGAAATCACGAGTCCATCGCCGCCCGAAGTTGACGTAGATGGTCGCCCCCGACTCACGCACTGAGTGTACCCGTCCCTGGACCACCACAAACCGCCCCATCTGCGCCAAAATATCGCCCGGCATTTCCGCGCTTTTTATGGCGTCCGAATCGGCCCAGATTCCGCGCTTTGCCAACCGCGCCTGAATTTCTTGCTGCATCAGATAGTTGACGCAGTCGCGGGGCACTGCGGAACCGGTTGCCGCCAAAACGCCTTGCGCCAGCAGGCGTGCCTGCAACGGCACATCTCCTCCCACCGGAAAAACAAAAGCAACCTGACGGCCGTAACGATCCCGCTTTGCCGCCGGAAAAACCGCCAGCTCCTTGCCGCGTACGAGTGCGTCCAGAATGTCTCTCGCGGCAGCGGTGTGGGCATCGTCCCGCAGCCCGGCGCTTTCGACGCCGGCGAGCCGAACCTCCGATCCGTCCTGCAGCCGAAAGGTGCGGGCGTCGATCGCGGCGACGCCCCGCGCGCCTGCAGGCTCGCCTCCGGCGCAGACCGCATGAGCGTCATGGCCCATGCCAGACGCCAGCAGGCCCGCCGCCAGTAGCATGGCGCGCATCGGCCGGACGGGGAGCCGACGATCGCACGCGCTCTTCATGCAAAAGGGCCGCAAGGCCATGCGCCTCCGATTTCCTGTTTCCTTCCGCGCGCCGCCGCGCCATTGTTCCGGCCAACAATCAACCGGAGGAAACCATGTCCGACGCCATTCTCACCAGCCTTGAAAACGGCCTGCTGACCATCACGATGAACCGCCCGGAGCGGCGCAACGCGATGAGCCCCGATTTCACGCTGGGCCTGCTCAACGCCGCCCATCGCGCCGCGGAAGACTCGGAAGTCCGCGCCGTGCTGCTGAAGGGCGCGGGCGGCACCTTCTGCGTCGGCGGCGACGTGCGCGGCATGGCCGATCCGAGCCGCAAGCCACCGACCCTCGAAGAGCGCCAGACCAGCCTGCGCTCGCGCATGGAAGCCTCGCGCATCCTGCATGAGATGAACAAGCCGGTTGTCGCCGCTATCGAGGGCGCAGCCGCCGGTGCCGGCCTGTCGCTGGCGCTCGCCTGCGACCTGCGCATCGTCGGCGAAACCGCCAAAATCACCACGGCCTTCGCCAAGGTTGGCCTGTCGGGCGATTACGGTGGCACCTATTACCTCACCAAAATGCTCGGCAGCGCCAGGGCGCGCGAGTTGTATCTGCTGTCGCCGATCCTGAGCGGCAAGGAAGCCCATGCCGCCGGCATGATGACGCGCGTCGTGCCGGACGCCGATGTCGTCAAGGTCGCGACCGAACTCGCCACCACGCTGGCGCAGGGACCAACGATCACGCTCGGCTACATCAAGAAAAACATCAACAACGCCGAGAAGTACGGTCTCGAAGCCTGCTTCGACGGCGAGTCGATCCACCATTCGCGCAGCGCCGAGACCGCCGATCACAAGGAAGCCGCCTCGGCCTTCGTGCAGAAGCGCAAGCCCGCTTTCGTCGGACGCTGAACGATGGCGGAATTCCTGCGGCTGAAGCAGATCTGCCTCGTCGCGCCTCATCTCGAACCGCTAGCGGCCGACATCGGCACGGTGATGGGGCTCGACGTCTGTTATCGCGACGAGGCCGTCGGCAATTACGGCCTCGAGAACGTGCTCTTCCCGGTCGACTCGATCCTGCTCGAAGTGGTCGCGCCGACGCGGGACGGCACGGCCGCAGGCCGTTACCTCGACCGCATCAAGCGCGCCGACGTAAAGGAAGGGTTTCACGGCGGCTACATGGTGATCTTCACCGCAAGCGATGTCGAGCGGCGTCGCGAGAACGCCAAGTCAATCGGCGTTCGCGTCGCGCATGTGCTCGACAAGCCGGGCTTCTACAGCAATCAGCTGCACCCGGCCGATTGCCGCGCAGCCTTCATCTGCTTCAACCGGACGGAAGGCTCCGACGGCATTCTCGGGCCCTACACGGTCGCGGGCCCGGACTGGCAGAAACATATCCGCAAGGATACGACGCAGGCGCTGGTTGGCCTCGAACTCGAAAGTCCCGATCCCGCAGGACTTGCCGCGCACTGGGCGAAAATCTTCGAAGTGCCGGTCGAGAAGAACGCGGCCGGCGAGCCGGTGCTGAACTTCGTCAACAACTCCTTCCGCTTCATCCAGGGACCGAAGGAAGTGCTGGGCGGCCTGGTGTTCAGGGTCAACGACGTCGCCAAAGTCCGCGAGACCGCGCGCGCCAAGGGCTACGTCGTCGATGGCGATTCCTTCCATATGGGCGGCGTAAATTTCCGCTTGGTAGCCTAACAAAGCGACTTGCGACGCTCCGAAAAACAAAAGGCCGGGGCATGCCCCGGCCTTTCTATTTGTAGTTGTTATTACCTGATCGAGCGCGCTCAGCGGCCCTTCCAGTTGGCGACGCGGCGCTCGGCGGTGGCGCGCACGCCTTCCTTGAAGTCCTCCGTCGCGCGCAGCCAATTCTGCTGCTCCAGTTCGTGATCGGTCGCGGTCTTGACGCGGTCTGCGAGCGTGCCGCGCATCGTCTTGCGCGTGGCGACAATCGCGAGCGGCGAGCACTCGCCGATCTCGGTCGCCAGCTTGATCGCTTCGGCGCGCACCTGATCCTGCGGCACGCAGACACTGGCGAGGCCGATCTTCACGGCTTCCTCGCCGCCGATGCGGCGGCCGGTATAGAACAGCAGTTCGGCCTGGGTCTTGCCGACGAGTTCGGGCAGCAGCACCGTCAGGCCGAAGCCCGGATGGAAACCGAGACGCGTGAAGTTCGCCGCGAAGCGCGCTTCCGGGCAGGTGACGCGGAAAGCCGGGGGGCAGGCGACCCCAGGGCGGCCGCCGATGGCCGCGCCATGAACGGCCGCGATGATCGGCTTCTTGGTGCGCAGCAGACGGACAGCTTCCTGATAAAGATGATTGACCGGCTTGCCGCCGACATTGTTCGAATTGGTTTCGTTCTCGCGCTTGGGATCGTTGAAGTTCGCACCTGCGCAGAACGACTTGCCCTGCGCGCACAGCACGACGGCGCGCACATCGTTGTCCTTGTCGAATTCCTCCATCGCGGTGGCGATCTGCTGGATCAGCTCCATGTCGAAGAAGTTATGCGGCGGGCGGCGAATTTCGATCTGGCCGACGAAGTTCGGAAGCTTGTCGACGCCGATGTCAGCATAGGTGGTCATGTGATCTCTCCCTGAAACGGTTGCGAGTGATTAGCGCAGGCCGAGCCCGCGCGCGATGATGCCGCGCAGCACTTCCGTCGTGCCGCCCTGGATCGTGAGTTTTGGCGCGACCTTGGTCGCGAAGGCGAGCTGCTTGGTGAGCGGAAGCTGGTTGCCGGCATCCTGCTCGATGAAGGCCGACAGCGTGCGCACCTTGTTCGGCAGATCCTGCTCCCAGATCGTGCCGATGTCCTTGACGATCGAGGCTTCCACCGTCGGCTCCTTGCCGGCCTCGAGCATTCCGGCAACCGATACCGACATTCGGCGCATGGTGTGAAGCTGCGCGACGAGACGGCCGACGCCTTCCGCGCCGCGTGTGTCCGGCTCCTTGCCGAGCGCGCGCACCAGTTCGGTCAGCACGTAATAGGTTTCGAGGAAGCGTTCGGGGCCGGAGCGCTCATAGGCCAATTCCGTGGTCGCCTGCTTCCACGCGCCGTCGATCTCGCCGAGCACGTTCTCGTCGGGGATGAAGGCATCCTGAAACACCACCTCGTTGAATTCGCGCTGGCCGCTCATCTGCCGGATCTGGTTGCAGCTGATGCCCTTCGTCTTCATGTCGA
>OEIU01001926.1_pt1 | contig 11948 bp, 13 predicted proteins | sample 1539221 | NCBI WGS metagenome assembly OEIU01 (sample SAMN03792071, study PRJEB22550) | activated sludge metagenome | feature: wastewater treatment plant; material: activated sludge; isolation source: Wastewater treatment plant of a petroleum refinery complex | place: Argentina: Zarate | collected... | reverse complement strand
GCCGTAGCGGCCGAAGGGGGTGCGGATGGCGTCGCAGATGAGGGCTGGGGTCATGAGGGGCTCCTGAAGAAGAAATTATGGGGCGACGGGCTGGCCGACCAGGCGCTGCAATTCGTCGAACGGCAGGCCGTCGACCCGGTCGATCAGGCGCAGGCCCTGCGGCGTGCATTCGAAGGTCGCCAGGTCGGTGTAGATGCGCTTGACGCAGCCGATGGCGGTGAGCGGATAGCTGCACTGGGCGACGATCTTGCTCGCGCCCTGCTTGGTCAGCAAGTCCATCATGACCCAGGTCTGCTTGGCGCCCACCGCCAGGTCCATGGCGCCACCGACGGCCGGGATGGCGCCGGGCTCGCCGGTGCTCCAGTTGGCCAGGTCGCCCGTGGTGGACACCTGGAAGGCGCCCAGCACGCACACGTCCAGATGGCCGCCGCGCATCATGGCGAAGCTGTCGGCGTGGTGAAAGAAGGCGCCGCCCGGCAGCAGCGTCACGGGTTGCTTGCCGGCGTTGATGAGGTCGTAGTCCTCGCTGCCCGCGGCCGGCGCCGGGCCCATGCCCAGGATGCCGTTCTCCGAATGCAGGATGAGCTCGCGCCCGGCCGGAATGTGGTTGGCCACCCCCGTCGGCTGGCCGATGCCGAGGTTGACGTAGGCGCCGTCCGGGATGTCCTGCGCCACGCGCCGGGCGAGTTCGTCTTTACTGCGTTTTTGATAGCTGCTCACGCTGATTCTCCTTGCGCCGGTGGCCGATCAGGCTGCATTCTTGAAACCGCCGGCCTGGGTCGCCACGCGCGCGATCCTGACCACTTTGCTGACGAAGATGCCCGGGGTGACGATGGCCTCGGGATCGAGCTGGCCCAGCTCGACGATCTCGTGCACCGTGGCCACGGTGAATTTGGCGGCGGTGGCCATCACCGGGCCGAAGTTGCGCGCCGCCATGCGGTAGGTCAGGTTGCCCCAGCGGTCGCCGCGCTCGGCCTTGACCAGCGCCACGTCGCCGTGGATCGGGTATTCGAGCACGTGGTCGCGGCCGCCGATGCGGCGCGTTTCCTTGGCGCTGCCGTCGGCGTTCTTCGCCAGCTCGGTGCCGAAGCCGGTGGGCGTGAAGAAGGCGCCGACGCCGGCACCGGCGGCGCGCAGGCGCTCGGCCAGGTTGCCCTGCGGCACCAGTTCCAGCTCGATCTTGCCGCTGCGGTACAGGGCGTCGAACACGTGGCTGTCGGCCTGGCGCGGAAAGCTGCAGATGATCTTGCGCACGCGCCCGGCCGCCAGCAGCGCCGCCAGGCCGGTGTCGCCGTTGCCGGCGTTGTTGTTGACGACGGTCAGATTCTTGGCGCCCTGCGCGATGAGGCCGTCGATCAGTTCACCCGGAATGCCGGCGGTGCCGAAGCCGCCGATGAGCACCGTGGCGCCGTCTTGCACGCCGGACAGCGCGTCGGCCACCGAGGCGGCGATCTTGTCGATCATGGAAAAGCTCTCCTGTGGGCGGCGGCCGCGCCGCCATGAACATCGGGACCGACTCGGCCAGCGAGCCGCCCAGCGGCGAATCTTTCGACCCGCCCAATGTTCGATTAGTGAACATTTGTTCGTATAATGAATTGAATTATAGGCGCCCGGCACCAAAAAGCCAAGCCCCATGCGCGACACCCCGCCCCCGACCGCTGCCCTGACCACCGATCACGCGCCCGCCCCGCGCCCCGGCGACAGCTATGTGCAGTCCTTCGCGCGCGGGCTGGAGGTGATCCGCTCCTTCAGCGCGGCCGCGCCGCAGCAGACGCTGTCCGAGGTCGCCGCCCGCACGGGCCTCACGCGCGCCGGCGCGCGCCGCATCCTGCTCACGCTGCAGACGCTGGGCTACGTGCAGAGCGACGGCAAGCTGTTCCGCCTGACGCCGCGCATCCTGGACCTGGGCTTCGCCTATCTGTCGTCGATGCCGATGTGGAACCTGGCCGAATCGGCCATGGAGCAGTTGGCCGAACAGGTGCAGGAGTCCTGCTCGGCCGCGGTGCTGGACGGCGCCGACATCGTCTACGTGCTGCGCGTGTCCACGCACAAGATCATGAGCATCGGCCTGGGCACCGGCTCGCGCCTGCCGGCGTACTGCACCTCGATGGGCCGGGTGCTGCTGGCCGGCCTGCCCGAGGACGAAGCGCGCGCGCTGCTCGACGCCCATCCGCGCCCCACCCACACGCGCCACACCCTCACCGACGTCGATGCGCTGATGGCGCGCGTGCAGAAGGCGCGCAGCCAGGGCTGGGCACTGGTCGACCAAGAACTGGAGGAAGGGCTGATCTCCGTCGCCGTGCCCATCACCGATCGCCAGGGGCGTGTGATCGCGGCCTTGAACGTTTCCGGCCAGGCCAACCGCACCAGCGCGCGCGTGATGCAGGCCGAGTTCCTGCCGCCCCTGCTGCTGGCCGCGCGCCAAATTTCTGCGCTGCTGGCGGGGCGCTGAACTGGGTGGCCGCTCGACAGGCACAGGAAGACTCGTCCGCGGTGCCGCGGATGGTTCACCTGAGTGCGTCAAACCCGATGCGGCCTTGCCTGCCGCACCGTGCTCATGGGCGACTCTCGGGACGACCGGGCAATGGCCGGCCGAGTGATACCCTTGCTCCCATGTTCGCCCCGTCACAAGAGCAAGTCCGCCGATTTTTCTGTACCGCGTGGGCCAAACAGCAGGCGGGCCAGCCGATGGAAGCCATCGAGCAGCTGGCCGCCGGCTGGATCGCCGAGCACCCGGAGTGGCACGCCGACTTCGCCGACGCCGAGGCCGCCGTGGCGCGCGACTATGGTGACGGCGCGGTCGGTGGCAACCCGTTTTTGCACCTGTCGATGCACTTGTCGATCAGCGAGCAGTGCAGCATCGACCAGCCGCGCGGCATCCGCCAGGCGGTCGAGCTGCTGGCGCACCGCCGCGGCGACCTGCACGCTGCCCACCACGAGGTGATGGAATCCCTGGGCCAGATGCTGGCCGACGCCCAGGCCAGCGGCCGCCCGCCCGATGGCGAGGCCTACGTGGCCGACGTGCAGCGCCGCGCCACGCGCGACTGAAGCGCTCGGCCTGAACTCTGCTTTTGATAGCTGTTCGCGTTTGTCAGACGGGCGCCAGAGGCCAAAAACACATCAAACTTCAGGGCACTTCAGGCGCGCGGCTTGGTGAACGGCAGCACCAGGCGCGATGGGTGGATCGCATCGCGGTAGATCTTGTGCGTCACTGGCCGGCCCACCGGCAGGTGGTAGGCGTCGGGCGGCAGCAGGGCGTTGTGCTCATCGGCCATCGGCTCGTTGCACATCAGCTCGACCACCAGCTTGTGCCCCGGCAGAAAAGTCGCCGCGAACGGATACAGGCGCAGCACGTATTCCTCGATCTGGCCGGGTTCGACCGGCACGGCGCGGGTGTGCGGGTGATGCGGGTTGCCCTCGGTGCTGCGCTGCTCGTCCAGCTCGCGGTGCGAGGCCTTGAGCAAGCCCGTGGTGATCAGCTGGCGCTTGCCGGCCGGTGCCTCGTCCCAGAGCCGGAGGATGAAATTGGTGTCGGGCTGGTCGATCTCGGCGAACAGGTGCGCGGCGCCGGTACCGATCATCTCGGTCGGCTCCTCGAACGGCGCGGTCGTCCAGCTGATCGTCTCGACCTGGTCGGTGACGGTGAGCGGCGCCTGGTAGAAGCCGTCCGGCGCGGCGTGCTCCGGCCCCATGAGTTCCGGCTCCGGCGACAGCTTGCGCCGCGGCCTGAGGTACAGCGGCCGGTACTCGATGTCCCTGGGCGGCCACTGTCCGCCTGTCGCCACCTCGCGCGTGCGTTCGACGAAGACCTGCACCGCCGGCTCGTCCATGATGCCGTTGTCGATGCCCTTGAGCCAGTGGTCGTACCAGCGGAACATCTTGTCGTGTTCCTCGATCCAGGGACGCGACTGCATGGGCGGGTAGGCGCCGATGTCGAGCTTCTTGGGGCCCTTGAGCACGTTGAACAGGTCGATGTGGCCATCGACCGTCCAGCCCCGGCCCTGGTCGATCTGGAGGTAGACGGGGATGTCGATGTTCGCCGCCAGCGTGATCGGGTTGCGCTCCTTGTACCAGGGGCCGTCCAGTTCGTTCATCACGATGTCGAACCAGAACTCGCGGTTCTTCGGGTACTTGAGCACGTGCACCAGGTTCGGCCAGGCCGCCACATCCGGATCCCTGAGTCGCGCATCGACGAGCTTCTTCAGTTCCTCGGGCGCATGCACCTCCTGCATGCGCGAACGGACGTTGGTGTGCGCGATGCCGGAATCACCGCCCCGGCCCTCTCGGGCGGCGCGCGGCATGAACCACATGACGCCGCCGTGGTAGGTGGTCTCGTAGAAGTCGAAATGGCCGCCACTGACGAAGATGGCCTTCAGGTGCGGTGGGCGCTCGGCCGCCGCCAGCACCTGCATGGAGCCGAAATAGGAGATGCCGATCATGCCGACGTTGCCGTCGCACCAGGGCTGCGCCGCAACCCATTCGATCAGGTCGTACAGGTCCTGCCCCTGCGACACGCCGCCGAAGTTGTAGTTGCCGATCATGACGCCGCCGGAGTCGCCGGTGCCGCGCACATCGCCGATCACGTGCACGTAGCCCTCGCGCACCACGCGCGCGATGTCGCCGGCCTCGATGCAGCCGTCCCACATCGGGCTGGGCCGGCGCTGCGGCGGCATGGTGAGCGCCAGCGCCTGCAGTTCCTTGCCGTAGGCGCTCATGGCGATCAGCGCCGGGCGCGGCCGGTTCTCCTCGCCCTGATACGCGTCCACCGCCAGTTCGACGCCGTCGCGCATCGGCACCCGGAGGTCCTTGAAAATCTGGATGCGCTCGCTGCCGGCGCTCCATGTTTGCTGTCTGCTCATCGCCATCCTTGGTCTGTCCGTCAGTCGAGCGTGATGCCGATCTTGCGCACCACGTCGCCCATGCGCACGTATTCCTTCTTCACGAAGTCGGCGAATTCCTGGCGCGACATCGGGGTCAGCGTGTAGCCACGCTCCTTCATGGTCTGCACGAACTCGGGTTGCGCGAGCGCCTTGTTCACCGCGTCGTGCAGTTTGTCCAGGCGCGCGGCAGGCGTGCCCTTGGGCGCGAACACCCCGTCCCACGAGAAAATCTCGTAGCCCGGCACCGTCGCCGCGATGGTCGGCGTGCCCGGCAGCGCCGCCAGGGGCTGCTTGGTCGACACCGCGATGGCCCGCAACTTGCCGCCATTGAGCTGCGGCGCCAACGGCGGCATGACGTCGATCATGAACGACACCCGACCGGCCATCATGTCGATGTAGGCCGCCGACGAACTCTTGTACGGCACATGGCTGAACTGGGCACCGGTCATCTGCTGCAGCAGGGCGCAGGCCAGGTGGGAGACGGTGCCGTTGCCGCCCGAGGCGCAGGTCACTTCGCCGGGCTTTTGCTTGGCGCGCGCGATGATGTCGCCCACGCTGTGAAACGGCGAGTCCTTGGCGACCGCCAGCGCCAGCGCGGTGGTGCCCATCAGCGCCACCGGTTCGAAGTCGTTGATCGAGTAGCCCGGCTTCTTGTAGAGGGCATGGTTGGTGCCCATCGTGCCCATGGTGCCGAACACGATGGTGTTGCCATCGGCCGGCGCCTTGGCCGCCCAGGCGGTGCCGATGTTGCCGCCCGCGCCGGCCCGGTTCTCGACGATGAAGGTCGTGCCCAGCACCTTGCTGAACTCGTTGGCGAACAGGCGGGTCAGGGTGTCGCCGCCGCCGCCGGGCGAGAACGGCGCCACGAAAGTGATGGGCCCCTTGGGCCAGTCGGCCGGCTGCGCGAGCGCGACGGGAAGCGCCGCCACAGCGGCGACGGCGACAGCCGCTTGGCCGACACGGCGGGTGAAAGATGCAAGGCGTTGCCGAATGAACACGGTTTGTCTCCTGCGGATGGATGACGGATGGAACGGCCGCCCGGCACGGGAGGCGACCGCAAGAATGAACCACGATGCGCCTGTACGCCCAAGATGGGCATCGAACGCAAGGATGGAAGTCCATCGTAGAGATCACGGATTCATGTGTCCAATTGATAATTATCATCTGTAAAATGAACTGATTTCATACTGATGGCGCTCGCACCGGCATCGACGCGCCCTCGTCCGATGAACCTCGACAACTTCGACCTCAACCTGATCCGCGTCTTCCTGGCGATTGCCAAGCATCGCAACGTCACCGAGGCCAGTCGGGAATTGCACCTGACACAATCCAGCGTCAGCCACGCGCTGGCGCGCTTGCGCAGCCTCTGCAACGACCCCTTGTTCGTGCGCTCCAGCGGCGCGATGGCGCCCACCGTCGCGGCCCAGGCCATGATCGAGCCGCTGGAGCAGGCGCTGAAGTCGGTCCGTCAAAGCCTGGGCCATGCCACGCCGTTCGACCCGCGCACGAGCGAGCGCCGCTTCAATCTGCTGTTGACCGACGTCGGCCAGACCGCCTACCTACCGGCGCTGCTGGCGTACCTTGGCGAACACGCGCCGTCCATCGGCATCGACGTACTGCATCTGCCGATGGATGGTTACCCCAAGGCCTTCGCCGATGGCGTGGCGGACCTCGCGGTCGGCTACATGCCCACGCTGTACGGCGGCTTTCACCACCAGGTCCTGTTCACGACACCGCAGGTCTGCATGCTGCGCGCCGACCACCCCGACATCCGGCAAAGCATCTCGCTCGAACAGTACCTGGCTGCCACGCATGTGGTCGTCGAACCGCCAGGGCGCGGTCCGGGCGTGGTGGAAAAAGCCCTGGGCAAAGCCCGACTGCAGCGCAAGATTGCCGTCCGCCTGCCCAACATCTCGGCCGGGCCGCTGATCGTGCGCCGGACCCGTCACATCATGACCGTGCCGGCCCAGATCGACGTGTTCCAGGGCGGTCTGACGGGTATCGTGTTTCTCCCGCTGCCATTCGACGTTGAGGTCATGGACATCGGCATGCTCTGGCACGAGCGCACCCACAACGACCCGGCCAACCGCTGGCTGCGCGATGCCATGGTCGAGATTTTTTCGGATGCCCGCGCCGACTCAGCAGCCACCGAAGCCGGTCGCAATCCCTGAAGCTCTCGCCCTCGCCTGATCTGGACTGCGTGCGCCGGCGTGCCACGCGAGATTGAGTCAGCTATTTCATTGATAGCTTTACGCGCTTGATCGACGGGGGCTACAAGCCCGTTTGGCTTGCAATTGAAGCACCCCAACAAGAAACCCGCCAGCGGCGGGTTTCTTGTTGGTTGAGCGCGTCGCCCTCAGCGAAAACGCCCCTGTGGCACGGTGCGGATGTCACCCGGCAGCGAGCCGATGTAGTAGGCGATGGCCTTGAGCTCGGCGTTGGTGAACTGCTTGGCCATGCCGGCCATGATGGGGTTGCCGCGGCCCCAGGTGGCGTGGGTGTCGTCCTTGTAGGCCGTGAGCGCGGCGTACAGGTAGTCGGGGTACTGGCCGGCGATCTTGGGGTAGGCCGGATCGATGGGCTTGTTGAAGTTCTCGCCGTGGCAGGACACGCAGGCGCCCTTTTGCAGCAGGGCCGCCACGTCGGCACGGGCCGCGCGCGGCGTGGCCGGCACCTCGGGCGCGTCCTTGACCTCGCCCAGCGCCGTGTAATAGGCGGCCACATCGGCCATGTCCTGTTCGGTCAGCGAGCCGGCGATGCCGCGCATGCTGGGGTGCTTGCGGTTGGCCTTCTTGTACTCGGTGAGCGCGGCTTCCAGGTACTTGGGGTTCTGGCCGGCGATCTTGGGGACGTGATAGACCTCGGGGAAGTTGGTCTTGTAGTCCGTGATGCCGTGGCAGCCGATGCACATGGCCACCTTGCCCGCACCCGCCTCGACGTTGCCCGTGACCTGGGCCTGGGCGGTCGTCGCCAGGCCGGCGGCGGCGATGAGGGCAGCGAACATCGGGGACAGGTTCGGTTTCATTTTGCGCGCACAATCCATGTTGTTTGATCCAGATCAGCGGCCGATTGTAATCAAGCTTATCCGCCCGCTGAACGCCATCTCCCCATGACCGCCACAGGCCACCATTCAGCATGAAATTCCAGGGCACCGATTCCTACGTCGCCACGCAAGACCTGATGCTTGCCGTGAACGCCTCCATCACCCTCAAGCGCCCGCTGCTGGTCAAGGGCGAACCGGGCACCGGCAAGACCATGCTGGCCGAGGAAGTGGCCAGCGCGCTGAAGCTGCCGCTGCTGCAGTGGCACATCAAGTCGACCACCAAGGCGCAGCAGGGCCTGTACGAGTACGACGCCGTGAGCCGCCTGCGCGACAGCCAGTTGGGCGACGACCGCGTCAAGGACATCCACAACTACATCGTCAAGGGCGTGCTGTGGCAGGCCTTCACGGCCGACGAGCCGGTGGCGCTCTTGATCGACGAGATCGACAAGGCGGACATCGAATTTCCGAACGACCTGCTGCGCGAACTCGACCGCATGGAGTTCCACTGCTACGAGACGCGCGAGACCATCAAGGCCAAGCACCGCCCGGTGGTCTTCATCACGTCCAACAACGAGAAGGAGCTGCCCGACGCCTTCCTGCGCCGCTGCTTCTTCCACTACATCAAGTTCCCCGACCCGGAGACGATGAAGCAGATCGTCGACGTGCACTTCCCCGACCTCAAGAAGGACCTGCTGGCCGCCGCCATGAAGGTGTTCTTCGACGTGCGCGGCCTGCCGGGGCTGAAGAAAAAGCCCTCCACCAGCGAGTTGCTCGACTGGCTCAAGCTGCTGGTGGCCGAGGACATCCCCGCCGAGGCCCTGCACAGCAAGGACGACAAGGTGGCGGTGCCGCCGCTGGTCGGCGCGCTGCTGAAAAACGAGCAGGACACCACGCTGTTCGAGAAGCTGGTGTTCATGAACCAGCGCAACCGCTGAGCCATGCCCGCCCTGCTGGTCAAGATCCTGTCCGACGTCGTCGGCTTCGTCGGCGGCGCGCTGGCCGGCTACTGGCTGGCGCGCGCGGCCGGCATCGACGTGCTGCGCGATTTGCACAGCAACGCCAGCGTGCTCGGCATCGCGGCCATCGGCCTGGGCGGCGGCATCGGCCTGGGCGCCGCGCGCCGCTGGCGCCAGGCGCGCGACGCGGGTTGAGGCGACCCACGCCAGCCAGGAGCCCGCCGATGAGCTTCGTCCAACCCGTCACCCTGCGCGAGCGCGGCATCCGCCTGGAGCCGCTGGCGCCGGCGCACGAGGCCGGCCTGCGCGCCGCCGCCGCCGACGGCCAGTTGTGGACCATCCGCGTCACCAGCGTGCCCGAGCCCGAGCAGACGCGCGCCTACATCGACACCGCCCTGCAGATGCGCGAGCAGGGCAGCCGCTTTGCCTTTGCCGTCGTCGACGAGGCCAGCGCGCGCGTGCTGGGCTCCACCAGCTACCACGACATCCTGCCGGCCGTGCAGCGCGTCGAGATCGGCTGGACGTGGTATGCGCACAGCGTGCAGCGCAGCCACGTCAACACCACGTGCAAGCTGCTGATGATGGGCCACGCCTTCGACACCCTGGGCTGCCAGGTCGTGGGCTGGCGCACCGACAACTACAACTTCGCCAGCCAGCGCGCCATCGAGCGCCTGGGCGCCAGGAAGGACGGCGTGATCCGCCACCACGCGCTGCGCCGCGACGGCACCGTGCGCGACACCGTGATGTACAGCATGACGGCCGCCGAGTGGCCCGAGGCGCGGGCCCAGCTGCTCTATTTATTGAAGCGCCGTGCGCAGACCCCATAAGCGCTGGAGGCCGAAATCATGCTGATCGACTTCTTCTACACGCTGCGCGCGGCCAAGCTGCCCGTGTCGGTCAAGGAATTTCTCACCCTGCTCGAAGCCCTGCAGGCCGACGTGGTCGGCCCGCGCCAGCCCGACGCCTGCACCATCGACGACTTCTACTACCTGTCGCGCACCGCGCTGGTCAAGGACGAAAAGCACTTCGACAAGTTCGACCGCGCCTTCGCCGCCTACTTCAAGGGCGTGGAGATGCTGACCGACTTCACCAAGGAAATCCCGGCCGACTGGCTGCGCAAGGTGCTCGAAAAGGAACTCACGCCCGAGCAGAAGGCCGCCATCGAGAAGATGGGCTGGGACGAGCTGATGGAGACGCTGAAAAAGCGCCTGGAAGAGCAAAAGGGCCGCCACGACGGCGGCAGCAAGTGGATCGGCACCGGCGGCACCAGCCCTTTCGGCCACGGCGGCTACAACCCGCAGGGCGTGCGCATCGGCGGCAAGGGCGGCAACAAGAGCGCCGTCAAGGTGTGGGAAAAGCGCGCCTACCGCGACTACGACGACAGCCAGGAGCTGGGCACGCGCAACATCAAGGTCGCGCTGCGCCGCCTGCGCAAGTTCGCGCGCACCGGCAGCGACCTGGAACTGGACCTGCCCGACACCGTCAAGAGCACCGCCGCCAACGCCGGCTGGCTCGACATCAAGATGGTGCCCGAGCGCCACAACGCGGTGAAGGTGCTGCTGCTGATGGACGTGGGCGGCACCATGGACGAGCACATCCAGCGCGTGGAAGAGCTGTTCTCGGCCACCAAGGCCGAGCTCAAGCACCTGGAGTTCTATTACTTCCACAACTGCGTCTACGACTTCGTGTGGAAGAACAACCGGCGCCGCTTTGCTGAAAAATTTCCGACCTGGGACATCATCCGCAAGTACAACAAGGACTACAAGCTGATCTTCGTCGGCGACGCGACGATGAGCCCCTACGAGATCCTGCAGCCCGGCGGCAGCGTCGAATACAACAACGAGGAGCCCGGCGCCGAATGGCTGCAGCGCCTGACGCACGCCTTCCCCAAGTTCGTCTGGATCAACCCCGAGCCGCCCGGCGTCTGGCAATACCGCCAGAGCATCGCCATCGTGCAGCAGCTGATGGGCCAGCGCATGTTCCCGCTCACGCTCAAGGGGCTGGAGGATGCGATGCGGACCTTGTCCAAGTAGGGCCGTCGTCTCGTCAGGCCGCACTTGGCGGCGGCGCCTCACGACGAACGTGCAGGCCGAAGTAGGCGCGCTGCAAGGCCGCATCCGCATGCATTTGCGCCACCGTGCCGACAAAGCCGATGCGCCCGCCTTCCAGGGTGTACACGCGGTCGGCCAGGTCCAGAAACTTGACGTTCTGCTCCGCCACCAGCAGCGCCAGGCCACCCTCGCGCGATTGACGCAGCGCGCGAATCACGTCGTTCACGAACACCGGCGACAAGCCCGCCGAGGGCTCATCCATCACCAGCAACCTGGGCTGGCTGGCGAAGGCCTTGGCAACTCCGAGGATCTTGCGTTGCCCACCCGATAGGCTGCCCGCCACGGCCTTGCGTTTGTCCCGCAGGGTCGGAAAGCGCTCGTACAAGTCGGCCACCTGACGTCGTGCCTGGGCCGGCGCCAGGAACTGCGCGCCGATCAGCAGGTTGTCCTCGACGCTCATGTCCGGAAAGCAGCCGACTTCGGACATGTAGGCCATCCCGCAGCGCACGCGCTGGTCGGTGCGCCGCCGCGTGATCGATTGGCCGGCCAACGTGAGCTCCCCTCGCCACTGCGCGATCAAGCCCATCAAGGCCTTGATCAAGGTGGTTTTGCCGGCGCCGTTGGGGCCCACCAGCACCACGGTCTCCTGCTCGTGCACCGCCATGTGGACATCCCAAAGCACCTGGATCTTGCCGTAACCGGCGTCCAGGTTCTGGATGTTCAGCAGTTCATTGGCCATCGGAGGTGCCCAGGAAAACCTCAACCACCTGGCGATCCTGCGCGGCCTGCGACAAGGATCCGGAAAAGATGTTTCGGCCCGCGCTCAGCACGACGACACGGTCCGTGACCTGATCGACGAAATCCATCAGGTGCTCCACCACCACCAGGGCCAGTCCGCGATCGGCCAACTGGCGCAGGCGCTCCGCCACCTGACTGAGCTCGGCCGGGTTCAGGCCGGCGCCCAGTTCATCGATGCACAGCAGTCGGGGGTTCGTCGCCAGCGCCCGCGCAAGATCCA
>OEIU01001925.1_pt1 | contig 11948 bp, 8 predicted proteins | sample 1539221 | NCBI WGS metagenome assembly OEIU01 (sample SAMN03792071, study PRJEB22550) | activated sludge metagenome | feature: wastewater treatment plant; material: activated sludge; isolation source: Wastewater treatment plant of a petroleum refinery complex | place: Argentina: Zarate | collected... | reverse complement strand
TTGGAAAGTGTAGCACACCTTTAAGGTGTACTACACGTTTGCTTTCACGAAATGTTAAACAGAGGAATCTATCTAGCACCCGCACAGTTTGAAGCTTTACATAAGTAAAGTGTAGGCCACCTTAGAGGTGGACTACACATTTGATGATTTATAATAAAATATTTTTATGTTTGTACAAGAAATAAATACAGCTATTTATGGCACAAATCCAGCAGAGATTTGTTGTATATGTGCCTGTTTATGGCTGGTATAAACGAGTTAGGCTTAATTTTAACTTACCAACAAACTACTATGTTTCTAGCAAAATTTACTGATGAAAAATGGAAAAGAGAAGCACTAAAAGGAAAGAGTCTAAGAATTGGAAGTTTTTTGTACTACCGAGAAATAGAGAATGAAACTTTCAGAGATGAAGATGAAGGACAAGGTAGTGTTGTTTACAAATCAAAATTACCACTGACTGAGGAGATTTATAATAAAATATTTGCTGACAGTAAAATAAGGTTAGCAAATGGTTGGACAATTGAAACAGGAGGTATTCCTCTTATTTCTGAAAAAAGTACTTTTAATACTTTAATTTTCAGTTGTAGCTTATTGGATAGCCCAAAAGAAATTTCAGAATTTAAAGCTAAATTTAAAAAAGACAGTGTCTGTTTTATTAAAGACATTTGGAAGTTTGCTGATGGGATTGCTAAAAAAATTCATAATAAAATCATAACTGAATTTGATAAATCTCCTGAGCTTTTTAGCTTTGATAAAGCGAAATTAAGAAGACTTCAAGTTTTACCTGTAATCGGTAAAGTTACCTATACAGATGAAGATAAAGATAGAATAGTAAGTGAAGTGAATGTTGAAAATTTTAACCCTTTGACTTTTAACTTGGAAACTGTTTTTCGAAAACCAACAAGATTTGCGCACGAAAAAGAGTTTAGGTTTATATGGGTTATAAATCTTGGTGATATCCAAAGCAATAAAGAAGAAGATGTTGATTTAGTTAGTACAAACTGGAGATGTTTAGATATTTCGCCAAATAAAACATCAATAAGTAGTAAAGCATTTTATTTAAAAAAAGAACAGATAACTGATAGAAAAGGAAATCAACTAATATAAAACTAAGCCTAACAGCAGCTACTTCTATCATTTTTTTACTTCTTCTCTTTGATAATTTCCATTTGCAATTTCAAGCGCCGTTAAATGCGCAAGCTTAACAACTTTTTCAAACAGCGTTGGATTAAGAGTTTCAACTTTATCCGAAGGGAGATGAAGATAATCATAACTGTTTGTGGTTACAAAGTATAAACAGGGAATGCCTTTTTCAAAAAATGGAGTTGCGTCTGCGCCGCCGCCGCTCCAGGTTCTATCTACCATTGAGTTAAAGCTTGTTTTATCAATCTGGTTTGCAATATCCCAAAGCTGTGGTGCGCTTTTACCGTTGCCAACTTGAATGCTGTCGCCGTATCCAATACAATCAAGATTTATCATTGCCACAATTTTATCATATCCGTTTCTCCAGCTTTCAACAAAGTGTTTTGAGCCGTTAAGTCCTTGTTCTTCGCAAGCGAACAAAACAAAAACAACGGAACGTTTGGGCTGCAACCCACCATTAACAAACGCCTTGGCAATTTCTAAAACTCCTGCAGAGCCGGAAGCATTATCGTTAGCACCGGGAAATAATAATCCCGCTTGAGACCCAACGTGATCTAAGTGAGCACCGATAATTACAAATTCATTTTTAAGTTTTGGATCACTTCCTTCAATTAATCCTACAACATTCATTGTTCTGGCATTTTTTTCGTACTTAGCATTAACCTCAACAACTGCTTTTGTTAAAAGATTTATTGAAAGCGGTTTTTTCTTTTCGTCTATCTTTGTTTGAAGTTCCTTTATTTTCAAACCCGTTCTGCTTAAAAGATTATTGGCGGCTTCAAGTGATATTTGAAGTTGAGGAAAATCAATTGGCTGATCTCCTTCGCCATGCAAAACACTGCCTATTAACGGCTGTGGTTTTTCATCATTAGGAAGAGAAAGAAACAAAATACCTTTTGCACCATATTTTTTGGCGACAAGAGATTTTTCGCGTGGATAATTTGTTCCCCAATCTTTGTTATCGTTTTTCCATTTAGGATTTTGCTTAAACACCATTACAATTTTGTTCTTAACATTTACTCCCGCATAATCATCATAACCGAGATCGGGACGAGAGATTCCGTATCCGCAAAACACAACCGGCAAAGTAAATTTATTTGATCCCGTAAATCCGCGTAATACAAAATCCTTACCTAATAAATAATTAGTTGTGTCGCCATCAACAATAGTTTTAAATATAGCGGGGGATTCAATTTTGTTGTATTCAACATTAAAATATTGAAAATACTTTTCATCGCCGGCTGGTTTTAATCCAAGCTCTGAAAATTTATTTGCAGCAAACTGTGCGGCTTTGTTGTAACCTTCACTGCCGGGCAATCTTCCACCAAACTCTGGCGAAGAAAGAATTTTAACATTCTTAATAAGATCTTCTTTATTGATTTCTGAAAGACCCGTTGTGCTTTGGGCATTAAGATAAAGACTGCAGAAAAGAATTATAAAAGGTGTGATTATTTTTTTCATATAAATAATTTTCTTATTAAAACAATTTTTAGTGACACAAAAATTAAACCAGATTGTTTATAAAAAATCGTCCCGAAAACAGGGACGATTTAACAAAGATTACTATGAGAGAGTAAAATTAACTGAGCAATGGTTCGTCATTTTTTCCATTTCCGTTGCCATTAATTTCTTCATCTTCGTCAGGAACAACGCGTGCAATATCAGCTATCGAATCGTGTTCATTTAATCTAATAACTCTTACGCCTTGTGTGTTTCTTCCCATCACACGCAGGTCTTTAACGCTTTGTCTTATTACCATTCCCTGTGTAGATATAATTACAAGCTCATCACGATCAACAACATCCATCAAGGCAATCATCTTGCCAACTTTATCTGTAGTCTTAACAGTAATAACACCTTTGCCGCCGCGCTTTGTAATTCTGTAATCATTTATATCAGATCGTTTGCCAAATCCTTTTTCGGTAACAACCAGAACAGTTGCCTGATCGTTTCTTATTACAAGCAAGCCAACAACGTGATCGCCTTTACCGAGTCTTATTCCACGAACGCCTGTAGCGGTTCTTCCCATATCACGCACATCTTTTTCGTTAAAGCGAATTGCAAACCCATTTCTTGTTCCAATTACAATATCGTTTTTACCATCGGTCATCTTAACTTCAATCAATCTATCGCCGGGGGCAAGATTGATAGCGTTTATTCCGCCTTTGCGAACGTTGCCGTAAGCGGATAGAACTGTTTTCTTAATCGTTCCTTTTTCTGTTGCCATTATTAGATATTGATCATCACGGAATTCTTTAACAGCAACAAATGCCGTGATATTTTCTTCTTTGTCTTTTTCAAGAAGGTTAACAATGGATCTTCCGCGGGCTGTTCTGCCGCCTTCCGGAATTTCGTGTACCTTTAACCAATAACACCTTCCTTTATCTGTAAAGAACAAAATATATTGGTGCGTTGATGCAACAAACATATGTTCAATAAAGTCATCTTCTTTAGTTCCAACGCCGGTTACACCTTTACCGCCGCGCCCCTGTCTTCTGTATCCACTAACAGGAAATCGTTTTATAAACCCGCCATGAGATATTGTTACAACAACATCTTCCTCGGCTATAGTATCTTCTAAAGAAAATTCTTTATAATCTTTAATGATTTCTGTTCTACGCTCATCACCATATTTTTCTTTTAGCTCAAGCAATTCGTCTTTAATGATTTTCTTTCTTGTTCTTTCGTTATCTAAAATTCCTCTCAGTCTTTCAATCAGTTTGATTGTTTCTTTGTATTCGTCTTCAATCTTCTTGCGTTCTAATCCCGTTAAGCGCTGCAATCTCATATCCAAAATAGCTTTAGATTGAATTTCGCTCAACTTGAATTTTTTCATCAAGTTATTTTTAGCAGTCTCAACGTCTTTAGATTTTTTAATTGTCTCGATTACTTCATCAATATTATCAAGAGCAATTATGTATCCTTCTAAAATGTGAGCGCGTTTTTCTGCAGCATCAAGATCATACTTTGTTCTGCGAATGAGCACATCCATTCTGTGATCCAAAAAGTGCTGAATCATTTCCTGGAGATTGAGAACCTTTGGAACGCCGTGTACCAGGGCAAGCATAATAACACCAAAGGTAACCTGCATTTGTGTATGCTTAAATAATTGGTTTAAAACAACGGCCGGCTGTGCGTCACGTTTAAGTTCTATTACAACACGCATTCCATCACGGTCAGATTCATCTCTTATATTTGATATATCGCTTAGTTTTCCTTCGCGAACAAGGTCCGCCATTTTTTCTATCAGTGTTGCTTTATTAACCTGGTATGGAATTTCTGTAATAACAATATTTTCTCTGTCGTTCTTAAGAGTTTCAATATTTGCTTTTGCACGGATAACAATTCTTCCTCTTCCTGTAAGCAAAGCTTCTTTAACACCTTCATATCCATAAATAATTCCGCCTGTTGGAAAATCAGGAGCTTTAACATACTTCATCAAATCCGCTGAAGTTGCTTTGGGATTTTCGATCATAGCAACACAGCCATCAATAACTTCGCTGATGTTATGCGGGGGAATATTTGTTGCCATTCCAACTGCGATTCCGCTTGCACCATTTATCAAAAGATTTGGAAGGTATGAAGGAAGCACCGTGGGTTCTTGAAGAGATTCGTCAAAGTTGTTTATAAAATCAACCGTGTTTTTATCAAGATCGCGAAGCATCTCATCGGCAATCTTTGCAAGTCTTGCTTCTGTGTAACGCATAGCCGCGGGTGAATCGCCATCAACAGAGCCAAAGTTTCCCTGTCCATCAACAAGAGGATAACGAAGAGAAAAATCCTGAACCATTCTAACCATAGAATCATAAACGGCAGTATCTCCGTGTGGATGATATTTACCGAGAACTTCTCCCACAATTCTTGCGGATTTTTTATATGGTTTGTTGTGCGGTACACCAAGTTCGTGCATTCCAAACAGCACCCTGCGATGCACCGGTTTTAAGCCATCTCTTACATCCGGAAGTGCGCGGGCAACAATTACGCTCATTGCATAATCTATGTAAGAAGACTTCATTTCTTCTTCAAGTGTTCGGGGTACTATCTTTTCAAATATTGTTGTCATATAATTTTCAAGTTGCTTTTATTAAACTCAATTAATTAAATATCTAAGTTTGCATACTTAGCGTGCTTTTCTATAAAGTCTCTTCTGGGTTCAACGGCATCACCCATTAATGTTTCAAAAATTTTATCGGCTGCGGCGGCGCTCTCAACATTAACCTGTAAAACTGTTCTTGTTTCCGGATTCATTGTTGTTGACCAGAGCTGCTCGGGATTCATTTCTCCCAATCCTTTGTAACGGGAGATTGTAACTCCTTTTGGTTGTCCTTCTTCATCAACTTCAACTTCGGAAGTATCGCCTGATTTTATTTTCAAATCTTTTTTGTATTGTTTTAAAATCTTATCTCTTTCTTCTTCATCAAAAGCATAATGCTCTTCTTTGCCTTTTTTTATTTTAAACAACGGGGGCTGTGCTATATAAACTCTTCCGGAAGTTATTAGCTCGTTCATGTGTCTGTAGAAAAAAGTGAGAAGGAGTGTGCGAATGTGGCTTCCATCAACATCAGCATCTGTCATTAAAATAATTTTGCCGTAACGGGATTTTTCAGGATTAAACTCTTCACCAATTCCAGCACCAATCGCTGCAATCATTGCCTGAATTTCCTGATTCTCTAAAATTTTATTAAGCTTAGCTTTTTCCACATTAAGGATTTTTCCTTTTATTGGAAGTATCGCCTGAAATCTTCTGTCACGGCCCTGCTTTGCAGATCCGCCAGCCGAATCACCTTCAACAATATAAATTTCACAATGTTCAGGATCGTTGATTGAACAATCTGCAAGTTTTCCCGGAAGGTGCATTGAGTCTAATGCATTTTTTCTTCTAACAAGTTCTTTGGCTTTACGTGCAGCTTCTCTTGCTTCTGCTGCGCGCATACATTTTTCAATTATTTTTTTTCCAACAGAAGGATTTTCTTCAAGGAACTCCGAAAGTTTTTCACCAACCAGGGTTTCAACAATAGATTTTGTTTCGCTGTTGCCAAGTTTAGTTTTAGTTTGTCCCTCAAACTGCGGCTCCATAACTTTAACAGAAATTACTGCGGTTAGTCCTTCTCTAAAATCATCTCCGCTTAAAGTTATTTTATTATTTTCTTTAATAAGTCCGTTCTTGTATGCGTAATTATTAAATGTTCTTGTAAGTGCTGTTCTAAAGCCAACCAGATGTGTTCCGCCTTCAATGGTATTTATATTATTAACATAGGAGTGGATGTTTTCAGAATAGGAATCGCTGTATTCGAATGCAATTTCAACCGGAGTATTTTCTTTTTCGCCTTCAATGTAAACTGGTTTGTGAAGAGCTGTTCTTTGTTCATCAAGATATTTTACAAAATCAACAAGTCCGCCTTTAAATCTATAAGATTCTTCCCGATTTTCAGCTTCATCTTTTAAAATCATTGTAACTTCCTTGTTCAGATAAGCAAGTTCCCGCATCCTTTCGGCAATTGTTTCAAAATTAAATTTTGTAGTTTTAAAAATTTCCGGATCAGGTTTAAATGTAATGGTTGTTCCTGTTTGATCACCTTTATATGTGCCGATTTCCTTAACTTTTTCTACCGGTACTCCCCGATGATATTCCTGAAAATAAATTTTGTTGTCTCTTCTAACCTCGGCAGTCATCCATTCTGAAAGAGCATTAACAACAGAAACGCCAACGCCATGTAAACCACCCGAAACTTTGTATGAGCTTTTATCAAACTTGCCCCCCGCGTGCAGAACAGTCATTACCACTTCAAGTGCAGAACGTTTTTCAACCGGATGAATATCAACAGGAATTCCTCTTCCTCGGTCTTCAACAGAAACGCTGCCATCTTTTTTAATAGTAACTATAACCCTATCATTATAGCCGCCAAGTGCTTCATCAATGCTATTGTCAACCACTTCGTTAATAAGATGATGAAGCCCGCGCGAGCTTACATCACCAATATACATTGCTGGTCGTTTGCGGACGGCTTCCAGTCCTTTTAATACATTTATATTTTTAGCGCTGTAATCGTTTGAGTTGTTTTGTGCTTTTGCCATATTTTTTTAATGCCTTGTTTTTCTTTGCTTATTACTTTGCTGAAAATTTAATTTTAATAATTCTTTTTTCTTTATAGAAGGAATTTATTTTTTCTATTATCTCTGTCTCTTTAAATTTTAATTCTGTTCTCCACGAGGCGTTTTCAACTTTTAGAGTCAGTGTTCCGTTTTCAACGCGAACAGGTTTGACAATTTTTTTAAAGTCCGGAAATATTAATTCAAAATCGTTTATAACATCATTTTGATTTATCGTTTCCTTAATTTTTTTTAATTCAGGATTATTGTTAAATATCTCTTTAATACTTTTAAAATCATCAGGCATAAACAATTTGTCCGTTGTTTAGTTTTATAACTAAGTCCTTTGTGCCCTTTGTTAAAAAAGAAAAATCTGCAAAATCGGTAATTGTAATTAGTGCCTGCCCGACCTCTTTTAGGTAGTCGCTAATTTTTCCTGCGCGATACGCATCGAGTTCGCCAAAAACATCATCAAGCAAAAATATAGGTGTTTTACCGGTTGCTTCTTTAAGGTAAAAAAATTCTGCAAATCTTAATGCTGCTTGAAATGTTTTATGCTGTCCTTGGGATCCATAGGTTCTAAGGTTAATGTCGTTGATATTAAAAATGAAATCATCCTTATGTGGTCCTACCAAATTAACGGATCGTCTAATTTCTTCTTCTCTTCTATCACTAAGAATTTTTTCAAAAATATTTTTGATTTCAATGGCGTCGGTGCCATCTAAAAAATTATAATAAATTGATGGTTTTTCTTTATCATCAACAATTTTATTATATGCTTCAAAAACATATCTATTAAAATCATCTAAAAATTTTTTTCTGTGGTTTATTAGTTCTACCCCGGATTCAATTAATTTCTCTGTCCATGCATCCAGTTCTGTTTCTAACTGCTTTGTTTTGTTTTCTCTTAAAAGATTTAAAACAACCGCCCTGTGTTTTAGAGTTTTATTATAATCCAGAAGAAGATTTAAATAAGTGCTGCTTGCCTGTGAAATAACTGAATCAACAAACTTTCTTCTTTCAGATGGAGCGCCCTGTGTAATTTCATGATCTGCCGGGGTTAATATCACAACAGGAAATCTTCCAATTATTTGTGAACTTCTTGAAATCAATTTATCGTTTTGAAAATAATATTTGCGGTTTTCGGGTGTAGAAAAGACCAGCTTAATTTTATCCTCTGTTATATCTTTAAAGTTTCCTTTTATCTCAAACTCGTTTTCATTAAAACTAACAGCTTCAACATCTTTTGAATTAAAACTTTTAGTGGTACATAAATAATATGCGGCTTCTAAAACGGAGGTTTTACCCTGCCCGTTGCCACCAACAATATAGTTTAGAGTTTCAGAAAAATTAAGGATAGTATTCTTATGAGTTCTGAAATTTTTTAAAGATAAAGCGGACAAGATCATTTTAATTGTTAATTCGTACCGGCATTAGTAACATCATAATGTCCTCATTCTCTTCAGTCTTTGTTGGTTCTATTATGCTTGCCTTTGTTGGAGAATGAAGTTTAAAAACTATTTTATCTCCCTCTAAATGAGATAAAATATCATTTACATATGCTGTGTTAAAACCAATATCCATCGGATCACCTTTGTATTCACACTTAATGTTTTCTTTAGCATTAGATCCATGATCGATGTCTTCCGCCGAAACTTCTAAGGTGTTTTCACCAATTGAAAATTTAACCTGTTTTGAATTTGATGTTGAAAAAAGCATCATTCTTTTGATTGCGGATAAAAGTTCTGTTCTACTTACGGTTAAAAAGTTTTCATTTTCAAGCGGAATAACACTGCTGTATGCGGGATATTTTTCACCAATCAATCTACTAATAAATTCAAAATCATTAATTAAAAAAGATGCGTATGTTTTACTTAAATAAATTTTAACATCAGATTCGCCAAGCTGCTTTAATAAAACCGAAATAGCTCTTTCGGGAATTATGTATTGTTCATGTGCATCAGAAGTAAAAGATTTATTGATATATTTTACAAGCCGGTGTCCATCGGTAGAAACAAATCTTAATCCATCTTTATCAAATTCCATCAAAGTTCCCGTCATTGCGGGGCGCATATCTTCTTTGCTCATAGCAAACGCGGTTTGATCGAAAGCTTTTTTTAATTCAACACCATTGATTATAATTTCTTTTTCTTTTGATACTACCGGTATTTCCGGAAAATCTTCTGCCGGCGAATAACTAAGATTATAAACTCCTTTGTCTGTAGTTATTTTTAATTTTCCGTTAGAATCAACAATAAAGTTTATCTGTGCATCATCCAGAGATCTTACAATATCATAAATTAATCTTGCAGGAATAACCATTTTGATATTCTGATTTGCTGCAACATTTAATGAGGATCTGAGCGCTATTTCAAGATCAGTAGCACTAACAGTTAGTGATCCATCTTTAATATCAAATAGAAAATTTTCCAAAATAGGCATTGGAGTTCTTGTTGGTACAGCAGGAATAATTTTAGATAATAATTTTTCTAAAACTTTACTATTGATTTTAAATTCCATAAATAAATATCTCCTTTTGAAGCTCCTAAAAATACTAAAAATAGGTTGTAATCTCAATAATATTTGTTATTAATATTTGAAATGTAAATAGTATAACATATCAAGATTAACATTGATAACACTGTTATTATTAATAAATGATTTAAATTTTATTTAATAATTATTATAAGCATGTGGATAAGTTAGTAACTAAAGTTAATTATGATTTTAGCAAATAATTACATTAATTATTAGTTAAATATTATGAATTGTATTTTACAAAATGTAGATAAGTGATGTGTAAAAATTGTAAGCGACCTTATTAACAAAATATTTACCACTAATTAACAAGTTATTAGACTGTTACAAATTTGTTTTTAGCAGGTAAAATATAAATAACAAAAGAGTTTAGGAATAATTGAGAACTAACTTAGTTCTAATCCCTTCTATTAATTCCTTCATTGAGTTATCATTATTCTTCATTTCTTCTATGCTGTTACATGCATGTATAACGGTTGAATGATCTCTTCCACCAAAATGAAGACCAATTGTTTTAAGTGAAGATTTTGTAAGTTCTTTGGAAAAATACATAGCAAGCTGCCTGGCAAGAACAATTTCCTTCTTTCGGGTTTTTTCTCTAAGCTTATTTTCAGCAATGTTTAGATAGCTGCAAACAGCTTTAGAAATATCATCAATAGTAATATTAACTTTTCTATCAGTTGCAATTTCTTTAACTGTTTTCTTGGCAAGTTCTAAAGTTATTTCTTTTGAATTAAGTGATGCACTGGCTAATAGTTTTATCAGACAGCCTTCCAGCTCACGGATATTAGAAGTAATGTTATTGGCTATGTATTCTAAAATATCTGGCGAAACCTGCATACCATAGTCTTCTGCCTTATTTTTTAGAATGGCAATCCTCATTTCAAATTCAGGTGGTTGTATATCAGCCGATAATCCCCATTGGAATCTCGAAACAAGTCTGTCATCCAATCCTTTAAGATCTTTTGGTGGTTTATCACTGGACAAAATAATTTGTTTTCTGGATTGATGAAGAGTATTAAATATGTGGAAAAATAAATCCTGTGTTTTTTCTTTTCCGATTAAAAACTGTATGTCATCAATTATAAGAACATCCATACTCCTATAAAAACTAGAAAATTCATTAACCCTGTTAGACTGAATAGCTTCAACAAATTCAACGGTAAAAGAATCTGAGGAAAGATAAATAACTTTTTTTTCAGGAAATTTTTCGATGATCCTATTTCCAATAGACTGTATCAGGTGAGTTTTTCCTAATCCAACACCACCATAAATAAAAAATGGATTAAAAGAAGTCTCTCCGGGATTATCACTAATGGCGCCAGCGGCAGCTCTTGCTAATTGATTTCCTTCCCCTTTTATGAAATTATCAAATTGATAACGAGGATTTAGGTTTGTTTCGTGAACGGGTTTTGGTTTTTCTATTATTTTAACTTTATTGGCGAAGAAGAGATTTTCTTGTCGAAGATTTTCTTCTTTGTTTTCTTTTTCATCAGCGATTATATAAGAAAGTGTTCCAGTAGAGCCCAAAACATCTTTAACTGTTTTATTAATTAGTAAACTGTAATGTTCATCTATCCATTCCCAGAAGAACTGACTGGGCAATTGTACTTTTAAATTATTATCTTTTATTTCAACGGGTCTTATTGGAAGAAACCAGGTGTTATAAGTCATTAAAGTGACATTTTCTTTAATCCTTGTTAAGCAGTTTTTCCATATGGAATTAACATCAGTTCTAGCTAAGGTTTCGGGAGGTTCCAGGTTAATAAATTTATAGTTATCCACAGCTTTAATTCAGTAAAATATAGGTTAAAAAAATAAAAATTAAATTTTTCAATTAAATAATTTTAATTATCAACAACATATAAACATTATTCGGGGCATCCTAAATCATTAAAATTAAACAAATTATAAAGATTATTTTCATGTTATCAAGTAACCACAGGTAAATTTTACTAATAATTTGATTGGTGCCCGATTGTGAAACGTTTCCACAATATAAAGTTATCAACACATTATTAACACATAACAGAAGTCTATAATTACTTATAAAAATAGAAACAAAAGTACCTTTCCGCAAATAAATTATTAGAAAATAAAATATATTTTTTTATTGATCATTTAGACTACTTAATTAAATAAATTCTTGGAAAATTTTGCATATATGTCTATTTTTG
>OEIU01001924.1_pt1 | contig 11949 bp, 10 predicted proteins | sample 1539221 | NCBI WGS metagenome assembly OEIU01 (sample SAMN03792071, study PRJEB22550) | activated sludge metagenome | feature: wastewater treatment plant; material: activated sludge; isolation source: Wastewater treatment plant of a petroleum refinery complex | place: Argentina: Zarate | collected... | reverse complement strand
GAGATGAAGATCAAGGCGATCACCTCGGCGGTGCTGTCGGGCCTGCTGCGGCCGATGCTCGGCGAAGTCAACGTGGTCTCCGCGCCTGTCGTCGCCAAGGAGCGCGGCATGGTGGTCGACGAGATCGTGCGCGCTTCGCAGAGCGATTATGAAAGCCTGATCACCGTCACCGTCGTCACCGAGCGGCAGGAACGTTCGGTGTCGGGCACCGTCTATCACGACGGCAAGCCGCGGCTGGTCGACATCAAGGGCATCCGCGTCGATGCCGAGTTCGGCAAGTCGATGATCTACGTCACCAACGAAGACAAGCCCGGTTTCATCGGCAGCTTCGCCGGCCTGCTCGGCGACGCCAAAATCAACATCGCCACCTTCCATCTCGGCCGCGTCAAGCAGGGCGGCGACGCCATCGCGCTGGTCGAGATCGACGGCCCGGTGCCGGCCGACGTGGTCAGCAAGGTGCGGGCGCTGCCGCAGGTGAAGCAGGCCAAGGCGCTGGTGTTCTAAATAGGCCGCTGGTGTCGTAAAGCCGGCAAGAAGCTTGAGCAAGCCTCGACGGAGTCGAGGCTTGCTCAAGCTTCTTGCCGCGATCTTGCCGCAAATTCCGGTCGAACCCGTTTCTCCCTCGCTGCGTCTCATGACCTGGGATGGTCGGCCGTTTTCGCGCGCCGCCATCAGGCGAACAGTTCAGGAGAAGCCCATGCGATTGATTGCGAACAGTTTTTGGACGGCGAGCCTTCTCGTGCTGACGGCGCTGGCCGGCGGGGCGCGGGCGGCCGAACTGCCGGCCAGTTCGGCGGTCGATGCCGTCACCGTCTATCCCGACGGCGCCAGTGTCACGCGCCTCGTCACGCTCGACCTGCCGGCCGGCGAGAATTCAGCGGTGCTGAAGGATTTTCCGCTGACGCTCGATCCATCCTCGCTCCGCGTCGAAGGCGAGGCGGGCGCCAGGCTGACGATCGGCGCGATCGATGCCAGGCCGCCGCGCGCGGCGCCGCCGTTCAACCTGCCTGAACTCGACAAGCGCATCGAGGCGCTGAAGGACGAGCGGACCAACCTGCAGGGCGCGATCGATGCGGCCAACGCACGGCGCAAATTCGCCGAGCGGTTTGCCGATGCTTCTCCCGCGGGCATCGGAGACAAGGGTGAGGCGCGACCGATCGCGGAATGGCGTGCGGCGTTTGCCGCGGTCGGCGAGGAAATCGCCAGCGCCGATGCCGCGATCCGTGATGCGCAGCGCAAGCAGCGCGAAATCGACCGCGAGATCGCCCGCCTCGAGCAGGACCGGGCGCAGAAGCCGCCGAGCAAGCTGGAAGTGCGGATCGAGCTGGCAGCCGTTGCCGCGACCAAGGCGACGCTGCGCGTGACCTACGCGGTGCGCAACGCGCGCTGGACTCCGCTTTATGACGCCCGGCTCGACACCGGCGCCCGGGATCGCAAGCCAGCGCTCGAACTGGTGCGCCGCGCCGAGATCACGCAGTCGACCGGCGAAGACTGGTCCGACGTCGCGCTCAGCGTCTCCACCGTGCGCACCGCGCGCGGCGGCAGCGCGCCGGAGTTGAAGTCGCTCGTCGTTCAATATCCGCAACTACCGCGTCCGATGGCGGCGGGGGCCGCCTCCGATAGTGCAATGCCTGCTGCAGCACCGCCTCCGGACAGGCTAAGGCAGTTTCGCTTCACTGGAGGAAGGAGCGATGAGCCCGTGATGGAGAAGGCGGCCGAGCAGCAGGCCGCGGTTGATGTCAGCGGCTTCCAGGTCGTGTTCAAGATTCCCGGCCGCGTCAGCCTTGGCGCCAGCGAAGGGGCCAAGAGCCTGCGTGTCTCCAGTGCGGCCATCGCGCCGGATCTCGCCGTCCGCGCGGCGCCCGTGCTGGATCCGACCACGTTCCTCGAAGCGAGCTTCAAGCAGAGCGAGGACGCGCCGCTATTGCCGGGCCGGGTCTCGATCTATCGCGACGGCGTCTTCGTCGGACGCGGCCAGATGGCGGCTGCCGCCAAGGACGAGACGGTGCGGCTCGGCTTCGGCGCCGACGACAAGATCAAGGTCGAACGCACCGTGCTCAAGCGCAACGAGGGATCGGCCGGCCTGCTCGTGACGACGTCGAAGACCGACGAGCGCGCGTTCAAGACCACCGTGCGCAACGGCCACGACTTCCCGATTCGGGTCGCGATCGAGGACCAGTTGCCGGTCAGCGAGAACGAGGAGATCCAGGTCGAAATGCTGCCGTCGACGACGCCGCCGAGCACCAGCAACATCCGCGACAGGCGCGGCGTGCTGGAATGGGCGTTCGAGGCCAAGGCCGGCGAGGTCAGGGACATCAGCTTCGCCTGGCGCATCCGCTGGCCCAAGGACAAGGGCGTCGTGATGGTGCCGGCGGGCTGAGCCCGCGAGGAGGATGATGGCGGCAGCCGGAATAGCAATCCGGCTTCCGCCGACCTCTAGGCCCAGCCTGCGCTCCGGTACACGACCATGTTGTCATGGACAGCGGTGACACCGGGCGTGGATTCTGCCGCAACCTTTATCGCCTTTCGCTCAGTCTCCGATTCCGCGAGGCCCCAGAGATCGACGATACCGTTGGAGACCGTGACGTTCAGCAGCCCCGTGTGGGCCCACGCTTCCCGCTTCAGGTTGGCGAGGATGCGGTCGCGGATCGCCTTGTCCGTGGGGGCTACGTCGAGCAACTGGCGTGCGCTAGCCACGGCCTGAAGCAGATTGGCCCTGCTGACGATGCCGACCAGTTGGCCGTTCTCCAGAATCGGCAATCTCCTGATCGCGTTCTTCTCCATCAGGGCGGCGACCTCGTGGAGCGGCATGCCTGGAGAGGCTGTGATGACATCCCGGGTCATGACGTCCGAGACCTTGCGGCTGTGAGATTTGATGTATTCGTCCGCCAGGACCTGATCGTGGACCAATGCCCGAAGCCACCACGAGCGGTGACGCTCCGTGCCTGCCTCGACGCGGTGCAGCAGATCGCCTTCGCTGACAATGCCGACAAGCTTGCCCTTGCCGTCCAGCACCGGAACTGCGCTGATCTGTTTTTCCAGGAAGAGCTTTGCAACCTCCTGCACGGAGGCGGAGGGCTCGACGGTAATGACCGGGGCAACCATGACGTCGCGGACCAGCATGGCACTTCTCCTTATCAACGGATCTTCATCGAAGACCCGGGTAGGGCCCCTGTCGTTGATTCAGGTCAAGGTTGCCGCGGCTGAGCGCCCGGCGGCCGGCACCGCAATGGCGGGCTCCCCTTCGCCCTCTCCCAGCGAAAGAGCGGGGAGAGGGAGTGGAGCAGGGAGAGCAGACGCAACGAGCGTCACTTTGCCTTCAGGAATTCGCCCACTTCCAGCAGCACGAACTCGTTGTCGTCGGCCTTGTTGGGATCGCGGCTCGACGAGAACGGCAGGTTGTTGTCGTTGCCAACGATGACGTGGGTGTCGTCGACGCGATCGACGTTCTCGATGGTGAAGAACGGGAAGGTCAGCACACCGTCATTGAGCGGCTTGCGCGCCTTCTTGTCGGGATCCTTGATCTTCATCAGGTCGATATAGGCGATCTTGCGCACCGGCTTGCCGACATTGGCGTCGGAGAGTTCGATCTTGTAGACGCGCTTAAATTTGGCGAGGTCAGGGAAGCAGTTCTCGCCGCGCTGGCCGGCCGGGCAGGCCTTGTCGGCGGTGCCCTCGCCATTGTCGCGCTCGATGATCAGGCCGCTCGTCGGGTCGATCATGTTGAAATCGCCGATCGCATTGCCGTTCTGCTCGAACACGTAGTTCCAGTAGCGGCCGGTGAATTTTTCAGCCGCGACGTCGAATTCGAGGATGCGCGAGGCTTCCTTGCCGTCGACCTTTTCCCAGTCCTTCTTCTCGCCGTCCCACAGCGGGCCCTCGAGCAGGCCGTACAGGAACTTGCCGTCCTTGGAGGCGGCAAAGCCTTCATAGCCCTTGGAGCGGCGCAGATTGACCGTGGTGTAGCTCGCGCCCGGCGCCGCCGGCGACTGCACCGACCAGTGGTCCGGCGAGCGCACCGGCTTGCCGTCGGCGGTGGTTTCGATCACCGCGAGGATCTTGCCTGATTTGTCGGCCTTCAGCACATAGGGGCCGAACTCGTCGCCGATCCAGAAGGTGTCGCCGATGATCTGAAAACCTTCGGTGTCGAAATCGGCGCCGGTGAGATAGCGCCTGGCCGTATCCTCATGCACGATGCGGAACGGCACCTTCTTGTCGGGGTCGTGCAGGAACACGGTTTCCTGCCGCTCGATCTTGCCGCTGGCCCAGTCGATCTTGTGCCGGTTGAGATAGAGCATCGAGTCGGCCGAGTTGTAGCGCGAGCCCATGCCGTTGTCGGTGAGCACCCAGAACGAACCGTCCGCCATCACCTTGATGCCGGAATGGCCCTGCAGCGGCTGGCCCTTGAACGGCAGCGACACGCCGGTCGGGCGCTCATAGGATTTGCCCATCACGCTGCCTGTAGCGTCGACGCGCTTGCCGCTGGTGTATTTTCCCGCGGTCTTGAGATCGGCGGGCGCATCGGCGGGCGCCTCGATGAAGCTCTCGGCCGGCAGCACGGCATGGCCCTTCAGCGTGGCGGGAAATTCGCCTTCCCCTTGAGCGAAGGCGGCGCCTGCCAGAAAGATGGACGCGACAGAACAGAGCAACGAAACGCGCATGGCGGATCTCCTTAAGTAGTGACGATGCGCCTGTCTTGCGGAGCGGCTGTTACAGTCGGCTGACAGTTCTGTGAAGGACCGATGACGCCGTGGGATAAGGGTTGCGGCGTTATGCCGTCGGCGCGCTGGCCGGCCGCATGGTCTGCGGCAGCAGGAACGGCACGCCCTGGTCGGTGTAGTCGATCCGTACATCCACTTCGAAGATCCGGCGGATGGTCTCGGCGGTAACAGCCTCGGCGCGGCCCCCGTCGACGGCGAGCCGTCCCCGGTGCAGGAGCACGATGCGATCGGCGAAACGCATCGCGAGATTGAGATCGTGCAGCACGGCGATCACGGCCGTGCCGTTCTGCGCGCGCCGCTTCGCCGTTTCGACGAGATCGATCTGATGGCGCATGTCGAGGCTGGAAGTCGGCTCGTCGAGCAGGAGCAGTCCCGGGCCGTGCTGCGCCTCGCCGCAGGCAAGCTGAACCAGCACGCGGGCGAAATGCGCGCGCTGCTGCTCGCCGCCGGAGAGCGTCGGCAACTGCCGCTGGCCGAAATGCGTCAGGTCGACCTCGATGAGCGCGGCATCGACCAGCCGTTGCGCCGATGCGCGGCCGCTGTCGCCAGCGCCCATATGGACGATTTCCTCGACCGTGAACGGGAAGGTGACGTTGACATGCTGCGACAGCATCGCGCGGTGATGGGCGAGAAGCCGCGGCGGATAGGCATCGATATCGCGCTGCTTCAGCGCGACGCGGCCCTTGGTCGGGCGGAGATCGCCCGACAGCATTCGCAGCAGCGTCGATTTGCCGGCGCCGTTGGGGCCGACGATCGCGACCATTTCGCCGGGCTGGACGCTGAGATCGACATCGTCGACCAGCGTGGCGCCGCCGATCGTCATCGAGGCCGACCGCGCTTCGAGCAGCGCGGTCACAGCGACACCAGGCCGCGCTGGCGGAGCAGCATGACGAGGAAGAACGGCGCGCCGACCGCCGCCGTCAGGATGCCGATCGGCATGTCGGCGGGCGCGACGATGGTGCGCGCCAGCGTATCGGCTCCTGTCAGCAGCACCGCGCCGAGCAGCATGGAGGAGGGCAGCAGCAGCCGGTGCGCCGGTCCGATCACCAGCCGCAGCAGGTGCGGCACCACGATGCCGACAAAGCCGACGACGCCGCAGACCGAAACCGCCACGCCCGTCATCGCCGACACCAGCACGATCGAGATGCGCTTGAGCCGCTCGACGTCGACGCCGCTGTGAAATGCTTCGGCCTCGCCAAGGACGAGAACATCGAGGCCGCGCGCGATCAGGACGCAGGCGATCGCAGCCACGCCCAGCACCGGCGCCAGCGTGACGAGCTTCGCTCCGGTCGCGCCGCTGAGCGAGCCGAGCATCCAGAACGTGATGTCGCGGAGCTGGCGGTCGTCGGCGATGAACACGAGCAGCCCGATGCCGGCATTGGCGATGGCGGCAATGGCAATGCCGGCCAGCAGGAAGATCGCAATCGAGGTCCGCCCGCCGCGGCTCGCGATCGAATAGAGGAGGATCGTCGTCAGCAGCGATCCGGCGAAGGCCGCGATCGGCAATAGCTGATGCTGCATGAAGCGGACGCTCTGGCCGATCTGGCTGTCGGTGAAGACGATGGCGGCTGCCGCCGCCAGTGCGCCGCCGGAGGAGACACCAACCAGCGCGGGGTCGGCGAGGGGATTACGGAACAGCCCCTGCATGATGGCGCCCGACGCCGCGAGCAGGGCGCCGACCATCGCCGCTGCGCCGATCCGTGGAATCCGGATCGACCACAGCACGAGCTGGTCGCGCACAAGGCTCGGTCCTGCCGACACATCGCTCCACAGGCCGAGCGCGGCCGGCAACCGGCCAAGCGGAATTCCCGCCGCGCCCACCGTGAGCGCGACCAGGGCCGCGCCGGCAAGCGCGGCGAAAAGGCACAGCAGGGTCAGCGTAGCGGGCGGCCGCAATGCATAGCCGCCGCGGCGCCTTGCGCCGGCCCCGGCGAGTGCGGTCATCGCCGGCAATCGGCGGCCAGGACCGCCGGCTTGAACTTCTCCGCCTGCGGCGCCAGCGCCGGATAGAGCTTGACCGAAAGATCGCGCGCGGCAGCCGCCGTGCGCGGGCCGAAGCCAAGCAGATAAAGGCCGTCCATGGAGATGAAGGCCTTGTTGGCCGCGGCGGGGGTCAGCGCGAAGGCGGGATGGAGGTAGACGGCTTCCGCATCCACCGATTCGTTGCCACGCTGGATCGACAGCACCACGTCGGGCTTCGCCGCGACGATCGCCTCGTCGTTGATGAATTTGTAGCCCTCATAGCCGTCGATCGCATTGGCGCCGCCGGCAAGCGCGATGATTTCGTTCGCGGCGGTGTTCCTGCCCGCGGCCATTGCGCGGCCGTTCAACAGCGAGATCACGAACATGACGCGCACCGGCCTGGTTACCCTGGCGCGCAGCTCGCGCAGTTGAGCGAGATCATCGGTGACTGCGGCAGTCAGGCATTCGGCGCGCTTGTCCGCCCCCATCGCGTGGCCAACCAGCTTGATCTTCTCGACGAGGCCCGCTTCCGAAAAGATTTCGGGCACCAGCACCAACGGCACCTTGGCAGCCTCCAGCACGTCCATGGTTTCCTTCGGCCCCGATCCCTGCGCCGCGAGCACCAGCGAGGGATTGAGCCCGAGCACGCCCTCGGCCGAAAGCTGGCGCATGTAGCCGACATTCGGCTTGTCGCGCAGCGCCGCGGCCGGATAGAGGCTCGTCGAGTCCACGCCGGCGAGGCGATCCTCGAATCCCAGCGCGTAGAGAATTTCGGTGATCGCGCCGCCGATCGAGACGATGCGCGCCGGATCGCCAATGGCGACGTCGCGGTTGCGCGCATCATGCACGGTGATGCCCGCAGCCAGCGCTGCGCCGCCGAGCAGCAAGCAACATGCGGCGGCCGACCATGCGGGCGTGCGACAAATTGTCATTGCAGGTCTCATCCGATCGATCACTTGGTCAGGATCAGCTTGTTCTGCGACGTCAGCCGCAGGCGATAAGTATCCTCGCCATGCGCGATGATAATCTCGCGCTCGGTCGCGAACAGCTCGCGGCTATCGATCCGATTCCCCTTGACCACAAGCGATCTGGCTGCAGAAGCGGCAGCGCCGGCCGGTGTCCGGGCGTTGTCTCCAGTTGTTGCGGACATCTCGTTGGTGGCGCCCCGAAAGCATGTGTGATGGGCCATATTTGTACAGTTGCGATGCGCCGCAATCCAACCGTGGCAATTTACAATAGCTGTAAAGTACCATGTGCGCTTCTTGACCGCCCGGAACCTGCCACGTAACCAAGCATGAGATGATGCCGGCGAAATGCCCGCATCCGGAATGTGGTAGCCAGCAAGCAGCTCGCGAATTGCGCGCAGCGCCCGCCAGCCAAACCCAAGAGCAGATATCAGGGTCGGGGTTGTATGGCTGACGGGGCTAGGATTTCGTGCGCCCTCCTGTTGGGCGCGTCGGTGTTTTCAATTGCGTTGCTGGCCGGGGAAGCCGGCAACGCGCAGACGGCGGATACGCAGAGCGCAAGCGGCGCGTCGGAGCGGCAGAAGCAGTCGCGGCGCAAGCCGGCGAAGCCGCCGCAGGATCGAGAGGCAAGCGCGCCGGTGATGAATGCGCGGGCGCAGATCGGAGCTGCGCCGGTGCAGTCGCTCGATACGATCACGGTGGCGGCTTCGAGGACCGAAGAGCGTGCGATCGACGCGCTGGCGCCGGTCAGCGTGGTGACGCTCGAGCAGATCCAGGGCCGTCAGGCCAGCACGCTCGGCGGACTTCTCTACAATATTCCCGGCGTCTGGGTGCAGGATCGTGGCGACGAGCCGTCGACCTCGATCAACATTCGCGGCCTGCAGGATTTCGGTCGCGTCGCCGTGGTGGTCGATGGCGCCCGGCAGAACTATCAGCGCACCGGCCATTTCGCGAACGGTTCATTCTTCCTCAACCCCGAACTGGTCTCCAGCATCGACATCGTGCGCGGCCCCACCGCCAACATCTATGGTTCGGGCGCGATCGGCGGCGTCGCATCGTTCCGCACCAAGGACATCGATGACGTCGTTCGTCCGGGCGAGCGTTGGGGTGTCGACGCCAAGACCATACTTGGCACCAATCAGGGACGCGCCCTCGGATCGGTGTTCGGCGGTGTCCATGTCACACCGAATGTGGATTTCTTTGCCGGCGGCACCTACAGCACGCAGGAGAGCTACAAGGACGGCACCGGCTTCGAAGTCGCCAACACCGGGAACCGGCTCAGTGCCGGCATCGCCAAGGTGACGGTGCGTCCCGCGGACGGACATGAAGTCAAGCTCGGCACCGTATTCCAGGAAGACATCTACAATGTGGGCCAGCCGCCGCGCCGCGCCGGCGATCCCAATTCGACCAACCCGAACGGGACCAATAACCTCAACGGCACGTCGATCTATCATAGCAACGTGAAGAACTACACGACGACGCTCGGCTGGAAATATTCGCAGCCGGACGACAAGGTGTTCGACTGGGATGCGAAGGTCTACTGGAATCGCACCGAGAACGATCAGATCAAGACGTTCCACACCAGCACGACGCCATCCGCGTTCTGTGGCGGCGTGCCGGGCAATGCGGTCTCCGGCTGTATCGGCGACAATCGCGGTTATCTGCTCGACACCGTCGGTGTCGACGTGCACAACACCTCGCGCTTCGAATATGCGGACTGGCGCCACGCGGTCACCTACGGGGTCGATGCGTTCCAGGACAGCGTGAAGACCGCCGACCTGCGCGGCACGTCGGATGTCACGACGCCGGGCGGAAAGCGCACGGTCTCCGGCGGGTTTGTGCAGTGGAAGGCGACCTACGGCACCCTGCTCGAGACCATCAGCGCGCTGCGTTACGACAATTACAGCCTCGAATCGGGTGCCACGTCTTCGGGCGGCGACCGGCTGTCGCCGAAGATCACGGTCGCCCTGATGCCGGTGGCTGTGGTGACGCCCTATGCCAGCTATGCCGAGGGCTACCGCGCGCCGTCGATCACGGAGACGCTGGTCAGCGGCCCGCACGCCGGCGCCACGGCCTTCGATTCATTCTTCCGCTGCCCGTCGGGCACGCCAGGCCCCGGCGCGGACTCGACCTTCTGCTTCCTGCCCAATCCGAACCTGCGTCCGGAGGTCGGCAAGAACAAGGAAATCGGATTCAACATCAGGAAGAACGACCTGTTCATCGGCGGCGACAGCTTCCGCGGCAAGATCAACTTCTTCCGCAATGACATCTCCGATTTCATCGACCAGGTGGCCTTCGGCACGCCACACCCGGTGTTCGGCGCGCTGCCCTTCCTGCAGTATCAGAACGTCGCCGAGGCGCGAATCCAGGGTTTTGAGGCCGAGACGATGTATGACGCCGGCCTGTGGTACGCGGGCATCTCCGGCTCCTTCCAGGACGGCAAGAACCTGAAGACGGGGTTTGGGCTATACAGCGTGCCGCCGCAGAAGATCACGACGACGGCCGGCGTCCGGCTGCTCGATCGAACGCTGATTCTTTCCATGATGTGGACGTCGGCGATCGCCAACAATAACCTTCCTCCGAACTACACGCCGGCAACGTCGTACGATCTCGTCAATCTCTATCTGCAGTACCAGCCGACGCGGGATCTCACGTTCAATTTCTCGGTCGAGAACCTTCTCAATCAGTATTATCGGCCCTACGCTATTCCGGTCGGGAGCACCGGCGACACCCAGAACGACGTCAAATGGGCCAGCGCCGCCGCTGGAATCGTCTTCAAGGGCGGCCTCAGATATCACTTCGGAGGAACCTGACACGACGAAGCGCGGTCTCGCGCGAGACCTTCACCTCCAGGCACCGGGCCGCGCTGATGCTCCAGCGCGGCTTCGGTGCATCCATGTTTTCAACCAACTCGAGCGGTACGCCAGGCGCACCCCAGCCACCAAGCCAAAGGAGATTTCAGATGTTTATCGCGATGAACCGGTTCCAGGTGAAGATTGGCTCCGAGGCGGCCTTCGAGCATGTCTGGCGCTCGCGCGAATCCTATCTCGGCAGCATGGCGGGCTTCGTCGAGTTTCATCTGCTCAAGGGCCCCGTCGCCGAGGATCACACGCTGTACTCCTCGCACACGGTCTGGGTGGACAAGGCGGCGTTCGAAGCCTGGACCCGTTCGGAAGAATTCCGCCGCGCGCATGCCCGCGCCGACAACAAGACCGGCGAGAGCCTCTATCTCGGCCATCCCAAGTTCGAGGGCTTTGAGGTGATCCTGAGCGAGCGCAAGTCCAGCGCCGCCGCCTGAGGAGGGCTGTCATGTTGAGTACGGATCTCGCCGATCTCAAGGCGCATATGGCTGAGAATCCCGGCGCCGTCATCGAGGACGTCGCGCGCGAGCGAAAGGTCACGCCGCGCGCCGTGCTGGAGGCGCTGCCGGAGACGATGGTGCGTTTCGGCGCCGGCACCGAGTTCGGCGCCGCGATGAACGAAGTCGCGCAATGGGGCGAGGTGACGCTGATCGTGCACACCGACGATGCGATCTTCGAGTTCACCGGCAGCGTGCCGGCCGGCGAGGTCGGCCGCGGCTATTTCAACCTGATGCAGCCGAAGGGCTTGCACGGCCATCTGCGTCATGAGCGCTGCGCGGCGATCGCCCTTGTCGAGCGTCCCTTCATGGGCAAATCGTCGGCCTTCATCGCCTTCATCAATGTCGACGGCGGCATCATGTTCAAGGTGTTCGTCGGCCGCGACGAGCAGCGCGCACTGCGCAGCGATCAGTTGCAGCGCTTTCATGCGTTGGGCGAAAGGATCGCGGCCGCCCGTGCGGCGTAGTGCGATCAGTAAGTCAGCCCGGGAGACGACCATGCAGCCAAGAGTGCTGGACGTTATGATCCGCTGGTGCGGCGCGGCCGGCCTGGCCCTCCTGCCGGGAGCCGCGTTCGCCGCCACCGACACGGCGCTGCTGCCGCGCAACCTGTCGCCCTGGAACATGTTCGTGAATGCGGACCTTGTGGTGCAGGCGGTGATGGTGGGGCTCGCCTTCGCCTCGCTGGTGACGTGGACGATCTGGCTCGCCAAGACGATCGAGATCCGCCGCAAGACGACGACTGCCAGGCGCCGCCTCGGCATGCTGGAAGCCGATACGGTGCTCGCCAGGGCCGAGCAGGAAACCCGCGGCGGCCACGATGCCGTGGCGCAGATCATCCAGTCGGCGGCGCGCGAGGCCAGCCTTTCCGGCGGCCATTTCGACGATGGGCTGAAGGAGCGGGTCGCGCTGCGGCTGGAGCGGGTGGAGGCGGCGATGTCGC
>OEIU01001923.1_pt1 | contig 11953 bp, 12 predicted proteins | sample 1539221 | NCBI WGS metagenome assembly OEIU01 (sample SAMN03792071, study PRJEB22550) | activated sludge metagenome | feature: wastewater treatment plant; material: activated sludge; isolation source: Wastewater treatment plant of a petroleum refinery complex | place: Argentina: Zarate | collected... | reverse complement strand
TCCTCTCGCGCGGCTCGACGACGGTGATTGCGAGCGGCACGGCACTCGCGCGGACAAGCTGCACCGCTGTGGACGCGCCGGTGAAGCCGCCGCCGACGATGGTGACGCGGCGCACCGGAATCACATTGATCACACGTTTCTTGTCTCGCCAGTCCAGTATGCCTTGCGCACCTCCTTGCGCATGACCTTTCCGGCGGGACTGCGCGGCAAGGACTCGGTGAATTCAACCGACTTCGGCGCCTTCACGCTGCCGATCCTCTGTTTACATAGTTCGATGATCTCCTCGGCGCCAACGTGGCAGCCCCGCTTCAACTCGACGACCGCCTTGATGGATTCTCCCCACTTGGCATCGGGGACCCCGACGACCGCGCAATCCTGGACTGCTGGATGGCTGAGCACCACCTGTTCGACCTCGAGCGGGTACACGTTATATCCCCCGGTAATGATCATTTCCTTCTTCCGGTCGCAGATGTAGACGAATCCATCCTCGTCCTGGTATGCGAGATCTCCGGTATGGTGCCATCCATGCGACCAGACATCAGTCGTCGCGTCCGGATTCTTGTAGTAGCCGCGCATGACGAGTCCGCCCTGCACGACGATCTCCCCGATAGCACCGGCCGAAACGTGCTGCCCGTCGTCGTTCATCAGCGCAACGCGGGCGAACGGCGTCGGCCGGCCGCAACTGAGCAACCGTTTTTCGATGATGCGCCCCTCCCGATCGACCAGATCGGAGGGATCGAGATAGGTTACCGACGTGGGTACCTCTGTCTGACCGTAGGCCTGCGTCATCACTGGTCCGAAAACCTCGACTGCCTCGCGCAGCTTGCTTGCGGCGGTCGGCGCGGCGCCGTATATCAGGTGGCGCAGGCTCGAATAATCGAACTCACGCACATCCGGCTGCGACAGCATCGCATAGAGCGCGGTCGGCGGGACGTACAGGAACGAGATCGCGTGACGCGGAATCGCGGCGAGCACCTCCCGTGGATCGAACCGCCGGTGGATGACGATAGTTCCCGCCAGCGCAATCGTGATCATGGCGACGACACCTGCCGCATGCGAAAGTGGGGCGCAGGCGAGGTTGATCGGATACCCGTCGAAGCGCAGCTTGGCCGCAAAGTTGGCAATCGTCGTCTCGAAGTTCCGGTTGGTGTTCATGACTCCCTTCGGCCTGCCCGTCGTGCCGCCCGTACCGCGCAGCCAGCACATCGCGTCCGGTTCCCAAGGGACTTGGATCGGCTGCGCCGACTTTTCCGCCGCCCACTGGGCGAGCCCCACTCCCGGCTCGCTCTCGCCGTCGACACAGACGAAATGTCGCACTCGCGGTACCCTCTGCGCGACTTTGCGCGCGAAATCACTCAGCTCCCGCTGGTAGAAGAGCACTTCCACGTCGAAGAAATCAACGATGTATAGGTTCTCGTCTTCTCCGTTGGCCGGATTCAGAGGCACCCAAGTACCTTGGGCCTTTAGGATCCCAAGCATGGCCATGAACGCATACGGGTCGTTGCGGCTGATAACCGCGCACTTAGTCTCGCGCACGACGCCGAAGTCGCGCAACCCGTGCGCAATGCGAGTCGCGATCGTGTCCGCATCGCGGTAGGTCCACGAATGTCCATCGCAGGTCAAAACTGGCCGATTCGCGTGCAGCAAGGCACTCTTGTCGAAGAAGTCGATGAGGTTCATGTCGGGTCGTATCGCTGTTAACTGGCCGCCTGCCAGCCAGGCAGGAAGACACTCTCAAGCCATCGGGTCGTGACCTGCCCGCCGTCGAACGCGGCGTCGGCCAGCACTCCCCGGTGCAGCGGAATTGTCGTGCGAACTCCCTCGACAGCGAAGCGACCCAACGCATCCGACATCACCCGGATTGCGTGTCGACGGTCCCTGCCCGTGGCGATCACCTTTGCGAGCAGGGAATCGTAGTAGACCGGGATCGAGTAGCCCTCGTAGCAGTGCGTGTCCACGCGCATTTCGGCGCCCTCCGGCGGCGACCATCGTTCGAGCGTTCCGGGGCTCGGACGGAATTGTTCGGCCGGATCCTCAGCGTTTACCCGGCATTCGATCGCATGCCCACGAATGCGGATATCGCGCTGCCGGTACGAGAGGCGCTCGCCGGCGGCGATCCTCAACTGCTCCTTGACCAGATCCACGCCGGTCACCATCTCAGTCACCGGGTGTTCCACCTGGATTCGGGTATTCATTTCCAAGAAATAGAAACGATCCGTGTCGACGTCGTAGACGAACTCGATCGTCCCGGCGCTGAAATAACGGACGTCGCGCGCCAACGCCAGCGCCGCTTCGGCCATCTCCGCACGCCGCGAGGCTGGGAGCACCGGCGACGGCGCCTCCTCGATCAGCTTCTGGTGCCGCCGCTGCACGCTGCAGTCGCGCTCGAAGAGATGAATCAGGTTCCCATGCATGTCGCCAAGGACCTGGAATTCGATATGTCGCGCCCGCTCGATGAACTTCTCCACATAGACAGTCGAATCACCGAACGCCGCCTGGGCCTCCGCCTGCGCGCTGTTCAATGCTGACGACAACTCCTCCTCTGCTCGCACTACCCGCATGCCGCGCCCGCCCCCTCCGGCGCTGGCCTTCAGAAGACAGGGGTAGCCGATCTCGGCAGCGGCCGCTCGCACCTCATCGGGGCTCTGCACCGCATCCGAGCCCGGCACGACCGGTACGCCCGCCTTCCGGGCCAGCCGGATCGCGCTAAGCTTGTCGCCCATCGCGTCGATCGCCTCGGCGGACGGTCCGATGAACGAGAGATTCGAATCCATGCAAGCACGTTGAAACACCGACCGCTCCGACAGGAACCCGTATCCAGGGTGGACCGCCTGGCAGCCGGTCCCCAGTGCGGCGGTCACCAAGATCTCGGGGCGCAGATAGCTCCGCGACGCCTGCGCCGGGCCCAGGCAGATCGTGCGATCCGCGAGCCGCGCACCGAGTGAGTCACGGTCTACCTCGGAGACACCCAGCACTGACTCGATGCCGGCTTCCCGGCAGGCACGAATGATCCGCACGGCGATCTCGCCGCGGTTGGCGACGAACACGCGTCGAATCGCTTGCACCTCCTGGCCCCCTCAGCAGGGCTCGATGAGCACGAGGGGCTGGTGGTACTCGACCAGCGTCGCGTCGTCGACTAGAACCTTCGCGACCCGACCTGCGATTCCGGAAGTAATCGGCGTGAACAGCTTCATCACCTCGATCAGCCCGATCGTGTGCTCAGCCCCGATTACATCTCCCTCCTTCACGCACGGCGGCTCGCCAGGGGCCGGCGCCCGGTAGAACGTGCCGAGCATCGGTGCAACCACGGACTGAAGCCCTTGACCGGCCGAGGCTGCCGGGGCAGTGGGGTGGGAGCGCGAACTCTCCGCGGAAGTGTCGACGGCGGGCGCCCTGCCATGCGAGCGCACCTGCGGCGCGGCCGGCGTGCGCTCGAGACGGCGCGCAACGCGCAGCTTCATGTCGCCGATCTCGATCGTCATCTCCTCGCAGGACTCGGACTCCCGCACCGCGCGCAGAAGTTCCACCGCATCGCGGTACGTCAGTTGGTACGACAGTTCCCATTCTTTGGACATGTCTTGCACTCGCATCGCTCACGCGTAGCTGAAATGAAGTTTCACGGGCCCCTTCTCTAACGCGATTGACTTCAGGCCCCGCTCACGAGCCAGTTCCTCGATCAGCACTCGCAGCGGCTGACCAATCGAGGGGCGCTGCGCGAAGCGGCTCTTTTCTCGAGCCAGCGTCGCCACAGCTTCCTTCCCATAGAACAGCGTGAGAAGCAGTTCCTCGTCCGAGCGGAACGGGCCCTGCTCGCGGCGGAACGTGTCGAGAATCCGTGCTCCGAATACCTCGGACGCATCGATAGGCTTGTCCGCCTTTCCCTTCAGCACGCGATCGAGGACGTCCGGATCAATCGGCGCAGCGGGCTTCCCGTAGTGCCCGAGCGCGTAGAGGTAGAGCTCCTTCGGTATCGTCTTGTAACGCTCCCCCTGGATCACGTTGAATGTCGCCTGAACGCCGACGAACTGAGAAAACGGCGTAACCATGACCGGATAGCCGAGTTCGGCGCGAACGCGGGAGGCCTCATCGAGCACTTCGTCGATGCGGTGCATCAGGCCCACCTCGCGAAGTTGATTGCGGAAATTCGACATCATGCCGCCGGGGATCTGGTGCCCGGCGAACGCCTCGTAGCGAAGTGGGTCGTAATCAACTGGCCCCTCGATCGACCGCCCTTCCTTGTAGGCTATCCAATGGAAATAGTCGTCGATGCGCCTTACCGCATCGATGTCCAAGTTCGACTGGATCCCGAGACCGTCCGCAATCTCGAGTACGTCCAAAGTACTCGGCAGCGACTCTCCATTGGCTAGCGGCACCGATGCAGTAGCCACTGTATCCACGCCTGCAAGCATCGCTTCGCGATAGGACTCGTGGGCCAACCCCATCGTGTGATGGGCGAGGAATTCGATCGGCACCCTGCCACCGATTGCGGTCTTGAGGGCGGTGAGCAACGTCTTCGTCCTCGCACCAGTCATCAGTCCGCTCGCGTCGCCCATCGTGATTGAATCAACGCCGCAGTCCACCAATTGGCGCGCTTTGGCCGCGAAGTAATCATCGGTGTGTACCGGACTCAGCGAAAAGGTGAGCATCCCGGACATCTGGAAGCCAAGCGCCTTCCCAATGCGGAAGCACGCGGCAATGTTGTCGATATCGTTGAGTCCGTCGAAGACCTTTAACCACTGCACCCCGGCGCGACGCAGCGCGTGGAATAGCAGCTCGATGACCTCATCCGGGTATCGCGCCCAACCGAAAAGGTTGCGGCTACGAACGAGAACATCGATCGTTGCGTCGGGCATGAAGCGGTGCAGCAGGCGTATGCGCTCCCACGGGTCGTCATGAAGGAACCGAACCGCCGTCTCGACTGCAGCCCCCGAAGTCACGCAGACTTTCCTGAATCCCGCTTCGTTCGACCATTGCGCGGCGCCGAGCATCGACGCCGTGTTCATCCTGGTGGCCCACAACGACTGGGGGCCATCGCGGAATGTTTCGTCGACGAATCCCAGCATGGTCAGGAAACCTTCACGATGACAGCGTCGGCCTGGCCAAAGCCGCCGCAGATTGCGGCCGCCCCATATCCGCCCCCTAGCCGTCGAAGTTCGCGGACAAGGGCCATCACGATGCGTGCTCCGCTGGCACCGGGCGGATGTCCAAGCGCCACCGAGCCTCCATTCGGGTTCGTGATCGCGCGCAACCTTGCAAGCAGCCGGGCGTCTTCACCGGCGATCCTCTTTGTCGACACAAGAGGCATTGCGGCAAAGGCCTCGTTTATCTCGATCCGCTTCAAGTCGCCGAGCGACAGGCCCGCTTGCTTCAATGCCGCGAGTATCGCGAGGCCGGGCATGTAGACCGATGACTCGAGATCTCCGCAAAGCTGCGAGTACGAAACCAGCTCACCGAGGGGCTCGCAACCCCTTCGTTGAACCTCCTTCGACGACATCAGCACCGCGATCGATGCGCCATCGTTCAGGCCCGGAGCGTTGCCCGCGGTGATCGTCGGACTCCCATAGACGGTGGGCAGTGCGCGAAGCCGTTCACGGCGGATGTCGCGCCGCGGCGATTCGTCGATCCCAAAGGACGTGAGCGAGCCGTCTTCGCGAACCTCGACAGGTAGTATCTCCTCTTGATAGATCCCCCGATCGGTCGCCTCGAAATACTTCTGGTGGCTTGCGAACGCCCAGTCGTCCTGCTCATCTCGCGAGACGCCCCACTTGATCGCCATCTCCCCGGTAACCAGCGCGATAGCCTTCTGGTTGATCGGGTTGCGCATCTGCATCGGATCTTCGACCTTGAAGTCTCCCAGCCGCCGCCCCCATCGTGCATCGCGCATCAGAAATGGCGTCTGGCTCGAACTATCGAATCCGCCAGCGAGCACGACTCGTGCCTCCCCAAGCCTGATCTTCATCGACGCCAAGCCGATGCTGGTCATCGACGAGCAGCAAGCACGATCGATGGTCAGCGACGGCGTATCGGATGAAATTCCCGCCTTGAAATTGACCTGGCGGGCCGCGACCATCGTTGCGGCGGCGAGCAACGCGGTGCCGAACACGGTCTCGTCCACTTCTTCGGGTCGCACACGGGCACGCTCCAGCGCCGCCCGGACCACGATGCCGCCAAGTTCAACCGCAGAATGTTCACGCAGCCTCCCACCGAAACGCCCGAATGGCGTGCGAACTGCTTCGACGATCGAAACACCGTCCATCGAGCTCTCCTGCTAAATGTTCTAACGGTCGTCCATTACCGCTACGTCCGGCCTGAGCACAGCTGACAAGCCCCCGTCAACGATCAGATCGATGCCGGTGACGTACGAAGCGTCGTTGGACGCGAGGTACGCACACGCGGCCGCGATTTCCTCGGGAATCGCATACCGACCGAGGGGAATGCGGCTGGCCCAGCCGGTCTCTGCTCCCGCTCTGCGCAGGCCCTGATTCAGTGGTGTGGCCGTAAAGCCCGGAGACACCGAATTCACCCGAATGCGGTCTCCCGCAAGTTCGTTTGCCAGTTGCCGGGTCAGGGCAATTACCCCACCCTTAGCGGCGACGTACGCTACGTTCACGGCGCCGCGACTTCCTGCCACGGAAGCAATGTTCACGATCGCTCCGCCTCCGGACCTCCGCAGGTATGGCACGGCGCTGGCGGTCGAGTAGTACATCGAGGTCAAGTCGGTCTCGAGCACTCGCCGCCACTCGTCTGCGTCAGTCTGCTCAAGGCTGCCACGCGCAATGATGCCTGCGCTGTTGACCACCACGTCGATCCTGCCCAGCACGTCGATCGCGCGCGCAAACCCAACCTCGACACTCTCGCGATTAGTCACATCGGCCTGGATCGCTGTCGCACGGGCTCCGGTTTCGCAGACTCGCGCAGCAGCATCCCGTGCAATCGAGAGTTGCAGATCGACGATCGCGACCGCCGCCCCCTCCGCCGCCAGGCGCCGTGCGGCGGCCAGACCGATTCCCGAAGCAGCGCCGGTCACCACGGCTACCATGCCATCGAAGCGCCTCATCGTTTTCCGCCCCCCCGCCGCGCCCGCTGGCGCGGAATCTTCCCCGGCAGTTCGAGGCCAAAGAAAGAACAAAGGAAGCGCGTGATGTTCTGCTCCATCTCCGGACCATCGAGGTGAATCGGACCTGGATCGTTGATCGTGGCGTTGACCAACATTCCATTCATGAACTGCATTGCGATCCGTATCTCGAGTTCGGTGTCGGTCTTGCCAAGGGATTCGAGTCGCGGCAGTAGTCGCTCGACGATCAATGCCGCCATATTCCAGCCGAGCTGTTTGAACGGAGTCCATACACCCGGCTGTGTAGTCGAATGCTTGAACGCTGCAAGGTACAGGCCACGGTTGGCGCGGAAGAACCCCACCCATATCCTTGCGAGAGCGGCGAGGAACCCGACTGCGTCGACGCGCTTGCCATCAAGTGCATCAACTTCCTGGCGAACGTTCGCTTCGATCTCGGCGACGACGATCTTCTGAATGGCAGCAAAGTACGCCTGCTTGTTTTCGAATCGGCCGTAGAAGGCGCCTACCGAGACCCCCGCCGCCTCGGCGAGTCCGGCGATCGTCATTTCGTCGAATCCCTTGCTCTCCAATGCCTGACGTCCTGCACGAATGAGCGCGTGAAAAGTCGCCTCACTACGTGCTTGCTGGGTCGGTGCCACGCCGCTCCAAATCGCCTCGTTCCTGACTACCGAGTCGGGCGACGGCTCTTCCTCACCGTATCCTATGGGTCGCGCTCGCTTCACGCCGACTCCCGCTTCACTTCCAGCGCAACAGGTGATTCTCAACGGCGCTCATGAGCTTCGTCAGACCGACGCCGAGCACCGCCAGAAAGAACAACACGCCAAACACGCCGTTGGTGTCGAACGCACCGGCAAGATAGCCGAGCAGTTGGCCCAGCCCGTGCTGAGACGCAATTATCTCGCCGCCAATGACGCCCAGGAGTGCATAGATCAAGCCCAGTCGCAGCCCGGAGAAGATCGTTGGAACGGCGCTGATCAGCGTCACTTTGAAGAACACTGTCGCCCGGCTTGCGCCGAGCATCCGTGACAAGGTGATCCAGTCAGAGTCCACGCTGCGCGCGCCCGCAACGGTACTGGTCAGCACGATGAAGAACGTCAGCGAGAAGCCGAGTGCAATCTTCGACGCAGCCCCCAGTCCGAACCAGAGCAGAAATAGAGGTGCCAGCGCGATCCTTGGCAGAGCATTCAGAGCAGAAAACAGGGGGTCGAGGAACTTCTCAGCCGGGGGATACAGAACGAACAACAACCCAAATGCAACACCCGTGACGCTGCCAAGTGCGAAGGCCGCAGCAGTGGACCACAGTGTCCAGCCTGCCTCCTGCAGCAACTTGTGATCAGTGAAGATCGCCTGGTAGAGATAGGCAAAGATCTTGGTCGGCTGGCCAATGAACAAGGGATCGATCAATTTGGCGCGCGACGTCCACTCCCACACCAGGAGCAGGACGACGAGACTGACCAGCTGCGCCGCCAGGATTCCGTATCCGTGCAAGCCAAGGCGCTGCCGAATATTCACGAGAGCCCCACCTGGTTGAGCCCTTGTTCTAGCCACGACCACACCTCCGTGTAGGTCTCGTGATAGAGCGGATCCTTCTGCAACGCACGTACGGATCTGGGTCTGGGCAAGCGAATCGGAATATCCGCCACGATGCGACCTGGGCGCGCCGACATGACCACGACCCGATCCGACAACGTCACAGCCTCGTTCAGGTCGTGCGTAATGAAAATGACAGTCCGTTTTTCCGCACCCCAGAGATCGAGGAGAACATCTTCCAGTTGGAGCTTCGTTTGAGCGTCGAGCGCTCCAAATGGCTCGTCCATCAGCAGGATCGGCGACTCGAGCGAGAAGGTCCGTGCGAGTGCCACCCGCTGTCGCATACCATGCGACAGCGCCTTGGGATAGTGGTTGCGGAACTCCCCCAATCCCACCCTGGAGAGCAGGGCGCCGGCGCGCTCCTGGCGGGTTTCCCGCGCAACCCCCCTGAACTCCCCGCCGAGCATTACGTTACCGAGGGCGGTCCGCCACGGGAACAGGCAGTCACGCGCCAGCATGTAGGCAACATCATGGCGCCCCGGCCGAGGCGCCGTTCCAGAAACCGAGATAGAGCCCTCCTGAAGATCGATCAAGCCAGCGATCAGGTTCAGAAGCGTGGTCTTCCCACATCCGCTCGGGCCAACAATCGACACGAACTCGCCTGGGGCGACCGTCAGGTTGGCGTCCGTGACGGCCTTGGTTCCTCCCGGAAAGACGTGGTTGACGCGCGCGATCTCAATAGACGCCGAGCAGCCCACCTGCCGCATCGCAGTCGCCTTCAATTGTCAGGGCGCGTTCTTGTAGACAATAGTCGCGGCATCGAGCGGTTTGTCGATCCTCCCGTTCTTGATGAGGAAGTCGTTGAAGCCCTTGACTACATTGCGATCGAAGTGCGTTCCATACTGGGCTATGGATTCCTTGACGATCCGCTCGAAGGTCTGCTCGCGGTTCGGAACATCGCCGAGCTTGAATCTGGTCTTCGCGAGTTCGAGGGCCTCGGGATAGTTACGCTCGTCACGAAGCCATTGCACCGCCTCCGAGAACGCCTTCAGAAACGCATCGATTGTCGGCCCGTTCTTTTCGACGTACTCCCGACGCGCCTGCCAGACGACGCCCCCGCCATTCATCGCAGCGATCTCGGGAGGTCCTTCGCCCTTGCGCAGATCGACCATGATGTTGCACGAGCCGGTCGTAGCACACAATGCCGGCACTGGATCCCAACTGAGGATCGCGTCTACCTGCTTGGCTGACAACGCCGCATAGGCAGTTGCAGGCGACCCCACGGCTATATACGTTGCCTTGTCCGCGGGCTGCCCAGCTGCAGTGAGCAATGCCTTCACAATCATCTCGGTCGCACTGCCGCGGGCGCTCACACCGATCTTCTTGTCGACCAGATCCTTCATGTTGCCGGGGTACCCCGACGCGCGATTCGGCTGCGCAACGTCGGCACCGATCGCCAACGAGTAGACACTGTTCGTGATCATCGTGCCGAGGATCATCAAGTCATTGCCCTTCGCGACGGCCTGCATCATCACATCGGCGGAACTGTCAATCAGATCGACGCTTCCGGCGGCCGCTGCCTGCTGGGCCAGTGGGCCGCTCGCAAGCATGACTGGCTCGCACTTGAGGCCGTGCTTCGCGCATATGCCCTTGTCGACCATGACCCAGTTCGCCAGGTGAATGATCGAGCCCGGATACTCCTGATATCGAACCGTCTTGGCCTGGGCGCCCGCCGTTTGGACGTGCGACAACATTGCCGCTCCGAGCGCAATGCCTGCCAGGCGGACGATCTTCGAAAGATTCATAACTCCTCCTTGGTCAATCGGTTGCTTTCTGCTGCGACGCAAAATAAAATTCGAATTCTTATTCTATTTTGAGAATAGGCTTGGGATTCAGCGCTGTCAAGGGGCACAGATGAACATCGCCAGATTCTTCGACCGCGAGGCCGCTTCGAACGCCTTCCTGCATGCGATCGGAACGGATGAGCAGAAGCCCGCGAGCTTCTTTCTGTCGCGAATGCTAGGCTTCGACTTCAGTTATCCGGACGGCAATTGCGTCGTGGAGTTCAACGTCCGCGACTTCATGTTCAATCCACAGGGCAGCCTGCACGGAGGCGTCATATCCCTTGCGATGGACGCCTCCATGGGCCACCTGCTTTACAACCTACGCACCGCCGGGACCACCCTCGAACTGAAAACACAGTTCCTTCGTCCGGTCGCGAGCGGCAGGGTCAAGGCCGTCGGTCGCATGATCCGGCGGGGCCAGAGCATCTGCTTCATGCAATCGGAGTTCGTAGGTGCGGATGGCGAGCTCTCAGCATTCGCAACTTCGACATGGAAGTTGACGCGTTGACGACCAATTCGCGCTCCAGCCACGCCGTCGCTGCGACGCGATGACGCTGTCGATTGAAACCTTGGCCGGGGTAGCATTGATTGTTACCTTCGCCTACACCGTAGTCGGCCTCACTGGCTTCGGCGCCTCGATGGTGGCCATGCCCATGCTGGTGCAGCTGCTGCCGCTGCGGATCGCCTTGCCGATGATGCTGGTCTACGACCTCGTCGGCGGCATCGCGATCGGCGTGCGCAACCGCAAGTCGGTCGATCGTCGCGAACTGCTGCGATTACTGCCGTTCATGCTGGTCGGGGTGGCGCTTGGCGTCACCGTGCTGATCAGGGCCCCGGAGCGCGTGCTGTTGCTGCTGCTCGGCGTATTCGTACTCGGGTTCGCCGGCTGGAGCCTGCTGTCTCGCCCCGGGCATAGACCCATCGCACCCGGATGGGCCTTGCCGCTCGGGACCGTGGGCGGCGTCTTCAGCGCCCTTTTCGGCACAGGCGGGCCGATCTACACCATCTACCTCGCACGCCGCGTGCAGGACAAGAGCCGGCTGCGCGCGACGATCTCACTGCTGCTGTTCCTGAGCGCCCTAGCGCGGCTCGCCTCGTTCATCGCCGCGAGCCTGTTCTCGCCGCCCGGGCTGCCGATGCTGATCGCGACGATGCTGCCCTGCGCGCTCTTTGGCATGTATCTTGGCACGCACCTGCATCACCGCCTGCCCGCCCACCGCATCGTTCAGGCCGTGTGGGTGATCCTGATTGTCGGCGGTGCGACGCTGGTGCTGCGCAGCCTCTGAACGGCGCGCCGCGGCCGGCCGGCGTTGGCACTCAACCGGGGCGGCCGATCACCGGCGCGGCGACCCCCTCGATCATCACGTTCAGGCAGGCAGGCAGACCGGAGTCCTGCGCGCGCGCCGCGGCAAGCCCGAGCTGCGGGGGCTCGGTCACCAGCTCGCCGTAGCCGCCGAACGCGACGCTCACCTGGTCGTAGCGCATCGGCCGCAACTCGCAGCCC
>OEIU01001922.1_pt1 | contig 11955 bp, 11 predicted proteins | sample 1539221 | NCBI WGS metagenome assembly OEIU01 (sample SAMN03792071, study PRJEB22550) | activated sludge metagenome | feature: wastewater treatment plant; material: activated sludge; isolation source: Wastewater treatment plant of a petroleum refinery complex | place: Argentina: Zarate | collected... | reverse complement strand
TTCAGCGCAGCCGCCTGCAGGAACGCCTCCTCATCACGGGGCAGGGCATCGAGCTTGAAGCGCTCCACGAGCAGATCGGGATAGTGACGCAGCAGATACTCGGCCGCGAAATGGCCGACGTCGTCGTACTCCATCGCCGTGTCACGGATCGCGCCCGTAACAGCCAGTCGATAGCTGCTGGCCGGATTCTCGACCTTGGGCCACAGGATGCCCGGCGTATCGAACAGGATGATGTCGTTGCCGAGGTCGATACGCTGCTGGGACTTGGTCACCGCCGGCTCGTCGCCCGTCCTGGCGATCTGGCGCCCCGAAAGAATATTGATCGGGGTCGTTTTGCCGACATTCGGAATGCCGACCCCCATCGCATGGATCTGGTCCCTGTTCGCGTCCCGATGAGGAACCATCTCCCGACACAACCCCTGCAACGCCTTGATACCCGCCGGTTGATCGCTGCGGGTCGGAAACGTCTTGACGTTGCGCTGCTGCTCAAACCGCGCCTGCCACAGCGCCGTCACCGCAGGGTCGGCCAGATCGGACTTGCTCAACACCTTGATGCACGGCGTGTCACCACGCAGCCGCGCAATCGCCGGGTTCTCACTCGACCAGGGAATCCGCGCATCCAGAATCTCGATCAGCAGATCAACCTGCGGCAGCAGCTCGATCATGTCCTTCTGGGCCTTGTGCATATGCCCGGGGTACCAGTGAATCGTCATAATTCAAATCCTTGAAGCGGCGCGTCAAAAAGATGCGCCCCCTCGGCAACTTCCGCAAGCACGGCGATCGAGCAAGCAGCATCGAACTTGCGAGCACGCGACGCTTCATGGGGCGCCGGGTTCACTACCGCAGATTCACGACAATCGTGAAGGAGTTCAACGACGCACTAAACCTGCCGCTCTTCAACAGAACGAAGATTGAAGCAGAGGCCGATGCGAAGTCTTGCAGTGTCGAACGGGTAGTGAGATCTGACAGGCGATAGAAGAAGTGGTGGCTGCGGATCCATCAGCTATGCTAAAAGTGTCGTCTACAAAAGGAACATTGATTCGCAAATTCTTCATGGGCGACTGCCATCTTGGTGTTGCTCTTCTCGGAGATTGTGCGCAGTCAGTAGTGGAAAGGGGGAAATCCAATTCCATCCGGCTGGTAGAGAGGCATTGTGGAGTAAGGAAATCAACAATGGATCAATTTCATGGAGTGCTGGCATGAAGCTTATTGCGAATGGTTTGAACGGGGAATTCTTGGCCAACTGCCTGCCGAGCGCGGAACAAGAAGTGGGAGAAGTGCTCGCAGCTATCGCCTATGGGTCACATTCAAACAATGACAAGGACGACTTCATAGCCAACTGCGTAAGAAATGGTTCACGACTCGATATCTGGATGCGATACGACCATACGGTTCCAGTATCAACTCCGATGCTCAGAAGGATTCTTGGTTACCACAACGACAACATATTTTGCCGACTCATTCCGGATTGTCTGCACAGCAAGGTAATCTGGTGGAAAGGATATGGCGCTTACATCGGTTCTGCGAACCTGTCTGACCGAGCGTGGAAAACCAACATCGAAGCAGGGCTATTCCTGACTGAAGAGGATCTTCAGGGCTCCAACATGGCCATCGAGCTGGAGGAATTTTTCGAGAAGCTGATGGAGCTCAATGAAGCCTTTCCATTGAGTGAAGAGATCATCATCAATCTAGAGGAGATTGAAAAAGAACGGCGCGGTGTCGACAACATTGGAAAAAACAAACGAAAGATCGCTGTCTGGAATGGCCCGCAGTTCATCGAGACGAAAAAGACTGTTGACAAGCGGATGGAGAAGTTCAGGAAAGAATGGCACGAGACTTTGACCACCCTGCGTGCCATTGGCGATAGCCTGAAGAAATTTAGACCTGGCTGGATAAAACCGAATACGCCCTGACCTGCCCCCAATCCCAGTACCAACAGGCTTTAAGCAAAGTCCTTGGTTTCGAGCATAGCGCTCGGTGATGGTTCTGTGGATAGGACGCCTTGCTCGCGGAGGGTTTCGGCGAACTCGGCGGGTGTTCGATTGCCAATGGAGCTGTGCGGCCTGACTTCGTTGTAGTCCCGTCGCCACGTAGCGATGAGTGCTTTTGCATGCTCGATTGACGTGAACCAATGTTCGTTGAGGCATTCGTCGCGGAACCTGCCGTTGAAGCTTTCGATGTAGGCGTTCTGGGTGGGCTTGCCGGGCTGGATCAGGATGAGCTTCACGTCGTTTGCGTGCGCCCACTGATCCAGTGCTCGTCCTGTGAACTCCGGGCCCTGATCGGTGCGAATCGCCGCTGGATAGCCGCGGAATCGACAGACAGCATCCAGGAGGTCGGCCACGCCTTGGCCATTGATGCGTTTGGCGACCGCGATCTCGACGGCCTCCTTGGTGCAGTCATCCACGACGGTCAGGCACTTGATCGGCCGGCCATTGGCCAGCGCATCGAATACAAAGTCCATCGACCACGTGTGGTTCGGTCCCGAAGGTATCTGTAAGGGTTTGCGTTCGACCGCAACCCGGTCGCGTTTGCGGCGTCGGCGCACGGCCAGGCCGGCCTGACGATAGAGACGATGGACGCGCTTGTGGTTGGCCTCGAAGCCTTCGCGTTCCAGCAGGATATGCAGGCGGCGATAGCCGAAGCGTCGACGTTCTCCCGCCAACTCGATCAGGCGCTTCTGCAGGCGATCGTCCGTGGGGCGAGGACTGTAGTTCAGCACCGTTCGAGACAGCCCGAGCAAGGCACATGCCCGGCGTTCGGATATCGATGTCTTTGCCCGCATGATCGTGACGGCTTCGCGTCGCGCCTGCGGGCTCAGAATTTTCCCCGCGTGACGACCCTCAACGCCTCGACATCCAGCATCGACTCTGCCAACAGCTTCTTGAGCTTGGCGTTCTCTGCTTCCAGCTCCCGCAGGCGCTTGGCATCGGGCACGCTCATGCCGCCAAAGCGGCGTCGCCACAGATAGAACGAGGCATCGCTGAAGCCGTGCTTGCGGCACAGCTCTTTGATCGGCGTGCCCGCCTCGGCCTGCTTGAGGAAGGCAATGATCTGCTCGTCGGTGTATCGCTTCTTCATATCCGTCTTCTCCTGGAAAACGGACTTTACTTAGATCAGGCTGGTACTGAAACTTGGGGGCAGGTCAATATGGGCACAAGGCATGGCTGATCAGTACCAGTCGTGGATGCATGGCCGGATCCTCAGTGCGCAGGCACGAAACGATCGCTGCGGCGCAGCGCCAGCGCGCCGTCGCCCACCAGCCAGACCACCAGCGACACGACGATCAGGAAGACCGGATATTCCCAACCGCCGCCCGGACTGGTGAAGACCCAGCCGTTGCCGATATGGACCGAGGCGGCTGCCATCAGGACCGGCACCAGGGCCAGCGATACCTGGCGTGCGTACAGGCCAAGGACCAGGGCCGTGCCGCCAGCCAGTTCAGCGGCGAAAACCGGATAAACCAGAAAGCCCGGGAAACCAACGCTTTGAAAGAATTCGACGGTGCCTGGCAAGGTGAACACCAGCAGCTTGAGCAGCGCATGGGAAATCCACATGACGCCAAGGCTGATGCGCAGCAACGTCAGGCCATAAGGAGGGAGGGATGGGTTTGTCGACTGGATCGTGTGGCTCATTGCGGTACTCCATTGAGTTGGGAACGAGGTCAATCTATGATTTCTCCAACGCAATGAAAATACGCATGGGCGCAATCAATGAATGCATCAACGCAATACAGGATCGGGGCTTCCGATCTCGAAGTGATTCTCGCCCTGGTGCGTACCGGTACCCTGGCAAAAGCCGGCGAACGGCTTTCTGTGGACGCGTCCACCGTGTTCCGCAGCGTGCAGAAAATGGAAAAGGGGCTGGGACAGCAGCTTTTCGCGCGCTCGAGATCCGGCTACCTGCCCTCCGAACTGGCGCAGGAACTGGCCCGCCACGCCGAGCGCCTGGAGGCCGAGCTCGAAGGCGCGCGCTCAGCCGCGCAGATGGATCCCGAACGGGTTTCCGGATCCGTGCGCATCACCACCACGGACACCATCCTGCATGGACTGATCGCACCGGCACTCAAGCCATTGCATGACCGCCATCCGCTGCTCGGTTTTGACCTGCATGCGGGCAATGAACTGGCCAACCTTACCCGCCGCGATGCCGACATCGCGGTGCGGGCGACCATGCGACCACCGCAGCATCTCGTCGGCAAGCACATCGGACCGATTCGCGTGGCATTGTTCTCGGCACGCCACGGGGGTATCTCCGCGTTTGACGAGGACGCCGCCGACGCAGCCAGCTGGATCGCGCCGGATGACGCCCTGCCCGAGCACCCCTCCGTGGTCTGGCGCAGGAAGCACTATCCGCGGGTCGTACCCGCCTACCGGGTCAACAGCATCCTGACGGTCGCCGAACTCGTCAGTCAGGGCCTCGGCATCGGGATACTGCCGACTTTCCTGACCCGCGCCAGGACGGATCTGGTCCAGCTGACCGAGGTGCTGGATGAATGCCAGACCGAACTGTGGCTGCTGACGCACGCCGAATCGCGGCACTTGCGCCGCGTCTCGACCGTTTTCACCCATCTCGTACAGAACCTCTCGCTGGACTGAACAGCCGCGACAGGCCGACGGCGTTGGCGCCGGGTTCTTGCCGCTGCACCGTAGAAACTGTCCATCACGAAAGCAGAAAACCCCGCACGAGGCGGGGTTTTCCGTTGACTGCATCTGGAACTCGCATTCACAGCGACCTTTCGAATTCCTTTGCTGCCTTTTCGGCGTCGTCCCTGGCCATTCCGTAGCGCTCCTGGATCTTGCCAGCCAGGTACTCGGTGTTGCCTTCGGCCACGTCCAGATCATCGTTGGTGAGCTTGCCCCACTTTTCCTGGATCGTGCCCTTGACCTGTTTCCACTTGCCTTTGATGCGATCTTCGTTCATGCGGTTTTTCTCCGTTGGGGATATCGCGAACCGGCGTGCCGAAGCGCTGGCCTGAGCCGTCATCGGACGACCGGTTCCGCGTGTTTCCACTTTGACCAAACGCGCATGCACGGCATCTAAATGCCTGCCTCGTGCAGCAAGCAGCGTTCATGTTCAAGACCGCGGGGATTCAGGATGGATGGCGTTCGCGGCGAATCAGATAGATGCCGCTGGCGATGATGACGCCGGCGCCGACCAGCATCATTCGATCCGGCAACGTGTTCCAGATCAGCCAGTCAAGGCCCATGCCCCAGCCCAGCGCGGTGTATTCGAACGGCGCGATGATCGAGGCGTCGGTGTGCTTGAAGGCTTCGGTCACGGCGTACTGGCCGAACGCGCCGCTGACCGCGAGTCCGGCCAGGATCAGCCAGTGCCCTTGCTGGATCGCCACCCATTCATGCCAGGCGGCAGCGACTGCAAACAGGCTCAACAGCGTTATCATCCAGAACACCATGCCCTGGGTTGAATCGGTGCGGCCGAGCAGGCGCACGGTGACGGCCGACAGCGAATAAAGCGTCGCCGCCAGCAATACGGCCACGCTGCCGAGCGTGGCCATGCGGGTCGCGTCGGGTCGCAGCACGATCAGCACGCCTGCCAACCCGACCACGATGGCTGCCCAGCGGCGCCACCCTACTCGCTCGCCGAGCAAGGGAACAGCCAGTGCGGTGACCAGCAGGGGCGCGATGAAAAACAGCGAGTAGGCTTCGGCCAGCGGCAGCGTGCGCAGCGCGAAGGCGAACGAGGCGAGCATCAGCACGGCGAACACGCCGCGCAGGAGATGCAGTGTCCAGCGCTTCGTCAATACGAGGCGGAACCCTCCCGTCAGCATGATCCAGAGCACGACCAGCGGCAGCGAGGACAGGCCGCGAAGCGCGGCCACCTGCATTGCCGGGTAGTGTGGCGTGAGCAGCTTGAGGCTCACGTCCATGAGGGAAAAAGCCGCAACCGCAGCGAGCATGAACAGGATGCCGCGAAGGCTGGACGGGGGCTGGACGCTCATCCCGGGATACTCGACAAAGCCGGACCCGTGCGCAAGCCTCCTGTCCGATGCCAGCCTGCGCGCATTCACTTCGCCGGCGGTATGCTGCCGGCATGGACAAGACGATACGTGCAGCCGCTGCTTCATGCCTGGCCGGGCTGCTGCTCGCCGGCTGCGCTTCGGCGCCACAGCGGACCGGGCAGCCGGTCGAACCGGCACCCGCGGCAGCCGCACCGGACTTCGATACGCATTACCAGGCGATCATCCAGCGCGGCCCGGAGTACATCGACGCCCTGCGCGCCGAACCTGCCCCGGGGCAACCGCAGGTGGTCGAAGGCAAGAGCGAACTAGGCGACCAGCGCGAACTGGCCTCGCAGGGATATGTGCGAATCGGCAACGGCCGCTATGCCCAGGTCGACGCCGGGACGATGCGCCTGGCCATCGAACTGGGTCGCGACGTCGGCGCGGACCGCATGCTGCTCTATCCGCACCACCGCGATGACGACCAGGCCCAGGCACCCGACCAGTTTCTCGTTGCCTACTACGTGCGCTTCAAGCTGCTTTTCGGCGCCACGTTCCGCAACATGACTGCCAGCGAACGCCAGCGACTGGGCGTGGAGAGCGGCGTGCAGATCGGCTCGGTGGTGGGCGGAACGCCGGCCTCGCAGGCCAACCTGATGTCGGGCGACTATGTCGTCAGCTTCAACGGCAAACCGATCCGCGACCGCGGCGCTTTCCAGGAAATGCTGCTCGATGCCGCCGGCAAGGCCGTCACCCTGGGCGTGCGCCGGGGCCAGCAGGACGTGACCCGCGTGGTCCGCCTGGGCGCCCGACCGCAATCAGCCGGGCAACCCTGAGGCGACACCGTCAGGCCGGCGCGGTCTCCGTGGAAATCGCCAGCACATTGTGGCCGCGCTCGAGAGCCGCGGTTCCGCTGCGTGCCAGTTCGAGGATCGAAGTGATACCGGTCAGTTCGGAGAGGACGGCACCGATGTGCGAGCCGCGGCCGGTGAACTGCAGGGTCCGCGTATCTCCACTCGCATCCAGTACGACGCCATAGTTCAGTTCGGTGAATCGCTCGATCGCGGCGCCGTTGTTTTCGCCCGATGCTACCTTGACCACCAGCAGTTCCGATTCGAGATGATCGCGGCTGGTCAGGTCGGCAATCTCGAGCACGTCGATGAGCTTGCGCGACTGGTTGATGATCTGCGCGATGACCGCATCGTCACCGAAAGTGACCATGGTCAACCGGGATACGAGCGGCTCGTGGGTCGCCGCGACCGTCAGCGACTCGATGTTGTAGCCGCGTGCGGCGAACATGCCGGCGACCCTGGCCAGGGCACCGGCTTCGTTCTGCAGCAGAATCGATATGATGTGGCGCATCAGAACATCTCCACGGGACCGGATTCCTCCGCAACGACCGCATCGCGCGAAGCGATGTGTTCGCCGGTGATCATCTGCGCATAGCTCATGCCGGGACCGACCATCGGATAGACGCAGGCATCCGGATCGATCATGACTTCGAGGAAGGCAGGACCGTCGAAGGCGATGAACTCCTCGATCACCCGCTGCAGGTCCTCGGGGCGGTCGAGCCGCACGGCATAGGGGAAACCGTCCGCCTCGGCGGCCTTGATGAAGTCCTTCTTGTGCAGGCTCTTGTCGGTCGCTGAAAAACGGCCCTTGAAGAACAGCTTCTGCCATTGGCGAACCATGCCGTCACCGCAGTTGTTGAGCACGACGACCTTGATCGGCAGATTGTAGGTGGTCACGGTCTCCAGCTCGCCGAGGTTCATGCGGATGCTCGCGTCGCCGTCGATATCGATGACCGTCAGGTCGCGCCGGGCGAACTGCGCACCGATCGCGGCGGGCAGGCCGAATCCCATCGTGCCCATCGATCCGGAGGTCAGCCAGCGCCGCGGCTCGGTGAAATCGAAGTACTGCGCCGCCCACATCTGGTGCTGGCCGACCCCCGTGCAGATGATCGCATTGCCGCGCGTGATCCGGTTGATCGCCTCGATCACCGCATACGGCTGGATCAGGGCGCTGTCGCGATCAAACGCCATCGCGTAGGTCTTCTTGAGGTCGGCGACATGGGCATGCCAGGCATCGAAACGGCCCTGCCCGCGCGGATCGATCCCGTTGCGGTTGGCGAATTCGCGCAGCGCGTCGAGCGCGCACGAAAGATCGCCGAGATGATGCCAGTCGACGCGCTTGACCTTGTGGATTTCCGCCGGATCCACGTCGAACTGGGCGATGAATCGCGCCTTCTGCGCAAACGTCTCGGGCACGCCGGCCACGCGATCGTCGAAGCGCGCGCCAACCGCGATCAGGAAATCGCAGTCGACCGCGGCGTAGTTGGCGAAGGCCGTGCCATGCATGCCGAGCATGTGCAGGGAGAGCGCTTCGGTCGTATCGCTGGCGCCCAGCCCCATCAGGGTGGTCGTCACCGGGATGCCGAAGGCCTCGGCAAACCTGCGCAGGGCCTGCGTCGCTTCCGCCGCAATGACTCCTCCGCCGACATAGAGCAGAGGACGTTCCGAGCGCGACAGGGCGTGGAAGAAACGCTGGCAGGCATCGGCGTCGAGGCTGGCTTTCTCCACGGCCCTCAGGCGCGCGCGGTAACCCGGAATGGGCAACTGTCCCCTGCCCTCGAATATCAGCGTCGCATTCTGCACATCCTTCGGGATATCGATGACGACCGGGCCGGGCCGTCCGGTTCTTGCAATTTCGAAGGCCGTGCGCAGGGTCGACTCGAGCAGGCTGGCATCGGTCACCAGCAGCACATGCTTGGCGCAGGATCCCATGATGCTGCTGACCGGTGCCTCCTGGAACGCGTCGGTACCGATGGCGCTGGTCGGCACCTGGCCACAGATGACGACGATCGGGATCGAGTCGGCCATGGCGTCGCGCACCGGCGTGACCGTGTTGGTGGCGCCCGGTCCCGAAGTGACCAGCGCGACACCGACCTTGCCGGAGGCGCGCGCATAGCCCTGCGCCATGAAGCCGGCACCCTGTTCATTGGCTGGCACGATCAGCGGCAGCGGTTCGCTGCCGTCCTTGTTCAGGTGATCGTGGTTGAAACGGAAAACCGCGTCATAGACGGGCAGGATCGCGCCGCCCGAATAGCCGAACACGACACCGACTCCCTCGTCGGCAAGGACCTGGACGACGATTTCGGCGCCGCTCATTTCCTGGCCGGCAAGCGCGTGGGCGGCGGCTTCGACCACGCGCCCGGAATCTTCCTGCAGCATGGCGTTCATTGGGATGTCTCCAGACAATTCTTGTTCATCGTTCGCGCGCGGCTTTCGGGGCCGGGTCACTGGGTCCCGGCCTGCGCCGGGACGACGGGTGTTCATGGCCGGCCGGGTCTCAGGCCGGCTCGTTGAGCCAGGTCATCTTCTTGCGCAGTTCGGCGCCGACCTTCTCGATAGGATGATCCATGTCGGCCTGCTTCCAGCGCTTGTAGTTGGGCAGGCCGGCCTTGTATTCGGCCGTCCAGTTGCGGGCGAAGGTGCCGTCCTGGATATCGGTCAGCACGGCTTTCATGCGCTCCTTGGTCGCCGCGTCGATGATCCGCGGCCCGCTGACGTAGTCGCCGTACTGCGCCGTCTCGGAAACATAGGTCAGCATCTTGGTGATGCCGCCCTGGTAGAGCAGGTCGACGATCAGCTTGAGTTCGTGCAGCACTTCGTAATAGGCGATCTCGGGCCGGTAGCCGGCCTCGACGAGGGTCTCGAATCCCTTCAGCACGAGTTCGCTGGCGCCGCCGCAAAGCACGGCCTGCTCGCCGAACAGGTCGGTCTCGGTCTCTTCCTTGAAGTCGGTTTCGATGAGCAGGGCACGCGCGCCACCGAGGCCGGCCGCATAGGCCTTGGCGAGGTCGGTGGCCTTGCCGCTGATGTCCTGGAACACCGCGTAGAGGCACGGCACGCCGCGACCGATCTCGAATTCGGTGCGCACGAGGTGACCGGGTCCCTTCGGCGCGACGAGGATGACGTCGATATCCTTGCGCGGCACGATGGTCTTGAAGTGGACATTGAAGCCGTGCGCGAACAGCAGGGCGGCACCGGGCTTGATGTTCGGCTCGATGACGTCGCTGTAGAGCTTGGGCTGGACCATGTCCGGCGTCAGCACGGCAACCAGGTCGGCGCCCTTCACCGCTGCTTCGGGACTGAGTACCTCGACGCCATCGGTCGCGGCCTTGAGCGAGGTCGGGCCGCCCGGACGCAGGCCGACGACCACGTCGAGGCCGGAATCACGCAGGTTGAGCACGTGTGAGCGGCCCTGGCTGCCATAGCCGAGCACGGCGATCCGGGCGTTCTTGAGTGCATCGGTGGTGACGGTGGCGGACATGCGGGTACTCCAGTGGGATTGATGGGGGTATTGGAATGAAAGATCAGGGACTGGTCACGGCGCCCTTGGCGGCGGAACCGACGAGGCGGGCGTACTTGGCGAGCACACCATGGGTGACCTTCGGCTCGGGTGCCTGCCAGCCGGCGCGGCGGGCGTCGAGATCGGCATCGGTTTCGATGACGCGCCGCGCTGCATCGATGACGATGCGATCGCCCTCGCGCAGCAGCCCGATGGCACCGCCGCGCGCCGCTTCGGGCGCGACGTGGCCGACCACGAAGCCGTAGCTCGCGCCGCTGAAGCGGCCATCGGTCATCAGTGCAACCTGGTCGCCGAGGCCACGGCCCACCAGGGCCGCGGTGACGGCCAGCATTTCGCGCATGCCGGGTCCGCCCGCCGGTCCTTCGTTGCGGATGACGATGACATCGCCGGACCGGATCTCGCCCGCCTGCACGGCATGGAAGCAGGCTTCCTCGCTCTCGAACACGCGTGCGGGACCTTCGAAATGGACCGGGCTGCTGCCGGACAACTTGAGGATGCAGCCTTCCGGCGAAAGATTGCCGTAAAGGATCGAATAGCCGCCGCGCGGCTTGAACGCCTGTCCGACCGGACGCACGACCTGCTGGCCTTGCGGGGCTTGCGGCGATGCTTCGATTTCCTCGAACAGCGATCGTCCGGTGACCGTCGCCGCCTCTTCGAGCAGGCCGGCGCGTCGCAGTTCACGCGCAACCACGGCCATGCCGCCGGCTTCGGTCATTTCGATGGCCGTGTATTTCCCGCCCGGCATGAGGTCGGTGATCACGGGTGTCGCCGCCGCCGCGGTCTCGAAATCCTCGATCACCAGTGGCACGCCGGCTTCATGAGCGATGGCCAGCAGGTGCAGGACGGCATTGGTCGAGCCGGCGGTCGCGGCGACGATGCGCATGGCGTTGCGAAACGCCTGCGGAGTGAGGATGTCGAGCGGCTTGCGCTCGTTGCGCAGGCAGTCGAGGACCAGCTCGCCGCAGCGACGCGCGGCATCGAGCTTGGCCGGATCGGTGGCAGCGATGTCGTTCAGCCCCAGCGGCGAGAGGCCCAGAGCGCTGAGCACCATGGCCATCGTGTTGGCCGTGAACTGGCCCCCGCAGGCACCCGCACCGGGACAGGCCGCGCGTTCGATCGTACCGAGGCGCTCGTCGGAAATCTTGCCCGCGCCATGGCTGCCGACTGCTTCGAAGACCTGCTGCACGGTGACCGATTTGCCGTGGGGGCGACCATGCGCGATGCTGCCGCCGTAAAGCGCAACGCCGGGAATGTTCAGGCGCGCCAGCGCCATCGCCGCCGCCGGGATGGTCTTGTCGCAGCCGCACAGGACCCCCATCGCATCGAGGCAATGCCCGTCGACCGCCAGTTCGATCGAGTCGGTGATGACCTCACGGCTGACCAGCGAAGCCCGCATCCCGGACGTGCCCATGGCAATGCCATCGGTCACCGCGATCGTGTTGAATTCGATCGGCGTGCCGCCGGCTGCGCGGATTCCTTCGCTGGCGGCCTCGGCCAGGTCGCGCAGGTTGAGGTTGCACGGGGAGATGTTCGACCAGGTGTGCACGACGGCAACCAGCGGCCTGGCGATGGCTTCGGCATCGAGTCCGGTCGCATGCAGCATGGCGCGCGCCGGCGCGCGG
>OEIU01001921.1_pt1 | contig 11956 bp, 8 predicted proteins | sample 1539221 | NCBI WGS metagenome assembly OEIU01 (sample SAMN03792071, study PRJEB22550) | activated sludge metagenome | feature: wastewater treatment plant; material: activated sludge; isolation source: Wastewater treatment plant of a petroleum refinery complex | place: Argentina: Zarate | collected... | reverse complement strand
TGAAGCCGAATATCTAAAGAGCGCTGTCCATCCTGATGTTCGTCCCGAGCTATGCTCGATCTTTCAAAGAGGACGCATCCGGCTGGCATCGTAGGAATACGGCGGCATATTTCCGGAATTGAATCTCACCGGCTGCCGGCTACCAAGAAACCGGAGCCTGATCTGAGTTCCTGGGAATAATCGCCGAATTCCCGCGATTAGAAAAACGTATTGCGGAGGGAGAGAAGAATGGAAGCGAATACTGGCGTCCTTATAGCAGGGGCGGCGCCGCCATCCGTCCATGACAGGACATCGCACCGTCTGGCTGGCTGGTCGAGCATGGTCGGCACCACGATCGAGTGGTATGATTTCTTTCTCTACGGAACCGCCGCGGCGCTCATCTTCAACAAGGTTTTCTTCCCGTCGCTGGATGCGATGACGGGAACGATCGCCTCCTTCTCGACCTTTGCCATCGGCTTCGTCAGCCGGCCTCTCGGCGGCATGGTGTGCGGCCATTTCGGCGACAAGCTCGGCCGGAAATCGATGCTCCTCGCCACCATCTTCATGATGGGCATTCCGAGCACGCTGATCGGCCTCATCCCGTCCTATGACAGCATCGGATACTGGGCGGCGGTCCTGCTCGTGATAATGCGCTTCATCCAGGGCTTGGCCGTGGGCGGAGAATGGGGCGGCGCGGTCCTCATGGCGGTGGAGCATGCGCCGGAAGGCAAGAAGGGGCTGTACGGCAGCCTGCCGCAGATGGGCGTCGGCGGCGGCCTCGTCATGTCGTCCCTCATGATGGCGCTCGTGTCGAAGCTGCCCGAGGAAGCCCTGTTCAGCTGGGGGTGGCGCATCCCCTTCCTCCTGAGCATCGTGCTGCTCGGCGTGGGCGTCTTCATCCGGCTGAAGGTTCCGGAATCGCCGGAATTCGAGAAGATGAAGGAAGAGGGACACGAGGTGAAGGCGCCGATCCTGGTGGTCATTCGCGAGCATTGGGACGGCATCCTGAAGATCGTGGGCGCAAGGGTGGTCGAGAACACGTGGTTCTACGTCGTGGTCACCTTCTCCCTGGCCTATGCCGTGAACCAGTTGAACCTGCCTCGCGCGGAACTCCTGAGCGCGATCACGGTAGGAGCGGCGCTGACGCTGGTGACGATGCCTTTCTTCGGCTGGCTGAGCGACAAGATCGGCGCGCGGTTCCAGTTCGGCATCGGCGTGGTGATCGTGGCGATGTACGCGACGCCGTTCTTCACGATGCTGGCCACCAAGGACATCACCATGGCCTGGTGGGCGATCGTGATCGGCTTGGCCGGGGTCTTCCCGATCCTCTATGCGCCGGAATCGATCCTGTTCTGCAACCAGTTTCCGTCCGAGGTGCGCTATAGCGGCATCTCCGTCTCGGCCCAGGTCGCCGGGCTCTTCGGCGGCGGCCTCGCGCCGATCGCGGCCACCTGGCTGCTGGCCCAGAACGGCGGCGATCCGCGCCTCGTGATCTACTATCTCGTCGCCTTGTCCGTGCTCGCGCTGGTGTGCACCGTGCTGATGCGGAAAGAGGCTCCCTGATCCTCCGTCCGCGGGCCCCCGGGCTCGCGGACGATCCAGGCGTCGTCACGCTTCGGCCTGCCCCCGCTTCTCAGACGCCCCGACCGGGCGTCCGAGGACCGGGGGCAGATGCGATCCAACAAAAAGACGCGATCCAACAAAAGGGGGGCTGCATGCGCAACAAGATCGTCACCGCCGCGGAAGCCGCTGCCGTCGTGCAGTCGGGAGACACCATCACCACCGGCGGCCTGGTCGGGATCGGCGTGCCCGACGCGCTTCTGGTCGCGCTGGAGAAGCGCTTCCTCGAGACCGGCGAGCCGCGCGACCTCACCCTGGTCTTCGCCGCGGCGCAGGGGGACGGGAGGGACCGGGGCCTCAACGCGGTCGCCCATGACGGGCTGGTCAAGCGCGCGATCGGCGGCCATTGGGGGCTGGTTCCGAAGCTCGGCCGGCTGGCGCTCGAGAACAGGATCGAAGGCTACAACCTTCCTCAGGGCGTCATCTCGCACCTCTTCCGCGACATCGCGGCCGGCAAGCCCGGCACGATCTCCGGCGTCGGCATGGGCACCTTCGTCGATCCCCGGCAGGACGGGGGCAAGATCAACGCCATCACGGCGGAAGACCTCGTCCGCGTGATGGAAATCGACGGGAAGGAATGGCTGTTCTACAAGGCCTTTCCGCTCAACGTCGCCTTCCTGCGCGGGACCACCGCCGATGCCAACGGCAACGTGACCGCCGAGCGCGAGGCCCTGGACCTCGACAATCTCGCCCAGGCGATGGCCGTGAAGAATTCGGGCGGGGTGGTCATCGTGCAGGTCGAGCGGATCGCGCGCGCGGGCTCCCTCCATCCGCGGCAGGTGCTCATCCCCGGCCCTCTCGTCGATTGCGTCGTCGTCGCCGAGCCGCAGCATCACTGGCAGACCTACGCGACCGTCTACAATCCCGCCTACAGCTCCGAGATCGCCGGCGAGGCGGATACCGGGACGATGGCCTTCGACGAGCGCAAGCTCATCGCCCGGCGCTGCGCGATGGAATTGCGGGCCGGCGCCATCGTCAATCTCGGGATCGGCATCCCGGAAGGAGTGGCCGCCGTCGCCGGCGAGGAGCGGATCGGCGAGTTCATCACGCTCACGGCGGAATCCGGCGTGATCGGCGGATTGCCGGCCTCCGGCCTCGATTTCGGCGCGGCGACCGGCGCGGAGGCCGTGATCCACCAGAACCAGCAATTCGACTTCTACGACGGCGGCGGGCTCGACCTGACCGTGCTCGGCATGGCGGAGGCCGACGCGCAGGGGAACGTCAATGTCAGCCGCTTCGGGCCCAAGCTCGCCGGGTCGGGGGGCTTCATCAATATCAGCCAGAACGCCCGCAAGATCGTCTATGCCGGCACCTTCGCGGCCGGCGGCCTCGACATCGCGGTCGAGGACGGCCGGCTTCGCATCGTCAGCGAAGGCCGCTCCCAGAAGTTCCACGAGCGCGTCCAGCAGATCACGTTCTCGGGTCCTGTGGCGTCGGCCCAGGACAAGCCGGTCCTCTACGTCACCGAGCGCTGCGTCTTCCGGCTGGGGCCGGCGGGAATGGAGCTGATCGAGGTCGCGCCGGGAATCGATGTCGACCGGGATATTCTCGCCCTGATGAAGTTCAGGCCTGTCGTCCGGGACGTCGCCCTGATGGACCCTCGCATCTTCAATCCGGAGCCGATGGGGCTGCGCGACCGCATGCTCGACCTCAACCTTTCGGACAGGTTCGCCTACGATTCCGAGCGCAACATCCTGTTCATCAATTGCGAAGGGCTCCACATCCGGACGCTGGAGGATGTGAGAATCATGCGCGAGGCGGTGGCGACCCTGTGCCAGAAGATCGGGCGGCGGGTCGCGGTCGTCGCGAATTACGACGCCTTCCAGCTCGATGTGGAGGCGGCCGACGCCTATGCCGAGATGGTCCGCCACCTGGAGGACACCTATTACACCCAGGTCTCGCGCTATACGACGAGCGCCTTCATGCGCCTGAAGGTCGGCCAGATCCTCACGCGGACCGTCCGGCCGCACATCTTCGAAAGCAGGAACGAAGCGCAGGCGTTCCACGAGAACGTCTCCTGACCGGCTCCCGCGGAGGCGCCGCGACCGCATCCGTGGTCACGGCGCCGCACGCACTCCCGACATTCCAGGTCCTTGCGAGCGCGACGCTCGACCTCGATCCGGCGAAAGGCAGAGATCCATGACCTACGAGCATATCGTCGTCGAGCGGCACGACCGGGTTGGGCTCATCACGATCAATCGGCCCAAGGCGCTGAACGCCTTCAACAAGCAGCAGACGGAAGAATTCCTGCATGCGATCGACCTCTTCGATCGCGATCCGAATGTCGGCTGCATCGTGGTCACGGGCTCCGAGAAGGTCTTCAGCGCCGGCTCCGACATCAAATGGATCCAGGACCGCTCGTACATGGATATGTATATGAGCGACCACTATTCCGCCTGGGATCGGCTGACCGGGGCGCGGACGCCCGTCGTCGCAGCCTTGGCGGGCTACGTCCTCGGCGGCGGCTGCGAGCTGGCCATGATGTGCGACGTCGTCCTCGCCGCCGACAGCGCGAAGTTCGGGCTGCCCGAGATCAAGCTCGGCGTGATGCCCGGCATGGGCGGCACGCAGCGCCTGGCGCGGGCTGTGGGCAAGGCGAAGGCGATGGATCTGTGCCTCACGGGCCGCATGATGGATGCGACGGAGGCGGAGCGCTCGGGCCTCGTCTCGCGCGTGGTGCCGGCCGCCGAGCTTCTGACCGTGGCGATGGAGGCCGCGGCGACGATCGCCTCGATGTCCCTTCCGATCGCCATGATGGCGAAGGAGAGCATCAACCGCGCCTACGAGACCACGCTGACCGAGGGCGTCCGCTTCGAGCGGCGCGTCTTCCACGCCATGTTCGCCACCGCGGACCAGAAGGAGGGCATGTCGGCGTTCGTGGAGAAGCGGAAGCCCGAGTTCAAGCACGGCTGACCGGACCCGGTCAGCTCCGGCGCATCCTGCCGGACCGCTGGCCGGCGGGCTCGTGATCGGAACCGAGAATTTCTTTGTAGGCGACGCTTCGGTGCTGCCGCGGCTCCCGACCGCGAATACGAACATTCCAACCATCATGATCGCCGAAAAGCTGAGCGATCATCTCCGCAAGCCGCGTTGAGCGCCCCGCGGCACGAAGAAGCCACGATGCGGTAGCCGCATCGTGGCTTTGCTTTGCTCGTGAGGGCGGATCGCCGCCGGCCGCAGTCTATTTGAACTGCCCCTTGGTCTCCGGGATGATGATGCTTCCCAGGAGATAGACCAGGAAGATCCCGACCGAGGCGACCGCGAGCGACATCGGGATGGCGGCCGGCGTCGGGCTCGCCAGGGAAACGACCGTCGGCATCATCCCGCCGAGCGCGAAGCCGATGTTCCAGGACAATCCCGTGCCGCTCGCTCGCAGGGCCGTCGGAAAGCGCTCGTTCAGGAAGATGAGAACGGGCGCATAGCCGGCATTGCCGATGAACGAGATGGCGAGGGCGTACAGGACGATCGTCGCCATGTCGGTGGTCTTGCCGAGCGCGAGATAGAGGAAGGGAAGAGCGACGATCGCGACGACCCCGACGAGCAGGAAGGTCTTCTTGCGGCCGATCTGGTCGCTGAGCAGTCCGATCGCGACCGCCGACACGAAGGCCGAAACGCTCGCAGCCATCAGGATGAGGGCGGCCGCATTGTTGGAGATGCCGTTGATCACCTTCAGGTAGGTCGGCAGATATCCCGAGGTCAGGTAGTATCCGGCGCCCCCGCCGAAGGTGATCAGGAGGTTCACGAGCAGGACGTTCCTGTATCCCGCGGAGAACAGGGCCTTGAGCGGCGATCCCGTCGGAGCCGAGGACTTCCTGGCCGCCTTCTCCTCCTGGAGCCTCTTGAAGAACGGCGATTCCTCGAGGTTGCGGAAGATGTAGAGCCCGAGAACGGCGCTCAGGAGTCCCGAGAAGAACATCACGCGCCAGCCCCACACCGAGAATTGCTCCCCGGGGAAAATCCACGAGGTGATGAAGAACACGATCGAGGCCATGAGCGCCCCGATGCCGGCGCCGCCGCCGCCGACAAGTCCCGACATGAAGCCGCGCCAGCTCGCCGGCACCGATTCCGTTCCGACCGTATGGGTCGAGGCCACGACGCCGCCGACGAAGATGCCCTGAACGAGGCGCATGATGATGAAGAGAACCGGCGCGATGAAGCCGATCTGGTGGATCGTCGGCAGGAGGCCGAACGCGGCGGTGCTGATGCCGACGCCGATCATGGCGACCAGCATCGCCCCCTTGCGGCCATGGGCGTCGGCGTAGTGGCCGAAGATCGCCGATCCGACCGGTCGCATGAGGAGCGTGACGGCGAAAGAAGCATAGACGGCCGCCAGCGACAGGGTCGGGTGGGTCGAGGGGAAGAACAGGGCGCCGACCACCGGGGCTACGTAGAGAAGAATGAACAGGTCGAACAGGTCGAGCGCCCAGCCCAGGGTCGATGCGATGATGGCGCTTCGCATGTGAGTCGCGTCGATCGGGGCTGCTTCGCTCTTGAGCTCGATGGTTGACATGGTGCGTTTTCCTCCGGTCGATTGCGGAGCCGCGTCGACGCGGCTCCGCGCGATGGCCGTCACCGGCCCGTGAACTTCGGCGTGCGCTTGGCGTGGAAGGCCTCGACGCCCTCGCGGAAGTCGTCCGACTGGCGCAGGCGCGAATAGCAGTGGCCCTCGAGCTCGATCGCGATCGCGAGCGTCGAGTCCTCGGTATCGTTGAGGAGCTTCTTGGCCGTGCGCTGGGCGATCGGAGAGAACGAGCGCAGCTCGTCGACGAGCTTGTCGGTCGCCTTTTCGAGATCGGCGTCAGCCACGCATTCGGTCGCGATGCCCCACTCGTAGGCCTGCTTGCCGGAGATGCGCTTCGAGCGCATCACGATGTCCTTGGTGCGCGTGATCCCGACGATCTTCTGCAAGCGGGCCGAGCCGCCCGAGCCCGGGATCTGGCCGAGCTTCTGCTCGGGTAGTGCGTATTGGCAGGTTTCCGAGACGATGCGGAAGTCGCAGGCGAGCGAGACCTCGAACCCGACGCCGAAAGTATAGCCGCGGTTGGCCGCGACGACGGGCTTCGAGCACCGGGCCGGCGCCGCCATGTTCCAGGCAAGCTTCGAGACGTGCTCGGGCGAGGCCTCGAGGAAGCCCTTGATGTAGCCGCCGGACGAGAAGTTCTGGCCTTCGGCGCGAAGCACGATGACCCGGACGCGGTCGTCCTCGTCGAGCGCCTCGAAGACCTTCCGGATCTGGTCGCGCTGGGGCATCTCGATGACGTTCATCGGCGGGCGGCAGAGGACGATGTCGGCGCGCTCGCGGGCGGCATCGATCTCGCCCCGGAATCCGTCGAGGTTCTGCAGGCGCGGGTCGTTGTGCGTGGGCTCGGTCATGGGTCTCTTTCTCCGTTTGGAATGAGGGTGCGGATTCAGGCGGCAGCGTCGTTCGACGCGTCCGGCTCGTATTCGCCGGCGACAAGCTGGCGACGCAGCAGCTTGCCGACCGGCGATTTCGGGATGGCCTTCACGAACTCGAAGCGGCGCGGCCGCTTGAAGTTGGCGAGGCCGGAGATCTTGCAATGCTGGTCGAGTTCTTCGGCCGTGACGGGCCCCGAGCGCTGCACGAAGGCGACGACGATCTTGCCCCAGCGCTCGTCCTGCAGGCCGACGACCGCGACCTCGGACACGGCGGGGTGGAGCGAGAGGCAGCTCTCGATCTCGACAGGCGAGACGTTCTCTCCGCCGGTGATGATCATGTCATCGACCCGGCCCGTGACGTAGAGGTCGCCGTCCTCGTCGAAATAGCCGGTGTCGCCCGTGAAGTACCAACCCTGGCGGAGCGATTTCGCGTCGGCGTCCGGGCGGCGCCAATAGCCCTCGAACGCCTCGTCGCTGGCGAGAAGCGCGGCGATCTGGCCCTCTTCGCCGGCTGCGGCGCGCTCGTCGGCCGTCCCGGCGTCCAGGGGGACCACGCGGATGAGTTGATTGAGCCCCGCCTTGCCGGCGCTCCCGGGCTTCTTCGCGGCTTCCTGGTTGATGCTGAACGTATAGACTTCCGAGGAGCCGTAATGGTTGACGAAGAGTTCCGGCCGGAAAGTCTCGGTGAGCTTGGCCAGAAGCCCGTCGGTCATCGGGGCGCCCGCAAAGCCCAGCTTGCGCACGGAGGAGACGTCCGTCGCCGCAAAGGCCGGATGGTGCACGACGTCATGATAGAGGGTCGGCACGAGGTAGAGATTGGTGACCTTCTCGGCTTCTATGAGCTCGAGCGCGCGCTTTACGTCGAAGCGGGGCAGGCACACGAAGGTGCCCCCGATGAGCGACATGGCGAGGAGCGAGCGTACCCCCATCGTGTGGTAGAGCGGCATGACGCCGAGCGTGCGCTCGCCGTGTCGGTAGAGGTTCTGCCCGACATGGGCGATCGCGCTGGCCCGCTCCGCCCGGTGGCGGCGCGGCACGCCCTTCGGTTTCGAGGTGGTGCCCGAGGTGTAGAGCATCAGCGACCAGTCGTTCGCCGAGGCGCGGGGCGTCGCGGTCCTCGCGGCGCTCGCGATCATCTGTTCGAAAGCCGCGTCGCCGCGGGCTTCGGGGCCGACCGCGATCCGGGGCATGGCGGAGGCCCGGCCGCTGGCTGCGACCGCCTCCTGCGCGGCCGTCTCGAAGGCGATGGCCCTTGCGTCCGAATCGACCAGCGCGAACTCGACCTCGTCCGGCTTGGCGCGCCAGTTGACCGGCGTCACGATCACCCCGGCGAGCTGGCAGGCCCAATGCAGCGTCGCCGCCTCCCATCGGTTCCGCAGGATCGTCACGAGATGATCGCCGGGCTTCAGCCCGAGCCGGTCGAGGCTCGCAACCACCGAGGAGATTCGCTCGAGCCATTCGGAATAGGTCAGCCGGACATCGTCATCGACGATGGCGAGCGCGGTGGGGTCGCGCTCGACGCTGGCCAGGAAACTGGTGCCGAGATCAAACATGGGCGTTCTTCCCGTCGGCGCGGGGTGTTGCCCGCAATTGGTCCGCCGCATCGAGCGCGGCCGCGATGATGGGTGCGTAGCCGGTGCAGCGGCAGAGATGCCCGCCGACGACTTCCCGCACCTCGCTTTCGCTCGGATCGGGCCTTTCGCGCAGGTAGGCGTCGAGCGACATCAGGATGCCGGCGGTGCAGAAACCGCATTGCAGCGCGTGATGACGCCGGAAGGCGGCCTGGAGGATCGACAGGCGGTCGCTTGCAGGCGCGAGGCCCTCGACGGTCGAGACGTCGCGCCCTTCGAGCTGGACGGCGAGCGTCAGGCAGGCGCGCGCCGGCGCGCCGTCGATCAGGATCGTGCAGGCGCCGCATACGCCGTGCTCGCACCCGACATGGGTGCCCGTGGCGCCGAGGCCGTGGCGGAGCGCGTCCGTCGCCAGGAGGCGCGGTTCGGCCTCGATCTCGACCGGCCGGCTGTTGAGCGTGAAGCCGATGCGGTGGCGGTCGGAGGCGGCAAGTCGTCTCATCTCGGGCTCCCGTGGCCGTGCGCCGTCCGGGCTGCGGCTTCGTCGAGCACCTCGCGGCCGAGCTTGCGCACGAGATCGCGGCGCAGCCGGGCGCTGGCATGCAGGTCCTCGCGGGCGTCGAGTTCCCAGGCGAAGGCGTTGAGGGCGTCGTCGAGCGCGGATCCCGTCAGGCGGGGCCAGGTCCGGCGCTCCGGCTTGTCGGCGACACCCGCGACCGCGAGATGCATCGCGTCCTGCTCGACGACCGCCGCGCAGCCGACGATGGCGAAGTCGCCGTGCCGGCGCGCCACTTCCCGGAAGGCGAAGGCCTGACCGGGCTTGGCGACCGGAAAGACCACGGCCTCGATCATCTCGTTGTCGGCCTTGTCCGTGACCATCATGCCGGCGAAGAAGTCGGCGGCCTTGACGCTCCGCTTCTCCTTCGCCGAGCGCAGCCGCACCTCGCCCGCGAGGGCAACGAGGCAAAGGGGAATCTCGGCGCTCGGATCGGCATGGGCGACGGAGCCGCAAACCGTGCCCCGCGCCCGGGTCTGGTAGTGGCCGAGCCATGGCAGGGCGGCGGCGAGGAGCGGGGCTTCCGCCCGCAATTCGGGGCGCCTCAGCAAGGCGGCCTGGCGAATGCCGGCCGGCACGACCAGGTTGTCCTTCTCGCGGGCAACCCGATCGAGCCCGGCGATCGACATGATGTCCACGAGGACGGCCGGCTTCGCGAGCCGCATGTTGAGCATCGGCAGCAGCGACTGGCCGCCTGCGATCACGCGGGCGTCGGCGCCGTGCTGCGCGAGGCAGGACAGGGCGTCCTTCATGTCGCGCGCCCGCACGTAGTCGAACGGAGCGGGCTTCATGCACGCCTCCAGGGCAGCAGGGACAGGAAACGGGCGAGGAGGCCCGGATCTCCGCCCGGTGCGGCCTTGCGGGCGAGCGCTGCGAAGAATTGGCCGATGATCGCCTTGGCGGCGCCGTCGAGAAGCCGCCCGCCGATCGCGGCGACCTTGCCGCCGACCGCCGCCTCGTAGTCGTAGCGGATGATCGTGCCGCCGTTCCCGTCCGGCTCGAGGAGGACGCGGCCGGAGCCGCCACCTGTGCCCAGCGCGCCGGCCACTGAGCCGGCGAGGGTCGCGGCCTTCGGAGGGTCGAGATCGGAGAGCTTGATCTCGGCCTTGTAGCGGCCCTTGACGGGGCCGACCCCGAGGGTCACGTCCGCCTTGAAATGCGTGTCCGACAGTTTTCGGACGCCATGGCAGCCGGGGATGATCGAGGCCAGGGTGTCGACGTCGAGCACCATCGCCCAGACCGCCTCGGGCAGGGCCGCGACACGCGCCTCGCCGCTGCCCCGAAGGGTGCGATCGCCGGCCTTGCCGGCCGCGGCCGGCTTCTCGGCGATCGCGGGGCGGGCCGGTTCGGGGGACTCGACGAGGGCCGCCACCCGGGCGGGCGTCAGCGGCAGCGTGATATCGGCGACATCGAGTGCGTCCGCGACGGCATTGGCAATGCAGACGGGGGTCGACATGCAATTGCCTTCGCCTACCCCCTTCGTGCCGAGCGGCGTGAAGGGCGAGGGCGTCTCGACATGCATGATCGCGAGATCGGGCGTCTCGGTCGCGGTCGGCAGGAGGTAATCCGCGAAAGTCCCGGTCAGGAACGCGCCGTCTTCGGCATAGGCGAGTTCCTCATAGAGCGCCGCGCCGAGGGCCTGGGCGAAGCCGCCCCGGATCTGGCCGTCCACCATCCCGGGATGCAGGACATGCCCGCAATCGTGCATGGTCAGGTAGTGATCGACCCGGACCTTGCCGTTCGACGGGTCGACCTCGACGCCGGCCATGTCGAAGATGAAGCCGTGGCAGAGCGAGGAATTGACCTCGTCTCCCTCGGTCGGTGCCGTCAGCTCCGGCGGGGACCAGAAGGCGGTTTCGCGGATGGTCTGATCCACGCCGTCCGGCAGGAGCGCAGGCGACCAGTGGCTCAAGGCCGCGAGCCGGCCGAAGGGTACGCGAGCATCTGGATTGTGCGTGACGAAGATCGCGCCGTCTCCGAAGCTGATGTCGTCGGCACCGGCATTGAGCTGGCTCGCCGCGACGCGGGCGAGCTTGTCGCGCATGCGGGTCGCGGCGAGATGCGCCGCGCCGCAGACGGCCGCCGCGAAGCGGCTCGAATAGTTGCCCGCGGCGATCGACCAGGCATCCTTGCCGGTATCGAGATCGGCGACGACCCGGATGCTCTTCATGGGCAGGCCAAAGACGTCGGCGACGACCTGCGCCAGGACGGTCCGGTGCCCCTGTCCCTGCGGGGTCGAGGCGACGTGGACGCTGACCGACCCGACCGGATCGATGGCGATGGTCGCGGTCGCCTGGGCGCCGTTCTTCGGGCCCGCTTTCTTGCGCTCGGCGGCTGTCAGGACCGTCGTGATGTAGCCCATGTTGGAGACGCTGGGCTCGACCGCGGCCGCGAAGCCGATGCCGTAGCGGCGTCCGGCTGCGCGCGCCTCGTCGCGGCGGCGCCGAAGCTCCGCGAGATGGGCTTCGGCCGCGAGATCGATCGCCCGGCGGTAGTCGCCGGAATCGTAGAGGGCTCCGGTTGCGGTTCGATACGGGAAGGCCGAGGCCGGGATGAGGTTGCGGCGGATGACGTCGAGCGGGTCGAGCTTCAGCTCGACCGCGATGCGCTGCATCAGGCGTTCCAGCGCGAAATAGACCTGCGGCCCGCCGAAGCCGCGCACGAGGCCGGTCGGCGCCTTGTTGGTCAGGACGACGCGGTTGCGCATCGCGACGTGCCGGATGTCGTAGGCGCCGGTCATGTTGCCGTGCATCCGGTAGAGCGTCGCGGGTTCGGGGGCGCGTGGATAGGCGCCGCAATCCTCGAGCTGATCCCAGTCGAGCGCCGTGATCCG
>OEIU01001920.1_pt1 | contig 11960 bp, 8 predicted proteins | sample 1539221 | NCBI WGS metagenome assembly OEIU01 (sample SAMN03792071, study PRJEB22550) | activated sludge metagenome | feature: wastewater treatment plant; material: activated sludge; isolation source: Wastewater treatment plant of a petroleum refinery complex | place: Argentina: Zarate | collected... | reverse complement strand
GGATGTGCGCACCTTGAACTCGGAAGTCGATCCGGAACTCGAGCGCATCCTGTCCAGAATGGTGGCCAAGGATCCGGCCGAGCGTTACCAGAGTTGCCAGGAGCTGGTCGCCGACCTGGGTCGGCATCCGCTGGTTGCCAAGGGCGGTCCGATCACCCTGCAAACGCGCATGTCCACGGCCGCCGCGACCATCGTCGGCGGCAAGACACCGGTTTCGGGCCAGCGTCAGCTGCCGGGCACGACGCCGACACCGCAACCGCTGCCGATAAATCGATCCACGCCTGCTGCGGCGCAACCAGCGATGGGCGCGCACCAACCGGTCTTGCAGCCGCAGGCATCGACCAAATCCTCGCCGTTTGTGCCACTCGCGATTGCGGCGATCCTGATCCTGGGTTTGGCCGGCGTTGCCTACGGGTTCCGCGATCGCATTCCGATGTTGCAACAATATCTCGGGGCAAGCGCACCCGCCGCGGTGACACCCGCCACGCAAGCGCCGCAGACTCCGGCCTCGACGCCCGCGGTGCTGAATGCCCCGGCCACGCCACCGGCGCAAACCACGACCACGCTGGCATCTGTGCCGCCCGCCACAACGCAAGCACCAGCGACCGACCCGCGTTATGCGGAAAACGCGCCGGCGAATTCGGCGACGGCGATTCCGCCCACGCCCGCGCCGCCGGCCAATGTTCCCGCCGTACCCGCGGCGGATGCGGTGGCCACTGCCGTGCCTGCGCAAAGCGCGCCGGCATCTGCCCCGGTGCAGGTCGCCACGGTCGCGCAACCACCCAAGGCTTCGGCGCCGCCCAAGCCGCACGTGCCGACGATTGCGGTCTTGGCCGGCGGCGACGATGCGATATCCAATCCCGCGGTGGAGGCGATCGAGCGCACGCTGGAACGCAGCGGTTACCGGATCGTGGACGAAGGTTCGCTGCCGCGCGTTAGCCGCTTCATGGATGGCGAGCGCCCGCGTTTCGCCGAAGCGGTGCAAGCCTTGCGCGGCCATGCCGATGCCGTGGTGTTTGTGCACGCGCGCAAGGTCGGCGCACAGGAGATGAACTACTACGGCCAAAGCTCGACGCTGTACACGGCGCAGCTCGGCGTGCGCGCCTACTCGATCGAACAGGGCCGGCCGCTGGGCCCGCCATGGAGCGAGCAGGTGAATTTCACCAGCCTGAACGCGGCCGAAAAATCCAGGGAAGCGGTCGAACCGATGCTCGAGCGCGTCAGCGAGCGGCTTGTCGACTACAAGCCGGGCCGGCGTCGCGAGTAATTGCGGCGCACGCACGCATCACGGCAATTCGCGCGGCGCGTTGGCGCGTCCGAGCAGTTTCTGCGCGTAGGTGTAACCGGCCTCGATTGCGCGTTCGTAGGCCTTCCAGTCGAGCAGTTCGACGTCGTTCAACGGCGGCGTCAGCAACAAGCTCGTGTGGGCGCGTCGCTCCTGGCTCGCCGCTTCCGCGTTGACCATGCCCGAGCGCAACAGGATGCTCAGGATCCCGGGCCGCTGGTGGCGATGGAACCAGCGCTGCCACAACAATTTCCACCATGCCGGCAGGGCGAATTCCTCCACTTCGGCATGCAGCACGTCGTCGGCGCCGATGTCCACGCCGATGATCTCGCCCACGCCTTGCGCGCGCATCGCCTCGACCGGCAGGTTGTCCATCACCGCGCCATCGACGAACACTTCGCCGCGATGGAACACTGGCGGCAGCACGCCGGGAATCGCGCAACTCGCTCGCAGCCAGAACCACAAGGGACCGGCACGGTGGATATCGGCGCGGCCCGCAGTGAGGTTGGACGTGATGCAGTAGTACGGCAGGGCCAGGTCGGTGATGTCGCGTGGACCGAATGCCTCGCGCAGCAGGCGCGACACACGCCGCCCGGCGACCAATGCAATCAACGGAAGGGTGTAGTCGCCCAGCGGCTTGCCGAGCACGAAGGAGCGGTAGTAGTTGTCGAACATCTCCTCGTTCGACCAATCCGCGGCGACGCCGGCGCCGATGATCGCGCCGATCGACGTGCCGCCAACACAATCGATCTGCACGCCGGCTTCGCGCAAGGCACGCACCACGCCGATATGGGCGAAGCCGCGCGCGCCACCGCCGGACAGCACCAGGCCGATGCTGCGCCCGGTCAACAGGCGCGCGACGCGTTCGATGTCCGGCTCGCCACGCACATGGTGGTGGGCGACGCCCGGCACGGCATCCAGCCAACGTCGCGCCGCACCCGGCACGATGGTGCCGCCGCGATGCAACAGCAGCAGATGGCGCGGCCGATGCAGCGCCTGTTCGGCATCGATGCTGGATTTTTCCGGCCACACACTGGCCGGATCCGCGGCATTGGCGACCAGCAGCATGCAATCGGATTGGCGCACGCACAGGCTGCGCCATTCGCGATCGTCGCCGTCGCCGAGGTACAACACGAAGCGTGAGCGCGCTTCGAGTGCGCTGAACCATGCGCTGGTCCGGCCTTTGCCGTCGCTGGCGCCGATCAAGGTGCACTCGCCATAGCGCTGCAGCGCCGCGCGCAAGCGTTCGCCGAAGCCACGCGCGTCGACGCCGGCATCGTGCGCGAGGATGGCGAACGTGCGCGGTGTCGACACGCTTGCGCCATCGCGCCGCGCGACCAGGCGCTTGACCGCCAGGCGCGCGGTGACCAGCATCGCCTGCGGATGCCGTGCCACGAGTTTGTCGAAGCCGCTGCGCGAGAGGCGCAGCAGTTCCGAGTCGCGCAACGCACGCACCGTGGCCGAACGCGGCGCATCGACGATCAGGCCGAGCTCGCCCACGGTCTCGCCGGCCGCGACCACGCCATCGAGCACGAAGCCGCCATCAGGGGCCGGCTTGAATGCACCCAGGCTTCCCGACTTGAGCACGCACAGCGCGTCCGACGCATCGCCGTATTCGAACAAGGTGGCGCCGCCGGGCAGGGCGAACCATTCCAGTTCCGCTGCCAGTTCGTCGAGCGTGGCCGCGTCCAGATGGCGGAACAGCTCCAGTCCGCGCAGCAGGCGATGCGCGTCGTAGGTATCCCCGGGCCTGGATTCATTCATTGCCACGAATGCTAGCGCGAAATTCCGGCGCACGGCTTGATTTTCGCCGCACCGCCCGTCACGTTACGCCGATGAATCAAAATCCCCTGCTCGAAGAATCCGCGCTGCCGCGTTTTTCCGCGATCCGTCCCGACCATGTGCAACCGGCCATCGACGCCGTGCTCACCGAATATCGCAAGCAGGTCGATGCGCTCGTCGCCGATTCCGCGCCGCGTACGTTTGCCAACACCCTGCTGCCGCAGGAGGCGCTGGAAAATCGTGTCGAACACATCTGGACACCGGTTTCGCACCTGCATGCCGTGGCCGATACGCCCGCATTGCGCGCGGTGTATGCGAAGGCCGAGGAAGCGATCAGCGATTTCGGCGCAGAGCTGGGCCAGAACCGCGGGCTTTATGCGGCCGTCAAGGCCGTCGCCGATGATGCGCAATTTCGCCTGTTGCCGCGGGCAGCCAGGACCTTGGTCGAACACGGCTTGCGCGATTTCCGGCTCGCCGGCGTGGCGCTGGAAGAACCCGCGCGCACGCGCTTTCGCGACATCAGCAACGCACTGACACGGCTCGGCACCGAATTCGAGGAAGCCGTGCTCGACGCGACCCAGGCGTGGACGGAAAGTGTCGACGAAGGCGTGCTCGCCGGCCTGCCCGAGACCGACCGTGAACTCATGCGCGAAGCGGCACGCGAGGCGGGCAAGGACGGTTACCTCGTCACCCTGAAGCCGCCGAGCGTGCAGGCGGTGTTGACCTGGGCGGACAACCGCGGCTTGCGCGAACGCATCTACACCGCCTACCACACGCGCGCCTCGGACCAGGGTCCGGATGCAGGGCGCTTCGATAACAGCGCACGCATCGAGGAAATGCTCGCCCTGCGCCATGAAGCCGCGCGCTTGCTCGGTTTTGCCAATGCAGTGGAAGAGTCCCTTGCGACGAAGATGGCGGCCACGCCTGCGCGCGTGCTGGATTTCCTGCACGATCTGGTGCGGCGCGCCAAGCCCGTCGCCGAGCGCGAATTGGCCGAACTGCGCGAGTTTGCGAAATCCGAACTGGCCATCGCCGATTTGCAGCCGTGGGATATCGGCTATGCGTCGGAGAAATTGCGTCAGCGCAAATTCTCCCTGAGTGAAGAGGATCTCAAACCGTATTTTCCGCTGCCGTCCGTGCTTGGCGGCTTGTTTGCCATCGTCGCGCGTCTATTCGGTGCTAGCCTGCGCGAACGCGCCGGCGTCGACGTCTGGCATCCGGATGTGCGCTTCTATGACGTACTCGATGCGAGCGGCAAGATCATCGCAGGTTGCTATGTGGATTTGTACGCGCGTACCGGCAAGCGTGGCGGCGCATGGATGGACGTTTGCCGTTCGCGCTTTCGCGCCGACGGCGCCACGCAGTTGCCGATCGCCTACCTGACCTGCAATTTCGCGCCACCGACATCCACGCGCCCGAGCCTGCTCACCCACGACGACGCGACGACGCTGTTCCACGAATTCGGCCACGGCTTGCATCACCTGCTCACCGAAGTCGATTATCCGAGCGTGGCCGGCATCGACGGCGTGGAGTGGGATGCGGTCGAGCTGCCCAGCCAGTTCATGGAAAATTTCTGCTGGCAGCGCGAGGCGCTGAACCTGTTCGCCCGGCATTGGCAAACCGGCGCAACGCTGCCGGACGAATTGTTCGCGCGCATGCTTGCGGCGCGGCATTTCCATGCCGGCTTGTTCCTGGTGCGCCAGCTCGAATACGCGTTGTTCGATTTCCGCCTGCACCTAGAATTCGATCCCGCGCGCGGCACGCGCGCGCTGGACGTGCTTGCCGATGTGCGCCGCGAAGTCGCCGTGCTGCCGCCCCCGCCATGGCAACGCATGCCGCACAGCTTCACCCACATCTTCGGCGGCGGCTATGCGGCTGGCTATTACAGCTATTTGTGGGCAGAGCTGCTTTCCGCCGACGCATTTGCGCGTTTCGAGGAATCTGGGATCTTCAATGCCACGACGGGTACGGCGTTCCGCGACAGCGTCCTTGCCGTCGGCGGTTCGCGCCCGGCGCTGGAATCCTTCGTCGAATTCCGCGGCCGCGAACCGAACGCGGATGCGTTGCTGCGCAGTTATGGTCTGATGGCCTGAGGCGTAGAATCACCCGATGAAAATTGCAACCTGGAACGTCAATTCGCTCAAGGTGCGCCTGCCGCACCTGCGCGAGTGGCTGGGCAGCGCGACGCCGGACATCGTCGCATTGCAGGAAACGAAAACCGAGGATGCGAGTTTTCCCGCCGACGAAATCGCCGCGATGGGTTATCGCGTCGCGTTTTCTGGACAGAAAACCTACAACGGCGTGGCGATCCTCGCGCGCGAGACGCCACGTGATGTCGTCACGGACATTCCCGGTCTCGACGATCCGCAGCGGCGTATCCTGATCGCGACGGTCGGCGACGTACGCGTAGCGAACCTGTACGTGGTCAACGGTCAGGAAGTCGGCAGCGACAAGTTTGCGTACAAGCTCGACTGGCTGGCCAAGGTGCGCGCGTATCTCGCCGATGAGATCCGGCGCCATCCGAATCTGGTCGTACTCGGCGATTTCAACATCGCACCGGACGACCGCGACGTGCACGATCCACAGGCCTGGCATGAGCAGGTGTTGTGCTCGACGCCGGAGCGCGACGCGTTCAAGTCCATCCTCGGTCTGGGATTCGCCGACAGCTTCCGCCTGTTCAACGACGAGGCCGGGCATTTTTCGTGGTGGGATTACCGGCAAGCGGCGTTTCGCCGCAACCTGGGCCTGCGCATCGACCTGATCCTGGCCAGCGAGGCGTTGCGCTCACGCTGCCGTGCCAGCGTCATCGACCGCATGCCGCGCACCTGGGAACGCCCTTCGGATCACGCGCCGGCAGTTCTGGAGTTGGCCAATGCCTGACGACACCATGCCCGACAATATCAGCGACCCGGATTGGGAGCCCACGCTCGAGGACTCCGAACTCGAGGAACTGGACCAGTTCCTGCGCGCGCACGCAGGTGAGGATGCGCTGTTGCTCGATGGCGTACACGGACTGCTCAGCGCCGTGAACATCGGCCCGGAGCAGGCCACGCCCGAAGAATGGCTCCCCGAAGTCTTGCACGATCCTTTCGATGACGAAGACGAAGGCCGGCGCATCCTCGAATTGCTGGCGCGCCTTTCAGAGAGCATCGGCTACGAGCTCGAAACCGAACAATTCGAACCGATCCTGGGCGAGATCGAGAATGACGACGGCAGCACCGCGCTGAGTGCGCAAGGCTGGTGCGAAGGCTTTTCGCGCGGCGTGGACTTGCGCGCGCGTCTGTGGGAAGCGCGTTTGGGCGCCGATTCGCGCCTGACCGAATTACTGTCGCCAATCATGGCGCTGGCCGTGCAGGAAGGCGTATTCCAGACCGACGCTGAAATCGAACCGCTGACCGAGGCCGAATACGACGAGTGCCTTGCGCAATTGCCGGTCGCGATCGAGGCAGTCGCGCACTACTGGTCGGAGTCGCCGCCCACGACCGACGAACTCGCGCGCAGGACCGCGCCGGTCGACCGGACCACCGCACCACGCAGGCGCGGCGGTCATTGGGTGCACTGATTCAAGCGGACGTCTTGCCGCCGAACAGGATCGCGCGTTCGGCATCGCTCATCGGTCCCTGCGGCCGATCGAAATCGCCTTGCGCATACGCGCGTGCAGTCGCCGGGCGCAGGCGAATCGTCTCTTGCCAGCGCCGCACTTGCGCGAATTCGGCCATGTCCAGCGGCATCTTGGTGTAGGGATTGATCCACGGATAGCACGCCATGTCCGCGATCGTGTAGTCGTTTCCACAAATATACTCGCGTCCGTGCAGGCGCTGGTCGAGCACGCCGAGCAGGCGCCGCGCTTCGCGTGTGTAGCGCTCGATCGCGTAGGCAATCGGCTCCGGCGCGTACGTCGTGAAGTGTCCGTATTGCCCGGTCATCGGCCCGAGTCCCGCCACCTGCCAGAACAGCCACTCCAGACAGGTCATCGTGCCGCGCATGTCCGACGGAATGAACATGCCGTGCTTGCGTGCGAGATAGAACAGGATCGCACCCGACTCGAAGATGCTGATCGCAGTGCCACCACCGGGTGGATCGTGGTCGACAATTGCTGGCATCTTTCCGTTCGGAGAAATCGCCAGGTATGCCGGCGCAAATTGCTCGCCTTTGCCGATGTCGACGCGCCGGATCGTGTACGCCACGCCGGCTTCCTCGAGAAACAACGTGACCTTGTGCCCGTTCGGTGTGGGCCAGTAGTAGAGGTCAATCATGCGTTTTCCTTGCTCGGCGTTTGATCCGGATTCTAGCGCCGAGCAAGGCGCGGCGGTCAGGCGCGATGTGTGACGCGAATAGTATTTGCGTCGTCGGCGTGTTCGAGCAGCAGGCGGCGCACACGCTCCTGCCAGACATCCGCGAAAGTCTTGCGCTCGACGGCAGTCGCGTCCGGCGCCAGTGCGCGTTGCATCAATACGCGCATCTGCGGCGCTGGCTGGACCGCGGAAAGATCCATCGCCACATCGACTGTGGCGCCGGTATCGACGCGACGGAAACTGGCGATCGAGTCGCTGTCACCACTGCCGTAGGCAAGCAGGCCGTCGCGCACGAAGCGTCCGGCGATGCCATGGAAACCGTTGTTCGCGGCCGCGCCGGTGACAAGCGTGAACACCTGCGCGATGACGCCGGTGGTGCCTTCGTCTTCCGGCGCACTCATCGTCACCGCGATGGCGCCGCGCTCGCCGACTGCATTGGGATACAAAGCGCGTACGGCAGCGCGCGCCATCAGCCAAGCGCCGGCCACGGTCGGGCAGGAGTGTCCGGCCAGACGCACCGCATCCGCGTAGCCGTACTCGATCAGACCGCCTTCGGCCGCGCCGAGCGTTTCGGCCAGCGCATCGCGCATGACGATGCGCGGTGCGGACTCATAGAATGCGGGCAGGCTCATGCTGTGCTCCAACTGCAGGAAACGCACGCCATGCTACGCCGCGAGGATCGCGTCGCTCTGATCCATGTCAAGCGTCGCGGCGTACACTGCTGCGTTGCGCAAGGAACAGACCCAACATGAATCGAGATCGTTTCGCTGCGCGCCGCGCGGCTTTCCGCAAGCTGCACGAATCGGGCTGTTTCCTGATTCCGAATCCCTGGGACGCCGGTTCCGCGCGCGCGTTGGCTACGCTGGGTTTCAAGGCGTTGGCGACGACGAGTTCGGGTTACGCATGGTCGAAAGCAAAACAAGATCATGCGCCGGACGTGGACGCAGTGCTTGCGCATTGCCGCGAGATCGTCGAGGCGACCGATTTGCCGATCAACGCCGATTTCGAGGATGGTCACGCGAGCGATATCGATGGCCTCACGAAGAACGTGCGCCGCTGCATCGACACTGGCGTGGCGGGCTTGTCGATCGAGGATGCAACGGGCGATCCGGCGCAGCCACTATATGCGTTCGCTGAGGCGATCGCTCGCATGCGCGCCGCGCGCGCGGCAATCGACGCGAGTGGTCAGGACGTGTTGCTGGTCGGTCGTGCCGAGTGTTTCCTCGTCGGCCATCCGGATGCATTGAACGAATCCGTGCGCCGCCTTCGCGCCTATGCCGATGCCGGTGCGGATTGCCTGTTCGCGCCAGGCGCGAGCGAGACCGGGCAGATTACCGTCATCGTCGACGCCGTAACGCCAAAGCCGGTCAATGTGCTGGTCGGGCGTCCGACGCCGTACACGTTGGCCGATCTCGCCCGTCTAGGTGTGCGTCGCGTCAGCGTGGGCGGCGCGCTGGCTGGCGCAGCGTGGGGCGGTTTTTTGAATGCCGCGCGCGAACTCGCCGTTGGTAGTTTTGGCGGTTTCGCCGGCAACGCGACGCATGACCAGATTGATGCGCTGATGCGTCGGCGCGATGACGCATAACGGACCGGCTGCGCCTATTTGCCGATGCAGAATGTCGAAAAGATTTTGCCGAGCAAATCATCACTGCTGAATTCACCCGTGATTTCGCCGAGCGCCTGCTGGGCCTGACGCAATTCTTCTGCCGCAAGCTCACCGGTGCGCTCTTGCAGGTGTTGTGCCGCGGTGCGCAGGTGTTCGGCGACGGTTTCAAGTGCTTGCACATGCCGTGCACGCGCACTGAACGCACCCTGCGTCGCGTCGCCGTGTCCGGCAAGACGCTTAAGTTCTTCACGCAGGATATCCAGCCCGGCGCCAGCTTGGGCCGAAAGCCAGATATGGATTTGCCCCTGTTGATCCGCTGCACGGTGCGGTTTTTCGCCGGATAGATCGATCTTGTTGTGCACGATGATACGTGCCGCAGTCGGCGGACAAGCGTCGGGCAATGCGCGATCGATTTCTGCTTGTCCGGTTTCAGTGACGAGGATTGCAACGTCCGCGCGTTCGAGTTCCGCGCGTGCGCGGCGTATGCCTTCGGCTTCAACGCTGTCGGCGGATTCGCGCAAACCGGCGGTATCGGCCAGGGTCAATACGACTCCATCGAGAGTCACGCTTTCGCGCAACACGTCGCGGGTGGTACCCGCAATTTCGGCGACGATCGCACGTTCGCTTTGCGCCAGCGCATTGAGCAGGCTGGATTTGCCCGTGTTCGGCCGGCCGACGATGACGACGTGCAAGCCGTCGCGCAGCACCACGCCGCGACGGGTGGCGGCGAGCAGATCGTCCAGTTGCGTTTGCAGCCGATGCAGGCCGTCGGTGAGCTGTGGCGCACTCAAGAAATCGATTTCTTCCTCGGGAAAGTCCAACGCCGCTTCAAGCCAGGCGCGCAGATTTGTCAGCGCCTCGAACAACATGTGAACCGCGCGGGAAAACTCGCCTTCCAGACTGCGCAATGCAGCGCGCGCAGCGGTTTCGGAGCCTGCGGCGATCAGGTCGGCGACTGCTTCGGCCTGTGCCAGATCGAGCTTGCCGTTGAGAAAGGCGCGTTCGGAGAATTCGCCGGGGTGCGCCGCGCGCGCGCCGAGTTCACAGGCGCGTTGCAACAACAGGTTCAACACGACGGGACTGCCGTGCGCGTGCAGCTCGAGCACGTCTTCACCGGTGAAGGATTTCGGCGTGGCGAAATACAGGGCGAGGCCGCGATCCAGGATTGCGCCATTCCTGTCGCGGAATGCGCAGAAATATACTTTGCGCGCTTGTGGATTCTTGCCGGTCAGAGCCTGCGCTATGGGGCGGGCGCGGGGCCCAGAAACGCGTACGATGCCGATGCCACCGGCGCCCTGCGGTGTGGCGATTGCGGCAATCGTCTCGGTCGACTCCATCCGCACATTATCGCGTGGCTTTGGCGTCGGCTGCCTGCATCCGGTGGTTGATCACCCATTGCTGCAACAGGCTCAGTCCGCCATTGACCGCGTAGTACAGCACCAGGCCCGACGGGAAGACAAAGAACAACGCGCCGAACACGATCGGCATGAACTTCATCATCTTTTGCGAAGTCGGATCCATGCCTGGGCTGGGCGGCTGGAACAGGGCGGTTCCCGCCATGATCGCCATGTTGATGATCGGCAGGATGTAGTACGGATCCGGCGCGGACAGGTTCTGGATCCAGCCGAAGAACGGGGCGTGGCGCAGCTCCACGCTCTCCAGCAGCACGTAGTACAGGGCAAAGAACACCGGGATCTGGATCAACGCCGGCAGGCAACCGCCGAGCGGATTGATCTTTTCTTTCTGATACAGCTCCATCGTCGCAGCGTTGAGCTTTTGCTTGTCGTCGCCGTAGCGTTCCTTCAATGCCTGCAGCCGTGGCGAGAGCTTTTTCATCTTCGCCGCGGAGCGGAATTGCGCTTCGCTGAACTTGAACATCACGAGCTTGATCAGCAGCACGAGCAGGATGATGGCTAGGCCCCAATTGCGCACCAGCGCGTGCAATTGCAGCAGGAACCAGTGCATGGGCTGCGCGATCGGCGTGAGCATGCCGTAGTCGGCGGTCAGGGCCAGACCCTTGGCGATGCCGGCGTCGCTGATCGCATCGAGCTGGCCGAGCAGGGTCGGGCCGACGTACAAATGCGCGTTGACACTGTGTGCTTGCCCCGGCGCCACCGTGATCGATGGCGACAGCGCCCGCACGAGGTAACGCGGCGCGCCATTCGCGCCATCCACGACTGCGCTCGAATACGTGTCGACCTCGGCTTTATCGGGAATCCAGGCGCTGAAGAAATAGTGCTGCAGCATCGCCGTCCAGCCACCGGCAAAGCTGCCGGTCAGCGGTTCCTTGGTGAACTTGTCGAACGCAAGTTTGTTGAACTTGTGCTCGGGGCTGTACCAAGCCGCGCCGACGTAGGCGTAGCGCTCGGGATTATTGAAGCCGGTTGCCTGCGGAGGCGCGACGCGTTGCAACTGGCGGTACGCGTTGCCGGTCCAGGCCGTATTGCCGCCATTGGCGATGTCTTCGCGCGTGCCGATCAGGTAACTGCCGCGCTGGAAAATGTATACTTTCGTCACTTTCAGGCCGGCGGCATCCGACCAGGTCAGCGGCACTTCCAGGGTGTTCGCGCCCGCTGCCAGTGCATAGTCGGTCTTGTCGGCATGGAACAGGGCCTGGTGATCCGGCGCGGCGCCCGCGCCCGCTGCGCTGACGAGTCCGGATTGGGCCACGTAATAAGTCGTCGCGGCATCGTCCAGCAGGCGCACGGGTTCGTGTTTCTTGTCTGCATCCGCCGCATACGCAAGCAATTCCGCGCGCACGATACTGCCGCCGCGGGTATCGATGGTCAGGCGCAGCACGTCGGTCGTTACCGTGATCGACGGCGCGGGCGCACTGGCCGTGTTCGTGCTTTCCGGCACGGCGGGCACGTTGGTGTTCGACGCGGCGGGCGCGGTGTTCGCGGGGGGGGGGGGGGCACCCCCGGCCGGCGCCGTGGGGGTTTGGGGGGGGGGGGGCCCGCCCCCCGGTGTCCGCGGCCGGGGGCGGCGCCGG
>OEIU01001919.1_pt1 | contig 11967 bp, 9 predicted proteins | sample 1539221 | NCBI WGS metagenome assembly OEIU01 (sample SAMN03792071, study PRJEB22550) | activated sludge metagenome | feature: wastewater treatment plant; material: activated sludge; isolation source: Wastewater treatment plant of a petroleum refinery complex | place: Argentina: Zarate | collected... | reverse complement strand
CGCGGATGTCCTCGATGTCGCCGCGCGTGACCGGCTGGCGGTAGGCGATGATCGCCAGCGTCTCCATCACCGCGCGCGAATAGCGCGGCGGCTTCTCGGGGTGCAGGCGCTCGAGGAACGGCGCCACCTCGGCCGACGTCTGGAACCGCCAGCCGCTGGCCAGCGACGTGAGCTGCACGCCCCGCCCCTGCCAGTCGCCACGCAGTTCCTCGAGCAGCGCCCGCACGACATCGACGCCGAGTTCGTCATCGAACAGCCGACGGATCTCGGCCACTGCGAGTGGCTGCTGGGCGCTCAGAAGCGCCGCCTCTATCACGATCTTCGCTTGTGCGGTATTCATCCGCTCGGCAACGCGCCCGCGGACGACCGCGGCGCTCATTGGAGTCTGGGGGATTGGCGGTTCCACGGAACCTGCCCTGTCGCCAGCAAACCTGGCGCAGGTGAACACGCCGCGCTCGACCAACCGGAACTGCAGTCGACGACCGACAGGCCGGCGGGTGCGCGATGCGACAACCTATGCAGGCGAGTATATACGCGGTGGCGCCGACAAGCAAAAGGCTGCCGGCAGAAAAATGGCCGGACGTGCCCGGAAACCCTCTTGCGCGGGCACGTCGGATTCGTCCACAGGTTCTCAGGCCTTGCGAGATTTCAGCCGCGTCGGGGGCTGATTGCCCTGCGCCGGCCGCGACAAGCCGAACACGACGGGCTGCCAGGCGCGGTCGCCATCGACGCGCGGCTCACCGACCAGATAATCCTTGCGTATGCCAGCACGAGCGTCGCGTTCCTCGAACTCGGCAATCATCGCCTGAGTACGCCGTTCCAGCGCCGTGGGCGTGGCCGCGGTCAGCAGCACGGCGACCATGCCGTACGCCAGCTTGGACTTGTACGGCTTGTACATGATCGCCGCGGACAGCTTGCTCAGATCCTCTTCGAACCGCGCGGACGACCCGGCACCGCCACGCGGCAGATGCACCTCGATCGCCGCCACCGGATCGCCGGCCCGCGCCCGCACCGTGACGCCATAACGGCTGCCGGCGGCCCGGCTGGCCCGACCGTTGGCTCGGGGCGCCTCGTCATCGAAGCGCAGCTCGATCGCGACATTGCAGGGCTGCGCGAGGCGGTAGACGGCATCGGCCACGCTGGTGCTCAGCATGAATTCCGGAAGCGTGTCGGGACTACGCGACGCAATCGCCCGGTAACGTTGTTGTGCGTCGACGATGCCGGTCAGCACCGCCTCGACGATTTTCTGGCGCGAGGTTCCGTGGCTCATTTTGTTTGATCGTTCACCTGAATGTTGACTTAAGCGTATCAGACATCGTGTCGATCGGGCGGACCGAAGTCCGATAGTATGCGTCGACCGACGCCGTCGGCGGCTTACGCCCCTGCCGCAACAAGCGTCTTTGGCGCGAGTTGCGTAGACTCGACGGCACGACATTATGAACCCGCGACGAACGACGAACCTGCGACGAGGAGATGAGGATGACCTCTGAGAACGAAGTGACCTGGCATGTCGAGCAGCAAGTGGCGGTGATCGGGCTGAACCGCCCCGAAGCCCTCAACGCCTACACGCCGACGATGGGCGCGCAACTTCGTGCGGCGGTGGCGCGCGCAGTGCTGTCCGACGAGGTGCGCGTCATCGTGCTCACCGGCAACGGGCGCGGCTTCTGCGCCGGCGCCGACATGAAGGTGCTGCAGCGCATCCGGTCCGACGGCACGCGCGAAGCACCGCAGGCCGATGCCGAGTCCTCTGCGGTAAGCACCGCTATGTCCCCAGGTCCGTCGGTCGCCGAGCACTATCGCAGCCGCTTCGGATATCTGATGTCGGTGCCGAAGCCGGTCATTGCCGCGATCAACGGGCCGGCCGCGGGCCTGGGCCTGGTGCTCGCGTTGTATGCCGACCTGCGCTTCGCCGGCAGCGACGCACGCTTCACGACGTCGTTCGCCCAGCGCGGGCTGATCGCCGAACACGGGCTGAGCTGGCTGCTGCCGCGACTGGTCGGCCAGGCCAATGCGCTGGACCTGCTGTTCTCTGCACGCAAGATCGGCGCCGACGAGGCCGAGCGCATCGGGCTGGTCAATCGCGTGTTCCCGCAGGCCTCGCTGATGCAGGAGGTGATGGCCTATGCCCGCATGCTGGCCGAGACGGTGTCGCCGCGTTCGATGGCGGTGATGAAGGCGCAGATCCTGAAGGCGCCGTTCCAGGATTTCAACGAAGCGCTGGCGGTGGCCGATCAGCAGATGAAGGCCAGCTTCGCGACCGAGGACTTTCGCGAAGGCGTGGCCCACTACGTCGAGAAGCGGGCACCTCGCTTCACCGGCCGCTGAATGGTCCGACGCGGCGGCCGGGAGGCTGATTTCCGTCGAGGGAAGTCACCCGCACCAGCGCGGGGCGGGCTGCCTAAATTTTGCCCATACGGCGCAAAGGCACGCCCCGCCTCGGGTTGCACGCTTGTCAAGGGGGGCGATTTCCACACATTCTGTGAACATCTTCCGCCACTTGCCGCGTAACAATGTTTTAATGAAGTCGTTCGTGCGTTGCCGTCGCGCGCGGCGCCGGCGCGACAGGCACGGGGTGTGCTATCACTGACTGGCAGATGCGCTTGATTCCCGGATCGCCGCCCGCATCTGTGCTGCAAGGGCCGCGCGGGGATCGCACCGCCGGATCGTTCCTGGAGGGCCGTGATGAGATTCGCCAAGGTATTCGACGTCGATGGCACCCAGCTTCTGTGCGTGCTGCAGCCGCGCGAGGAAGACGGTGTTCCCGAGTTGAAGATGATCACCTACGTCGGGGACGCCTGCATCACGTTCGGCAATCGCGTGGCGGCCGATGAAGAGGCGCTGGCCGATCCGGCGGCGCTGCTCGAGCAGACCCGGCGGCTGTTCGATGGTTTCGGCCAGCAGCAGGCCGAGGAAGCCTACCGGCTGGCACAGCGTGTCGTGGCCGAGGCGCGCGAGGTACGCGAGGCGGCGGTCGCCGAGCAGGATGGACAGGGCGATGCCGACGGCGCGACCCCCAGCGCCGGCGACACCGATGCCGACTTCGGCGTCCGGCTGCATTCGGTCGCCGTGCACTGACGGCGCTGCGCCGACAAACGCCGCACTGACACACCAGCGCGCCTCGAAGGGCGGCCCCGCGGGTCGAAGGCGGGCCGCTCAGCCCTTCTTCTTCGGCACCCGGTATTCGTAGATCGTCTTGCCGCTGATCTGCACGCTGCGGGTCGGCGGCCAGTCCGGGCCGAAGTCGTGTTCGTGCGAGATCACCGGCGTGCCGGGCTTCAATTGCTGCCACAGCCGCGGCCGCAGCTTGCGGTTGTAGTTCCACTTCAGGAACAGCGCCACCACCGTCGCCTCGCGGAAATCGGCCTCGAACAGATCGCCGAGCACGAACTTCACGCGATCCTGCACGCCCGCGCGGCGCGCGTTCTCGTTCGATTCGCGGATGCGGTCGGGATCGATGTCGATGCCGACGCCGCGGGCACCGAACTTCTTCGCCGCGGCGATGACGATGCGCCCGTCACCGCAACCGAGGTCGTAGACGATGTCGGTGCTGCGCACGTCGGCCAGCTTCAGCATCGCCTCGACGATCTCTTCCGGCGTCGCGACGAAATCGACCTCCAGGCCGAGCTTGTTCTTCGGATCCACCGGCTGCTGCTGCGCCCGCAGCGGCGATGCGCCGACGGCCAGCGCGGCCAGTGAAGCCCCTCGAACGATCGTTCTTCGCAGCATCGGATCCTCCCCGTTCTAACGACTGCCGGCCGGCGCACCCGCGGGCCTGCGTGTGCCCGATGCCAGCAGCAGCAGCGCACCCAGCACCAGCACGCCGAAGCCGACCCAGGCACCGTTGCGCACATAGGCCAGGCTCGAATACAGCAGCCAGGCGCAGGTGGCGATGAACAGCAGCGGCGTCACCGGATAGCCCGGCACGCGGAACGGCCGCTCGGCGCCGGGATCGCGCACGCGCAGCACGATCAGCCCGATGCCCACCAGCATGAAGAAGAACCAGAACACCGGCATCGTGTAGTTGACCATCGTCTCGATCTTGTCGGTGAACGCGCCGGCGACGATCAGCAGCAACGCCGCGCAGCCCTGCATCAGCAATGCGTTGCGCGGCGCGTCGCCGCGTGCGTTCCATCGGCCCAGCCAGCCGAACAGCGGCCAGTCGCGGCCCAGCGCGTAGTTCGAGCGGCCGCCGACGATGATCGTCGCATTGATCGAGGTCAGCGCCGATACCGCGACGATCAGGCTGATCAGCGCCGCGGCGGTATCGCCCAGACCCACGCGCAGCACATCGGCCGCCACCGTGCTGCTGCCGGCCACGCCGGCCAGGCCCAGCGTGCGCACATAGGCGACGTTGATCGCCAGATAGAGCAGCGTGACGATCGCCAGGCTCAGCACCAGCGCGGTGACGATCGAACGGCGGCCACGCAGCTCCGCCGAGATGTACGCGCCGTCGTTCCAGCCGCCGTAGGTGAACAGCACGAACAGGATCGCCACCGGCGCCCCGGCGAGCCAGACGGCGGTCGAGAATCCGCCGGCCGCGGAGGCACCCGCGCCGGCTGCCGATCCGCCAGCCGCTGCCGCGGCTCCCGCCGCCGAACCCCCTGCCCCGGCCGCGCTCACGGTGGGCGCGACCGCCGGCTCCGCCCACAGCAGGCCCACCAGGATCACCGCCAGCACCCCGCACACCTCGAACACCGTCAGCACGTTCTGCGCGGTGCGCGAGTTGCGCGTGCCGATCAGGTTGACGATCGTCAGCCCCACCACCGCCAGCGCCGCCCAGATCGCCGCCGAGTGCGGTCCGAGCTTCAGCAGGTTCGATGCATAGTCGCCGAAGGTGTAGCCGAGCACCGCGATCGAGCCGGTGGTGATGACCGCCAGCCGCGCCCAGGCGAACAGGAACGACACCGGCCGGCCGAACGCGCGCTGCAGAAAGTGGTAGTCGCCGCCGGCATCCGGGTAGGTCGAGGCCAGCTCGCAGTAGCACAGCGCGCCGATCAGCGAGATCACGCCGCCGGCGAGCCAGTATCCGTAGAAGCCGAGAGGATCGGCGGCGTTGCCGGCGACCAGCGACGGCAGCCTGAAGATGCCGGCGCCGATCACCAGCCCGACGATGATCGCCACCGCATCACGCGTGCGCAGGATGCGCTGCGGTGTGCCGGTATCCCCCGGCGATCGAGTGTGTTCGCTCATCGCTCCCCCGGCCCGCATGATGATCGGAGGGAGTCTACACAAAGCCCGGCCTGCAAGCCGGGACGGAACCTCACTGACCGGAGTCGGCCTGCGTCTGCGCGAGGGTGCGGATCTGAAAGCGGCCGTCGTCGCGGAACAGCCAGGTTTCGGTCAGCTCGATGCGGCCGTTACGAATCAGCGAACGCTGCGGCGCCGGCAGCGGCGATGCATCGCGCACGCTCTGCATCGCCCGCCGCTCCAGCTCGCGGATGCCGTTGGAGCGCAGCACGCTGACCCGCAGCGGCCGGCCCTGTCCATCGATCCGCATCGTCAGCACCACCACCGACCGCAGCATCGGCGGCGGCTGGCCTTGATAGAGATGGATGGCGTTGCGGCTGTGCAGATGACAGGCGACCTCGCGCTTGTAGCGATCGGCCGGCGAGGCGGCGACCGCCGCCGCACACCCCGGATCCGCCGGCGCCGGGCTGGCGACGGCCACGACCGGGGTGGCGCAACAGAACGGCAGCAGCCACCGCATCAGGCAGCGGCCCCCTGGGGAGGGGGGGCGCATCGGCATGGCGCCACGCTAGCATGCCCTCCACCGGCTGGGGGAGCCTTTCGTGGGGGCGCAGGTAGGCGTGCTGCCGCAGGCGCCGGCAGCCGTCACTGCCCGCGGACCACCGGCTCGGTCAGGCCGGCGATGCACAGGCCCCGACGCAGATAGGTGGGATGATCGAGCCGGCGCGCCGGCTCGGCGCCGCCTTCATGCCGCACGACGGCGCTCGCCTCGTTCAACGGCGACAGCACGGCGTCCAGCAGCCGGCCGAACAGGCGTTTCACCGGGATCATCGGAATGGCGGCAGTCGGGGGAATCACGGGGTTCATCGAGATGCTCCTCACGGGGTTCGATACCGGCTCGACACCGGATCGATACTGTACGAAACACCAGTGACTATACAAACATCCAGTGGTTCGTGGCAACCACTTCGACGCAACCCCGCAACATCGCGCCGCGGCCATGACCGCGACGATTCCCTGCACCGTCTGAAACCCGACGCTAGAATGCGCCGACCGGACAGACAGTCGTCCGCCGGGTAACCCGAGCTTCACCAGTCACCCATGTCGGTCGTCAAGCTGGCTTTGCGCCGTCCGTACACGTTCATCGTGATGGCGCTGCTGATCGTGCTGTCCGCGCCGTTCACGATGCTGCGGATGGCGACCGACATCTTTCCCGAGATCGACATCCCGGTCATCAGCATCGTCTGGAACTACAACGGGCTGTCGGCCCAGGAGATGGGGCAGCGGATCACCGCGACCAACGAGCGCAGCCTGACCACCACCGTCAGCGACATCGAGCACATCGAGTCGACGACGTTGAACGGCGTGGCGGTCATCAAGGTGTTCTTCCAGCCGACCGCCAACATCCAGACCGCGATCGCGCAGGTGGTCGCGATCGAGCAGACGCTGCTGCGCCAGCTTCCGCCCGGCACGACGCCGCCGCTGATCATCAAGTACTCGGCTTCCAGCATCCCGGTGATGCAGCTCGCGCTGTCGAGCCCCACGCTGGCCGAGCAGACGTTGTTCGACGTGGCGGTGAACCAGCTCAGGCCGCAGTTGATCACGGTGCCGGGGGTGGCGATCCCGTTCCCGTACGGCGGCAAGACCCGGCTGATCTCGGTGGACCTGGACACCCAGGGACTGCAGGCGCGCGGCCTGACGCCGGCCGACGTCATCAACGCGATCAACGCGCAGAACCTGGTGCTGCCGGCCGGCACCACCAAGCTCGGCGGCACCGAGTACACGGTCAGGATGAACGGCTCGCCCGACGCGATCGCCGGGCTCAACGACCTGCCGGTGCGCACAGCCGCCGGCGCGACGATCTACCTGCGCGACGTCGCCAACGTGCGCGACGGCTTCTCGCCGCAGACCAACATCGTCCGCCAGGACGGCACCCGCGGCGTGCTGCTGTCGACGCTGAAGAACGGCGGCGCCTCGACCCTGGACATCGTCGACAACCTGCGCGCGCTGCTGCCGCGCGCCTCGCAGCTTCTGCCGGAGGACGTGAAGATCACGCCGCTGTTCGACCAGTCCGTGTTCGTGAAGGCGGCGATCAAGGGCGTGGCGATGGAGGCGGTGATCGCCGCCGGCCTGACCGCGCTGATGGTGCTGCTGTTCCTGGGCAACTGGCGCAGCACGGTGATCATCGCGCTGACGATCCCGCTGTCGATCATCGCGTCGATCGCCACGCTGAACCTGCTGGGCGAGACGCTGAACCTGATGACGTTGGGCGGTCTGGCGCTGTCGGTCGGCATCCTGGTCGACCAGGCGATCGTGACGATCGAGAACATCGAACGCCACCTGCACGAGGGCAAGCCGCTGCGCGAGGCGATCGTCGTCGGCGCCGAGGAGATCGGCGTGCCGGCGTTCGTATCGACCTTGTGCATCTGCATCGTGTTCGTGCCGATGTTCTTCCTGTCCGGCGTGGCCCGCTACCTGTTCGTGCCGATGGCCGAGGCGGTGGTGTTCGCGATGATCGCCTCGTACATCCTGTCGCGCACGCTGGTGCCGACCCTGGTGATGCTGATGATGAGCGGCGCGCACCAGCCGTCGGCGGATCGCCGGCCCAGCCCGCTGCAGCGGGTGTACCGGGCGTTCGACGCCCGTTTCGAGCGGATGCGGGCGAGCTACGCGCAACTGCTGACGGCGGTGCTGGCCAGCCGGGCGACCTTCGGCACCGCGTTCATCGTGTTCTGCGTCCTGTCCTGCGGCCTGTTCCCGTTCCTCGGCCAGGACTTCTTCCCCAGCGTCGATGCCGGTCAGATCCGCCTGCACATGCGGGCCCCCACCGGCACCCGGATCGAGGAAACCGCGCGGCTGGCCGACGAGGTCGAGGCCGCGATCCGCGAGCTGATCCCGTCAGAGGAGCTCGAAACGATCCTCGACAACCTCGGCGTGCCGAACAGCGGCATCAACCTGTCGTACAGCAATGCCGGCACGATCGGCACGCTGGACGCCGAGATCCTGATGTCGCTGCGCCACGGCCACCGGCCCACCGACGAGCATGTCGACCGGCTGCGCCGCGAGCTGCCGCGGCGCTTCCCCGGCGTCGAGTTCTTCTTCCAGCCGGCCGACATCGTCACGCAGATCCTGAATTTCGGGCTGCCGGCGGCGATCGACGTGCAGTTCACCGGGTCGAATCTGGATGCCAACATGGCGCTGGCCAGCGAGCTGGTCAAGAAGATCCAGCGGATCCCCGGCGCGGTCGATGCCCACATCCACCAGCGGATGGACGCCCCGACCGTCGCGATGGAGATGGACCGCAGCCGCCTTCAGCAGCTCGGGCTGACCGCGGCCAACGTCGCGCAGAACGTGCTGATCTCGCTGTCCGGCAGCTCGCAGACGGCGCCGGCGTTCTGGCTGAACCCGGCCAACGGCGTGGTCTACAACATCGCGGTGCAGACGCCGCAGTACCAGGTCGATTCGATCGACGCGTTGCTGAACACGCCGATCGGCGCCGGCGCCAACGTGCCGCAGCAGCTTCTCGGCAACCTGGTCGAGGTGCAGCCGGCCCGCCAGCTCGCGGTGTTCTCGCGCTACAACCTGCTGCCGGCGATCGACATCTACGTGAGCGTGCAGGGCCGCGACCTGGGCGCGGTCGCCCGCGAGGTGAAGGCGCTGACCGACGAGATGCAGGGGCGGCTGCCGCGCGGCACCCAGCTCGTGATCCGCGGGCAGGTGCAGACGATGCAGTCGTCGTTCGCCGGGCTGGGCGTCGGCCTGGCAATGGCGATCGTGCTGGTCTACCTGCTGGTGGTGGTCAACTTCCAGTCGTGGATCGATGCGCTGATCATCGTGGCGGCGCTGCCTGCGGCGCTGGCCGGCATCGCGTGGATGCTGTTCCTGTGCGGCACGACATTGAGCGTGCCGGCGCTGACCGGCGCGATCATGACGATGGGCGTGGCCACCGCCAACAGCATCCTGCTGGTGTCGTTCGCGCGGCAGCGCCAGCAGGAAGGCGCCGATGCGATCACCGCGGCCCAGGATGCCGGTGCGACCCGGATCCGGCCGGTGCTGATGACGGCGCTGGCCATGATCATCGGCATGATTCCGATGGCGCTGGGCATGGGCGAAGGCGGCGAGCAGAACGCGCCGCTGGGCCGGGCGGTGATCGGCGGGCTGCTGTTCGCCACCGTGTCCACCTTGCTGTTCGTGCCGGTCGTCTACGCGGCCATCCATCGCTGGCTCGATCGCCGCGCGGCCGCCCGTCCGCCGGCCGGCCATCCGCCGGCTCGGCCGCCGCGCATGGCGCACCAGGAGTCCCGATGAACGCTGGCTCCCCGCCCTCCGCCCCCACCGCGGCCCCTGCTCCTGCTGCCCCGTCATCGCTCGGCGCCGTGCCGCCGGTGGCCCCCGACGATGCCGCGGCGGCCCGGCAGCGCCGGCGCGTGGTGCGCAATGCCAAGCTGCTGACCCTGGTGGTGGTGCTGCTGCTCGGCGCCGGCGCGGCCCGCACCGTGATCAGCCGCAATGCCGATTCGCGCGCGCTGGTGGCCGGCACTGCCGAACGGGCGACGCAGTACGTGAAGACCGTCACGCCGGCCGCCGGCGGCAGCGGCCAGACGCTGGTGCTGCCAGGTACCCTGCAGGGCTACGTGCAGTCACCGATCGCGTCGCGCGCCAGCGGCTACCTGCGGCGCTGGCACAAGGACATCGGCGCGCGGGTCGCCAAGGGCGAGCTGCTGGCCGAGATCGAGACGCCGGAGATCGACCAGCAGCTCTCCCAGGCGGTCGCCGCGCGCCAGCAGATCGCCTCCAGCATGGAGCTGGCCCGCAGCACGATGGAACGCTGGGAGGCGCTGCGCAAGCGCGATGCGGTCTCCCAGCAGGAGCTCGAGGAGAGGCGTAGCAACTTCGCGCAGGCCCAGGCGAACCTGGCCGCCGCCGACGCCAACGTGCAGCGGCTGCGTCAGCTCGAGGCGTTCAAGCGCGTGACCGCGCCGTTCGCCGGCGTGATCACGCGGCGCAACGTCGACACCGGCGACCTGATCGAGGCCGGCGGCGGCAACGCCGGCCGCGCGCTGTTCCTGCTCGCGCAGACCGATCCGCTGCGCGTCTACGTGAACGTGCCGCAGTCGTATTCGCAGCTCATCAAACCGGGTCAGCAGGTCAGGGTCACGCAGTCCGAGCTGCGGGGCCAGGTGTTCACCGGCGAGGTCGCCCGCACCGCCGCGTCGCTCGACCCGGCCACCCGCACGATGCAGATCGAGGTGCTGCTGCCGAACAAGGAAGGCATCCTGCTGCCCGGCGCCTACGTGCAGGTGGCGCTGACGACGCAGGGCTCGCAGGCGCTGACCACGCCGTCGAACACGCTGCTGTTCCGCGGCGAGGGCCCGCGGGTGGCGATCGTCGATGCGCAAGGCAAGGTCCGGCTGCAGTCGGTGCGGCTGGGCCGGTATCTCGGCGACTCGGTCGAGGTGCTCGACGGGCTGACCGGCAACGAACGGCTGGTGCTGAACCCGACCGACTCGCTGGCCGATGGCGACGTGGTGTCGGTGCCGCCGCCGGCGGCGAAGAACGAGCCGGTACGCAAGGATCCTTCGTGAAGGGCGGCGCGCGACGGCCGCGGTGGGGACGGCCGATGGTGCCGTGGGCGGCGGTGCCGCGCGCTGCCCCGGCGCGGCAAGCCTCGTCGCAGCGACTCGCGGCATGCGCGTCGATCGTCGCCGCGGCCGTCATACTGGCCGCCTGCGCCACGCCGCCGCAGCCCCCGTCACCGCCGCCGCTCGACATGCCGGCCGCCTGGCGGCTGGAGGCGCCCTGGCAGGTCGGCAAGCCCTCCGACACGCTGCCCAAGGGCCCGTGGTGGCAGTCGTTCGGCGACGCCCGGCTGAACCGGCTGATCGAGCAGGCGCTGACCGGCAGCCCGACACTGGAGGTGGCCAGCGCGCGGCTCGAACAGGCGCGGCGCAACGTCGACGCCGCCGAGGCGGCGGCGCTGCCGCAGCTCGGCGCCAATGCCCGCGTGCAGCGGGCCGCGATCTCGGCGAACCGCCCGCTGACCAACTTTGCGGCGCCCAACTTCAGCACGGTGCAGAACGATTTCGCGATCGGCCTGGCCGCCAGCTACGAGCTGGACCTGTCGGGCCGCGTGCGCGCGACCCTGGCCGGCGCCCGCGCCTCGGCCGAACAGGTGGCGGCCGACTACGAGAACACCCGGCTGGTGCTGACCGCCGATCTCGCGTCGGCCTACTACAACCTCGCCGCGCTGGACATCGAGATCGACGCGGTGGCCCGCAGCATCGCGCTGCAGCGGCGGGCGCTCGAGTTCGTCAGCGAACGCCACCGGCTCGGCGCCTCGTCCGGGCTGGAACTGGCGCAGCAGCAGGCGCTGCTCGACGCGACGATGACCCAGGTCGACGTGCTGCGCCGGCAGCGCGCGCAGTTCGAGAATGCGCTGGGCACGCTGACCGGCGCCGGCGCGCCGGCCTTCACGCTGCCGCCCGAGGTGCGCGAGCTGAAGCCGCCGCCGGTGCCGCTGGGCGTGCCGTCCGACGTGCTGCAGCGCCGGCCCGACGTCGCGTCGGCCTCGCGCGCGATGGCCGCGGCCAACGCGCAGATCGGCGTCGCCAACGCGGCGTTCTATCCGAGCGTGATGCTGCAGGCAGCCTTCGGCACCGACACCCGCGTGCTGCCGTGGCTGTTCGACCTGCCGAGCGTGCTGTGGTCGATCGGCGTGTCCGCCACCCAGATGATCTACGACGGCGGCCGCACCCCCGCCAACCGCGACTTCGCGCGCGC
>OEIU01001918.1_pt1 | contig 11978 bp, 17 predicted proteins | sample 1539221 | NCBI WGS metagenome assembly OEIU01 (sample SAMN03792071, study PRJEB22550) | activated sludge metagenome | feature: wastewater treatment plant; material: activated sludge; isolation source: Wastewater treatment plant of a petroleum refinery complex | place: Argentina: Zarate | collected... | reverse complement strand
AGCTCTTCGGGTTCAGGCCGCGGAAGTCCTTCACGCGCGGCAGCGCGATCGTGACGAAACGGTCCAGGAACTCGTACATGCGGTCGCCGCGCAGCGTCACCTTCGTGCCGATCGCCATGCCTTCGCGCAACTTGTAGGTAGCGATGGCCTTGCGGGCGCGGGTAACGACGGGCTTCTGACCTGCGATCATGGCGAGATCGGAAACCGCGTTGTCCACCTTCTTGCGGTCGTTGACGGCATCACCCACGCCCATGTTGAGAACGATCTTCTCAAGCTTGGGGATCTGCATGACGTTCTTGTAGCCGAATTTCTTCATCAGAGCGTCACGAACGACCTTCTCGTAATGCATCTTGAGGCGCGGCTTGTAATCCTTGGGACGCGGCGCTGCTACGCGGGCTTCCTTGGGAGCGGCAACCTTCTTGCCGCCACCTTTGGCGCTGGCGCCGCCCTTGGCCTTGGCGTCCTGCTGGCCACCCTGGGGCTTGCCGCCCTTTTGAGCTTTGTCTTTCTCAGCCATGGCTTAGTTCTTCTCCGGGATCTGCTCGCCCGAGCGCTTTGCGACGCGAACCTTCTTGCCGTCGGCCAGCACCTTGAAGCCAACGCGGGTCGGCTTGCCGTCCTTGGGGTCCTCGATCGCGAGGTTGGAAATCTGGATGGGGCCTTCCTTGGAGATGATGCCGCCTTCCTGCTGCGCCGTCTGACGCTGATGGCGGCGCACCATGTTGATGCCGCGAACCAGCGCGCGGTTCTCCTTCGGCATGACCGCGATGACCTCACCGCGCTTGCCCTTGTCGCGGCCGGCCAGGACGACGACGCTGTCGCCTTTCTTGATCTTGAACGACGCCATTACAGCACCTCCGGCGCGAGCGAGACGATCTTCATGTGGTTCTTGGCGCGCAGCTCGCGGGTCACGGGTCCGAAGATACGGGTGCCGACCGGCTCGCCGTTGGCGTTGACCAGCACGGCTGCATTGCGGTCGAAACGGATCAGCGAGCCGTCGGGGCGGCGCACGCCCTTGGCAACGCGCACGATCACGGCTTTCATAACCTGGCCCTTCTTGACGCGACCCTTCGGAATAGCCTCCTTGACCGACACGACGATCGTGTCGCCCACGGTTGCATATTTGCGCTTGGAACCGCCCAGCACCTTGATGCACTGGACGCGGCGCGCACCCGAGTTGTCGGCGACGTCGAGATTGCTCTCCATCTGGATCATCGCATCATTCCTTCTTTTGCGCCGGCAGGCAGGGCTGACGGCTCATTCTCTTCTTGGGTCCTTTTTCGCTCCCGGGGTCTTGGGATCGGCCTCGAAAAATATGAGGCTCCCAACGCTCCGGCGGCTCAAAGGTCTTAATCGAGGACGGTCTCGAAATCGGTGAGAGGAGGCCAAGGCTCTTGAGCCCGGCTTACACCGTTTCGACGACAGTCCATCGTTTATTCTTCGAGATGGGCGCCGACTCCTGAATGGAGACCTTGTCGCCAACCTTGAATTTGTTCGCCTCGTCGTGCGCGTGATACTTCTTCGTACGGCGCACGGTCTTCTTGAACAAGGGATGGGTGTAGCGGCGCTCGACCTGAACGACAATGGTCTTGTCGTTCTTGTCGGAAACCACGACTCCCTGCAGCACGCGCTTCGGCATAGTCTTCTTGCTCCTTTACGCGCCCTTCTTGGCGCTGCCGGCCCGCTTCGTGCGGGCTGCTGTCTTGATGCGCGCGATATCACGGCGGATGATCCGGATACGCGCGGTGTTCTCGAGCTGGCCGGAAGCCCGCTGGAAGCGCAGGTTGAACTGCTCCTTCTTGAGCTTCACCAGCTGGTCGTCGAGCTGATCGAGCGACATGTCGCTGAACTCGGCTGCCATCGTTCTTGTCCTCTACTGTTCTTGCGCGACGCTGCGGGTTAGCCCACGCGCATCACGACACGGGTCTTGATCGGCAGCTTGGCGGCGCCCAGGATGAGCGCCTCCTTGGCGATCTGCTGATTGATGCCGCCGAGTTCAAAGATGATGCGGCCCGGCTTGACGCGCGCCACCCAGAGTTCGGGCGAGCCCTTGCCCGAGCCCATGCGGACTTCGGCAGGCTTCTTCGACACCGGCACGTCGGGGAACACGCGAGTCCACATGCGGCCCGCGCGCTTGGTGTGGCGTGCGATCGCGCGGCGCGCGGCCTCGATCTGGCGAGCCGTCAGACGCTCAGGCTCCATGGCCTTCAGGCCGACTTCGCCGAACGCCAGCGTGGTGCCGCCCTTGGCGGCCCCGTGGATGCGGCCCTTGAAGGCCTTGCGGAACTTTGTCCGTTTCGGTTGCAGCATTGTTGTGATGCCTCAAATTCTCTTTATTCGCTAAGCTTCGCTGCTGACGTCGCCGCCGCCGCCCGACGACCCGCCAGGACCGCCCCGGGTGCGGCCGCCACGATTGCCGCGGCGCTCGCGCCGCTCGCCGTCGTCCCGGCGCGGACGGGGGCCGGCGCCCTCCTGCATCTCGGCCGCCTTTTTCTCGGACGCCATGGGATCATGCTCCATGATCTCGCCCTTGAAGACCCAGACCTTGATGCCGATGATGCCATAGGCCGTCACGGCACGGCCGTAGCCGAAGTCGATGTCGGCGCGCAGTGTGTGCAGCGGCACGCGGCCTTCACGGTACCACTCGGTACGCGCAATTTCAGCACCGCCCAGGCGGCCCGCGACGTTGATACGGATACCGATTGCGCCCAGACGCAGGGCCGACTGGACGGCGCGCTTCATGGCACGCCGGAATGCCACGCGGCGCTCCAGCTGCTGAGCGATCGATTCCGCAATCAGCGTCGCGTCGATCTCGGGCTTGCGGATCTCGACGATGTTGAGATGGACTTCCGAGTCCGTCAGACGGGCCAGCTCGGAACGCAGACGCTCGATCTTGTCGCCCTTCTTGCCGATCAGAATGCCCGGGCGCGCGGTGTGAACCGTCACGCGGCACTTCCTGTGCGGGCGCTCGATGATCACGCGGGCAATACCGGCCTCGCGCTGATCCTTCATGATGTGCTCGCGGATCGCGCGATCCTCGTGCAGCAGCTTGCCGTATTCCCCCGTGCGGGCGAACCAACGGCTGTCCCAGTTGCGGTTGATGCCAACGCGCAGGCCAACGGGATTGACTTTCTGACCCATATTACTTGGCCTCCTTGGCGGACTTCTTGGCGGCCGGCTTGGCCTTCGCCTTCTTGGGCGCCTCGTCTTCCTCGACTTGCCGGACGACAACGGTGAGCTGTGAGAACGGCTTGAGGATCGCAGCACCGCGGCCGCGGCCGCGGGCGTGGAAGCGTTTCAGCGTCAGGTTCTTGCCGACGTAAGCCTCGGCGACCACCAGCTCGTTGACGTCAAGGCCATGGTTGTTCTCGGCATTGGCCACGGCGCTCATCACGCATTTGCGGACATCGCCCGCGATGCGCTTCTGGCTGAACTCGAGTTCAGCCATGGCCTGGTCGACCTTCTTGCCGCGAATGAGACCCGCGACGAGGTTGAGCTTTTGAGGCGAGATGCGCAGGGACTTGACGACAGCCTGCGCCTCGTTATCCGCCAAGCGGCGCGCGTGAGACGGCTTGCCCATTATTTCCTCACCGCTTTCTTGTCCCCGCCATGCCCGTGGAACGTACGGGTCGGCGCGAATTCACCCAACTTGTGGCCGATCATGTCTTCGGTGACGGCAACGGGAATGTGCTTTTGCCCGTTGTGAACGCCGAAGGTCAGACCGACGAACTGGGGAAGAATGGTCGAGCGGCGGCTCCAGGTTTTGATGACGTCGTTGCGACCCGACGACCGCGTCTTTTCCGCCTTCTTCAGGAGGTAGCCGTCGACGAACGGACCTTTCCAGACTGAGCGTGCCAAAGTGCTTCTCCTTGCGTTCCGCGCTTACTTCGTCTTCTGACGGGCGCGAATGATGTACTTCGTGGTCTGCTTGTTCTTGCGGGTCTTGAAGCCCTTGGTCGGCTTGCCCCACGGCGTCGCCCAATGCTTGCCGCCCTTCGTGCGGCCGCCGTTGGGATGGTCAACCGGGTTCATCGCGATCGAGCGGTTGTGCGGACGGCGGCCCTTCCAGCGGGTGCGGCCGGCTTTGCCGACGACGGCGTTCATGTGATCGGGGTTCGACACGGCGCCGACGGTGGCCATGCAATCGGCCGGAACCTTGCGCGTCTCGCCCGAGTTGAGCTTCAAAACCGCCCAGCCGGCGTCACGGCCGACGAGCTGCACGAAAGCGCCCGCGGAACGCGCAAGCTGGCCGCCCTTGCCGGGCTTGATCTCGACGTTGTGCACAATTGTGCCGACGGGCATGGCGGCGAGCGGCATGGCGTTGCCAGGCTTCACGTCGACCTTGGCGCCCGAGACAACCGTATCGCCAACTGCAAGACGCTGCGGAGCAAGGATATAGGACAGCGTGCCGTCCTCGAACTTGATCAACGCGATGAACGCCGTGCGGTTGGGATCGTACTCCAGGCGCTCCACGATGGCCGGCATATCCGCCTTCGTGTTGCGGCGGAAATCGACCTTGCGGTAGTTCCTCTTGTGCCCGCCGCCGATGAAGCGCGACGTGATGCGCCCGTGCGTGTTGCGGCCGCCCGACTTGTTGAGTCCCTCGACGAGCGTCTTGACGGGGCCGCCCTTCCACAGGTGACTCTTGTCGACCAGCACCAGATGGCGTCGGCCGGGAGAGGTCGGGCTGAATGTTTTAAGCGCCATAGTTCCTGAACTCCTTAGAGACCGGTCGTCACGTCGATGGACTGACCATCTTCGAGCGTCACGACGGCTCTCTTGGTGTCGCTGAGCAAGGCTGGACGGCCACGGAAGGCCTTGAGCTTGCCCTTGCGGACGATCGTGTTGACGGCTTTGACCTTCACCTTGAACAGGCTCTCGATCGCGGCCTTGATCTCGGGCTTGGTGGCCTTCGGGTTCACCTTGAAGATGACCTGGTTGGCCTCCGAAGCAAGCGTCGCCTTCTCGGTAATGACCGGCGAGACGATGACGTCATAGGCGGTGCGTTTCGTCATTTGAAGCGCGCCTCCAGCGCCGCGACGGCCGCCTTCGTCAGCACCAGCTTCTTACGACGCAGAATGTCGTAGACGTTGATGCCCTGAACGGGGAGCACGTCGATGTTGGGAATGTTGCGCGCCGCGCGTGCGAACGCGGGTTCGAGCTCGGCGCCATCGATGATGAGTGCATTCGACAGCTCAAGCTTGGCGAATTGGGACTTCAAGCCGCCGGTCTTGCCGTCCGTCGAGGACGCCTTGTCGAGTACGACGATCTCGCCGGCCTTCGCCTTTGCCGAAAGCGCATGGCGCAGAGCCAAAGCGCGGACCTTCTTGGGCATGTCGACGGCATGGCTGCGGGGCTTGGGGCCGAACGCCTTGCCGCCGCCGCGGAACTGGGGAGCCGACTTGTCGCCGTGACGGGCGCCACCGGTACCCTTCTGCTTGTACATCTTCTTGCCTGTGACCGCGACTTCCGAACGGTCCTGAGCGTGATGCGTGCCGGCCATGCGCTTCAGCGTCTGATAACGCACCATGCGGTGGATCAGGTCCGGGCGCGGCTCAAGGCCGAAAATCGCATCGACGAGTTCGATGTCGCCGGCGGTTCCGGCATCGAGCGTGGTGACAGAGGCCTTCATCACGCACCTTCCTTCTTGGCTTCAGCACGCGGCTTGAATGCGCCGGGCTTGGGCAGATCCTTGGGAGCGGGCTTCTTGACCGCATCGCGCACCAGCACCCAGCCACCCTTGGAGCCAGGCACCGCGCCGCGCACCATCACGAGGCCGCGCGCGACGTCGATCTTGGCAACCACGAGGTTCTGGGTCGTGACGCGCTCGTCGCCCATGTGGCCGGCCATCTTCTTGCCCTTGAACACCTTGCCGGGGTCCTGGCGCTGACCGGTCGAACCGTGTGCGCGGTGAGTGACCGACACGCCGTGCGTGGCGCGAAGGCCGCCGAAGTTCCAGCGCTTCATCGCGCCCTGGAAACCCTTACCCTGGTTGGTGCCCGTCACATCGACGAACTGACCGGGTACGAAATGATCGGCGGTGATTTCCGCACCGACATCGATCATGTTCTCAGGACTGACACGAAACTCTGCGATCTTGCGCTTGGGCTCGACTTCGACCTTCGCGAAGTGGCCGCGGTCGGCCTTGGTCAGGCGCGAGGGCTTGCGGGTGCCGGCTCCGAGCTGGAGCGCGGTATAGCCGTTTTTCTCCACCGTGCGGTGCGAGAGCACCTGCAGATTGTCGAGCTTCAACACGGTCACCGGGACGTGCTCGCCGGTTTCCGTGAAGATGCGGGTCATGCCCACCTTCTGTGCTAGTACACCGGAACGCATCAGCATTCCTTCCTATCGTTGGGGCCGTGCTCACTGTTTTGAGAGTAGAGGGCCCGGAATTTTGTTTCGTTTTCTTTTTTACAGTTTGATCTCGACGTCCACGCCGGCGGCAAGATCGAGCTTCATGAGAGCATCGACCGTCTGCGGCGTCGGATCGACGATGTCGAGCAAGCGCTTGTGCGTGCGCATCTCGAACTGCTCGCGACTCTTCTTGTCGATGTGCGGCGAGCGGTTCACGGTAAAGCGCTCGATGCGGGTCGGAAGCGGGATGGGCCCGCGCACCTCAGCGCCTGTGCGTTTCGCCGTGTTCACGATCTCGCGGGTCGACGCATCGAGTATGCGATGATCGAACGCCTTGAGTCGGATGCGGATGTTTTGGCCGTGCATGGTGTCGTCGCCTTCACTCTCGAAAAAAGACTTGAGGATGCGTCCCTGGGGAGGAAACGCATCCTCGTGCTATGAGCTACTCGATGATCTTGGTGACGACGCCGGCGCCGACGGTGCGGCCGCCTTCACGGATGGCGAAGCGGACCTTCTCCTCCATGGCGATGGGTGAAACGAGCTCGACCGTGATCGAGACGTTGTCGCCCGGCATCACCATTTCGGTGCCTTCGGCAAGCTTCACCGTGCCCGTGACGTCGGTCGTGCGGAAATAGAACTGCGGGCGGTAGTTGTTGAAGAATGGCGTGTGACGGCCACCCTCTTCCTTGTTCAGGATGTAGGCCTCGGCCTGGAACTTCTTGTGCGGCTTCACGGAGCCGGGCTTGCACAGCACCTGGCCGCGCTCAACCGCTTCCTTGTCGATGCCGCGCAGCAGGCAGCCGACGTTGTCGCCGGCCTCGCCCGAGTCGAGCAGCTTGCGGAACATTTCGACGCCCGTGACGACCGACTTCTGCGTGTCGCGCAGACCCACGATCTCGACTTCCTCGCCGACCTTGATCATGCCGCGCTCGATACGGCCCGTGACGACCGTGCCGCGGCCCGAGATCGAGAACACGTCTTCGATCGGCATCAGGAAGGGCTGATCCTTGGGACGCTCGGGGATCGGGATGTAGGTGTCGAGGGCTTCATACAGCTTGACGATGGCTTCGTCGGCCAGAGGCCCCTTCTCGCCGTTGAGCGCCTTGATGGCCGCGCCGCGGATGACGGGCGTGTCGTCGCCGGGGAAGTTGTACTTGGAGAGAAGCTCGCGGACTTCCATCTCGACGAGGTCAAGGAGCTCTTCGTCCTCGACGATATCGCACTTGTTCAGGAACACGACGATGCGCGGCACGCCGACCTGACGAGCGAGCAGGATGTGCTCGCGCGTCTGCGGCATCGGGCCGTCGACCGCGGACACGACCAGGATCGCGCCGTCCATCTGCGCGGCACCCGTGATCATGTTCTTCACGTAGTCGGCGTGGCCGGGGCAGTCGACGTGGGCGTAGTGGCGGTTCGGCGTCGCATACTCGACGTGCGAGGTGGCGATCGTCAGAATCTTGGTCGGGTCGCGGCGGCCCTGGCTTTCGGACGCCTTGGCGACTTCGTCATATGCGATAGCAGTCTGGGTCCAGCCGCGGTCGGCGGACACTTTCGTCAGAGCTGCGGTCAGCGTCGTCTTGCCATGGTCAACGTGGCCGATCGTGCCGACGTTGCAGTGAGGCTTCGTGCGCTCGAATTTTGCTTTGGCCATCGGTGGCTCTCCTTCGTCTTCCTAACTCGGCCCCGGACAGGCGTCCGGGGATTTCTGCTCATTTCAATTTCGGGCTCCATCCGCCAGGCTCGTTGCGCCCGACAGCTGGAACCCTTCGTTCCGTCAGGCGTACTTCGCCTTAACTTCGTCCGCGACGTTCTTGGGCACGTCGGAATAGTGGGCAAACTGCATCGTGTACTGGGCGCGGCCCGTGGACATCGAGCGCAGCGTGTTGATGTAGCCGAACATGTTCGCCAGCGGCACGAACGCGCGGATCACAGTAGCGTTGCCGCGCATCTGCTGATCGCGAACCTGGCCGCGGCGGGAGTTGAGATCGCCGATGATGCCACCAACGAACTCGCCCGGAGTGACAACCTCGACGTCCATGATGGGCTCGAGGATCTTCACGCCGCCCTTCTCGCAACCTTCCTTCATGGCCGCACGCGTCGCGATTTCGAAGGCGATCGCGGACGAGTCCACTTCGTGGTAGGCGCCATCGTACAGGTTGACCTTCATGTCGACCATCGGGAAGCCGATAAGCATACCGTTTTCCCAAACCGACTTGACGCCCTTCTCGACGCCCGGGATGTATTCCTTGGGTACCGTACCGCCGATGATCGAAGTCTCGAACGCATTGCCCTTGCCCGTCTCGTTGGGCTCGAGCTTGAGCTTGACGCGCGCGAACTGACCCGTGCCGCCCGTCTGCTTCTTATGCGTGTAATCGATGTCGGTGGCGCGCGCGAGCGTTTCGCGGTAGGCCACCTGAGGCGCGCCGACAGCGGCATCGACGCCATACGTACGCCGCAGGATATCGACCTTGATGTCCAAATGCAGCTCACCCATTCCCTTAAGGATGGTCTCGCCGCTTTCCTGATCCACCGAGACGCGGAACGAGGGATCCTCGAGCGCCAGCGTGTTGAGCGCGATCGCCATCTTTTCCTGGTCGGCCTTCGTCTTGGGCTCGATCTTCATTTCGATGACGGGCTCGGGGAACTCCATCTTTTCGAGAATGACAGGCTTGCTGGGGTCGCACAGCGTCTCGCCCGTGCGGGTATCCTTGAGACCCTGCAGAGCGACGATGTCGCCAGCGAAAGCTTCCTTGATTTCCTCGCGGTCGGCGGCGTGCATGAGGTACATGCGGCCGGCGCGCTCCTTTTTATCGCGCGTCGTGTTGGCGAGCGCCATGCCCTGCTCGAGCTTGCCCGAGTAGATGCGGCAGAAGGTGATCGAGCCGACATGCTCGAAGTTCATGATCTTGAAGGCGATCATGGCAAGCGGATCGGCGTCGCTGGGACGGCGCGGCGCCTCGCCACCCGTCTTGGGATCGATACCCTTGTAGGCTTCACGATCGGCCGGCGAAGGGAGGAAATCGACAACGGCATCAAGCAGCGTCTGCACGCCCTTGTTCTTGAAGGCCGAGCCGCACATCATCGGATAGAACGTGCCGGTAATCGTTGCCTTGCGGATCAGCTTGCGCAGCGTGTCCGCGTCGGGCTCGTTGCCTTCCAGGTAAGCTTCCATGGCCGCGTCGTCCATCTCGACGGCGGCTTCGATCATGGCAGCGCGATACTCGGCGGCCTTGTCCGCAAGGTCGGCGGGAATTTCGCCCTCGACCATCCTGGCGTCCTTGCCGTCCCCATCCCACGTAATCGCGACCATCTTGATGAGGTCGACGACGCCCTGGAAGTTGGACTCCGCGCCAATCGGGATCTGCAGCGGAACAGGACGTGCGCCAAGCTTATCCTTGATGTCCTGGACGCACATGTAGAAGTCCGCGCCCGTCTTATCCATTTTATTGGCGAAGATGATGCGCGGAACGTTGTACTTGTCACCCTGACGCCAGACGGTCTCGGTCTGCGGCTCGACGCCCTGGTTGGAATCGAGGACGCAAACGGCGCCGTCGAGCACGCGCAGGGAACGCTCGACTTCGATCGTGAAGTCGACGTGGCCAGGCGTGTCGATGATGTTGAGGCGGCGCTTCTTGCCGTCGCGGCCGGTCCAGAAGCAGGTCGTCGCGGCGGACGTGATCGTGATCCCGCGCTCGGCTTCCTGATCCATGAAGTCCATGGTCGCGGCGCCGTCGTGGACTTCGCCGATCTTATAGGACTTGCCGGTGTAGTAGAGGATCCGCTCGGTGGTCGTGGTCTTGCCGGCATCGATGTGGGCCATGATGCCGAAGTTGCGGTAGTCCTCGATCGGGTATTGGCGGGCCATGAGTTGCCTCAAAAATCCGTTCTAATGTGCGCTCAGGCTGCCTGGCGGGCAGCCCGTGCTTTTACCAGCGGTAATGCGAGAACGCACGGTTGGCTTCCGCCATCTTGTGCGTGTCTTCGCGCTTCTTGACGGCCGTGCCGCGGTTATTGGCGGCATCCAGCAGCTCACCTGAGAGCTTGTCGACCATCGTGTTTTCGTTGCGGGCGCGCGCAGCTGAAATGATCCAGCGGATCGCCAGCGCCTGACGGCGCTCGTTGCGAACCTCGACGGGCACCTGATAGGTGGCGCCACCGACGCGGCGCGAGCGAACTTCAACGGTTGGCATCACGTTGTCGAGCGCCTGCTTGAACAGCTCCAAAGCGTTGGCCTTGGCCTTCGCTTCCATCTTGTCGAACGCACCATAGACCATGCGCTCGGCGACCGACTTCTTGCCGTCTGCCATCACCGCATTCATGAATTTGGTGACGATAACATCGTTGAACTTCGGATCCGGGATCACTTCCCGCTTTTGCGCCGCGTGACGACGAGACATCCTTAGGTCCTTCGCTTCGAATTCTGTTTCGGTTCAGAGCCAGACCGGCCGGCTCGGTTGCAATCTCACTTCGGCCGCTTGGCGCCATACTTGGAGCGGCGCTGACGGCGGGCGGAAACGCCCTGCGTATCGAGCACGCCGCGGATGATGTGGTAACGAACGCCCGGCAGATCCTTCACGCGGCCGCCGCGGATCAGCACCACGGAGTGCTCCTGAAGGTTATGACCTTCACCCGGGATGTAGCCGATGACCTCATAACCGTTGGTCAGACGGATCTTCGCGACCTTACGGAGAGCCGAGTTGGGCTTCTTCGGCGTCGTCGTGTAGACGCGCGTGCACACGCCACGCTTCTGCGGGCAAGCATCCATATGGCGCGATTTCTCGCGATAGGTTTTCTGTTCCCGGGGCTTCCGGATCAACTGTTGTATCGTCGGCATTCGCCAAATCCTGCCTTCGTCTCACAAACCTGGCACGCACCCCGTTGTGGAAATGCGCCAAGCAACCCTGCCAGGCGGCGCAAAGGGCGCCCCTAGCATGAAAAAACCAGAGGATCCTGCCGCCCAAAGAGCGACAGATCATGGTCCGTCGATGTGCTCTGCTTTAGTGAACGGTAGCGTTTAGGCCGGCGTCGCATCCCAAAAAGGGCGCCGAAGAGGGCCTACCGCCTACCGTGAGAGTGGGGGAGCTATATACACGGGTTTCATATTGGTCAACAGTCAGGGGCCCGCGATTTCAAATTATTTTGCGCCTGCGAAGCCGATAGGCGAAAAAAGTGGCTGCGGCGTGGTGTCTTCACCGGCAAATGCACCCAAAAAACCGAAAAGACGGCCGCGAATCCGATCGCGGCCGTCTTCTTTTCTTTTCGTATGCGATGATCGGCGCGAGGGCGAGTGACCCCTCACGCCGCCTCGTCCGCTGCCGGGCGGCGGCGGCGGCGCGCGTTGGGACCACCGCTCTGAGCGTCAGGTCCGGCCAGAGAGTTGGCCTTCGCCTGCTCCATGGCGATGAGTTCGTCGCGCTTTGCCGCGATCTTGCGGATACGGCGCAACATGCCGCCCGTACCTGCCGGGATGAGGCGGCCGACGATGACGTTCTCCTTGAGCCCGTCGAGCGTATCGGCCTTGCCGTTGACGGCAGCGTCGGTAAGAACGCGCGTCGTCTCCTGGAAGGAGGCCGCCGAGATGAACGAGCGGGTCTGCAGCGAGGCCTTGGTGATGCCGAGCAGCA
>OEIU01001917.1_pt1 | contig 11979 bp, 10 predicted proteins | sample 1539221 | NCBI WGS metagenome assembly OEIU01 (sample SAMN03792071, study PRJEB22550) | activated sludge metagenome | feature: wastewater treatment plant; material: activated sludge; isolation source: Wastewater treatment plant of a petroleum refinery complex | place: Argentina: Zarate | collected... | reverse complement strand
GCAGGGGGTTGGGTGCAAAAAGGGCCGCGCCGCCCGCCCCATGGTGCCATCGCGGACGGCGTGTTGGCGAAGAGCAGCGCTACCAGGTCCGCGTCCGCCAGACGCTCGGCGACGAGGCCGAGCGCGCCCGCGTGGTGCGAGCGGGTGATGCCGGCAGCAGCGATACCGACCTCGCGCGCCATGGCGGGCAGCTCCCTGACCGCGAGATCGAGCGCCGGAAAGGCGAAGCCGTGGGCCGCATCGATGGCGATCGTGCCGGGCCGCGTCCGCACGCTGACGGGAATCGCCCGGCCGTCGATCTTCGCCGCACGGACTTGCGCCGCGTAGCTCGCGACGCGCGACAGGCCGTGGCCCTTCTGCCCGTCGATCTCGGCGGTGACGAGGGCGCGCGAAACGCTTGCGGCATTGGGACCCGATGTGCCCGCGTGCGCGAGCGCCGTCGCAACGAGATCCTCGAGATCGCCGACGGCCACTGTGGCGGGAGCGCTCATCCCTTTTTGAGTTCCCGCTCCAGCAGCTCCAGGCGATCCTGCCCCCAGAAGAACTCGCCGGACTCCAGATAGTACGTCGGCGCGCCGAAGACTCCCTTGGCCAGCGCCTCGCTGGTGTAGTCGTCATGCAGTTTGTCGAGCTCGGCATCGGGTGGCGCAGCGGCCTTGATGGCGTCCGCATCAAGACCGGCACGCGCCGCGGCGGCCTTGATCACGCTCCACTCGCCGAGGTTCTCCTCGCGCTCCCAGATGGCGCGCCCCATCTCGGTGGCGAGCGTATGAGCGTCCTTGCCTTGCAGCTTCGCCGCGATGAGCAGCCGCGAGCCGGGAGCCTCGTCGGAGGGAAAGTGCTTCGGCTGGATATTGAGCGGCAGTCCACGAACCTCGCGCCACCGCTTCAGCTCCATCAGGCGATAGGCCTGTCGCGCCGGCGCGCGCTTGGGAAGCGGCAGGCCGCCGGTCTGCGGAAACACCACGCCGTACTTGGTCGGCTTGATGTCGACCGTGTGCCCGTACTGCTTCGCGAGAGCCGCGAGCTTTGCACTGCCGAGGTAGGACCACGGGCTGTTCAGTGTCATGTAGTACGTGATGGTCGGCATTTTCGGACGTCCTCCTCGCGCGGCGGCCCAGAGCGTCGAACTAGCGGCAGCACGCGGCCGCGCTCTTGCCAGTCGGCCGGCTGATGCGCTTGTAGCCGACGACAGCGCCATTCCGATAGATCGGCACGTCGACCATCGCGGAGCACGCACAGCCCTTTGCGTGCGGCGCCGCTTGCACCTCTGCGGGCTTGGTCGTGACAATTGGCGGAGGCGGCTGCGGCTTGATCGTGGGAGTGAGATGCGGTTTCAGCTTGAGCGCGTCGCCTTGCGCAACGGCGGGGGCCGAGCCGGCGACCAGCAGCACCGCCGAAACGATCGCGAGGCGCATCGCACATCCTCCCATGATTGCGTCCCTCGGATTCGTGTCGCCTTGCGACCAATCAGGGGCGTCGGTGAGAGCCTTGTTTCCATCCCCTGCCGGATACGGCAGGAGATGGTCGAGGTCGTGCGCCGGGAATCATGAGATCTTGCCGCGGACGAAGTTCATGACGCTCGAGAAGTCCTTGTCGGCCGCGCCTTCCACCATGTTCATGTAGAGACGAAGCTGCGACTGGGCGAGCGCGCCCATCGGCGTCGAAACCCCGGCATCCTGCGAGGCCTGCTGGGCCAGCATCAGGTCTTTCACCATCAGTTTGGTCATGAAGCCGGGCGCATAGTCGCGATTGGCCGGCGTCGTCGGCACCGGACCGGGAACCGGGCAGTACCCCGAAAGGGCGAAGCTGTTGCCGGTGGAGGTCGAGACGACGTCGAACAGCGTCTGGTGCGAAATACCGAGCTTCTCGCCGAGCGCGAAGCCTTCGCACACGCCGAACATGCAGATCGCCATCATCATGTTGTTGCAGATCTTGGTGGCCTGCCCCATCCCGGCGTCACCGCAATGCACGAGCTTGCGCCCCATGCCGCCCAGCACCTCCTGCGCTTTGTCGAAGGCTTCCTTCGAGCCGCCGCACATGAAGGTGAGCGTTGCGTTCTCGGCGCCTGTGGTGCCGCCGGACACCGGCGCATCGAGCGAGAGCATGCCGGCGGCCTTGGCGAGGTCATGCGCGCGCTTCGCAGCCGCGACATCGATCGTCGATGCGTCGATGAAGAGCGTGCCCTTTTTCGCGGCCTTGAGGATGTCGGTGCCCTCGTAGAGAGCGAGGGTTTCCTTGCCGGTCGGCACCATGGACACGACGATATCGACATCCTTCGCCGCTTCGGCAGCGTTGGCGACCTTCTTGACGCCGGCCTGGGCAGCCTTCGTCAGGTTGTCCTCCATGATGTCGAAGCCTTTGACCTCATGGCCCTTCTTGACGAGGTTGCCGGCCATGGGAAGGCCCATGTTGCCGAGCCCGATGAAGCCTACCTTTGCCATGTGATCCTCTTGGTTGCGGCGTGCCGGGACGTGCGTCCGCTCCGGCTCGGCGGCCGGCGCGGGTTGGCGCCAGCCCAACGGGTGCGAGATTGGTTGCGGCCCACCGCTCAAGTCAAGCGCGCGGCGCGGGCGGCCAGGGCCATTCGACTCTCCCGCCATGCCGCAAGACGAGCCGCCGCTTGGCGGCGAGGATCTGCGGGATCCACCGCCAACAGGACGCGTCCGCTCCTTGGCCAGGATGACGGCTCCGAAACGAATGGCCGGAGGGCGGGTGCCGGTCCGAGTTTCGTCCACACAGGGCAGACCGGACCGATCCCGCCCTGCTATACGTTCCGGATGACATGCCCGGATGCATTCAACACCTCGTCTCCGGCCTTCCGCCGCGCGAGAGCCTGGGCGGAGGCCTATGAGCTGATCGATCTTCAGCTTTCCCCTCTCGGCCTGAAAGCCATCGAGGCCTTGGGCCTGCAGCCGGGAGAGACCGTCCTCGACATTGGATGCGGCGCCGGCGAGACACTGCTCCAACTCGCCGAGAGGGTTGGGGCGGAAGGACAGGTGATCGGGGTGGATGTGGCCCCGTTGCTCCTCGAGGTCGCCACGCGGAGGACCGAGGCTCTCCGCCGGGTGAGGCTCGTCGAAGCGGATGCGCAACTCCTGGATTTGCCGTCGGCAAGCGCCGATGCCGTGTTTTCGCGGTTCGGCGTGATGGCGTTCGGAGATCCGGTCGCGGCATTCGCCAACTTCCATAGGATCCTGAAGCCGGGAGGTGCGCTGGCGTTTTGTTGCTGGCGTTCGTTCGGCGAGAACGAGCTGGATCGCTTTCCTCTTCTCTCATCGGGTTTCGAGGCTCCGGCCGACGACACGCCGTTCAGCTTCGCCGATCCGGAGCACGTACGTCGCACGCTCGCAGCGGCGGGGTTCGGCGACATCGCCGTCCAGGCGCACGATGCAATGGTTTCAAGCGGCAGCCTGGACGCGATGACCGAGGTTCTGCTGAAGGTGGGCCCGCTGGGCAAGATCGTCCGCGAGAGTCCGGAACTTCGCGCGACTGCCGAGCCTCGCTTGCGCGAGGCGCTGGCCGGATTGGGTGACCCTTTCAGGGTGCAGTTGAAGGCATCCGTCTGGATCGCGACGGCGCGAGCTGTAGCGGCGCCGTAACGGACAACTGATCGGTTGCCGAGATTCCTGGAAAGAGGAAAAAGTGTCATCCCGGCGCTTGTCGCCGGGATCCATGCCTCAGCGGGGGAAGGACGCTGCGTATTGCTCTCAGGTCCAGTGATTGCGCCCATTCCGAGCGTCGCGCTCGCGGATGACTGGGTCCTGGGCACAAGGCCCAGGATGACCGGTTGAGCTGGTGAAAGGAGATCGCCGCTCAACGGATCAATCGGAGTTGGTATCACGCCTTGCGCGCGACGGTGGCGGCCATCAGGGCATTGACGTTGTCGGCACGGTCGAGGCCCCACACCGAGCCGATGATCTGGCCCGCGTCGAGCCCGGTGCCGGCAAGGCGCACCTGGTCGCGCACCTTGGCCTCGATCTCGGCGTCCGACATCGGCTTGCGCAGGCTGCCGCGTGCAGCTTCGACGGTCGTCTCGTGCACGGTGCCGTCGGCGAGCGTGACGGCGACGCGGGCGGCGCCCTGCGGCATCCCCTCGTCGAGCACGGGCTTCACCTTGCTGCGCAGCGCAACCGCTTCCGATGACATGACGCGCGCAGGGTCCAGCTCCGCCACGCCGAATGCGCCCCACAGGAACGGCGCCGCCACACTGTAATGGATGGAAACGCGAGCGTCCTTCTCGTTGCGGACCGCACGATCGCCGCGCGCAAGCAGCAGGCGGTCGCCCGCGACGGTGACGCCAGCGATGTCCTGCGCAAGGATGTTGTGGCGCGACTTGAGGTCGAGACAGGCGTCGACGATGGCATGCATGACGATGCCGGACGGATAGGGCTTGTAGGTGTTCTCGAGCAGCTCCCAGCGCTCGCCGAGTTGGCCGACGATCTCGTCGAGCTTCGGCTCGTCGCCGGTTGCGCGCGCCCAGCCGAGCGGGCCCTCGATGGCACGCGGCGCGGCATCGTATCCCTCCGCGGCGAGCAGTGCGGCGAGCAGGCCACCGCGCGCGGAATTGCCCATTCCGACGTTCTTGGCCTCGGTTGGCAGGTTCTCGACGATGCCGGCCGATTGGCTCGCAGCAATGCCAAGGGCGTGGGCGATCTTGCCGGCTGGAAGCCCCATGAGGTGGGCGGTGGCGAGCGCTCCGCCGAACACGCCGCAGGACGCGGTGATGTGCCAGCCGCGCGCGTAGTGACCGCCGGTCACGGCGTTGCCGATCCGGCATTCGGCCTCGGCGCCGAGTGCAAATGCGGTGAGCGCCGCAGCGCCGGAGAAATTGCGGGCTTCGGCCAGCGCCAGCACGGGCGGCGCCACCGGCGCTGTCGGATGGATGACGGTCTTGAGGTGCGTATCGTCGTAGTCGAGCAGGTTGCCGGAAATCGCGTTGACGAACGCAGCCGACAGCGGATCGAGGCGCTCGTGACGGCCGATGAGCGAGGACAGGTGCGAGCCGGAGAACGGCTCGAGCACGCGCACGGCCGTCTCGACGACCGGCGCGTAGGCAACGCCGATCGCCGTGCCGATGAAATTCAGCAGCGAGCGCTTGGCCTCGTGCGCGACGCGGGGCGGAAGGTCGCCGGGCCGGATGCCTGATGCAAACGCGGCGAGCGTCTCGGCGACCGGTGCGGGCGAGGGGGAGAGTGTCATGGGTGCGGCAACTCACAGATGTCGGACGGCTGTCCTGAGCGGGCGCAGATCATCCGGCAAAAGCCCCGCCGCGTGAAGGGGAGGTATCTCCGCCGCGCTGTCAGGGCCGACTAGGCGACCGGCCTGCTGGCGCCTCTACAGGCCGACGCAGGCCACGCGGCTGCCGACATGCAGTCCGGCGCGGTGGTTCCACGGCGCCTTTGTGCGTCGTGCACAAGACATCTGCTCACCGCGCACATCACTTGCGTCCCCGGGCGAGCGAGATCGTGAGATCGAGCGCCGAACCGGGGCCGCTTGGGTGCGGTCATTGCCACGCTCCGCTGGACAGGCGATCCCGGATCGCCGTGCTTCGCGCGGCGTCCGGGAACGCGGTGGAGGGGCGGATGGCGAAGCGAATGTAAAATGGAAGCGCGTGAAGGACACGTGCGCCACTTGGGCATGGTCCGGTGGTTCGGCCGGCGTCCTCGCGGGGAACCGAAGGAACCGCTCGTTTCCGAACCGATCGACGGAGGCGACCACCCCCGCCTGTCGCAGCAGCGTCATCACGCGCTGGATGAAGGAACCGGTGTCAGACACTCGGCCGATGCCTGCCGAGCTTCGCGACGATCCGCAGATCGAGTGTCTGACACCGGTCGTCCGTTCGTTTCTCGGTCGTTTCGGAACCGATCGGCTCAGGCGATGACCCCCGCCTGTCGCAGCAGCGGCATCACGCGCTGGATGAAGAACGGCAGCTCGTCCTTGAAGTTGACGAACGATAGCGTCGTCCCGGCGAAGCCCGCGCGGTGGATGGCGATCAGGCCTTCCGCGACGCGCTCCGGCGTGCCGACGAGCTTGTACGTGGAGAGACCGGCGGCGCGGCGCACACGATCCTCGAGCACGACCTGATCGACGATGCGGTTGGCGCGCGTCATGCCGACGTGGAAATCGATGGCGCCCGCGTCCATGTTGGTGTCGGCATAGTGGCGATAGTAGGCCTCGGCCTCGGCATCGGTCTCACGCACGACGAGGTGGCAGCCGGTGCATACCCCGATCGGCTCAGGGCGGCCGGCCTCCTTGCTGGCCGCCGCCACGGCTGCGAGTTGGGCCTTGCCGCCCTCGATGTCGCGGAAAGTGTCGAACAGCATGTCGCTGGTGGCGAGTGCGAATGCGCGACCCGCCGGTGATGAGGCCGCCGACATGGTGAAGGGCCGCGGCCGCTGCACGGGCGGCGGCTCGCCGCTGACGCCCTTCAAGTCATAGTAGCGGCCCTTGTAGTCGAACGGCCGCCCTTCCTCGGCGTAGATGCGCGTGACGATCTCGAACCATTCGCGGCCGCGTTCATATCGATCGTCATGTGCGCCTTGCGAGAGGCCGAACATGTCGAACTCGGCCTGGTTCCAGCCGCAGACGATGTTGAGTCCGGCGCGGCCGTGGCTGACGTGATCGATGGTGGAGAGCGACTTCGCGGCGAACACCGGGTGCACGACCGGCACGTGCACGGTGGAGAAGATGAAGAGCCGCTTGGTCATCGCGGCCAATGCGCCGCCGTAGGTGAGCGTCTCGTAGCAGCTATTGCGCACGTTGGTTTCGCCGCCGTAGCCCTTCCAGCGGGCGATCGGCAGCAGGAAGTCGAAGCCGGCATCGTCGGCCATGCGCACGACGTCGGCAATGTCGTCCCAGCGGGCGCGCCAGCGCTCCGGCACCTTGGTGATGGCGATGCCGCCGTCCGTGTTGAGCCCGAACAGGCCGAGCTTGAATGCGTTGGGGCCGGGGAGAGTTCGATTGGACGAGGTGTACGAAGGGGCGTGGCTCATGCGTGGGACCGACAGCTGCGACAGACTTGAGTTGCCGAGAGGATGGTTTTGCCCTCCCAGGCCGTCAAGGCGCACGGCAACAAGAAAAAGGCCCGGCGCTGCTTGAGCGCCGGGCCTCCGCCCCACGTCGGACCGGCCTTTCGGCTCAGCCCGCCTTCTTGATGGTCTCGAACGACTTGGTCGCGGCCGAGCTGAAGCTCTGGAACGTCTGCTGGGCGATGCGGCTCGAGAGCTCGAACAGCTCGCGGGTCTGCGCGCCGGCGACGGTCATCTGCTTCTGCATGAACTCGGCCTGCAGCTTGGCCGCCTCGGGCAGCGACCGGGCGCGGGCGATGGCCTGGGCGGCCTCGAACGCAGCCTCGGCATTGGCCGCCGTGTTCTCGATGATCTTGGTGCCGATCGACTTGGCGCCGGCCTGGCTCGCCAGCATCATCTCCTCGGCGACCTTGGCCTGGTCCTTGGCGACGCTGGTCGCCTTCTCGTAGACCTCGCGCGTCTTGGCGACGCCGTCGGCGACGAGCGCCTGCACGTTCTCGGGCATGCGGACTTCCTTCGCGACGTTGAAGAACTGCTCGGCCTGCCGCGCAAACTGCTCGTTCATGGGTCTCTCCAGTGGGCTGGTCGCGGGGCTCGGGAACGCACCCGCGAATGTCTGACGCCCCCTATGTAGGGGAGTTCATGCTGCATTGCAACACGAATTGTGCGGTGCGACAAATTTAGCGAATCCGCCGCCGTTCGCCACGTCAGACCAGTGACGGGAACACCTCGCGGTAACCGAGCACAGCCTGGTCGAACAGGACATCGGCGGGGCGCAGTGCCCGGGCGAGCGACAGGCCTTCGAGCGAGCGGCAGCGCGACAGCGCGACGTAGGTTTGGCCGTGGGCGAATGTCCCGCGGCCGAGGTCGATATAGACCTTGTCGAGCGTCAGCCCCTGGCTCTTGTGAATGGTCAGCGCCCAGGCGAGGCGCAGCGGAAGCTGCCGGAACGTGCCGGCGATGGTCTCGACGATCTTCTGCGCCGACTGGTCGTAGGCGTAGCGCCGGCTCTCCCAGGCGACCGGTTCGATCTCGTACTCTCGGCCCGCGATGTCGACGTGGACGCTGTCGTCGCCGAGGCGTGTCACGCGCGCGATGGTGCCGTTGACCCAGCGGCGGTCCGCATCGTTGCGGAGCAGCATGACCTTGGCGCCGGGCTTCAGCTCGAGCGACAGCTCTGTCGGGTGTGCGGCCTGGCCGAACTCTCCCGTCACCTGCGCCGCGTAGGATCTGGCGGCGCCGGGCAGCGCCTTGAGGAAGGCCGCGTTGATGCGATGCGCGGCCGCGTTGGTGGGGGTGAGAATGACGAAGGGGTCGCCCTCGCTCAACGTGCGGATCGGCGCCACGCGGTCGTTGAGAACGGTCAGGTCGCTCTCGTCGACGTCGCCGTCGCGGATGCGGTTGAGCACATCGAGCAGCGCGCCTTCCTTCTGGCGGAACACCTGCGTCAGCTCGAGGCGCACCGTTCCCGCGCCTTCCGCCAGAGCCGACACGGAGAAGAAGAACGGGCCGCCGTGGCGGCTCTCGAGATGATCGGCGACCTCGTTCTCCTGCACGACCGGCGGGAGCTGGTGCAGATCGCCGAACATGACGAGGCGCACGCCGCCGAACGGCTCGCGCGGGCGGCCCCGATTGATGCGCAGCGACTGGTCGATGGCCCACATCAGGTCCGAGCGCACCATCGACACCTCGTCGATGACGAGCAGCTTCAGCTTGCGCATGATGGCGCCGTTGCGGCTGCGACGGATGTCGTCGGGTCCGATCAGCCGCGGTGGAAACCCGAAGAAGGAATGGATGGTCTGACCGCCGACATTGACGGCGGCGAGGCCGGTCGGCGCCACGATCACCATCGGTTCCGCGACCATGTCGCCAAGGGCGCGCAGCAGCGTCGATTTGCCGGTGCCGGCGCGTCCCGTGATGAAGAGATGGCCGTCCCCCGAGCGCAGATGATCGATTGCCGCCTCGTACTCGGGCGTCGCGTTGAGGCCCGCCGGCCAATCGAACTGCGAGGCGTGCGCGACGGACTGCGCCATCACCGTTGGAGCATCCTCTTCGGCTGGTTTTCTGCTCTCTGCCACGAAGCGCCACGTCCTTGTTCCGGGTCTCATGCTATCTGTCACGGGCGCCGCGAAGTCAAAGCCGCATGCGCGGAAAGCAGCAGGATTCAGGCTTTTTGCGCGTTCGCAGTCAAAAAGTTCACGCATCGGAGCGCTGGCGCCTTGCGCGCCACGATTGCGTTGTCTAGAGCAGGAGCGAACATCCCCACAGCGATGAAACCCTGCAAAACGAGGCATCTATGGCCACTCACAACCTTCTCATGCTGCGCGGTGACGGCATCGATCCGGAGGTGATGGTGGAAGTTGAGAGGGTCATCGCGTTCCTCTCGAAGAGGGCGAAGGCGGAGTTCCGCATCGAGACGGATCTGTGCGGTGGGTGCTCGATCGACAAGCATGGCACACCGCTGACGGACGCCGTGCTCGCCAAGGCAAAGGCGTCCGACGCCATCATCTTCGGCTCCGTCGGCGGGCCGAAGTGGGACAAGGTCGCCTACGACATTCGCCCCGAGGCGGGTCTGCTGCGGCTCCGGAAGGAGCTGGATCTCTTCGCCAACCTGCGCCCCGCCATCTGCTATCCGGCGCTGGCCGAGGCCTCGAGCCTCAAGCGGGAGCTGGTCGAGGGCCTCGACATCCTGATCCTGCGCGAGCTGACCGGCGGCACCTACTTCGGTGAGCCGAAGGAGGTCGTGACGCTCGAGAACGGTCAGAAGCGCGCGGTGGACACCACCATCTACACGACCGGCGAGATCGAGCGGATTGCCCGTGTCGCCTTCGAGCTGGCGCGCAAGCGGCGCAACAAGGTGCATTCGGCGGAGAAGCGCAACGTCATGCGCACGGGCGTGCTGTGGCACGAGGTTGTCACGGCCGTGCACGCGAAGGAGTACAAGGACGTCGAGCTGCACCACATCCTGGCCGATGCGTGCGCCATGCAGCTCGTGCGCGACCCGAAGCAGTTCGATGTGCTCGTCGCCGACAACCTGTTCGGCGACATGCTGTCGGACGAGGCGGCCATGCTCGCCGGCTCGCTCGGCATGCTCCCGTCGGCATCGCTCGGCGCGCCCGATCCGAAGACCGGCATCGCCAAGGCGCTCTACGAGCCGATCCACGGCAGCGCACCCGACATTGCCGGCAAGGGCGTCGCCAATCCGATCGCCGAGATCGCCTCGTTCGGCATGGCGTTGCGCTACTCGTGCAACATGGCGAAGGAGGCGGACCTGATCGACAAGGCCATCGCCGGCACGCTCGAGCAGGGCTACCGCACGGCCGACATCATGCAGTCGAACATGCGCAAGGTCGGCACCACGGAGATGGGCCAGGCGATCGTCAAGGAAATGGAGCGGCTGGTCGCGTAGCCGCGGACGGCTCGGCTCCGGCAGCACGAACGCGCAAGGAGACGGATCGGGACGCTTGTGTGCCTGCCACGACGGCAGACCATTCGGTCCAGGAATGCCTGTTACGGGAGTACGTCGCGTCATGACGAACGCATTCGATCCGGCCGCCGCCGCACGCTTCATCGCCGAGGCGCACACCGGCCGGCAGCGCTTCGCGAACCTGTCCGGTCCGCTCGAGCCGCCGACGATCGCCGATGCCTACGCGGTGCAGGAGGCGCTGCGTCCGATATGGGAGCCGATCCGCGGCAAGGTCGCCGGCTTGAAGATCGCCGTCACGACCAAGGTCATGCAGGAGCTGATGGGCATCGACCATCCCTGCGGCGGCATGATCTACGCTAAGACCATCCACACGTCGCCCTACACGCTGCCGATGAGCCGGCACATGCACGTCGTCGCCGAGTTCGAGCTGGCGGTGCGGGTCGGCAGGACGCTCGCGAAAAAGAGCGCGCCATGGACGCGCGAGGAGGTACGCGCCGAGATCACCGAGGTGATGCCCGCCTTCGAGCTGATCGAGGATCGCAACGCGGTCTACAAGGAGACGCGGCCGAAGACCCTCATCGCCGACAATGCCTGGAACGCGGGAATCGTGCTCGGCAAGCCGGTGCATATTCCGGATTCGATGGAGCTGAACGAACTATCCGGTCGATTGAAGATGCCGTCCGGAGTGCGCGAAGGTCGAACCGACGACCCGATGGGCGCGCTCGCCTGGTGCGTCAATCTCGCCGCCGACCGTGGCCGGCCTTTGGAAAGCGGACAGGTCGTCATCACCGGCAGCGTCATTCCGACATTGCCGATCGCGCTCGGCGAGACCTTCGTTTTCGAGCTGGATGGCATCGGCAGCGTCGAGATGACGGCGGTCGCATGACCCGGATCAAGGTTGCGGATTGCTGCCACCGGAGAGCGAAGTCCGCGCCACAGAACGCAAAAGTGGATGAAAATCCCGCAAAACCGTGACAATCCAATCACAAACGACAATTTCAACGAATGTTTTTTGCGAATTCTGCTTTCGAAACATGCTGATTCGAACTACGTACTACGGCACCCAATAAATACCGTGCGAAAACAAGTTTCTATAACAACACTCTGAGACAGGACATCCCCATGCAGGCAAAAGTCGCAGCGAAAGCTCTGAAATCTTCCAAGCCCGTGAAGGCCGTCAAGGCGGCGAAGGCTCCGGCCAAGACGGCCGCCAAGGCAACCAAGGCGGTCAAGGCCGTCAAGGCTCCGAAAGTCGGCGCCGGTGACACCGTCACGCTCCGTCACCTCGGCAATGCCATCTCGGAATCGCACCAGCTTCCGAAGAAGCAGGCCAACGAGATCCTGTCGCATACGATCGACATGATCACGAACTACCTGAAGAAGGGTGCGCGCATCCGCATCGGCGGGCTCGGCATCCTGCAGGTCAAGAAGCGCCCGGCGCGCATGGGCCGCAACCCGGCCACGGGCGAGCAGATCAAGATCAAAGCCTCGAAGAAGGTTGCCTTCCGCGCCGCGAAGGAA
>OEIU01001916.1_pt1 | contig 11982 bp, 9 predicted proteins | sample 1539221 | NCBI WGS metagenome assembly OEIU01 (sample SAMN03792071, study PRJEB22550) | activated sludge metagenome | feature: wastewater treatment plant; material: activated sludge; isolation source: Wastewater treatment plant of a petroleum refinery complex | place: Argentina: Zarate | collected... | reverse complement strand
CGAACAGATAGGTGACGGTGGCGAGCCCGATATGCGGATGCGGCCGCACGTCCATCCCCTTGCCGGCCATGAATTGCACGGGGCCGAAATGATCGAAGAAGATGAAGGGCCCGACCATCTGCCGCTTGCCGTGCGGCAGCGCGCGGCGGACCTCGAAGCCGTCGCCGAGGTCGCGGGTGCGCGGCACGATGATGAGATCGAGCGCGTCGCAGGTTCTGGGATCGCCGAGCACGGGATCGTTGGAGGGCTGCCAGCTCATGGGGGACTCCTTGTGACGTTTTGTTGGATCATAGCAGGAATTGCAGGATCGCGTCCAAATGCCTCAACATGTCGTCCCTGCGAACGCAGGACCCATACTCCGTGTCCTATTGTTTGGCACTAATGACAGATATCGTCTCCAACAATCGACAACGGTGGTTATGGGTCCCTTGGGCTCACAGGGACGACGTAGGATAATGACCCGATGATCCCTCCGCTCAAGCCCGGCGCCAAACTGCTGAAGGTCGATGGTCCCGTCATCGAGACCGAACGCCTGATTCTTCGGCCATGGCGAAGCGACGACATATCAGCGAATACGGCGATGCTTTCCGATCCCGGCACCGCGCGCTACATCACGCCTGACGGTATCGCGATCACCACCGAGATCGGCGGCTGGCGCAACGCCGCCGTAATATCGGGGCATTGGGCGCTCCACGGTTTCGGCATGTTTGCCGTCGAGGAGAAATCGAGCCGCCGCTATATCGGCCGCGTCGGGCCGTGGTGCCCGCCGGGTTGGCCGGGTTTTGAAGTTGGCTGGGGCATCGACCGCGCATGCCGCGGCAAGGGCTATGCGGTGGAGGCCGCGCGGGCATCGATCGACTGGACGTTCGCGACCTTTGAGATCGACGAGATCATCCATTGCATCGAGGCCAGCAACGAACCGTCAAAGAACGTCGCACGGCGGTTGGGAGCAAGGCATGATGGCGAAGTCGATCTGTCTGGCAAAACCAATGAGCGCTGGGTGACCCCGCGGGCGGCGTGGAAAGGCTGATCCTCGGCCGCCGATAGGGAAGAGCATACGAATCTCCCCTCTCCCACAAGGGGAGAGGGCTGCACCGTCGATGTGGCGCAGTATTACTGGCGCCCCAGTTGCGTGGCCTGCTCGACGCGATCGAACCTCTCGAGTGAAAGGATCGCGTCGGCGAGCTGGTCGGCGCGGCCGTTCAGCACCGGGCGAGCGAGCGTGAGGAATTTCTGCTGCATCGCCTGCGCATCCGGGAATGTTTCCGGCTCGCCGGAGGGATCGGCGTAGAGCCGCTCGTGCACGCCGTCCTCGGTGGTGATCGAGACGCGCGCACCAAAGGGATGCGTGCGGCCGACTTCGAGGCGATCGTCCTGCACCACATCGAACTTGTCGGCGAGCGTATTGATCGCGACGTCGCCGAGCCGTTCGTAATCGTCCCAGCCGAAGCTGCCCTGGTCGAGCGCCAATGCCCCGGTAAAGAACATCGAGAACTGACCGCCGACGATCGAGGTCGGATGCCGCTTGGTGGCGGCGTCGCCGGTCAAGGTGATGCCGTTGCGATGCAGGCCGATCTCGACCCGCTTGATCTGGTCCGGGGTCAGATTGTGCTCGCGGCGCATCGCGATCAGCGCGTCGAGCGCCGCATGGGTATAGCGGCAGCTCGGATAGGGCTTTACGCCGATCCGCAGCGTCTCGTAGGTCTTGCCGAGGCCGGCGGTCGCCTTGTCGGGATGGGCGTCGTCGCTGTAGCCGACGAGCAGGCCGTGCTTGCCCTCGACCGACTCACTCGAGCCGACAAAATTGTTGCGCGCGAGCGTCGCCGCGATCACGCCGTTCATCGCGGCGGCGCCGACCTGATAGCGCTTGTTCCAGGCGCCATTGACCAGGAACTGCAATGAGCCGGCGGCCTGGCTGCCGGAAACGCCGAACGCCGAGATGAGCTGGTCCTTCGAGAGGCCGAACAGCTTTCCGGCGGCGGCTGCGGCGCCATAGGTTCCGGCCGTCGCAGTCGGATGGAAGCCGCGCGCATAATGCGAGGTTGGATCGAGCGCGTTGCCGAGCCGGCAGCACACCTCATAGCCGGCCACGATCGCGGTCAGAACGTCGCGCCCGGAAGCGCCGACCATTTCACCGACCGCAAAGGCGGCCGGCACCACCGGGGCGCTGGGATGCAGTGAGGAGTCGGCATGGGTGTCGTCGAAATCGAGGGAATGGCCGAGCGCGCCGTTGAGCAGCGCGGCGACCGCGGGCGTCCATGTCTTGGAATCGCCGAACACGGTGGACTCGCCCTTGCCGTCCAGCGCCAGCGCTTCCAGCATGTTGAGCAGCGAGGGGGTGGATTCGGCGTCGCGCCGCGCCCGGATCGCGCTGCCGAGGAAATCGAGCGTCAGCACCTTGGCGCGCGCCAGTACCTCCGGCGGAATGTCCGCAAATTTCAGGTCGGCGACATAGGCGGCGAGCGTTGCGGTTTCCTGGGCCATCGTGTTTCCTCGTTTTGCCTGGCAGGGTAGGCGGGCCGAAACGACCTTTCAAGCCGCCTTCCCGTCGCGGCCCTGCCCTGACTTGATGTCGTCTAGCACAGGCGGGACGCGCGGATTCTGGAATGCGGCGCATGATGGCCTTCGCAAAACGCATGCTTGGCTCGCTCCAAAGCCGCAAGACGCAACTGGCGCTCGCGGTCAGGCTGGCGGTCGCCGCGGTCGCGGCCTATGCGATCGCCCGCGCGCTGCACCTGATGCTGCCGCTATGGGCGGTGCTGACATCGCTGATTGTCACCCAGATGAGCGTCGGCCGCTCGCTGAAGGCGACCCGCGATTACATGCTCGGCACGATCGGCGGCGCGGTCTATGGCGGCGCCATTGCGGTGCTGATCCCGCATTCCGGCGAGGGTGGATTGCTGGCGCTGCTGGTGCTCGCGGTTGCGCCGCTGGCCTTCGTCGGCGCAATCAACCCCAGCCTGAGCACCGCCACGGTAACGGCCGTGATCGTGTTGCTGGTCCCGGCGATGAACCATGCCAACCCGATGGATTCCGCGATCGACCGGCTCTTTGAAGTCACCGTCGGGGCGCTCACGGGGCTTCTGGTCTCGTTCCTGGTGTTGCCGTCCCGGGCGATCAGCCAGATCCGTGTCAATGCGGCGAGGATTCTGGAACTGCTGGCTGCCGCCTTCGCCGAATTGCTGGCGGGACTGACGCGCGGACTGGATAACGACGCCTTGCACCGAATCCAGGATGGCATCGGCACGGCGGTGGCCAACCTTCATGCGACAGGTCTGGAAGCCGAGCGCGAGCGCACGGCGCGCCTGTCGTCGGGGCCGGACACCGGCCCGTTGCTGCGCACGCTTCAGCGGTTGCGCCACGACGTCGTGATGATCGGGCGCGCCAGCGTGGTGCCGCTACCCGTCAACGTGCAGGCAAGGCTGGCGCGGCCGCTTGCGGACGTCAGCAGGGCGATCGTCGACTATATGGGCGCGGCGGCGCTGTCCCTGCGAAGCGGCAGCGGCGCCGCGGATATTCAGCCGGTGGATGCTGCATTGCAGGCCTATGCCGCCGAAGTCGCCTCGATACGAAGCGAGGGACTGATCCGTGGCGTCCCCGCCGATGTCGCGGAGCGGTTTTTTGCGCTTGGTTTTTCGCTGGAGCAGATGCGGCAAAATCTGAACGATCTCAATCGCTGCCAGGTCGACTGGGGCGAGAAACCGGCCGGTGCAAAGGCGCAGTCGAAATAGATGGCGAGAGGCGTCGGCCGCGGTTCATGCGCCGCCCGTCAGGCGGCAACCTGTCGCAGCAAGGCCGGCACGATCAGCCGGTGAAACGGCATGATGATCGCAAGATAAGTCCGGCCGAGCCAATTATGCGTCCTGACCACCGTCGTGGCGGTGACCTGCCTGACTCCGCCGGGCGCCGTCACATCGACCACGACGCGAAAGTCGAGATGGCGGTCGTTGAAGCCGGCGATCAGGCGGTCCGGCGTTTCGCTCACGACAGGAAAGATCCCGATCATGTCGCGGGGCGCGTCCGCACGGCCCGAAGTTTTCAGCCCGAGCGGTGCGAGCAGCAGATTGCGCAGCGATACCAGCGCCTCGGCCCAGCGCGGCTGCCGCGCCATCATCCGCTCCGCGGCGCGGCGGGCGTCGAGATCGCGGTCGCCGGCTTCGATGCAGAAGGCGTCGGCGAATTGCGCGCCGGCCAGCAGCGCATCGGCGTCGACGGCAGGTTTGATCTCGCGGACGATCATCAGAAGGTGAGCTTGGCCGTCAGCCGACGGAAGCGCAAGAGCAGAAGCACGGCGTACACCGCGGTCCCGACCGACAGCCCGATCCAGACGCCGACCGCGTCCCACGACGTCCGGAAGGCGAGCCAGCAGGCGCAGGTGAACCCGATCAGCCAATAGCTGAGAATCGCGAACGAGAGCGGCACGCGGGTATCATTCATGCCGCGCAGCGCGCCTGCGGCGACGGTCTGGATGGCGTCCGCGATGAAGAAGGTCGAACCGACCAGCAACAGCGTCACGGAGAGTGCGGCGGTCGCATCCGTGCTTTCACCGAGAAATATCTCCACGATGCCGTAACGGCCGACGATCACCGCGACCGTCAGGATCGATGCGAGCACGATGCCGAGCCAGGTCGCGACATGACCGGCACGCCGGACGGCGCCTGCGTCGCCACGGCCAATTGCATGCCCAACCCGCACGGTGGCGGCCATGCCGATGCCGAACGGCACCATGAACAGGATCGCGGCGACCTGCAGCGCGATCTGGTGCGCGGCCAGCGCGCTCGTGCTGATCAGGCCCATCAACAGGCCGGCGGCGCCGAACAGGCCGTATTCCAGCAGGAACGAAAACGAGATCGGCGCGCCGACGACGATCAGTTTCCACATCAAGGGCCAGTCGATGCGCCAGAAATGGCCGAACACGTGATATTTCCGGAACGGCCGGCGATAGGCGGCAAACCACACGGCCGCAAGGAAGGTGCCGACATTGACGATCGAGGTCGCCAGTCCCGCGCCGAACAGGCCGAGTCGCGGCAGGCCGAACGCGCCAAACAGCAGGATGTAGACCAGCAGGGCATTGGCCGGAATCGCGGCCAGCGTGATCCACAGGACCGGCTCGGGCCGATTGATCGCGCTCATGAAGCCGCGGATCGCCATGAACCAGAGCGCCGGCAGGATGGTCCAGACCAGTCCGGCGAGATATTCCTGCGCCATATGCGCGCTCATCGGCGCCTGACCCAGCGCCAGCAGGATCTGCTCGGCCCAGAACCGCAGCGCCATCAGCGGCAGCGAAATCAACAGCGCGGCCCACAGGCCGACGCGCAGCGATCGCCGGATCATATGCGGGTCGCGTGCGCCGAAAGCCTGCGCGGCGAGCGGCGCGACCGCGGAGACCAGGCCCATGCCGAAGGTGAAGCTGACGAACAGCACGGTGTGCGCCAGCGATGCCGCGGCGACCGCCTCGCTGCCGAGCCGCCCGATCATCGCAAGATCGGTCGTCATCATCGCGATCTGCCCGAGCTGGGTCAGCGCGATCGGCACCGCAAGCTTCAGCGTCTCGGCAAGCTCGATCGCGAGATGCCGGCCGGGAGCGGCCGCGGAAGCCGGCGGCGCGGCTTGTGCGCGTTCAATCTTGTCGAGCGAGGTCATTGCTGGAGACTATCACGGACGGAGGCCGAAAGGGCGACGGCGCGGTGCGCCTATCCGCCCGTTCGCGCCGGCACGCGTGTGATCTTCGCACCGAGCGCGTTGAGCCGCTCCTCGATGCGCTCATAGCCGCGCTCGATCTGGTCGGCATTGTTGATGGTCGAGGTGCCCTCTGCGGCAACCGCCGCCAGCAGCATGGCCATGCCGGCGCGGATGTCCGGCGAGGTCATCACCGAGCCGCGCAGCCGGCTCGGGCCGGCGACGATGGCGCGATGCGGGTCGCACAGCACGATGCGTCCGCCCATCGCGATCAGCTTGTCGACGAAGAACATCCGCGACTCGAACATCTTCTCGAACATCAGGATCACGCCGTCGCATTGCGTCGCCGTCACGATCGCAATCGACATCAGATCGGCCGGGAAGGCCGGCCAGGGCTGGTCCTCCAGCTTCGGGACATGGCCGCCGAAATCGTCGTGGATCTTCATGGTCTGGTTGGACGGCACGATGAGATCGTCACCCTCGACGCCGCAGACGATGCCGAGCCGTTCGAAGCCCATCCGGATCGATCGCAGATGCTCGACGCCGGCCCTGGCGATGCGCAGCGGCGAGCGCGTCACCGCGGCGAGCCCGATCAGCGAGCCGACCTCGATGTGGTCGGGCTGGATCGAATAGCTGGTGCCGCCGAGCGCCGCCGGGCCGTGCACGATGATGGTGTTGGTGCCGACGCCCTCGATCTTCGCGCCGAGCGCGACCAGGAAATGCGCGAGGTCCTGCACATGCGGCTCGGAGGCGGCGTTGCGCAGATAGGTGGTGCCGTGGGCGGCGACCGCCGCGACCAGTGCGTTTTCGGTGGCGGTGACGCTGGGCTCGTCGAGAAAGACGTCGGCGCCTTTCAGGGTCGATGCGCGGAATTCCAGCCGGTGCGTGGCGGTGACGGTGGCGCCGAGCTGCTCGAAGGCAAGGAAATGCGTGTCGAGGCGGCGGCGGCCGATGACATCGCCGCCGGGCGGCGGCAGCGCCACCTCGCCGCAGCGGGCGAGCAGCGGGCCGGCCAGCAGGATCGAGGCGCGGATCCGCGCGCAGAGTTCGGGGTCGAGGTCGGCGGCGCGGACTTCCCGCGCATGAATGGCGAGCGTGTTGCGCGCCTTCCATTCGGCCGAAGCGCCGACCGAGCGGATCAGTTCGACCAGCGTCTCGGTGTCGCGGATGCGCGGCACATTCTCCAGCGTCACCGGATGCTCGGTGAGCAGTGCGGCGGCGATGATCGGCAGCGCGGAATTCTTGTTGCCGGACGGTTCGATCGTGCCCGAGAGCCGGTGGCCGCCTTCAACGATGTACTGGATAGGCGCCACGGGCGTTCAAGGCCTCACACGTCGACATTGGCGCTGAGCGAATTATCCTGGATGAATTCGCGGCGCGGTTCGACCACGTCGCCCATCAGCTTGGTGAAGATGTCGTCGGCCTCGTCGACCTCCTTGACCTTCACCTGCAGCAGCGAGCGCTCGTTGACGTCGAGCGTGGTCTCCCAGAGCTGGCCGGGGTTCATCTCGCCGAGACCTTTGTAGCGCTGGAGTGCGACGCCCTTGCGCGCGGATTCCGTCACCGCCTCGAACAGGTCGATCGGGCCGTAAATGATCGTCTCCGCATCCTTGCGGCGGAGCTTGCCGGGCCTGGCATAGACGTCCTGCAGCTTCTCCCGGTAGTCGTGAAGCTTGCGCGCGTCGGCCGAGCCGAGGAAGGCGTCGTCAATGATCGCAACATCCTTGACGCCGCGGACGGTGCGCTCGAACACGAAGCCCTGGCCTTCGACGAACTGTCCGGTCCAGCCGCGCTCGACTTCGTCGGCCTGGTTGTCGAGCCGCCGCGTCATGTATTCGGCGGCGGCGGCGGCGGTTTCCGGATTGGTGTAGATGTCCCTGCCGAACAGCCCCGCGACCGCGGCCTGTTCGATAACCTTGCGGTTATAGCGGCTGTGCAGATTGCGCAGCACGCTTCGGATGACGCGGGCGTCTTCCACCAGCGAGAGCAGGTCGCGGCCGGCGCGCTCGTCGCCGCTGCCCGGTGTGAACACGCATTCGTCCAGGCCGACCGAGATCAGATAGTCTTCCAGCGCGCGTTCGTCCTTCAGGTACTGCTCGGATTTGCCGCGCGTCACCTTGTAGAGCGGCGGCTGGGCGATATAGAGGTGGCCGCGATCGATCAGCTCGCGCATCTGCCGGTAGAAGAAGGTCAGCAGCAGCGTGCGGATATGGGCGCCGTCCACGTCGGCGTCCGTCATCACGATGATCTTGTGGTAGCGCAGCTTGTCGGCCGAGAAGTCGTCGCTGATGCCGGTGCCGAGCGCGGTGATCAGGGTGCCGATCTGCTCTGATGACAGCATCTTGTCGGTGCGGACGCGCTCGACGTTGAGGATCTTGCCGCGCAGCGGCAGCACCGCCTGGAATTCGCGATTGCGGCCCTGCTTGGCGCTGCCGCCTGCCGAGTCGCCCTCGACGATGAACAGCTCGGACTTGGCCGGATCCTTTTCCTGGCAGTCGGCGAGCTTGCCGGGCAGCGAGGAGACGCTGAGCGGGCTCTTGCGCGTCAATTCGCGCGCCTTGCGGGCGGCCTCGCGCGCGGCGGCGGCCTGGATCACCTTGCCGACGATCACCTTCGCTTCGCTCGGGTGCTCCTCGAACCAGGCGGCCAGCGCCTCGTTGAGCACGTTCTCGACCACCGGGCGCACTTCCGAGGACACCAGCTTGTCCTTGGTTTGCGAAGAAAACTTCGGATCCGGCACCTTGACCGAGAGGACGGCCGTGAGACCCTCGCGGCAATCGTCGCCGGTCAGCGCGATCTTTTCCTTTTTCGCATTGACCTCGGCATAGCCGTTGACCTGGCGCGTCAGCGCGCCGCGGAAGCCGGCAAGATGGGTGCCGCCGTCACGCTGCGGAATGTTGTTGGTGAAGCACAGCACGTTCTCATGGTAGCTGTCGTTCCACCACAGCGCGGCCTCGACGCCGATGCCGTTGGCTTCCGACCGCACCATGATCGGCATCGGCACGATCGCCTTCTTGTTGCGATCGAGATATTTGACGAATTCCTCGACGCCGCCGTCGTAGTGCATCTCCTCGCGCTTCTCGACCGCGTGGCGCATGTCGGAAAGGGCGATGTGGACGCCCGAATTCAGGAAGGCGAGCTCGCGCAGCCGGTGTTCCAGCGTCGCGAAATCATATTCGATGTTCTTGAAGGTCTCGCTCGAGGCAAGGAAAGTGACCTCGGTGCCGCGCTGGCCCTTGCCCTCGCCGACCACCTTCAGAGGCGCGATCGCGTCGCCATGGGAGAATTCGACGAAATGCTCCTTGTCGTCGCGCCAGACCCGCAGCTTCAGCGAACTCGACAGCGCGTTGACGACGGAGACGCCGACGCCGTGGAGGCCGCCGGAGACCTTGTAGGAGTTCTGGTCGAATTTTCCGCCGGCGTGGAGCTGGGTCATGATGACCTCGGCCGCGGAGATGCCTTCGCCCTTGTGGATGTCGACCGGAATGCCGCGGCCGTCGTCGCGCACGGTGACGGAATTGTCGGCGTTCAGCACCACGTCGACGCGCGTCGCGTGGCCCGCGAGCGCCTCGTCGATGGCGTTGTCGACGACCTCGTAGACCATGTGATGCAGGCCGGAGCCGTCATCGGTGTCGCCGATGTACATGCCGGGGCGCTTGCGCACGGCATCGAGCCCCTTGAGCATCTTGATGGCGTCCTCGCCATAGTCGTCAGCGCCGTTGCGCTGCTGGGCCGGCGTAGCACTCATGTCAAAGGTGTCCTGGAGGTCCTGTATTTGCTGCAGATTCTTATATCACGACTATGGCTGAAACGGGTGCGAAATCGTACGCGCTGCGACATGATTTCCAGCGATAAAACGCGTTTATATTCAATGCATTACGCGGCTATTGGTGAGCGCCTCGGGACTTACCCTTACTGAGGCGTCCCATACTCCCCGAGCGTGAGCCTTTGGGCGCGTTCGCCGAGGGCTGAAAAGGCCTCCAGATCCGTGCCGGTCATCCAGGCCTGGGTGCCGATCGCGATGATCTCGTCGAAGAGCGCAGCGCGCCGCGCGGCATCCAGATGGGCAGCGATTTCGTCGAGCAGGAGGATCGGCGCCGCGCCTCGCCGGCGCTCGGCCATCAGCTCGGCGTGGGCGAGGATGAGCCCGACCAGCAGGGCTTTCTGCTCGCCTGTCGAGCATTGGCGAGCCGGGGCATCCTTGGGGCCGTGACCGACGACGAGGTCGCTGCGGTGAGGGCCATCGAGCGCGCGGCCCGCGGCACGATCGCGCTCGCGGACGCTGGCGAGCGTGCGGGCATAGGCATCCTCGACCTCGACGGCCGCGCGCACGGCGAGCGCGGCTTCGAGCTCGCCCTCCAGTTCCAATTTGGCCCAGGGAAAGGCGGAGGCCGTCGTCCGGTCGCGTCGTGCCTCGATCATGGTCGCGAGCGCCGCGACGGTCTGGGCGCGTGCTGCTGCCATCGCGACGCCCGTCTCGGCCATGACGATCTCGAGGCCCTCGAGGCGCGCGTTATCGCGCACGCCTTCCTCAAGCAGACGATTGCGCTGGGCCATGGCCCGCTCGAAGTGATTGACCCGCGTGCGGTAGCCCGGATCGAAGCAAAGGATCATGCGGTCGAGAAAGCGGCGGCGATCGCCGCCTGCGCCCGTGAAGAGCCCATCCATGGCCGGCGTGAGCCAGACCATCTCGACGTACTCGGCGAGGATCCCGGAGCCGCTCTGTGCCTCGCCGTCGATGCGGACGGTGCGCCCTGCGCGATTGGAGGCCGTGCTGGCGCCTGTGAGGCCCGTGCCGATGTCGACCGGTCCTATGGGCGTGTGCACGCGCGCGGCGACAGCCCAGGCGTCGGCCCCGCGCCGCGCGATCTCGGGATAGGGCGCGCGCCTGAGGCCTTGGCCCGGCGCCAGCAGCGAGATGGCCTCGATGAGATTGGTCTTGCCCGCGCCGTTCGGCCCCGTCAGCACGACAGGGCGCGCGTCGAACGTGTGAGACAGACGTGCGTGATTGCGGAAATCGGTCAGCGTCAGACGCTCGACCCACACGCGTGCGCCCGCGCTTGCCGCCGCCATGCCGGAAACTTCAGCCATGCCTTCGTGTGTCGTCACACCCGCATCGGCATCAGAACGTAGAGAGCGCTCTCGTCGCCGACGTCCTTGAGGATGGTCGGCGAGCCTGGATCGGAAAGCAGGAACTTGAGCGAGTCGCTCTCGAGCTGGCCGGAAATATCGAGCAGATAGCGGGCGTTGAAGCCGATCTCCATGGCGGGCGCCGAGAACTGCGCTTCGACTTCCTCGGGCGCGCTGCCGCCGTCGGGGTTGTTCACGGAGAGGACGAGCTTGCCCGGCGCGATGTTGAGCTTGACGGCGCGCACGCGCTCGCTCGCGATCGTCGAGACGCGATCGACCGCGCCCATGAACACCTGGCTCGAGACCTCCAGCACCTTGTCGTTCGACTGCGGAATGACGCGTCCATAGTCGGGAAACGTGCCGTCGACGAGCTTCGAGGTCATCGTGATCGGGCCGATCTCGACGCGCACCTTGGCCGGCGAGACTTCCACGCGGACCGGCGCATCGCTCGCCTCGATGAGGCGGTAGAGCTCGTGCACCGTCTTGCGCGGGATGATGATGCCCGGCATTCCGGCGACACCTGCCGGCTGGTCCGTCGCGACCGCGCGAAGCGTCGGCTGGCCGCCGGTTTTGGCCGGGTGCAGGTAGATGCCGTTGAGGTAGTAGCGCGTCTCCTCCGTCGAGATCGCGAAACGCGTTTTCTCGATGAGGCGCTTGAGATCGCCCGAGGCGATTTCGAAGCTGTGCGACATCTGTCCCGCGGCGAGGTCCGGGAAATCATCGGCCGGCAGCGCCTGCAGGGCAAACCGTGCGTGGCCGGCGGTGATCGAGACGCGCTCGCGCTCCGGCTCGCGCTCGATGCGGATCTGCACGCCATCGGGAAGCTTGCGCACGATGTCGTGGAGCATGTGCGCAGGGACCGTCACGGCACCCGGCGTCGCGACGTTGGCCGAGACGCTCTCGACGACCTCGCGCTCGAGGTCCGTCGCCTTGAGCTGAAGCCCTTCGGCATTGGCCCTCAGCAGGACGTTGGACAGGATCGGGATCGTCGTTCGTTTTTCGACGACGCTTGCGACATGGCCGAGTGCGCGCAGAAGGTCGCCACGTTCGATGACAAACCGCATTTTAGCCCACCTACCTATCCGTCCCGGCGCCCGCAGACAGCAAAACCCCCGACGCACATCAACTGTATGCCGAGTCCGCCAACGACGATTCGTTGTTGCTCAAACTTGG
>OEIU01001915.1_pt1 | contig 11985 bp, 13 predicted proteins | sample 1539221 | NCBI WGS metagenome assembly OEIU01 (sample SAMN03792071, study PRJEB22550) | activated sludge metagenome | feature: wastewater treatment plant; material: activated sludge; isolation source: Wastewater treatment plant of a petroleum refinery complex | place: Argentina: Zarate | collected... | reverse complement strand
GGCGACCGCGTGCGCGGCTGGAGGGGGGTCACCCGGGCCGAATTCTACGATCCTCGCCTGTTTGCGATCCTGCCGATGGGCTTCTGCTTTCCCGGTCAGGACGCAAAAGGTGGCGATCTGCCGCCGCGCAAGGAGTGCGCGCCGGCGTGGCGAGCGAGCCTTTTGGCGTTGATGCCGCACATCGAACTCGTTCTGGCGGTAGGCGGCTACGCCCAGAAATGGCATCTCGGCGGCAGGATCGGGCCGTCGCTCACTGAAACGATGCTGAACTGGCGGAGCATTTTCGAGCAGCCGGACGTGCCGCGCGTTATGCCGCTTCCCCACCCGTCATGGCGGAATACGGTCTGGTTGAAGCGGCATCCATGGTTCGAAGCCGATCTTTTGCCCGTGCTGAAAGCGGAAATCCGCCATCGCATCTGACCGTGATTGCGGAACGATCGTCCTCAATCTGCGCCTTCGCGGCGATATTCTTTCTTGTGACGGCCGCGCTTTCCGTGCATTTTCCGCAAAATATTTCTACCGAGGTGCCATATGGACCGGCTTGATAGAAAAATCCTCCGACTTCTTCAGGAAGATGCTACGCTGGCGGTTGCCGACATCGCCAAGAAGGTCGGACTTTCGACCACGCCCTGCTGGCGGCGCATCCAGAAGCTGGAAGAAGAGGGCGTCATCAAGCGCCGGGTGGCCGTGCTCAATCCGGAGAAGATCAACACGCGCGTCAACGTCTTCGTGTCGATCCGCACGAATTCCCACAGCCTGGAATGGCTGCGCCGGTTTTCGGAGGTCGTGCAGGAGTTTCCCGAAGTGGTCGAATTCTACCGCATGAGCGGAGACGTCGATTATCTGCTTCGCGTCGTGGTGCCGGACATCGCGGCCTATGACGCGTTCTACAAGCGCCTGATCGGCAAGATCGAAATCCGTGACGTGTCCTCGACCTTCGCCATGGAGCAAATCAAATACACGACCGAGATGCCGCTGGACTACATTATCCTAGACAAGGAGTCCGGCGCCAACGCGGCGTAGTCAGGCGGTCTGCTTCGCTTTCACCGAAAGCCGCTCCAATGTCTTCGGAGCGGTGAGTTCCCGCACTGCATCCTTGCCGATCCAGCGCGCCGTCCTGTCATCGGACGCGGCAAGCTTTTCAGCAAGCATCAGGGCAGGGGCGTGTAAAGCCATCGAACGCTTGCCGAATGTCCGCAGGGCCCAGTTTACCGCCTTCCTGACGAAGTTGCGGCTGTCCGTGGCGTGTTTTTCGATCAGCGGCAGATAGCTTTCGAAAACCGAGTCCGGCTCTTTCTTGCGGTGGACGCTTGCCCAGCAAAGCATGGCGAAGGCGGTGCGGCGGACGAATTCACGCTCGTCCTCAGCGAACTCCTCGATGAGCTGGCGCCAGTTGTCAGTATCGACGAAAAGGTCCGAGACCCCGTCGACGATATCCCAGGAATCGAATTCGGAGGCCCAGCGACGGGCATCTTCAACTGTGAATTTTTTCGGATCGGCGGTCAGCGAGGCGATGAATTGCGCTTCCACTATGCCGGTATCCCAGAGCCGGAAGGCGCGTTCATGGTTGCGTTTGATTTTTCGTGCGATGTCGCGCTGGACGCCATGCGGAACGCCGAGTGCGCGATCGACACGGATGCCGTAGCGTTTCATGCCCTGCCGGTTTTCCTCCGACCCGAGCGAACGCAAATGGGCGACGATTTCCTCCGCTGTCGAGTCAGGCGACAGCACCGGTTTACCGATCCAGCCGCGCCAGCAGCGACGACGTATCCCACCGATTGCCGCCCATCGCCTGAACGTCCTTGTAGAACTGGTCGACGAGGGCGGTTACCGGCAGTTTCGCGCCGTTGCGGTCGGCCTCTGCGAGACAGATACCAAGGTCCTTTCGCATCCAGTCCACGGCGAAGCCGAAATCGTACTTTTCGGCGTTCATGGTCTTGTGCCGGTTTTCCATTTGCCACGAGCCGGCCGCCCCCTTGGAGATGACCTCAATCACCTTCTCGATATCGAGGCCGGCCTTCTTGCCGAAATGGATACCCTCTGCCAGGCCCTGCACGAGCCCGGCGATACAGATCTGATTGATCATCTTGGTGAGCTGGCCCGCACCGTGGGGACCCATATGCCCGACCATGCGGGCATACGCTTCGATGACAGGCTTGGCGCGGGCGAAATCGTCGTCGGCGCCACCCACCATCACAGTCAGAACGCCGTTCTCCGCTCCCGCCTGGCCGCCGGAGACCGGCGCATCGAGGAAGGCGAAGCCGCGCGCGTCGGCCTTCTCGCCAAGCTCGCGGGCGACTTCCGCCGAAGCGGTCGTGTTGTCGATGAAGATCGAGCCCTTCGCCATGTCCCTGAAAGCGCCTTGAGCGCCGATGGTGACCTCGCGCAGATCGTCGTCATTGCCGACGCAGGCGAACACGAAATCCTTGTCGGCTGCGGCTTCCTGAGGGGTCGGCGCGCTGTCGCCGCCGAATTCGGCTACCCATTTCTCGGCTCGTGCGCCCGAGCGATTATATATCGTAACATCGTGGCCACCCTTGCGCTTCAGATGTCCGGCCATGGGATAGCCCATAACGCCGAGACCAATGAATGCCACTTTCGCCATCTGTTCGCTCTCCCGAAAAGGTCGGCGGCTGGTTTAGCCCGTCGCGCCGCAGTGCACAATGCGGGTCGGCACAGCCGCTCAGGGTGCGGTGTCGAAATCCAGCACCGTCTCGGGATTGATCTGGCCGTCGTAGGAGGCGTCGACCTCATATTTCGTCAAGGTGAAGGTGCCGCCCCGGAAGAGGTAGGTGGCGATCGAAGACGCGTCGGCGACGCCCCGCCATTTGTTGAACGACTGCAGCGTGTGCGTCTCGGCGTCGTATTCCGAGTTCACCAGCATGTCGACCGTTCTGTAGCCGACAACGTTCACGCTCTCCAGCTTGCCGTCGGGGTTGTCGTTCTCGTAGTGGATGTCGAGTTCCGGCGCGGCGAACTGGAGTTGGCTTACGCCGTCGATCTCGTTTTCCAGATAGTAGACCTGATTGCTGTTGTAGGCGCCATAGATGCACTCGAAACGAAACAGCCGCGCTTTTCTATCCGGTTCGCTCGCCTCCTGCGATCGGTCGCGATAGGTGAGTTCGGTTATCGTGGCCTCGGCCGCGTTCGGTTCCGCATCCGGCGCCAAGGTCTGGCAGATCGCGCCATAGGCGGCCTTGAAGGCCTTTTCGGCCTGTTCCAGTCCTGTATCTCGCGGATTGACAGGCGCGCCGCCACAGGACGAAGGCAGTATTTCAGCCAGCTCTCCTTCGGTCGGCTTCAGCTCGCCCTTTTCGATGCGGAGCGGGTTGAACGGCGGCTCCTGGCTCGCCGGCTGGGCGAGCCGCGCAGTGTAGCAGCCCGCGAAGGTGCTCGTGCTGCCGTCGGCATTCGTTGCGCGGATCGCCACCGGCACCTGGTAGAAAATGCTGCCGGCCGCGCCTTCCTCGCTCGCCGGTCCCGTTTCGACCGCCACCGACTGCGTCTGCTCGTAGCCCTTGACGAAGGCCGCGAAATCGCCCGCCGGCTTCTGCTCGCCGAAATAATCCCATGCGCGCGCATACTCCTTGCGGTCGATCGCGTTGTAGAGCGACCGAACGAGGGTTTCGGCGCTGGATCTGTCGTCCAGATAGGCGCCTTGCGCGAGAAGCGGCGTGGTGATGCCGACAGCGCAAGCCAGGGAAATCGTCGGTCCGGTGAATCGTCGCATGGCCAAACTCCGCATTCCGCAACGTCGCCCCGGAATATGGCGGAGATTTGCCCCGGCGCCGTTGGCGATGACACACTGCCCCAAGGCTCTGGCCCTAAACGCGGATCGCCAATTCGCGTGCGATGCGTGGCGCATTGGAAATGCGCGCTCGATCCTGCCATGCACAGCGGCAGCAATCCGCTTGAGGCGAATGCCTTCCGCGAATCCGCTCCGGGATATGTCGCGGGGTAAAGAACTCGTTCCGGAAACCCATGATCAAGGCTCCTTCGTCCTTCTCCCCCGAGATAGATGATTCATTCGATATTGTGCAATGCAGCATGACTATGGCTGGCGTGCGTCCAATTGCCTCCGTCGCGATCAGAATTTCCGCGTCGAGAACGATTTCTTGAGAACCTCGTTGTATGGTCACGCAACAAAACAAGACCGCGCAACAGGTGAGGAAATGCCCTCCGCCAAGAACGGAGACTTCGCGAGCTTGCTGGACGATCTGTTCCAGGCGGCGTCGATTCCGGAGGAAGAGGACGAAGAGGCGAGCGCCGCCGCGCCCTCCATTCCTTTCGATTATCTCTCCGTCGTCGATGAGCTTCATTCAGGACGCATCAAGGTATCCGACAGCGAGGCCTCCGCCGAATATCGCGCCGTCGGAGCGCAGATCGAGGAGTTGCTTCGGGAGTTCGACCTGCGGCGCGCGGAGATCACGCCGCCGCCGCTCGAGGTTGAGCAATGGCCGTCGACGGAACCGGCGGATATAGCCAAGGAACTTGCGCTTGAAACGCACAAGCGCGCCGACGACCTTGCACGCGCGCGCCGCGTCTTTGCGTTCGACAACCATCCCGATCGTGTGGAGCCCTATCTGCGCGACCATGCCATCGTACGCATGCAGATTGCCAACATGCTCATCGATGACGCCTTGCGCCGGCTGAAGCGCTAAGCATCTTCACGCCAATTGCCCGATATCATATTGTCATCGGCACGGCTCTGGCCGCCCGCCTCATTTTCGCCCGGAGAATTTTCATGCAGAAGCGCCGCCTCGGTCGCTCCGATCTTCTTGTTTCCAGCATTTGCCTCGGCACCATGACGTGGGGCCAGCAGAACACGGAGGCCGAGGGACACCATCAACTCGACTTCGCGTTCGAGCGCGGCGTCAATTTCCTCGACACGGCGGAAATGTACTCCATCCCGCCCAGGCGCGAGACGCAAGGCAGCACGGAACGCATCATCGGGAGCTGGCTGAAAAAGCGCGGCAGGCGTGACGATGTGATCATTGCTTCGAAGGTCATCGGCCGTACGTCGAGCGACTGGTACCGTGGAGGGCGTCCATCGAAGCTGGTGCGAGCCGACATTATGGATGCCATCGACAAGTCTCTGGCGCGACTGGGCACGGACTATATCGATCTCTATCAGATCCATTTTCCGGACCGACTCGTGCCCTGGGGTGCCAACCCCACCAGAATCTCGGAATGGCCGACGCGTCGCGCCACCGACGAGACGCCGATCGCCGAAACGCTCGCCGTCTTCGACGATCTCGTGCGATCCGGGAAAATCCGCCATCTGGGGCTGTCGAATGAAAGTTCATGGGGAACCATGCGCTTCGTCTTCGAGAGCGAGAAGGGCGTTGGACCGCGCCCTGTATCCATCCAGAACGCCTACAATCTGGTCAACCGCACATTCGAGGTGAACCTTGCCGAGGTCTGTGACCGCGAGGACATCGGCTTCCTGCCTTACTCGCCAGTGGCGCAGGGTTTCCTGACCGGAAAGTACGATCATGGCGCACGTCCGGCCGGCGCGCGCGAAACACTGTTCAATCGCGGCGATCGCTACAAGACGCCGAACGCGGCGGAGACGCTGCTGGCATACAACATGCTGGCGCGTGATTTCGGCATGGAACCGGCCCTGTTCGCCAACGCCTTCGTCGTCAGCCGTCCGTTCGTCACGTCGTCCATCATCGGTGCAACCTCGATCCCGCAACTCGAAATGGCTCTGGCCTCGGCTGAGGTCGACTTCACCGCAGAGATGCTTGCGGCCGTCGATGCCATTCACCAGCGAACCGGAAATCCTTGCCCCTGAGGAATTGCACTTGAGGAATTGCCCATGAGCTTCGCCATCGACGACATCCGCGCGGAATTCCCGGCGCTGGCGCTTACCGATGCGGGTCGTCGCCGGATCTATCTCGACAATCCTGCGGGAACCCAGGTGCCGCGCGCAGTGGCCGACGCCGTCTCGCATTGCCTGCTCGAAAGCAACGCGAATCTGGGCGGCTTCTTCACGACGACGCTCGCCGCACAGGAGGCCGTCGACGGCGCGCGCGCGGCGATGGCGGATTTTCTCGGCGCGGTGCCGGAGGAAATCGTCATCGGTCCCAACATGACGACCCTGACCTACCAGATGTCGCGGACGCTCGGCCGGCGATTTTTGCCGGGCGACGAGATCGTCGTCACGCGGATGGATCACGAAGGCAATGTCGCGCCATGGCTTCAACTCGCGGAGGATCGCGGTCTCACCGTCCGTTTCGTCCCGTTCGATGCGGAGACATGGCAGATCGAGCCGGAAACCCTGCGCGCCGCGCTGACGGAGCGGACGCGGCTGGTTGCGCTCAACTATGCCAGCAATCTCACCGGTTCGATCAACCGGATTCGCGAACTCACCGCGATCGCGAGGGAAGCCGGCGCGCTCGTCTATGTCGATGCCGTCCAGTTCGCGCCGCACGGTCTTGTGGACGTGCAGGCGATCGGCTGTGATATCCTTGCATGCTCGGCCTACAAATTCTTCGGGCCGCATATGGGGATTGTGTGGGGGCGTCGCTCGGTGATCGACGAACTCGAAGCCTATAAATGCCGCTGTTCGTCCAACGCGCTGCCGGAGCGTTTCGAGACCGGCACGCCGCAGATCGAACTGATGGCGGGACTGTCGGCGGCGATCGGCTATTTCGAGCATATCGGAACGCTGGCGGGTGCCAGTGGGTCGCGCCGCGAACGAATCGCGGCTGCCTACCGGGCGTCGATTGCCTATGAGAACATGCTGGCGATGCAGCTCATCGACGGCATCCGCGACGTGGAGGGGCTTCAAATCTGGGGCATTTCGGAAGCCGCGCGGCTTGCCGAGCGGGTTCCCACCGTGTCGTTCACCGTCGAAGGCATCAGCCCGGAAACCGTCGCCCGGCAACTGGCCGACGAAGGCATATTTGTCTGGTCGGGACACAACTACGCCTGGGAGATCGTGCACCAGCTCGGCATTCCCGCAGAGCAGGGAGTCATCCGCATCGGCATTGCGCATTACAATAACGAGGCGGAAATCGCCGAAACCGTCGCCGCAGTGCATCGTATCGTCCGGATGCTTCGACAGACGCGCTGACCCGGACGGATGCTACCGGGCATCATCGTTCCGGCGAAGCTTGCCGTCACGCGTGCTTTCCCGCATCAATGCGTGGCAACTGCGTGGGGTAAAAATGCTTCGTGCCCAGAAGATCGCCATCGACAAGGTGTATGTCCCGACTGCCCGGCGCAAGACGCTGCACCCCGAAACCGTGCGCTCCCTTGCCGAGGACATCGTGGAAAATGGCCTGAAGACGCCTATCCAAGTGCGTGTCGACGGGGCGCGGTTTGTGCTTGTCGAGGGTCTGCACCGGCTCGAAGCCTTCAAATGGCTCGGCGAGCCGACGATCGACGCCTATCTCGTGCAGGCCCGGAAGCACTGATGCGCCTGCCGGTGTTATCGGACAGGCAAATCACATCGCGCTGTGACCTCATGACAACACCGTGAACTTTCGGTGGGATTCAAACTTTCTTGGTAATTTCTCATTCATAAATGGGCCTGTTCGATCCGGCGGCGCATGCCCTCGGTCTGTTTCAGTTCTGCGTACAGGTCTCCATGCGTCCGGGAAGCTTCCTTCTTTCGCTCGCCGTTTGCGTCGCCCTCACGGGCTGCACATCCAGTTCCGGCATAGACGAAATCCTCGCCCGCCCGTCGATGGAGGTGACGAGTTCGATCGCCAAGCCGGACAAGACGACGCCTCAGGAAATCGTGGCGCTTGCGGAGGAAGAGGAGGGCGTGGCCGCTCTCGCCGAAACCGCGCCCGCGCCATCCTCGGCGCCGTCCGTTCAGGCGCTCGCCATGATCGAGCCGAACAAGCCGGCCAGCGGCCTGAAGGCCAGCCTGACGCGGCCAGGCCCCCGCATCAAGGTTGAACGTCACCGGTTCCGGGACGCAAAGCCGATAAATTTCGGCAAGGCCAAGCCGCAGGACCTGCCGGTGCACGGCGTCGATGTTTCGCGCTGGCAGGCCAACATCGATTGGGCCAAGCTCAAGAGCCAGGGCGCCAATTTCGTCTTCATCAAGGCCACGGACGGCGGCGATCACCTCGACCCGATGTTCATGAAGAACTGGGTGAACGCGCACGAGGCCGGCCTGAAGCGCGGCGCCTACCATTTCTTCTACTGGTGCCGCACGGCAGGCGAGCAGGCGGACTGGTTCATCCGCAACGTGCCGAAGGTGGAAGGGGCGCTGCCGCCGGTGATCGACGTCGAGTACAATCATCTCTCGAACTGCAAGCGCCGGCTGCCGCGCGCCAAGGTCATCGAGAAGATGCAGGTTTTCATGGACAAGCTGGAAGCGCATTATGGCCAGCGTCCGATCATCTACACCGCGCCTGATTTTTACGCCGACAACCTGAAAGGCGAGTTTCTCGATTATCCGTTCTGGCTGCGCTCGGTCGCCGCTCATCCGTCAAAGCGCTATCCGGGCAGGAAATGGGTGTTCTGGCAGTATTCCGGCTCGGGCCTGTCGCAGGGCGTGAAGGGCAACATCGACCTTAACGTCTTCCACGGCACCGAAAAACAGTGGCGCGATTGGGTCAACGGCGTGTCGTACACCGCGCGGGCAAACTGAACGGGCCGGATTTTCCGCGCCGGCCCGTTCGTTCAGCGGATCAGTTGGCCGCCAGCGTCATCGACGTGCCGGTGGCGGCGAGGTTGAGACCGAACTGACCGGTAAGCGACAACAATTGCAGGTGGATCGAACCGGACGTGCCGCCGACCAGCACGTTGCCGCCGATGCCTGCGCCCACCGTCGCCTCCAGCGTCGCTCCTTCATAAAGGCCCGCCAGCGAACCGCGGTGATAGCCGGCGGTTGGCGCGAAGACCGCCCAGATCAGCTTCTGGCGCGTGGTAAAGCCGAGGTCGACGCCGAGCTTGCGGATCGCGCCGGTATACGTGTCGGTTCTGCCGCGCGTCGATGTAAAGGCGCAGTTCACTTCCTTGGCGGACCCAAGCACATAGCCGACGCCGCCGTCGATGTCGCAGGACAGCGTGCCGATGCGTACGCCGCCGCGATCATCGGGCTCCTCGTAAACCTGCTGAACATCCGCAGCATTCGCTGCCGTTGCGAAAGCGAGCGGGGCGATGACTGCCGCTGCGAGAATGGATTTCATTTTTCTGCTCCGTTGGAACGACTGTCCCAGTATGCCCACCCGCGATTCCAAGCCCAGGGTGAAACGCCATCGTGGCGGAAGTGTTGCACGGCCGCGCATGTTTCCCGGGTGTGGGCAGGGCTCCTGTTGTCCTTCCTGCGTAGCGCAGGAAGCCATCAGGATCGAAAGCAGTTTGTCGGGTCGCATCGCTGGATCCCGGTTTATCGGGAAAAAATCCACGGGCAGCAGGAAATAGAGGCGCGCCGCGCAAGGAAAGATGCGAGAAAATCAGGGAAGTACGCTGAGTTGAATGGCTCCCCGGGCCGGAGGCAAGCCACTGATTTTTAATGGCTTTATTGGCAACCCCGATGCTTTTCCTAATGCATTTCGCCCCGAAATGTGCGATTAGGGCTCCCTAGGTTGCCGGCGTGATCGGTTCATCGAAACTGCTAGCAACCGAGTTCGATTAGGATCAGCGTTAGGAAAAGATGGCGTGCGGCGCCGAAAACTCTTCAGCGCGGGCATCATGCCGCGATGCCGTATAGTGAACTCCCTGCATTCGTGGCTCAGCTCCGAGAACAAACAACCGTCAGTGCGGCGGCACTCGAGTTCCTAATCCTCACCGCGGCGCGGTCGGGTGAGGCCAGGAGCGCTGTCATTCCCGAGATCGATCTCGAGGAGAAACTCTGGATCGTGCCCGCCAGTCGAATGAAGGAGCATCGGGAGCATCGGGTGCCCCTGAGTGCGCGTGCCACGGAAATTGTGCAGACCCGAATTGAGCTTGCGACCGGCAACTACTTGTTCCCGGGTCAACGGTCTGGGCGGCCGCTCACCGACATGGGGCTGGCTAGCGTCCTGCGCACACTAAAAGTGACAGAATGCACAGTGCACGGCTTTCGATCGTCATTCCGAGACTGGGTTTCGGAGGAAACCGATTTTGAAGGCGAGATCGCCGAGGCAGCCCTGGCTCACGCTACCGGCGACGCTGTCGAGCGAGCGTACAGGCGAGGGGACGTGTTGGCGAAAAGGAGGAAGTTGATGGACGCTTGGGCGCTCTATCTAGACGACAGGAATGGGAGGCAGCATGAGTAGGCGGCAAGGAAAGCGACGCATTGTCGAGGGACACAACAGTGTCCAGCATGCCGAAGCTGTATTGCTCGATATGCTCCCGGACACCATGTCGTCTGATCCACGTACGCAAGCCATTCAGCTGGTTCGCCAAGCCGCCGCCGCCTATGCCGCAGAAGCCGATCCAGATCGGAAGATCATGACAGCTCTGTCCATTCAGGCCCGCTATGACGCCGTTCAAAGAGTTCTGTGTGAGCTCGATGATGAGATCAAGCGTGCTCGAGAAGGGCAACCGGCTGGCGGCTACAGCATGCGCTTCGAGTCCGGCCAATCTGATGCGAAGTGGCTCGAAGAGGCTGATCGCGCATACATGTTCCTGTTTGACTTGGCTCTGGCCGCGCACTCTGAGCGACACGATGAGGATCGCAAGAGGGAGAAACCGAATGCCGATGTCAATTTTCACGCATTGTGTCGGCGGCTGCTGAGAGCGTACTCGCTTGCCGCAGGCATCCCTGTCGAGCGGATAGAGATCAAGCAGTACGCATCAGAAAAGCCAACACCGAAAGACCAGCTCCCCACCCCTATGGTGTTTTTGGTCCGCCTTGCGTCAGCGATCACCGGCCGGAAGAAGTCGGTTCGATCTGTCGAACATGCTTCGAAAATCGCGAAGCAACAGATCGCGGGCAGGGAATGGGAACAGGCAGACATTTTCTGACGACCTCGTTGCGAGCTGGTGCGCACAAGGCTGTCTTGCGAGACGGCGTCACCCGGTTTAGCAAACGATGTCCCAAAGCGACACGTTCAGGCACAGGTCACTTTGGGACATTGAGGAATATGTCACAAAGCGTCCTTGAATTTCGAAGTATTCTTTTTGACTACAAAGGTTCCGCTAGGGTTGTTATTTGTGTTGCCAAGTTCAATTGCAGGAGCACCGGAATATGGCAAACAACCTCAAATTCCTCAGCCTCAACCAGGTCTGCGAGCTGACCTCGCTCTCGCGCACGGCGATCAACAAATGGCGCGCTCAAGGGCGTTTCCCACAGAAGATCGATCTGGGTGAGCGCCGGGTAGCCTTCCACCGCGATGAGATACGGCAGTGGATGGAGGATCGGCTGGCCGCCAGAAGCGGCGCCTGAGCCCGAGCCGCTCGATGCGGCACGACATCGTGAATAGGACGCAAAAAGGGCCAGGCCGCCCAAAGCGGCACTGGCCCAAAGCTTTTGAAAGGTACGTACGTGAATAGGAACAATGCTGACGCAAGTCAATATCTGTCTCGGCTGATCCTAAAATCGCCGGAACTGAACGCCACCCCCTCAGCAACTGCCGAGGACGAGGCCATCATCTCATCTATACTAGAGGAGGAGGATCTCTGCCTCTGGGATACGGCACTCGCACATCGCGCGGCGGGCCGCTCTTTCGAACTCGGAGGTATTTTGTACGTCTCCCCGCCCGCTTCGGTGTTCGTGGTGGATGATTGCCGGAAGCAGGTAGACCCTGCAGACGACATCGACTCTCGCATCGACCTTATGATGATGGATGCTGATGCGGTCGTCATCCTTCCGACGGAACTTCCGCGGAAGACGCCGGAGCATCCATCCAACATTGCAAGCCGTGATGCCGATCGGCAGCAACGGTTTCGGGAAGTCTTGGACCGGCGGCGGCGCGTAATCCTCGTCAGGACCGTGCCGGCTCGCGTACCAGCAGCCCCCGTGGCGGCATGCGCTGAGGTTCTCTGCCGTCCAATCAATTTCAGTAACCGGCAAACAATGCCGCGGAAGCGGCC
>OEIU01001914.1_pt1 | contig 11990 bp, 11 predicted proteins | sample 1539221 | NCBI WGS metagenome assembly OEIU01 (sample SAMN03792071, study PRJEB22550) | activated sludge metagenome | feature: wastewater treatment plant; material: activated sludge; isolation source: Wastewater treatment plant of a petroleum refinery complex | place: Argentina: Zarate | collected... | reverse complement strand
TTTGCCCCGGCGGCGAGCCCTTCGGCGAAGGCGCGGCCAAGACCGCGGGTCGAGCCGGTGATCAGCGCGGTTCGTCCGGTGAGATCGAACAAGGGGTTGGTCATGAAGCGATCCGGGCTCAGCAGTTGCAACCGAAATGCCGCGAGGCGAGCTGGACATGGGTCGCGCCTTCGGCAGGAACGTAGTGCGCCAGATCGTCGGTCTTGTCGACAGCCTCGTTCGGCCACCATTGGCCGCCCATGACGATGCCGTGCGAGACGAGGCGGCTTTCCGCGACGAGTTCGTGGCCGCGCGAATCGAAGAAACTGACCGGCGCCTTGCGTTCGGACAGGATGGCGAGATCGGCCACGCCGCCGATAGCCACGCTGCCCAGATCCGGCCGCGCGATGGCGCGGGCCGGCGCTTCGGTCGCCGCGCGGACGACCTCGACCAGCGGCATGCCAAGCGCCATCAACTTGGACATGCAGACGAGGATGTCGAAGGCGGGGCCGTCAACGCTGTAGAGATGGACGTCGCTGCTGATGACATCGGGGGCGAGGCCTTCGGCGAGCATGGCGCGCGCCACGCCGAAGTCGAACGAGCCCATGCCGTGGCCGATGTCAAAGATGACGCCCCGCTCCCGCGCGAGATGCATGTCGGGCCGCACCGTGCCGGAGGCGAAGACCGGGGCATTGGGGAAGGGACGGAAGCAATGGGTGAGGACGTCACCGCGGCGCAGGCGCGGCAGCACTTCGGAGCGGCCGGGGGGCGGCTCGTCGATATGCGCCATCAGCGGCAGGCCGACATAATCCGCCGCCTCGACGGCGAGATCGACCGGGGCGATGCCGCTGGCGCCGCTGGCATGCTTGCCGGCCCGCACCTTCACGCCGACCACGACATCGCGATGCTCATGCACGCAGGCGACGGTCTCGCGCGGTTCGCAAAGGCGGAGATCGGAGCATTCGCCGACCATCACCGTATTGGCGAAGCCGAAGATGCCGGCGAAGGAGATGTTGACATAGGCGAGGATGCGCGTTCGCGACCGCTCCATGACATGGCGGCGGAAGCCGAGGAAATTGCCGGCGCCGGCGCTGCCGGCGTCGACGAAGGTGGTGGTGCCGCTCTTCGCCGCGATCCGGTCGCCATCGATGCCGAGGGAGGTGCCGCCCCAGTAGACGTGGCTGTGGAGGTCGATGAGGCCGGGCGTGACGATGCGGCCCTTGGCGTCGATCACCTGACGTGCGGCCTCGGCCAAGATGTCCGGTTCGATCGCGACGATGCGCTCTCCGGCGATGGCGATATCGCGCCTCTCGTCACGGCCTGACAGAGGGTCGATCAACCGGCCGCCTTTGACGAGCAGATCGCATTGCATCGGTGAAAACTCTCCGCTTGAAGCCCGCGCGCGAATGGGCAGCCTTCCGCAATTCTTTTCAAACGCTTTGTTGGAAAGCAACATTATTCTCGCCGTCAGAGCCGATTTTGTGTTGCTTATTTACACTTCGACGCGCATCGTGACGCCGTTTCCCCTTCAAGAGGACCGCATGACTTTCGACAAAAATCCCTTTCCCACAGGCGACGCGGATCGTCATGCGCTCTGGGAGATGCTGGTGCGGCGCGACATCGACGCGTTTCTGGCGCAGGATTGGGGAAGCGTGGAGGAGGATTTCATCGCCGAGAGCTTCTTCGGCATGCACGCGCATTTCCTCAACGATGCCGATGCCTGGCGGCTGCAATTCCCCCGGCTGGAAATCTATCGCGACGAATGGCTGCGGCAGGCGGCGGAAACGGCGAAGACCGCGTTTGCCGAGCCGCTGCGCGAGGCGCTTTTCCGCGTGACCAACATGCGGGATATCGACGTCGATGGCGACCGCGCCGTGCTGCACAAGAAATTCAACGGTCAGGTCGCCAAGGCGGACGGCACGTTCGACAAGCTCAACTGGCAGACCCTCTATTTCTGCCGCCGTGTCGGGCCGCGCTGGAAGATCGCCGGCTTCGTCGGCTACATGCCGCATCCGCTGGGGCGCTGAGCGGCCGTCAACCAAAAAGGCGTGACGCTTTCCTGACAGCGTGCGACCTCCGATTCCACCAGAGCTTCCGAAAGGTCGCGGTTTTTGGCGACGTATAAGGAGCCTGGCATGCGGATGCCGTTGCGAGTGCCTGCCGGCAGGATGGCGGCACTGTTCATTGATTTGCAGGAAGAACACCGGCGGGACCCGCGCTATCTGGTCGACGGATTCGAGCACATTCTCGAACGCGTTGCGCGCTTGCAGCAAGCGGCGCGCGCGAGCGGCATCACAGTGTTGCACGCCGAATATATCGTGGATGCGGCGGATGCACGACCGTTCAACCCGATAGCGGTCGACGGCACGCCGGTGTTCAGCGCGAAGGGCGATCCGGTGACGGCGATCTGCGCGGACGTCGCGCCAGTCGACGGCGAGACGGTCTTTACCAAGTCGCAGCCCAGCGTCTTCGGCTCGGCCGAACTCGGTGCCTTGCTGACATCGGCCGGCATCGAGTGGCTGCTTGTCGCCGGCGTCTGGACGGAAGCCTGTGTCGACGCGACGGTGAAGGACGCCATCCGGGCAGGCTTGCGCGTGATTCTCGTCAAGGATGCCTGCGGCAGCGGCACGGAGGCCATGCACCAGGTGGCGATACTGAACCTCGCCAACCGGCTCTACGGCGGAGCGGTCGTCGATGCCGAGGCGGCATGCCGCCTGATGGCGGGAGACGCCGTGGATGCGTGGGTCGTCGAAGGGGCGGTCCCGCTGAAATTCACTTTCGAGAACGCGGCAACGCTCTACGCCAGTCTCTGACGGGAGTGCGGACCGGCCGCTCGCTTTGGACGCCGCCGGCAAAGCGCCTATATTGGCCCTGAAGCCGACAGGCCAGAACGAGGTTTCCGCCATGGAGACGCAATCGACGGTCGAAACGCCGTCCGCGCCGAAGCAGACGACGTTTGTCAACAGCTATGCCCGCCTGCCGGATCGCTTCTTCGCGCGCACCGACGCCAATACGGTCAGGGCGCCCAGGCTCATCAAGGTGAACGAGACGCTGGCGGAGGAGCTTGGCCTGGATGCCGGGTGGCTCGCCTCGCCGGAAGGCGTCGCCATGCTGGCCGGCAACAGCTTTCCGCCGGGCGCCGAGCCGATCGCCATGGCCTATGCGGGGCATCAGTTCGGCAATCTGGTGCCGCAACTCGGCGACGGGCGCGCATTGCTGATCGGCGAGGTTGTGGATCGCCGGGGCGTTCGCCGCGACATCCAGCTCAAGGGATCGGGGCCGACGCGCTTTTCGCGCAACGGGGACGGCCGCGCGGCCCTCGGGCCAGTGCTGCGCGAATATATCGTCAGCGAGGCGATGAACGCACTTGGCATCCCGACCACGCGCACGCTGGCGGCGGTGCTGACGGGCGAGCCCGTCTATCGCGAGGAACTGCTGCCCGGCGCGGTGCTGACGCGGGTGGCGGCGAGCCATATCCGCATCGGGACTTTCCAGTATTTCGCCATCCGCCGCGATGTCGACGCCGTGCGCCAACTGGCGGACCATGTGATCGAGCGCCACTACCCGGATTTGCGCGAGGCCGGAAATCCGTATCTCGCGCTGCTGGAAACGGTGATCGCCAGGCAGGCCGATCTGGTCGCCCGCTGGATGCTTGTGGGTTTCATCCACGGCGTAATGAACACGGACAACATGACCGTGTCCGGCGAGACGATCGATTACGGCCCCTGCGCTTTCATGGACACCTACCGTCCCGGCATGGTGTTCAGCTCGATCGACCAGTTCGGCCGGTATTCCTACGTGAACCAGCCCGGCATTGCGGTGTGGAACCTGACGCGTTTCGCCGAGACGCTTGTGCCTCTGCTCGATGCCGATCAGGACGACGCGATCGCGAAGGCCGAGGCGGCGCTCCGGCAATTCCAGGTCGCCTACGAGGCGACCTTCCACGCCGGCCTGCGCCGCAAGCTGGGCCTGCTCGAAGAGCGGGAAGGCGACCTGACGCTGATCAGCGATTTGTTCGAGATGATGGACCGCCACGAGGCCGATTTCACACTGACGTTCCGAATGCTTTCCGGGCATGTCGGCGACGAAGGTGGCGGTCCGACCCGCGATCTCTTCAAAGAGCCGGAAGCCTTCGACGCGTGGTGGTCGCGCTGGCGCGAACGGCTGGCCGAAGAGCCGCAGCATGACGCGGCGCGGCGGGTGGCGATGCTCGCCGCAAACCCAAAATATATTCCGCGCAACCATCGCGTCGAGGCTGTCATCCGCGCGGCGGTGGATCGCGGCGATTTCGCGCCGTTCGAGGAAATGCTGGCGGTACTGTCGCAGCCGTTCGAGGAGCAGCCCGGCATGGAACGCTATGCCGAGCCGCCCAGGCCGGAGGAGCGCGTCACACAGACGTTCTGCGGCACCTAGGCCGGTCGGTGAGACGCAAGCGCCTCTTCTTCCCGGTCCGAAGCGCCTATTCGCGTACGATGGTGGTCGGCTGACCCTGTTCCACCTGATCGATTACCAGCAATTTCACCGGCTCCGTTCCGATGTTGGCGCCCTGGTGCCACAGGCTTACCATCTCCACGATGAAATCGCCGGTCTTGTAGGTCTTCTTCTCGCCGGTCTCGACATTGGCGACCTGCAGCGTGCCGCCGAGCACATAGGCGTAGCGCGGAAAAGGATGCTGGTGCACGGGGAGCGATGCGCCCGGCGGAATCTCGAACATCGAAACGATCACTTCCGCATCGCCCTGCGGAAGCGCGATCGGCTGCCCCGCCGCCGTGGCGATTGTTCTGGCGAGCGGCGTGACGACGACCTTCGCTCCGGTATTGTCGTAAGCGTAAGCGACGGATGACAGAAGCGCCGCAAACAGAACTGTCGAAGCCAGCCTACGCATTGTCTCCCCCCTGCGGTTAGGCAACCATCGCCGTGACGCCGGTATCCGTCAATCGCGAGGAAAACGTATTCCGCGGACATGCCGAATGGACGATGAAGAGCGAGGATGGCGGCGTGTCGGAAGATGCAGGTCAGGCAACCACCGAAGCCGCAGTGAAGCCCCGCAGCTTCAGCAAGGCACGCGGATCGAGCCGCACCTGCAGACCGCGCTGGCCGCCATTGAGATAGACGAGATCGTGAGCTAGCGCCTCGGTCTCGATGATCGCGGGCAGCTTGCGCATCTGGCCGAAGGCGCTGATGCCGCCCACCTTGTAACCCGACACGCGCTCCGCATCGGCGGGCTTCATCATCTCGGCCGATTTGCCGCTGAAAGCCGCGGCAAGCTTCTTCATCGAGACTTCGCGGTCCGACGGGACGATCACGCAGACCGGCTTTCCGTCCACGAGCGCCATCAGGGTCTTCAGCACGCGCGCCGGCTTTTCGCCAAGGGCTTCGGCTGCCTGCATGCCGATGCGGTCGGCGTTCGGATCATAGTCGTAGCTGTGGACGACGAAGACGATGCCCGCCTGCTCCAGCGCCTTCGTGGCCCTTGTCGCCCGCGACATCGCTATCTCTCCATGGTTGCAGCGCTCGGCCAGCCGCGCCGGCATATCCGGATGTCCGGTGGTTCACAAGCTGCGGAGGCCGTGCGCCAGCGATGGTCTTTCAGGGGGCGGGCGGCTAGGCTATCCCGAGAAGACGGCGCAAGACGCCGCGCATAGCCGAACGGGACAGCCGGGATGACCAGGGTTTTGCTGCTGATTGCTTCTTTTCTTCTGGTAATCCCGGCTCTGACGATCGGTGCGAAAGGAGAGGAAATGTCAACTGCACTGCATGCGGCAGCGGCGAAGGGCGACGCCGCGGCAATAAAGGAGTTGCTGAGCGCCGGTGCTGAAATCGACGCGCGGAACGACGCCGGCGCCACGCCGCTGCTGGTCGCCACGCATGGCAACAGGATCGACGCTGCGCGCGTGCTGATCGATGCCGGCGCCGACGTCAACGCCAAGGACAACATCAACGACAGCCCCTACCTCTATGCCGGGGCGCGCGGACATCTGGAGATCCTCAAGCTGACGCTAGCCCATGGCGCGGATCTCAAAAGCACCAACCGCTACGGCGGCACGGCGCTGATCCCCGCTTCGGAACGCGGCCATGTCGAGACGGTGGACACGCTGATCAAGGCGGGCGTGAACGTCGACCATGTCAACAAGCTCGGCTGGACGGCGCTGCTCGAGGCGATCATTCTGGGCGACGGCGGCGAGCGCCACGTCGGCATCGTCAGGCTGCTGATCGATGCCGGCGCGAACGTCAATCTTGCCGACAAGGACGGCGTGACACCGCTGCAGCATGCACGAACGCGCGGCTATTCCCCGATGGTTGCAATGCTTCAGCAGGCAGGGGCGAAATGAGCGATGGCGATGCGTTCCTCGGTGAGGCGATAAGGCTAGCATATGAGAATGTTAGGCAGGGCGGGCGGCCATTCGGCGCGGTAGTGGTGAAGGACGGCCGCGTCGTGGCGCATGGCGTCAACCGCATCCAGGCCGACAACGATCCGACGGCGCATGCCGAGCTTCTGGCGTTGAGAGCGGCCGGGAAGGCGCTTGGCTCTCCCCGGCTCGACGGGTGCAGCGTCTATGCCAGCGGGCAGCCTTGCCCGATGTGCATGGCCGCGATGCGGCTGGCAGGCGTGCCGGAAATCGTCTTCGTCTATTCCAACGAGCAGGCGGAGCCGTTCGGCCTGTCCACCGCCCCTATCGCGGCGGAACTGGCGCAGCCACTCGAAAAACAGACATGGGCGGCGAGATCCGACATGCTCCGCCGTCCGAGCCCGAGAGCGCGCTCTACCGGGCATGGCGCGCGAACGGCCTGAAATCCATGCGGCTCTGACATGGTGTCGAAGTTGCCGCTCGCTCTTTTCCGGCTTGGCATCAGGCGCGTTCCTCGACGGTGAAGCCCGCCTCTTCGGCAAGCGATTTGAGGTTCCTGTAGCCCATCGTGGCGTAGGTGAGCGGATGCGCCCTTGCCGGGTCCTGCTCGGCCTCGACCACGAGCCAGCCGGCATAGCCGTTGTCGGCGAGGATCTTCAGCAGCGTCGGATAATCCTGCGCGCCGTCGCCGGGCACGGTGAAGATGCCGTCCATCACCGCAGACATGAAGCTCATGTCCTCGGCCCGGGCGCGCCTCAGAACGTCCGGCCTCACATCCTTGCAATGGACATGCACCACCCTTTTCACATGACGGTGGAGCAGAGCCTTCGGGTCGCCGCCTGCGAAAGAGCAATGCCCGGTATCGTAGAGCAGGCCGAAAGCCTCGCCCGTCACGGCCATCAGCCGGTCGATCTCTTCATCGGTCTCGACAATCGTTCCCATATGATGATGAAAGGCCATCCGGACGCCAAACTCGGCAAATCGTTCGGACAGACGCGTGATCTTCTCGCCGTAGGGCTTCCATTCCTCGTCCGAGAGCTTCGGGCGCCGGGAGATGGGATCGTGGATTGCATCGCGCCGGCCGCGCGACGTGTCCGCGTAGACGACATGCCGGGCACCGCAGTGCTTCAGCAGGGTCAGATGCGGGAGGATCGCATCGAATTCCTGTTCGACCTCCTTCTCCAGAATGCGGCCGTCGTACCAGCCCGAGACCAGCTCAAGGCCGTAGCCGTCGAGCAGCGGCTTCAACTCCGTACCGCGGCGCGGAAACTTGCCTCCTAGCTCCGTACCGGCGAAGCCTGCTTGCCGTGTCTCCGCCAGGCAAGTTTCCAGCTGAATATCGCCCCCCAGTTCGGGGACGTCGTCGTTGCTCCATGTGATCGGATTGATGCCAAGTCTGACCGACATATGCGCCTCCGCTGCCCGTATTCCGAACGCATCTAGCCACACCCCAGATCATCGGGACCGGTTCCGTCACGTAGCCGACACGCCAGCCAGTCATCGCGTAGAATTTCGCCACGCCGTTGTCGATGAGGGTGCGCCTTGAGCGCTCCGCTACAGTTCCAATGCAATCCGGCGGCCGTCATGGAAGGCGAAGGCCGCTTGGCGCGAGGCGGTGCAGTCACCTATGGCCGAATACGCAATGCCGCGCCTTTCCAGCTCGACCGGGAGGCTGTCTTCCGCCCTGTTGGTCGTCGCGAAGACCAGCGAATCCGCCTCGACCGTCTGCTCGTTTCCATCGAGAAGCGATGTGATCGTCGCCAGCTTGCCGTCCCAGCGGACGACTGCGCTTTCCGTCATGAAACGCACGCCCGACCGGGCGAGAGCTCGCCGCAAGGGCGCATCCACCGCCATCCGCTGAAGCTCCTTGCCGACCAGTGCGTCAGGCGTGACGATCGTCACGTCATGGCCGTCCTCGGCGAGTTTCCAGGCCGTGCCGCAGCCTTTCCAGTTGCCTCCGTCGTCCAGAAGCAGCACGCGCTGTCCCGGCCGCGCCTCGCGCGCCATGACGGCTTCGGCGGAAAGCACCGGCCCGCCGCCGGGTATAGTGTCGAACTGGGGCAAGGCTCGCTGGAATGCTCCGTCGGGAGGCAGCGACCCGGTCGCGACGATCACATGGTCGACGCTCTCCCGTTCGACATCGTCAGCCTCTGCATAACTTCCAAGCCGCACTTCGACCTGCAACTGTCCGAACTGCCGTTCGTACCAGTCGATCAGGTCAAGGATCTGCGACCGGCGCGGCTGCATGCCTGCGAGGCGGAACTGTCCGCCGAGCCTCTCCGAGGCTTCGGCCAGTATGACGCGATGGCCGCGCTCCGCAGCGACTCGCGCCGCCTCGAGGCCTGCCGGCCCGCCGCCCACGACGAAAACCCGTTTCGGTTTTTCGGCTCGCGTGAACCGGTCGCCGCCCCATTCCCATTCGCGGCCGGCGGATGGGTTGATCACGCAGCTTATCCAGTAATCGCGCGAGCGCCTGCCCCAGCACATCTGGTTGCAGGACAGGCAGCCGCGAATGTCCTCCGCTCGTCCCGCCTCCGCCTTCGCCGCCAGATGCGGATCGGCGATCTGTCCGCGCACGATCGAGACGAGGTCGGCATGCCCTTCCCGGAGCACGCTCTCGGCATTCTCGGGCGTGCGGATATGGCTTTCCGCGGTGACGAGTGCATGGCGCACGGTGGACTTCAAAACCGAGGCAAGGTCCGCGCCGAGCTTTTCCGGATACATGAAGGTCGGCATGATCTTGTAGAAGTCGAAATACGAACCGGAGCCGCAGGTGACATAGTCCATCAGGTGGTCGCGGTCGTGAATATCCACGATCTCCGCCAGCGCCTCCCGCTTGAGCGCGACATCGACTTCCGGCTCGTCGTTGATGGCCAGCCCGATGATGAAGTCTTCGCCGCACTCCCGGCGGATGCGGGTCATCACCTCCCGGCTCATCCGTGTCCTGTTTTCGAGATTGCCGCCCCAGCGGTCGGCGCGGCGGTTGGACCACGGCGTCCAGAACTGGTCGAGCATGGAATGATAGGCGGCCCACACCTCAACGCCGTCGAACCCGGCCTCGCGGCAGCGCCGCGCCGCCTGGACGAAGCCGTCGATCGTCTCCTCTATCTCGCGCTCCGTCATTGCGTGGGAGCCGTCGGAATCGTGGTAGCTCGGCAAGCCGGACGGCGACCAGCCCGGGTGGAACGAGTTGTCGGCATCCGCATGCTGGCCAACATGGTAGAGTTGCTGGATCGCCACGGCGCCATTGCCCCGGATCGCCTCCGTCACCTTGCGGAAATGCGGGATGACGCTGTCGTCGGCGGGGCGGAAATTGCCGCGCGTCAGCACGGCTGCCTGATGCACCGGCATCGGCTCGACGACGATCATGGCTGCGCCGCCGACGGCACGTTCGGCGTAATAGCCCACATGCCGCTCGGTCGGCAGGCCTTCCACCGCCATGTTCGCCGTATGCGCGCCGAAGACGATGCGATTGCGAAGGGTTTTTCCCCGCAACTGGATCGGCGTGAAAAGCCGTTTGAAAACCCGGTCGGACACTGCCCCCTCCCTCAAGGCGCCAGGCCCGGGGCCATGAGCGCGTTCTGGTACCTGCGGCGGAGCCGTCTCCGTTGCGGAAGACGGCAGTTGCACATCGACGGTCAGTGGAGGCTAATAGTCAAGATGAATGAAATTCCTCTGCGATTGAGCCACAGGCAACCAAGACATCGAGCCGCATGTCGTTGTAGGTTGAGGTCCGGCATGCGGTGCGGAAAGCAACGGCATGGTTCGCAGGTATTATAGCCTACCATCGCTCAGCGCGCTCGCCGCCTTCGAGGCAGCAGCACGCCATCTCAGCCTGACGAAGGCGGCCGAGGAACTCAACGTCACGACCGGCGCCGTCTCGCGCTCGGTCCGCATGCTGGAGGAGGAGCTCGGCAGTCCGCTGTTCGTGCGCAGGCATCGCGCGGTCGAGCTCACCCGCGAAGGCGAAACGCTGGCTGCGGCCCTGCGGGAGAGCTTCGAAAGGATGGCGGCGACGTTCCGCCAGATAAAGTCCTTCGGCAGGCAGGCGAATGTCACCATCGGCAGCACCATGGCGATGGCGCATCTGTGGCTGATGCCGCGCATGGGCGCCTTCTGGAACCGCAACCCGGATATTGTGGTCGACCATGTGATTTCCGATCACCCGCGCGGTCTCGATCGCCCCGACGTCGATCTGCGTATCCGCTACGGCGATGGCGAATGGCCGGACGAGCAGTCGGCCAAGCTTTATGACGACCGGATCTTTCCGGTGGCGAGTCCGGCTTTCGCCAAAGCCTATCCGGTGAGCTCGGTGTCGGACCTCATGCAATTGCAGCTCCTTTCGGTCGAAGGCATCGACTGGACGTGGACGACCTGGGGAGAGTTCCTCAGCGCGATCGGCCATCCGGATCGCCGCGTCAATGTGCGGCGCTTCAACAGCTACGTCATCGCCCTGCAGGCGGCGCGCAGCGGACAGGGCGTGGCGCTTGGCTGGGAAAGCCTGGTGGCGCCCTTGATCGAGGCAGGCAACCTTGTCCGGGTGACGAAGACGGAAATCGCCGCGCCGCAATCCTACTTCGTGACGTGGAGCGCGCGACGGCCGCTCAGCCCCCATGCGGCCATGCTGAGGGACTGGCTGCTCTCCCTTGGATCGTTGAGTTCAGCTCAAGCGAGCCGACTTCCTATTTCGCTTGAAGAACCGGCTCGCAGGCGCTCTCCTAAGATCAAGGGAGAGCCAGCATGAGCACAGCGAGCACTGTCAGCACACCGGAAACTGCGGGGACTAGCAGCCGCCGCGGCGGCGGTCGGGTCGGCCGCAAGGCGCTTCGTGGCGCGGCCATGACCTCCTTCCCGACCCTGGTCCGCAAGATACCGGTCTACGAGATCGTCCCCGACGAAGCGGTCGAGCTGATCCACAACGAGTCGCTGAGCATCCTGGAGGATGTCGGATGCGAGTTCCGCGACGACGAAGCCATCGCCATGTGGAAGCAGGCCGGAGCCGACGTCTCCGGCACGAGGGTGCGCTTCGACCGCGCGCTGCTGATGGATCTGGTGTCCAAGGTGCCGGCCGAATTCACGCTCAACGCCCGCAATCCCGAACGCTCGGTGCAGGTCGGCGGAAGGAACTCCGTGTTCGTGCCCATGTACGGCGCGCCCTATGTGCGCGACCTCGACAACAACCGGCGATACGGCACGCTCGAGGACCTGAACAATTTCCACAAGCTGGCCTACATGGCCCCGGCGCTCCATTCGTCCAGCTCGATCATCTGCGAGCCCATGGAGATCGCGGTCCCGAAACGCCATCTCCACATCATCCATTCGGCGCTGAAGCATTCCGACAAGCCTTTCATGGGCATCGTCACCTCTAAGGACCGGGCCGAGGACACGATGGCGATGGCCGGCATCGTCTTCGGCGAGGATTACGTCAGGGACAATCCGGTGCTCGTGTCGATCACCAACTGCAACTCGCCGCTGGTGTGGGACGCCACCATGCTCGACGCGATGAAGGTCTATGCGCGTCACAACCAGCCGCTCATCCTGGCGCCCTTCGCGCTGTGCGGCGCCTCCACGTCGGCGTCGGCGGTCGGCGCCGTCGCGCAGGTCAATGCCGAGGCGCTCGCCGGCGTCGCCTTCACCCAGCTTGTCAGGCCGGGTTCGCCG
>OEIU01001913.1_pt1 | contig 11993 bp, 11 predicted proteins | sample 1539221 | NCBI WGS metagenome assembly OEIU01 (sample SAMN03792071, study PRJEB22550) | activated sludge metagenome | feature: wastewater treatment plant; material: activated sludge; isolation source: Wastewater treatment plant of a petroleum refinery complex | place: Argentina: Zarate | collected... | reverse complement strand
ACGGGGCTGGGCGCGGATCAAGTTGGATCTGCTGACTAACCAACTCGAGGCGCGTCGGGTAAACGACGGGCACGTGATCTCGGACATCATCTACATGCTCAAAATCGGGCGGGCGCTGGTCAGACTGTCCCGCTGCCTACGGCCCCGGCGACGACCATCTTTAATCACTAGAGCCGGTGGGGCTTGTAGCGCAAGCTTCTTGCGGCCCTGGTCGCGTTCTGGACATGAGAGGACGATGGTTCATCCCGATATCTTCCGCGTCGCCGCAGACGACCGGCGGGCCCGCGAGGCGGCCGAGCGCCTGTTCGGGACGGTGAAACAGCAACTTCAGGCTGTCCCTTCCTGCGACGACCGAGATTCTGCACGTCGGCGCGACCGCTGTCCCCGGATGCCTCACCAAGGGCGACCTTGACCTGGTCGTGAGAGTCGAGCGCAAGGATTTCCAAGTCGTCGAAGCCACGCTCGCCGCCCGCTTCGCCCGCAATCCGGGCTCGATCCGAACGGAAGAATTTGCTGCCTTTGAGAACGAGGCCTGCACACCTCATCTGGGCATCCAGCTTACGGCCAAGGGAGGAGCATTTGACGTCTTCCACCGCTTCGCCGCCGCGCTGCGCGCCGATCCGGTTCTCGTGCAGCGCTACAATGACCTTAAGATCGCGCATAACGGCCAGCCCATGGACCGCTACAGGGCAGCTAAGGACGCCTTTGTGGCTGATACGCTGCTCCATGCTAAAGCCAAGCCGATGAAATGATTGGGTCTGGACCCTAGGAAATGCTCAAGCGGATCGGCCTCCCGTCAAGCTGAGGGCACGCGTGGAATGAAGCCGAGTCGTTCAACCAAGGTTGCAAGAACCATTTGCTGCGCTCGCGCGGCGAGCATCGTCCTCGTATAAGCTTCACGCAACTCGCCAGCCGTGCCAGCTTTTGCAGCCTCCGCGCTTTCCAACGATTCGAATGCTGCTTCTGCCTTCGCGAGCAAGGTACGATGTTCGTGAATTGCCTCGATCGTCAGCTTCTCGATTTGGTCCGATGAAAGCGGCGCGATTAGAGTCGCCATTGTCGTCGCAACGTCGTCGCTATCGTGCTTTCTCTGGTCCTTTTCCGTCACCTTAGTCCTTCAGTCGGTAGGTCCGCGGTACGCCTCCGCCGACGTCAATCCTTTGAACCCAAGCCGGGGGGTAGAAACCGCACGTAGTCGGTCCTGTGACCTTTAGCGCCGAGGCGCCTGGACATACGTCACAGGCCCCCGGCCATTGGCCAGAGGATCCCGGTGCCATTTCGGTTGGCACCGACCACTACGTGCGGGGGTTCTACACCCCGGGCAGCGCGTACTGCCTGCGGGGTTTATAAGCGGACCTGTCTAGTGATACTAGCTACGGCTCGGTTCCGCGCCGACTTTTACGCTCCGAAATTTGTTTCAGCGAGTGTAACGAAGTTGCAAAGCGCACGAACAGGTTGTGCTTCCGCCGCCTTGGGCGATTCGTCAGATGGCACACCGTGAATTGAAATTCGTTGAGACGGCCTTGATTATGCAGATACTGATTCTCTTTGAAGCCTTTGGCGACGGCAGCATTGTAACGAGTCTAGATCGTTACCAAAAACGCCCTTTTAGTCGTCTGCTTTATTTTGTGGTTTGTCTTTTTGCGGCGCACCGCCAATCCCAGACAGATCGATGCGAATTCCCGCGCGGTTCGGATCGATCTCCGGAGCAGGCTGCTCGATTACGGGCTTCGCGGGGCGAGCGTCGGTGCGCGGCGGCGCAGCGATGGTCGACCCCGGATCGGGCGCGGAGAAAACCGCGGTACCTTCGAACGTGCCGGTCCGCCACGCGATGATGGCGTCCTCGAACGCGTTGTCATTTTCGACGCCATACCATTTCACGACGATGCGATAGACCCTCCCAAACAACGCCGTGCCCATGCGGATATTTTTGCAGGGATCGACCAGGTCAGCCGTGAGCTGCGACGTGTCGGTCACGCCGACGCCGGCCGGATATTGCGTGATGCCGACGCGCACGACGGCCTGGCCGACATAGCGGCGCACGAGCTCGAGCGCCTCGTCGGGCGATTTCGGCGGCGGCACGAGCACCACGCGCCCGCCAGCGCGGACGGTGATGGCATGTGGATCGGCCGACCCCGCCGTAGCGATGAATTTTTCGATGATCGCGGGCTTGAGGCCGGGATCGGCGCATTGTTGGATCAAGGCTGCATCGACCATCACCGTCTCCTTACAGATTGAACGCCATCACGAGCGGCACGCCGAACAGCCGCGCCCAGGCTTCGGCGCTGGCGCGTTGGATCCCCACGACGGATGTGCCGGCCGTCCACCATCCGTTGCCAGTGGCGACGATCATGTCGGGCGCATGCAGCATCGACTGCAGTACCGGCCAGACGAGAAGTTGCTCGTAACAAATCAGCGGTGCGATCCGCTGGCCTTGCGACGTCACGATCGGATTGGCGAAGAAATGCGCCCGCGCGCTGTCGCCCTGGCCGATCCACGACAGCCAAGGCTGCCACATCGAGACCGGCACGGGCATTCGTTCGTGGTAGAGGACGCGCGCCTGCCCGGCGGCGATCTCGATCAGCACATTGTCATATCCCTGCCGATCGACGACGGCGGCGCCGGCGATCACTGTCACGCGCGTCTCGCGCAAAGCGTTCATCCAGACTTGCGAAACAGTCGGGGTCCACACACCGAGCGCGCTTTCCGGCAAGACGACGACGCGGGCGCCCGACTCGGCCGCGCGCTGCACATGCGCCAGCAATTCTCGATGCTGCGCGAGATCCGCTGCGCGCCCGAGCATGGCACCCATCGTGGTGTCGACACCGCGCCAACCGTCCGGCGCGGGCGGGGACGCCCAGCTCGTAGCGGACCAGAGCCACGCGCCCGCAACGACCAGGGCCGCGGCCGACCACAACCTGGTGGTGAGAACCAACATGGCGGTCGCGGCCGCGCCCAGGCCAAGCCACCCCCACCCCGGACACAGCACGCCGGCGGCGGTCAACGGGTGGGCCCAGCCGACGATCCCGAGCGGCGGTACGGCCATGAGGAAGCTGGCCAGCCCGAACCGCCCCGCCCGCCCCCATCCCGGGCGAGGCGACCACAGGAGGCCGTGGGCGGCGACGAAGGCGAAACAGGCGGCAATCCACAGCGCCCCGCCCAAGGCGATGCCTGACCCGTAGAAGGCCATGACGCCCAGGGGCAGGCCCCGCGAGGCGGCCAGGAAATAGGCCACCGAGACCGCGATCGCGACCATGCGAGTCGGCGCGGCCGCCCAGAGCGCGGGGAAGGCCAAGGCGAGGGGGAGCGCCAAGGCGACGCCGGTCCACCCGAACGTGCCAGCCGCGGCCGCGCCAGCGATCAGCGCACCTGTACGCAGCCCATCACGGATCGAACGTGGCGACCGGACGGGCGAGCCCGAGGAGCCCCACGTCGGGGAGCGGCCCGAAATAGCGTGAGTCATATGAGCCTGTGTAATCGGAGTGGAGATAGAGGTGTCCTGGCCGAACGACGCCGCCCGCATAGGCGACGAGCGCCCTGCCCTCGGCGTCGGCCAGGCGGACGCGGGAATGGCCGAGCGCGCGACCGTCGACCGTGACCGATCGGCCGACCTCGACATGCGCCCCAGGCATGGCGGCGACCGTCTTGATGAGCGGCCCAGCACCGCCCGGGCAAAGTCCAGCGCGCAGGTAGCCGCGCTCGAGCCCAAGCGTCAGTCCGGGCCCCGGCGGCATACAGATAAAGACGAGGTCGCCGACCTTGATCGGCCCGACGGGCCGCTCGATGCGCCAGAGACCGAGTGGATAACTCGGGGTCGCGTTCAAGCGGAAGCCGCCCATCCAGCCTAGGGCCGCGATGCCGCCGGCGCTGACCACGCCAAGTCCCAGCGCCAAGATGACGGCCCGATGTCTCATTTCATGGCCATCCCGCGGCTCTGGACTTGCCGCTCGGTCTCGACCTTCTTCGGCGCTTGAGCCGATTGCTTCTGCTGCGCGGCGAGTTGCTGTCCTGCTCGCATCATTGGCCATGCAGCCGCGAGCGCGGGTCGCTCGCTTTCGCGCAAGCCTGCCGCCGCGGCATCGAAGGCTGCGCCCTTCGGCTCTTTCGCGCGGTTGGACAGGAATGCTCCGTCCCCGAAGCGCTCTGCGACAGCCTTGTTGAACCCCTCGATCTCCGCCGTGACCATCTTGTTGGAGAGCGCGAAGGCGACCGCATTCGGCAGGTCATTTCGGTCGATCGCGTCGCGAACCCGTTCCAACACCAGCGTCGCTGCTGGCGAGAGTGCCGGGACGTCGACAGTGACACGCAGGCGTAACGCACGTTCCTCGGTTTCGTACTTGCGCAAGGTCTCCGCGCGCAACCGCGCATAACGCTCGATCTCGCGGCCAAGCGTGGCGACATTGGCTTCGGCCTCTTTCCGCTCCTTGGTGGCGGCTTTCCCTGCGAGCACGCCCGTCGCGCCGCGCAAATCGCCGAAGCTCGCTGGCGCCGTCATGAGCCGGCTGATCGTCGCCTTGCGCGTTGCGGCATCGTGCAACACGGCATCGAAGTTCATGGCCTTGAACGTCACTTCCGGATTCGCGAACACGAGCGCGAAGCGGCTGGACACTTCCTGCCACTGCTTCCTGCAGGCTGGATCGGCAAGGATCTTGTCTTCAACCGTTTCGGCGACGGATTTCGGCCATGTGGTGACACCGGGCAGCATGGACGCGGTCTCCTTTTTCCGGCTGGTGGGCGGGACATGACGAGAATTGAAAAGGCCGAGTCTCGCGCCAACAGCCCGCAGGCGCGCTGCGAGATCATCGAGCCGCTGCTTGTGACGCCGCGCCCAGCGCACGCGGTCGGATACAAGGGTTCGGGCGACGCGCATCACATGCAGGCCGCGGTTGGCGGCGAAACGAAGGGCGTCGCGGTAGAGGCCACCACGCTCGTAATCGAGCGTGGTCTCCTTGGCGTTGCGCTGGGACAGGATGGGGATCAGCCCGCCTGCCTTGCCGAACGATCGGCGTCCATAATAAAGCGCAACATCCTCACGATGTCGGGTCAGCGCCACATAGGCGAGGTGCCGGTCGAGTGACAGGCTCGCCAGCACCTTCACGCGGTCGACGGTCGCGCCCTGCGCCTTGTGAATCGTGGTGGCGTAGCCGTGGTCGACATTACGATAGAAGCGCTGGTCGACGTCGACGCGCCGCTTATGACTGCCCTCCCCGATCTCGGCTGTGAACCGGCCCGCCGCCGCCTCGACCACGCGGCCGATCATGCCGTTCTTGACGCCGAGCGACCCCTCGTTGCGCAAAAATACGATCTGATCGCCCGCCGCGAACCGGCGCTCTCCCTCCTCGGTGCGGAAGGCGTGCCCCGCCCCAACGAGACCCCGCGACACGAGCCTGGCGCGGGCCAGGTCATTGAGCGCGCGCACGTCACGACGCAGATGTGCCAGGATCAAGGTCGACTTCGCCGGATCGTAGTCGCGGCTCCAATCGTCGATCAGCGCGGTAACCGCCTGCGCCTTCAACTCGGCACCCATGACGTGCCCGTGATGGCGATACGCTGCGAGCGCTTTGCCCACCCGGCCACGCGCGAGATCGAGCGAAGCGTCACGCATCCATTGCGTGTTTTGGCGGTAGATTGTTTCGAGCTCGGCATAGCCGATGCGATCGACCAGCGCGCGGAACGCTGCGCCGGCCTCGATCGGCTGAAGCTGCTCGGCATCACCCACCAGAACCAGCTTGGCGCCGGCGCGCGACACCATCTCGACGAAGGTCGCCATCTGCCGCGACGCGACCATACCCGCCTCATCCAGAACGAAGACCGTGCGGCTGTCGAGGATCGAGCGGCCCTTGCTCCAGGCGAGTTCCCACGACGCCAATGTCCGCGATGCGATCCCTGCTTCCTTTTCCAGACCCTCGGCCGCCTTGCCCGCCAAAGTGCCGCCGACGACGTGATAGCCCGCGGCCTCCCACACTTCGCGCGCGGCCCGCATCATGGTGGTCTTGCCGGCGCCGGCGCGTCCAACCACGGCTGCGGCGCGCCCGGTCGCGGTCACATGCTCGATCGCCGACCGCTGCTCGGCCGAGAGCAGAGCGTGGCGATCCAGGACGGCGTTGCGGATCTGATCGCGCACGCCGAACGTGTCCGCGCCGGCAAGCCCGATCGCGCGCTTCGCCATTTCGGATTCGATGTGGATCAGCTCGCGCGTAGTGTAGCGCGCCGGCGTCCTGGCGCCGGTCGCGAAGTCGATCCCCTCGTGCTCGAGGCGGATGGCGTCCGGGCTCTGCAGGATGCGCGCGAGTAGCATCCCGAACGCGGCGGGATCGTCGACATAGCGATGCAACACTTTGGCGACGTCGCGCTCATCGAACACGCTCTTCTCGCGCGAGATGATTTCCAGAATGATCTCTGGGCGTCGTATGACGCGCTCGGCCGACACCTGCCGCTGCTCCTCGAATAACCGCAAGCGATCGAGGTTCGGTCCGCGTCCCAGCCGCTTCGCCTTGCGCTCGATCGCCTTCGCGGCGACCCCGAGATGGGTCGTAGGCACGATGTCGATGCCACGCTCGGCGTAGGAGCGGCCATCCACCCGCACGTCGAGCCCGGCAAGCGCGAGATGATGGTTCTGCAGATCGATCCAACCTTGGCGAACCGCCAGAAACTCATTCTTATCGCCGGCCCAGAGCTTGTAGACGATCTTGCCGGTTCGATTGCGCAGCGGCGCTCCGTCCGCGCCCAATATGGCCACGCGCTTCGGACCGAATCCGTCCTCGGTAAGCGCGCGCAGACTCGTCATCAGATGCGCGTGCGGATTGCCGGGATCGTCGTGGTAGACCCAGTCGGCAATGATGCCCGCAGGTAGGATGTGTTCGGCCACGAACTGGCGCATGAGCGCGATGTTCTGCGCCGTGGTCAGCTCGATCGGCAGTGCGATGATGTACTCCTTGGAAAGCTGCGCATCCGCCCGCTTCTCGAAGCCCTCGACCTTGCTCCAGAACGCCTCGGACGCCTGCGCGACGGAGCGGTCTGCCACCATCGCCCGCGCCCATTGCGGCGCGTCGGCCGGCAGCAGGAATTCCTCATGCACCATGCCGCGCTTGGCGGTGTAGTCGACGGTGCGCCCCTCGGCCTCGAAGGTCATTTTGGCGCAATGGCGATATGCGGCCGCCAGAACAGCACTACGGCCATCGGCGCGACTGATGAGCTGGGGCGTGAAATGCGTGATGGCCACGATGGCGGTCCTGCGAGAATGACGACACGGTTCGTCCGCAGGGATCGGCGTCGTCCTTCCGGCTGAGCAGAGCTACGTCGCGCCAGCGACGTATTACTGCGCCCTTGGCGCCGATCCTTTGGATCGGCGGGATGATCCACGAAAGTGTCGGCTTCGCCGACCTGTCGTTTCCGACAGAGTGCGCTCCGCGCATCCTCGGTCAATTCTCCTTCGCGCGTCCCGCGCGCCAACAGGAGGATCACCAACCGGAATGAAAAAGCCGTCCCGACAGATACGAGAGGAAATCGCCCGCCTGCAAGATCAGCTCAGGGCCGCTGAGACGCGCGAGGCCGAACGGATCGGCCGCGTGGCCCTGAAGGCCGGGCTCGGCGACCTGGAAATCGACGAGGGGGACTTGCTGACCGCCTTCGAGGAGGTGAAGGCGCGATTTCGCAAGGCCGGTGCCGGGCCGAAATCCGCGCGCGGGTCGGGTGCGCCCGAGCCGCCTGGCGCGGGTCCGGGCGCATCTTCGGAGGCTTGACCGCATGGGCCGGGCACAGACAACGGCGGATCGGAAGAAGGACACGCGCGAGAAGATTCAGCTTGGCGGCCTGATCGTGAAGGCCGGACTGCGTTACGAGAAGCGCGCCCTCCTGCTCGGTATGCTCATCGACGCCGCGCAGCGGGCGCGTGCAAGCGAAGCGGAGCGCGAGAGGTTCGCGGCGATCGGCACGAAGGCGTTCAGCGATGAACCCGAGTAAGGTCGCACTGACAGTCCTGCCGGCGGCGCTGATGATCGGCGCGATGATCGCGCTGCGCGGTCATGAGCAATGGTTCGCGAGCTTCGCAAAGACGCCGCAGGCGGCGCTGTTGCTGGGACGGGCCGGCATCGCCCTACCCTATCTTGGCGCGGCCGCGATCGGCGTCATCGTCCTGTTTGCCTGCGCCGGCGCGCTCGCCGTGCGCTTAGCCGGCTGGGGCGTCCTCGCCGGCGCAACTGCCGTCGTCGGTTTTGCCGCTTGGTCGGAAGGGAGCCGCTTGGTCGCCATGGCTGCCCGGGTTCGCGACGGATCGGTTCTCGCCTATGCGGACCCTGCGACGCTGACGGGATCGCTCGCCGCCATCGGCTGCGGATTGTTCGCTTTGCGTGTGGCGCTCGCCGGCAATGCCGCCTTTGCGGCCGCCGCCCCGCGCCGGGTGTCCGGCCAGCGCGCCATCCACGGCGACGCGCAATGGATGAGCGTCGCTGAAGCGAGTCGGCTGTTTCCGCAAAGCGGCGGCATCGTCATCGGCGAGCGTTACCGCGTCGACAAGGACTCGGTCGGCGATCGCGCGTTTCGCGCCGATGAGTTGGAGAGCTGGGGCGCGGGCGGCCACGCGCCGCTTCTCTGCTTCGACGCATCTTGGGGCTCGACCCACGGTATCGTGTTCGCCGGGTCCGGCGGCTTCAAGACCACGTCGGTGACAATCCCGACCGCGCTCAAATGGGGCGGCGGCCTGGTCGCACTCGATCCGTCCAACGAGGTCGCTCCGATGGTCATCGACCATCGCAAGCGCGCCGGCCGCACCGTCTTTGTGCTCGATCCGAAGACGCCGGAGACCGGCTTCAATGCGCTCGATTGGATTGGCCGGTTCGGCGGCACGAAGGAGGAGGATATCGCCTCGGTCGCGTCATGGATCATGACCGATATGGCGCGCACCAACTCGGTGCGCGACGACTTCTTTCGGGCTTCGGCGCTGCAACTCCTGACCGCGCTCATCGCCGACGTTTGCCTGTCAGGTCATACGGAACAGAAGGACCAGCATCTGCGCCAGGTGCGTGCGAACCTGTCGGAGCCGGAGCCCAAATTGCGGCAGCGATTGCAGGCGATCTACGACAATTCGCAATCCCGGTTCGTGAAGGAAAACGTCGCCTCCTTTGTGAACATGACACCCGAGACCTTCAGCGGCGTTTACGCGAATGCAGTCAAGGAGACGCATTGGCTCTCGTATGAGAACTATGCGGCGCTGGTGTCCGGCGGGAGCTTTTCGACCGACGAGCTGGCGGCTGGAACAATGGACGTCTTCATCAACCTCGATCTCAAGACGCTGGAGAACCATCCGGGTTTGGCGCGCCTCATCATCGGCTCGTTGATGAACGCGATCTACAACCGCGCTGGTGAGGTCGTCGGCCGCACGTTGTTTCTGTTGGACGAGGTGGCGCGCCTTGGGTTCCTGCGCGTCCTCGAGACCGCGCGTGACGCCGGACGCAAATATGGCATCACCCTCTTGATGCTGTTCCAGTCGATCGGCCAGATGCGCGAAGTCTATGGCGGCCGCGACGCCGCATCGAAGTGGTTCGAATCGGCGTCGTGGATGTCGTTCAGCGCGATCAACGATCCCGAGACGGCTGAATACATTTCGCGCCGCTGCGGCGACACGACGGTCGAGGTCAGTCAGATCAGCCGCAGCTCGCAGGCCTCCGGGTCGTCGCGGACGCGCTCGCGGCTGCTGTCGCGGCGGCCGCTGATCCTGCCGCATGAAATCACGCAGATGCGCGGTGACGAGCAGATCGTGTTCACCGCCGGCAATCCGCCGCTGCGGTGCGGACGCGCGATCTATTTCCGGCGCAAGGACATGACGGCTTGCGTCGTCAGCAACAGGTTCGCGCCTGCGAGCGGGCGACGATCAGCGTAATCGCATAGCAGGCGAATCGACGGATGCGGACGGGATCGGACGGGAGGAAAAGCGAAGGTGAGGATCGACCGACCTGACAGGGAGTGGGCGGCGTTTATTGCCGGTGCCGGCACTATGGCCGGCACGAGACGGATTGCGGTTGCGGCGCTGATCGTCGCGGGCGTTGCAACAGGGGCGCTCTATTTTCGGGGCGACAGTCCTCGCGGCGAAGCGGGTCCCGATTTGTCATCCCGGCGGGCGGCCCCGGTCACAGAGACCCTCAGCGCCACGTTCTCGATCTGCGGCGCCGGGCGGCGAGCCGATTGCGTGGTTGATGGCGATACGTTCTGGTTCCGCGGCGAGAAAATCCGGATCGGAGATATCGATGCGCCCGAATTGAGCCCACCCCGCTGCGTGCGCGAGGCGGACCTCGGCGAAGCGGCAAAGCGGCGGTTGCTGGCACTGCCCAACGCCCGTCCCTTCCCCCTCCTCCCCGCCGCCCCCGCCCAAGAACCCCATGGCCGCCAGCTGCGCACAGTGTCGCGCGGCGGCCGCTCGATCGGCGACGTGTTGATCGCCGAGGGGCTCGCGAGGCGTTGGAATGGACCGCGCGGGAGCTGGTGCCAGTGACGAACGCACCCCCGATCTGCGTTGGTGGCTGCGCGTTGCATGCGAGAATTTCGCTATCCCAATTTAACCCGCGTTGTGGCATTTTCGGCATGATCAGAGGACGCTATGCCGAACCGGATTCCGCTGAACCCCAAGTTACCAAAGACCTTCGACGCGACGCCGAACGACGCACGAAGCAAGGCGCAGCTCGATGCGTGGTGGGATCGTCCCTACGGCATCACCTTACCGGATGGCCGCATCGAGGTCCGGTGCCTGAATGGCGGCGCGTGGGACCGCTCGACTCATCTCGGCATTGCGGATGGTTATGATGCGGCCTGCGCCTTGGCCGAAGCCAAGCAAGCGGAATGGCTGAGATTCCGCGAGCGCCCGTGCGTTCTGCTCGACGAAGGTCAGGTCCTGGTGATACGGCAGGCCCAGCGGCCAGACGAAGCGCAGCAGCAGCTCGCGGCGTTTCCCTCCGCGGAGGCCGCGACCGCCTATCTTCGTGCCAACTTCCCCAAATTGTAACCGCGATAACGGGCCTCGGCCGGCGGCGTTTTTTTGCAACACGATAGACTGAAGGGAGCGCCGAGCCGAGCACAGTGTTTTATGTGGCGAGGCAGTCGAGTTGCCGACAGAAGCCGAAGGCAGGCTCGAGCCTGCCTTCGGCAAAGCGGGAGGCGCGGACGCCTCCCGCTCGGTTCAGACGCGCGCCGCGATGAACTCGATCCCGGTCTGCTGCCGGGTCGCGTCGAGGATATCTGCAAGACCCTCCAGCTCGGAAGTTGGGACAATGGTGTAGTCTAAACCGACCCGGCAGATTTCGCCTTCGAAGACGACGTCCTCGTAGATCTGATCGGCTAGTGAGATCGGGCCACGCTCGACCCACCGCATTTCGAAAGACGTGCAGATGTGATAGATTTCATACCACTCGTCCCCGTCGGGCGTCCCCTTCTCAGCAGCAAGCCGCTGCTCCATCGCGACCTCCTCTTGGAGGTCAGCCGTGACGTTATCGAGCTTTCCGACAAGCACGTCGTGAACCCTGCGCGCAAAATCGGTCTTGCAAGCTTCGCGGTTCGCGAGAACTTCGCCGCGGATCGCTGCGACGGTCGAGATGAGATCGAGTGCATTGAATGTGGTCATGACAAGTGTCTCCTTTCGTCTTCTGACGAAAGGCGTCCACGCTGTGGGCCTGAGCAGGTCAAGGATCGCGGAGCGACCGCCAGCGGCGGCGAGCGGGGGAACCGATTTTCTGACGACGCCCCTCTTTGGGCGGCGGCGGAAAATTGGGGGGACCGTTCGTCCTGGAGGCGCGACGGCCTGGCGTACAATCGGACGTCAGAAGAAGAGCCCCGCGCCCATCAGGGCGCGTCCGTGTCCGGCGACCAGCCGATCCTGAGTCCTCCTCGAGACGCAGTGAGAGCAATTTTGTGCGAACGGTCGAGCGCCGCGAGAGGATCGTCACCGAAGGCGGAGACCGCGCACGCGGGCTCAGTGAGCGAAGCGAATAGAGCCGTCCGCCGATAGG
>OEIU01001912.1_pt1 | contig 12003 bp, 9 predicted proteins | sample 1539221 | NCBI WGS metagenome assembly OEIU01 (sample SAMN03792071, study PRJEB22550) | activated sludge metagenome | feature: wastewater treatment plant; material: activated sludge; isolation source: Wastewater treatment plant of a petroleum refinery complex | place: Argentina: Zarate | collected... | reverse complement strand
AGCTCATCCAGCCGCCCGGCACGCCCGCCGGCAGCGCGACGTTGCGGGTGCGCGGCGTGGCGCTCGGCGATCCGGCCCTGCTCGAGATCGCGATCATCCAGTTCCTCGGCGCCGAGAAGTATCTCGATCCGCGCCATCCGGATGCGCCGTGGACCACGTCGGCCTACTGGTTCCGGCCGCTGTCGCCGCGCAGCGAGGGCAACGACACGCTGCTGGATCTCGACTACGGCATCACGTTCCACCTGCGCGCCAATCAGCCGTACAAGCTGATGGCGCGGCGCGGCGACGGCAGCATCGCCGAGGAGCGGTTCACCTGTCCGGCGAACGTGCGCAAGCCGACGTTCAAGCCGGAGGGCTGGACGCCGCCGGCGCCGCCGCGCGGACCGCTGCTGGCGCCGCTGCGCGACGACGCGGCGACGGCCGACGCGGCGGGCGCTGCGGCTGCCGCAGCAGCCGGCTCCGACGCGCAGGCCACGGCGGCGCTCGCCGCGACCGGCCAGGCCACGAGCGCCTCCGCCGCAGATGCCGCGGCCACGGTGCCGCCCGAGCCGTCGGCGGACACATCCGCCGCCGACCTCGCGGCGCTCGAAGCGTTCATGAAGGCCGAAGCCGAGACGGCTGGCGCCGCCGGCACCCGTGGCGCCGACAGCGCCGACGGCAGCGATGCGGCAGCGGCCGCGCCGCGCGCCGCCGCGGTCGCGCCCGGCCCTTCCGGCGACACGCGGCCCGAGCCCACCGGAAGCGGCCGATGGATCGCCATCGGTCTGGTCGCGCTGCTGCTGGCGGGGGGGCTGGCCTGGTGGCTGTGGCCGCGGCCCGGCGATGACCGGCCGCCCGAGCAGGCCGATGCGCCGAAGCAGGAACCGGCGAAGGAGGACGCCAAGGACCCCGCGCCGACGCTCGACAGCGTGCGCAAGTTCATCGGCACCCAGCCGCCGGTCGGCGATGCGCTGGCGATGGCCCGCAAGCTGGCCGAGGCCGGCAAGCTGCCCGACGCGCAGTTCCTGCTGCTGCGCTACGGCGCCGAGCAGGGCAACGCCGCCGCCGCCCGGCAGGTCGGCACGATGTACGACCCGGCGACGTTCAACAAGGACACCAGCCCGTTCCCCGGCCCGAACCCGACCGAGGCGGCCCGCTGGTACAGGCAGGCCGCCGAGGCGGCCGACGCCGAGGCCGCCTATCGCTACGGCATGCTGCTCAAGAGCGGCGGCACCGACGAGGACAACGGCCCCGAGAAGGCGGTGTTCTGGCTGCGGCTGGCCGCGCAGGGCGGACACGAGGCGGCCCGCAAGGAAGTGGAGCAGAAATGAACACGCAGGCTCGACGTTCATCGCTGCGCGCACGGATGGCGCTGCTGGCTGCGGCGCTCTTCTGCGCCGCGCCCGCTGCGCTCCTCGCACAGATCCGGCCGCTGCTGATCGAAGGCAAGAAGACGCTGTACGAACGGGTGCTGACGCGACCCGGCGCGATGCTGTCGGCCAGCGCGGGCGCGACGGGCGGCAAGGCGCTGCCGACCTTCACGATGTTCTACGTCTACGAGAAGTCCGCAGCACCCTCGGGCGGCAACTGGCTGAAGGTCGGCCCATCGACCGACGGCAGCGGCCTCGCGTTCGTGAAGGCCGAGGACACGGTGCCGTGGCGGCATACGATCGTCGCCGCGTTCGCCAACCCCACCGATCGCGACCGCCTGCTGTTCTTCCGCACCCGCGAAGGGCTGACCTCGGCGATCAACGCGGAGCCGGCCGCGCTCGACAAGCTGCGACAGAGCGTCGCCGACAAGGCCGCCCTGCCGGCCGACAGCCCGCTGATCGCCGCCGAGCCGGCCAACTGGGTCGACCTGCAGAAGCAGTTCTACCTGCTGCCGGTGCTGGAGGCGCCGATGACGGTGAACCGGCAGGGCTTCAAGATCCGCACGGTGCGGGTCGCCTCGGTGCTGCGCGACGGCGCGGCGGCCCGGCCGCCGGCCGCCGCCACCGAGGAGGGCATCACGAATTTCAAGTCGGCGGTGGTGTTCGTCATCGATGCGACGTCGTCGATGCAGCCCTACATCGACCGCACCCGCAAGGCGATGGAGGAGATCCTGCAGCAGACCGAGCAGGCGAAGGTCGCCGACCGTATCCGCTTCGGCCTGACCGCATTCCAGGACGATCCGGCCAAGACCCGCGGCATGGAGTATCTGACCAAGGTGTTCGTCGATCCGAACGACCGGCTGGGTCGCGACGAGTTCCTGAAGGCGATCGCCAAGGTCAGGGCGACGCCGAACTCCACCCGCGCCTATGCCGAGGACGCCTATGCGGCGCTCGACCAGGCGGCCCGCTCGCTCGACTGGAAACGCTTCGGCGGCCGCTATCTGGTGTTCGTCACCGATGCCAGCGCGCGCGAGGGCGGTTCGCCGCTGGCCAGCACCCGGCTGGCAACCGACCAGGTGCGGGTGCAGCTCCAGGAACAGGGCATCGCGACCTACGTGATGCATCTGAAGACCGGCGAGGGCCGCAAGGATCATGCGGTCGCCGAGGAACAGTACCGGCGGCTGTCGAACTGGCCCGGCCGCGGGCCGCTGTACTTCCCGGTCGAGGCCGGCGACCCGGCGAAGTTCGAGGCCGACGTCGGGCGGCTCGCCCGCGCGCTGGTCGAGCAGGTGAAGGCGCCGCAGGCGCTGCTCAAGCCGCCGGCGCCACCCAGGACGCCGGCGACCGGCGCGCCGCCGCCGGCGAAGACGGCGGCCGCCGACGGCGATGCGCTGGAGGCCAGCGCCCGCGCGGTCGGGCGCGCGATGGTGCTGGCCTATCTGGGTCGCGAGCAGGCGACGCAGGCCAATGCGATGTACGAGGCCTGGGCGGCGGATCGCGACCTGCGCCGCCCCGACACCGCGTCGCTGTCGATCCGCGTGCTGCTGACCAAGAACCAGTTGTCGGATCTGCAGACCACGTTGCGCAAGCTGGTGGAAACCGGCGAACGCCAGCAGATCGAGGGCGGCAACTTCTTCAATCAGCTCCGCAGCGTCGCGGTGGCGATGGGCCGCGACCCGTCGCGGATCGCGCAGGGGCCGGTCAGGAACCTCGAGGAGGCCGGGCTGATGGGCGAGTACCTCGACGGCCTGCCCTATCGCAGCGATCTGATGGCGCTCGACCAGAACCGCTGGGCCGAGCTCGGCGTCGGCGGCACGCAGGCGGTCATCGACCGGCTGAAGTCGAAGATCGCGCTGTACCAGCGGTTCCACGACGACGTCGATCGCTGGGTCAAGCTCAACGACGCGGCCGGCGACGGCGACCGCGTCTACCCGGTGCCGATCGATGCGCTGCCATGAACACGACGCAGGCGGTTCCGCTGATCGATCTGCAGGCGCTGACGTTCCAGCGCGCCGCCGCACGCGGACGCGAGGCCGCCGCGGCCGGCGAAGCGTTCGCGCTGCAGGTACCGCGCTTCCGTCTGGCGCCGGGTGAGGCGCTGGCGATCGGCGGACCATCCGGATCCGGCAAGAGCACCTTTCTCGATCTGCTGGCGCTGCTGCGCCGGCCGACGACCCTGTCCGCCTTCCGGCTCGCCGGTCACGATGCCGGCGCGCTGTGGCTGAGCTCGGCGCGCGCTGCCCGCACCCGGCTGCGGGCCGCCACGCTCGGCTACGTGCTGCAGACCGGCGGCCTGCTGCCGTATCTCGATGTCGAGGAGAACCTGCGACTGCCGCAGCGGCTGCTGGGGCGCGGCGACCCCGCCTGGGTCACGCATCTGCTGGAGGCGCTCGGACTGACCGCGCTGCGGCGCCGGCTGCCGGCCGCGCTGTCGATCGGCGAGCGCCAGCGGGTCGCGGTCGCGCGCGCGATCGCGCATCGGCCGGCGCTGGTGCTGGCCGACGAACCGACCGCATCGCTCGATCCGGCGCATGGCGAACGGGTGCTGACGCTGCTGGTGTCGCTGTGCCGGCAGGCCGGCGCCGGGCTGATCGTGGTGACGCACGATACGACGATCGCCGATCGTCACCGGCTCGAGCCGGTATGGTGCCGGCGCCTGGCCGGTCATTCGGTGATCGAGCGATGAACGATGCCGTCGGCGGGCGTGCACTACGGCAGCTCCTGCGGCTCGCGCTCGCCGACCTGCGGCGCGACGGCCTGCTGTCGGGCTGTTCGATGCTGATGCTGGCCGCCTCGCTGGCACCGCTGCTGACCCTGTTCGGCCTCGAGCACGGCGTGATCGGCACGATGATCGAGCGGCAGGACAAGGATCCGGCGATGCGGCTGATCGTCCCGGAGGTGACCGGCGCCCATCGCTTCGACGCCGGCTGGTTCGAGCGCGTCGCGCGCTGGCCGGAAGTCGCGTTCGTGCTGCCGGCCACCCGCTCGATCGCCGGCCTGGTCGATCTGGTGCCGGCCGCCGGCGACGGCACGCGCACGCCGGTGCGCGCCAGCGTGCTGCCGACCGCCGCCGGCGATCCGGTCACGGAGGGATTCGGCGCCGACCGGCTCCACCAGCCCGGGAACGCTGCGGGCGCCGACCGGCTCCACCAGCCCGGGAACGCTGCGGGCGCCGCGAGCGCCGCGAACGCGAACGCGGCCAACGCCGAGACCTCCGGCAACGCGGGAAACTCCGCAAACGGGCGGAGCGCGGCGACCGGGCCGGCCGGGATCATCCTGTCGGCCGGCGCAGCCCGCAAGCTCGGCGCGGTGCCCGGCCAGCGGCTGGACATCCTGATCAGCCGTTCGCGGGGCGGCGTCAGCGAGCCGGCGACTGCCGCCGCCGAGGTCCGCGGCGTGCTGCCGGTCGAGCGTTATGCCGGCGATGCCGGCTTCGTCGCATCGTCGCTGGTCGAGGCGATCCAGGCGTATCGCGACGGTCATGCGGTGCCGGCGCTCGGCTGGGCCGGCGACGCACCGGCATCGGCGATCGACAGCTATCCGCTGTTCCGTCTGTACACCCGCTCGATCCGCGACGTCGCGACGGTGAGCGCGCGGCTGCAGGCGATGGACATCACGCCGTTCACCCGCGAAGGCGACATCGCGACGACGCTCGGCCTGCAGCGCAACCTGATCGCGGTGCTGCTGATCGTGTCGGCGCTGGCCGCGCTGGGCTTCACCGTGGCGATGGTGGCGCTGCAGATCGCCACGGTGCGCCGCAAGCGGCGCGAGTACGCGATCCTGCAGCTCGTCGGCTATGGCCGCGGCTGGCTGCTGGCGCTGCCGTGCGTCGAGGCGATGCTGCTGGCGGCGGGCGGCATCGCGCTGGCGCTCCTGCTGTACGCGGCCGCGGCCGCCGGCATCAACCTGCATTTCGCCGATCACCTGGCGCAGGGCGAACAGGCCTGCCGGCTGTCGCCGCCTATCACGGCGGCGCTGGCCGCGCTGGCGCTCGCCGCATCGCTGGTGCCGGCGCTGCTGGCAGGCCTGGCGGCCGCCGCGATCGATCCGGGTGACGAACTGCGCGAGAGCTGAGATGACATATCCCGCAAAAGCTGGTCTTTTCCCCGGCGGGCGGGGGGTACCGACGGTGCTGGTCGTTCCCGGCTGGCCCACCGTCACCGCCGTACCAGCGCAACCGGCCGCCTGGCCGGCGGCGCACAGCAATCCGCAGGCGGCGGCCGACGACGTGGTGCTGCCGATGCCCTGCGGCGGAGCGATGGCGTTTCGCCGCGTGCTGATACCGGCCGGCAACCCGCTCGACGATCGCCGGGTGCAGCTCGGCAGCGCCGATCCGCGTTTCGCTTACGCCGAGCATCTGCGCAGCAGCTACGTGGCCGGCGGCTTCCAGGACGGCAGGCAGGCGAACCAGCGCTACTTCCTGCTCGGCAAGTACGAGGTGACCCGCCAGCAGTTCGATGCGCTGGGCGACAACTGCCCCGCGCCGTCCGAGGAAGGCCGGATGCCCAAGGTGTCGGTGACCTGGTCCGAGGCGGTGGCGTTCACCGCCCGCTATTCGGGCTGGCTGGTCAAGAACGCCGGCGCGAAGCTGCCGGCCGACGAGGGCAGCCCGGGCTTCGTCCGGCTGCCCACCGAGGAGGAATGGGAGTTCGCCGCGCGCGGCGGCATCGCGGTCGCCGACTCGGTGTTCGAGCAGGCCGCGTTCCCGATGGCCGAGGGCATGCAGCGCTACGTCTGGTTCGGCAGCAGCGAATCGGCGAACCACGAGCTGAACGTGATCGGCCTGCTGAAGCCGAATCCGCTGGGCCTGCACGACATGCTGGGCAACGTGTCGGAGTTCGTGCTGGGCTCGTTCCAGTTGAACAAGCTGTCGCGCCCGCATGGCCAGTCGGGCGGCTACGTGGTCAAGGGCGGCGACTACGAGACGCCGTCCTCGGACATCCGCAGCGCCTACCGGATGGAGTTCAATCCGGTCGACAAGAACGGCGAACGCCGCTCGGCGCTGGTCGGCTTCCGGGTCGCGCTGGTGCCGACGGCACTGCCCAGCACGCAGCGGCTGCAGACGGTGCGCACCTTGTGGACCGATCTGCCGAAGAGCGCGGCCGCGACGGCCGGCGCGCCGGCCGCCGACCCGGTGCAGGAGGTGGACCTGCTGGCCCGCGCGGTCACCGATCCGGCGCTGAAGACGCGGATCCAGAACCTGGGCGCGGTGCTGAAGGCGAACCTGCAGGCGCGCAACGAGCAGCGCGACCGTTCGGCCAAGAGCGAGGTGCGGGTCGCGGCCTATCTGGCGCAGAAACTGAGCGGCGACCGGACCAACATCGGCCGAAAGGAAGGGATCCTCGCGTCGCTGAAGAGCTCGCCCGATCTGGCGAAGGACGTCAGCGCCGACCTCGCGCGCGACCGCGAGGCGCTGAATGCGAACCTGGTCTACTACATCGACACCGTGAACCGGCTGGGCATGGACTATCCCGCCAACGTCACCGGCGCGCAGGGCGACATCCTGAAGCGCGAGTTCGAGGCACGCGGCGCCGGCGCGCTGTACGAGCGGCACGTGACCCGCGCGGTGCGCCATGCCGCGCAGGTCCGCGGCGGCCGGCCGCTCGATCCGAAGACCGTTCTGCCCGAGATGCAATGACGACCGGCAGCACCTCCATGATCCTGCGCGGGCGGCCCGGCAGCCGTCTGATCGCCGCGCTCGTCGCGCTGTCGCTGATGCTCGCCGGCTGTCAGAACGGCAAGCTGGCGATGCCTGGCTTCGGTGCGCGCGACGGCGAGACGCCGGCCGAGGCGCGCATGCGCGAGGACTCCAGCCGCTTCAACGCCACCGTGCTCGGCGGCACCGTGGCCGGCTGCGGCATCGGCGCGGTGGTCGCCGGCCTCGGCTGCAAGATGGCCGGCAGCGATGCCCGCAAGGTCCGCAACTGTGCGCTGGCCGGCTGCGTGGTGCTGGGCGCGGCCGGCGCGGCCGACGGTTACCACACCGCCAAGCAGCAGCAGGCGTCGCGCGACCGGGTGCGCACGACCCAGGCGATGGCGGCCGACGTGCGCCAGGACAACCAGAAGATCCAGGCGTTCCTCGAATCGTCCGACAAGGTGCTGGCCGATTCGCGTGCCCGGCTGAAGGACATCAACGCGCAGGTGGCGGCGCGCCGCATCAGCGCCGACCAGGCGGCCACCGAACGCCGCCGGATCGAACAGAACCGCGACCTGATGCAGTCGACCCTGGACGAGATGAAGCAGTCGCGCGACGTCTATCGCGAAGCGGCGAAGAAGGAGCCGTCCGGCGGCGGCAGCCGCGATCTGGACGGCGAGCTGAACCAGATGAACCAGAAGATCGCTTCGCTGGAACGCAACGTGCGCGCGATGAACGCCGCGCTGGGGGTGACACGGTCATGAATCGAATGGCGGCCGTTCTGCTGCTGGCGGGCACGTTCGGCTCGGCCTGCACCTACATCGAGGAGCGCCGCGACCTGATGTCGGGCGGGCCGCAGCGCCGCGAAGCGACCGCCCAGGCCGAGCTGGACGCCGAGCGGCAGCGCGCCGCCGGCCTGGCCGCGCAGAAATCGCAGCGGGAACGCGAGCTCGACGAGGTCAACGGCCGGCTGACGCGGGCGCAGGCGTCGCTGGACGATCAGAACCGCCGGCTGGCGGCGGCGCTGAAGGCCAAACGGATCAGCCAGGCGAAGCACGACGAGCTGAAGCGGTCGATCGACGGACTGAAGTCGGATGCCGGCGAGCTGCGCGCCCGCAACGATGCCGACCGCGTCCGGCGCAACGGCCCCACCGATGCCGAGAAGCTGAAGAAGCTGCAGGAGCTCGAGCAGCGCCGGCGCGACCTCGAGACCGCGCTGCAGGCGGCGGTGAGCCGATGAAACGACCCGCGGTCAACCGCATCCTTCCGGAGGACAGCATCATGATCCGGTCCTTGCGTTCGATGATCCCTCACTGCGCGGCGCTCGTGATCGGCGCCGCGCTGCTGGCGGCCGGCACCGCCGCGTCCGCCCAGACCGCGCGGCCCGGCGACGAGTCGTCCGCCGAGGAATCGTTCGCGTCGCGCCAGGGACAACCGATGTCCGATGGCGAGCGCCGGCTGCGCATGGCGCTGCTGCAGCGGAGCATGGGCTTCGGCGGCATCTTCGGCCCGATGATCGCGCCGCTGAACCGCCCCGGCGCCGGCCGCCCGTCGGCGCCGGCGCAGAAGAGCTGCGGCGCCTACTCGGATCACGCGGCGTGCCAGGCATACCGCAACGGCGACCGCTGGGCCGCCGACCGGCTGCAGAACAAGCGCTCGACCGGCGCCGAACGCGACTGGTACAACCGCTGACGGCGATGGCCGGCCCGCGCGCCAACGGCCGCCGCGCGCCGTGTGCGGCGGTGACGGCGGCGATCGAGGCCTGGCGCTTGCGCGCAGGCCGGATCGTCGCAGCGGCCTCGGCGCTGCCGCGGCGCAGGGGAGCCGCGCTGTTGCTCGCGCTGCTGCTGTTCGCGCCGCCCGCGCTGTCGCAAAGCCCGCTGCCGCCGGGCCCGCTGGGCGGCACGCCGCGCGCCGGCGAGGTGAAGACTGCGCAGACCGGCGGCAACGGCGCCGGCGTCTATCTGAAGCTCGGCGATCTGCGCTGCCCCGCCGACCGGCCGGCGATCGTCGGCGTGCGCACGCGTCACGGCACGGTGCTCGACTTCATCCAGGTCGGCTGCGCGAGCCTGGCCTGCGACGGCAAGTCGTGCCGCTGGGACGACGTGTCGTGGGGCGCGTCGGCCGGCAATCCGTCGGGCGGACGCGCGCCCGAGGAGCAGCTCTGCGACGAGAACGAAGTGGTCGGCGGCTACGACGCGACGGTCAGGCACCTGAACGTCGGCGTGGACTTCGACTATGCGGCGGCGTTCCGGATCCGCTGCGCATCGGCCTATGCGGTGACCCGCGCCACGCCGCGCCCGCGCATCGACACCTACGGCTACAAGGCGAACTCGCGAAGCTGCAACGGCGTCGGCGCGAGCTCGGTATCGTACGCGGTCGGCCGCTGGGGCTTCAGCGGCTCGCCGGTCGTGCAGGCGGTGCTGATGCTGTGCCCCGACAAGCCGGCGCGCGCGCCGAACGACGTCGCCGCATGCAGGCATCCGTCGGAGCTGGTGCGCGGCACGCGCGTGCAACTGAACACCGCGCGCGACGTCTACAAGCTGATCAGCTCGCTGTACCGCACTGGCCGGCCGATCGAGGTCGCGCGCGTCGCGAATCTGCAGAACACCTGGATGGTCGCGCTCGCCGGTACCGAGTCCGGTGTCAAGCAGGCGAACTCGGTGACGCTCAGCCGCGCACTCGAGGACTTCCACAACGACTACCGGAGCCGCAATCCGGCGGGGTTGCTGACGATCGGCATCGAGGAGATCCTGCAGCAGCCGAAGCTGCGCGAGTTCGCGCTGACCACCGTCGAACCGGACTTCCGATCGTCGCAGGGCAAAACGACGATGTTCCAGGTCCGCATCCTGCAGGCGCTGCGCACGCACGGCGTGCCGGCCGGCGCGCAGCTCATCATCGCCGGCCACAGCCTGGGCGGCATGGACGCCCAGAACGTCGCGCGCAGCACGCAGTTGCGCAACTACGGTTACCGGCCGATCAACGTGATGACGTTCGGCTCGCCGATCACTATCGACGACGATCCGACGATCGGCTACTCGCGTTTCGCGTCGCGCGCGGACCCTGTGCCCTATGCCGCGATGAAGAGCCTGCAGTCCGATCGGCGCCGCTGGAACTACGTGCGGAATCCCGGCGACGACCCGAGGCTGCCGCTGATCGGCGACGTCAACGCGTGGAAGAATCTCGGCGACCTCTTCGTCAAGACCGTGCAGGCCGCGCACCTGAACTACGATCAGTCGAACGACCTCGACGACTACGATCCGCGCACCGGCCGGCGCGGCCCCGGCGAGCCGCTGGTGCTCGACGCGAACGATGCCCGCTGCTACACGGCGGCGGACGACTACTACAAGTAGGTGAGCACGAATGTCGTTCATGTCGATCGCATCGATGGCGCTGATCGCGTCGATGGCATTGATGGCGGGCGCCGACGCGCTCGCGCAGGGCCGCGACGTCTACCGAACGCAGGGCGGCCGCGCGGCGCCGGGCGGCGACGTGTTCAGCAGCAACGGCAACCCGTACGGCGGCCCGCACCCGTCGCGCCGCACCGGCAAGCAGGCGATCCAGGACGACAGCGTCTATTGCCAGCAGGATCCGCAAGGCAACGTGATCCCGAAGCCGTACGGCGGCACACGACGCAACATCCCCTGCGGTCCGAACTTCGGGCCGCAGCAGCCGCCGCCGCAGCAGCCACCGGCGGCTTCGCGCCGCTGCCCGATGAAAGCTGCCTCGGCCGACGCGCCCGACCGGCCGGCACCGCCCTTGGCGACGATGCAGTGGACCACCGACCTGGTCGCCCGCGCCGGCGACGAGCCCCGCGTTCATCCGGTGCAGCGCAGTCGCGAATGGGAGGTCGGGCTGTACGTCGCCGGCCGCAACGTGCTGCTCGAGACCGAGACGAGCCTGCCGGCGCTGAACGGCGTGCAACGCGATATCTTCCTGGCGATGGCGTGCAACCCGAGCCGCCGCTTCGAGTTCGCGAGCAGCGGTGAGCTGATGCAGAACATCCGTGTGCGCGAGGCGATCATCGCCGTGATGGACGACGTCAGGCTCAACCGGCTTCGGCTCACGTTCAGCTCGGAGCAGTTCTGGATGCCGCGGGTCGGCTGGCACGAGGCGTACGACAATCCGGCCGGCGCGGTGCTGACGACGAAGGGGCCGCTGACCTGGGAGTCGAACGCCGGCCGCACCGCATCGTCGGCGATCCGCCTGTTCCTGCAGCGGCGCGGGCCGACCGAGAACGCGAACGACTCGGCGTTCAATGTCGAGTGTCTGAGCGGCATGCAGATGGTCGTGCTCGGCGGCGTCTACCGGGCGCTCGGCGATGCCGAGTTCGACCGCTGGCACCCGGTCGACCGGTCGCCGCGCGGCGGCGCGGCTCTGTACGGCATCGGCGTACCGATCGTCGAGGACGGCCTGCCGTCGCTCGGCGAGTCATCGGTCAAGAAACATCTGGCGCCGGTCCGCGCCGAGAATCCGCGCCGCCGGCAGGACCGGATCCTGGTCCGCGACATGGTACCCGGCGACTACGTGTACCTGGCGAACGTGCCCGACTATGCGGATCTCTACAAGAAAGGCGCATGGGCCGGCGAGAACGCGATCTACATGGGCAACAGCGAGTTCTACGGCCTGGGCATCGGTCCGCGCCGGATGCTGGCGAAGGAGCTGATGACGCAGATGCTCGACGACTACAACAGCGGCCTGCCATGGTGGCGCAAGTCGCGGCCCGGGCGTCCCGACGAGCTGCGCTTCACGCTGATCGCATCGCCGGTGGTGTCGCGAACGCCGGGCAATGCGGGCGGCTACGTGCGGTGACGACGGTGCTTGCACGAAGCGCGGTTGCGCTGATCGCCGCGACGCTGACATGGGCCGCCCACGCGCAGCGGGGCGACGTGTTCGCCACGCAGGGCCGCTCGCCCCCGGGCGACGTGTTCAGCAGCAGCGGCAATCCGTACGGCGGCCCGCATCCGTCGCGCCGCACCGGCAAGCAGGCGATCCAGGACGACAGCGTCTATTGCCAGC
>OEIU01001911.1_pt1 | contig 12019 bp, 9 predicted proteins | sample 1539221 | NCBI WGS metagenome assembly OEIU01 (sample SAMN03792071, study PRJEB22550) | activated sludge metagenome | feature: wastewater treatment plant; material: activated sludge; isolation source: Wastewater treatment plant of a petroleum refinery complex | place: Argentina: Zarate | collected... | reverse complement strand
GTGTGCGGCATCGCGCTGCCGGCCGGCCTGGCGCAGGCCGAGAAGCTGCCCGAGCCGATCTTCACGCCGGCGGCCAAGGCCGAGCTGGGCGAGCACGACGAGAACATCACGTTCGACGACATGGTGGCGCGCACCGGCGCCGGGCTGGCCGGGCGGATCCGCGACATCAGCCTGAAACTGTACCGGCGCGCGGCCGACTATGCGCTGACCCGCGGCATCGTGATCGCCGATACCAAGTTCGAGTTCGGGCTGGACCGCGACGGCGAGCTGTATCTGATGGACGAGGTGCTGACCGCCGATTCGTCGCGGTTCTGGCCGGCCGACCAGTACCGGGTCGGCACGTCGCCGCCGTCGTTCGACAAGCAGTTCGTCCGCGACTATCTCGAGACCTTGAAAGACTGGCCCAAGCGCCCGCCGCCGCCGCCGCTGCCGGCCGAGGTGATCGCGCGCACCGCCGACAAGTACCGCGAGGCGCTGCGGCGGATCACCGGACAGGAGCTCGCATGATGACCGGCACCGCAGACCGGCCGCTGGTCGGCGTCGTGATGGGCAGCAGCAGCGACTGGGAGGTGATGAAGCAGGCGGTCGCGGTGCTGCAGGAATTCGCGGTGCCGCACGAGGCGCGCGTGGTGTCGGCGCACCGGATGCCCGACGAGATGTTCGACTATGCCGGCGATGCGCAGGCCCGCGGGCTGCGGGCGATCATCGCCGGCGCCGGCGGTGCCGCGCATCTGCCGGGGATGCTGGCGGCCAAGACCATCGTGCCGGTGTACGGCGTGCCGGTGCCGTCGAAGTATCTGCGCGGCGAGGATTCGCTGCTGTCGATCGTGCAGATGCCGCGCGGCATCCCGGTGGCCACGTTCGCGATCGGCGAGGCCGGCGCCGCCAACGCCGCGCTGCACGTGGTGGCGATGCTGGCGCTGCACGATCCGGTGCTGGCCACCCGGCTGCATGCGTTCCGCGCGAAGCAGACCGCGGCGGCGCGGGCGATGACGCTGCCGGGAGTCTGAGGTGGGCACCCCGGGGGCGGCCGTGATGCCGCGCAGGCCGTCGCCGCCGCTTGCGCCCGGCAGCTGGCTCGGCATGCTCGGCGGCGGGCAGCTCGGCCGGATGTTCTGCATGGCGGCGCAAAGCCTCGGCTACCGGGTCTGCGTGCTCGACCCGGGCGAGCCGGGCCCGGCCGGCGGCGTCGCCGACCGCCACCTGCGGGCCGACTACGAGGCCCCGGCGGCGCTGCGCGAGCTGGCCGCGGCCTGCGCGGCCGCCACCACCGAGTTCGAGAACGTGCCGGCGGCGGCGCTGCGCGAGCTGGCCCGGCACATCGTCGTCAGCCCGTCGGCCGCCGCGGTGGCGATCGCGCAGGACCGGCTGCTCGAGAAGCGCTTCGTGCGCGACTGCGGCATCGAGGTGGCGCCGCATGTGCCGGTGCTGAGCGCCGCCGATCTCGCCAAGCCCGATCCGGCGCTCTTTCCCGGCATCCTGAAGGTCGCGCGGCTGGGCTACGACGGCAAGGGTCAGGCGCGGGTCGCCGATGCCGCGGCGGCGCGCGCGGCGTTCGCCGGGTTCGAGGGGCGGCCTTCGGTGCTCGAGCGGCAGCTTCCTCTGGCCGCCGAGCTGTCGGTGGTGGTCGCCCGCGGCTTCGACGGCAAGGCGCTCTGCTATCCGGTCGCCGAGAACGTCCACCGCAACGGCATTCTCGCGGTGTCGACGGCGCCGGCGCCGGTGTCCCCGGCGCTGGCCGCGCAGGCCGCCGCCGCGGCGCGCACGATCGCCGAACGGCTGGACTACGTCGGCGTGCTGTGCATCGAGTTCTTCCTGCTGGCCGACGGCACGCTGCGCGTCAACGAGATGGCGCCGCGGCCGCACAACTCGGGCCACTATTCGATCGACGCCTGCGTGACCAGCCAGTTCGAGCAGCAGGTGCGGATCCTGGCCGGCCTGCCGCTGGGCGACGTGAACCAGCATTCGCCGGCGGTGATGCTGAACCTGCTGGGCGACATCTGGTACCGCGGGCCGGGCGGCGCGGCGGCCGAGCCCGACTGGAGCCGGGTGTTGCGCCATCCGCGCGCCAGGCTGCATCTGTATGGCAAGGCCGATGCGCGCCGTGGCCGCAAGATGGGCCACGTGACGGTGCTGGGTGATACGGCTGGCGAGGCGGCCGCGATCGCGCGGCCGGTCGAGCGCGATCTGCGCATCGCCGGCGACGACGCGGGCTGAAGGACCCGCGCGCACGCCGATGGCCGGAACCGGGCAGCCGCCGGACCGTCCGGTACCGGACACGGGGTCGGCGGAGTCGTCGGGTGGGGCACCGGCCGCAGGTGCGGGCGCAGGCGTGGCGGGCGCCGCCCAGGCCGCGGTTGCAGCGGCGCCGACGCAGGCCGTGGCCGACGCCGAGCGTATCGAGGCTGCGGTCGCCGCCGAGGCGGCCCGGGTGCTGAGGGCCGGCGGGCTGGTCGCGCTGCCGACCGAGACCGTCTACGGGCTGGCTGCCGATGCCGAGCAGCAGGGCGCGGTCGCGCGGATCTACGCGGTCAAGGGTCGGCCGGCCGGTCATCCGCTGATCGTGCACGTCACCGACAGCGGGCAGGCGCGCTGGTGGGCCGAGTGGCCGTCCGATGCGCAGCGGCTCGCCGGGCGCTTCTGGCCGGGGCCGCTGACCCTGGTGCTGCCGCGGCGCGCCGGGGTGCCGGCCTGGGCCTGCGGGCAGGAGCCGACGATAGGTCTGCGCTGTCCGTCACATCCGGTCGCCCGCGCAGTGCTGGCGGCATTCACGGCGCTCGGTGGCCATGGGGTGGCGGCGCCGTCGGCGAACCGCTTCGGCCGCATCAGTCCGACCCGCGCGCAGCATGTGATCGACGACCTGGGACCGGATGCGGCGCTGGTCGTCGACGGCGGCGCCAGCGAGGTGGGCCTGGAGTCGACGATCGTCGATCTGTCGCGCGGCGAGCCGGTGCTGCTGCGGCCCGGCGCGGTGACCGCCGCGCAGATCGCCGATGCGCTCGGGCGCCCGGTGCAGGTGTCGGCGGCGGTCACCGACCCCGGCCGGATCGACCCGCAGGCGCCGCGCGTGCCGGGCGCGCTACCCTCGCACTACGCGCCGCGTACGGCGACGCGGCTGGTGGCGGCCGAGGCCTTGCCGGAGGAACTGGCACGGCTCACCGCCGACGGCCGGCGCGTCGCACTGCTGCTGCGGGCGTCGACGCCATTGCCAGCCATGTCGCCGGCCGCGCCGCCGGCCGCGTCGCCGCAGGAATCGCTGTCGGTACCGCCGTCAGTGCCGCCGTCGACGTTGCCGCCGGCATCCGTGCCGGCGTCCGGGCCGCGACCGGGAGACGGCGGCATCGTCGTGCGCCGGCCGAGCGACGATTCCGCCGATACCTTCGCTCGCGAGCTCTATTCGCTGCTGCGCGAGCTGGATGCCGCCGGCTGCGATCTGCTGCTGGTGCAGATGCCGCCGGCCGACGACGACTGGCAGGCGATCCGCGACCGGTTGACCCGCGCCGCCCACCGCTGACCATTCGCTGACGGTCTCAGGGTCAGCCTTTCGCCGCGCAGCGCGAAGTGTCACCATGGCGCCTGGGGAGACCATCCCCCGAACAGAGGAGACCGGCGATGAACGAGAAGAAACCGGGGCTGTCACCCGCCGAGGAGGCGCTGCGCGATGCGGCGCTCGAGTATCACCGCGCGCCGACGCGCGGCAAGATCTCGATCTCGCCGACCAAGGCGCTGATGAACCAGCGCGACCTGTCGCTCGCCTATTCTCCCGGCGTCGCTTATGCGTGCCTGGCGATCGAGGAGGATCCGTCGCTGGCCGCCGAGTACACGTCGCGCGCGAACCTGGTCGGCGTCGTCACCAACGGCACCGCGGTGCTGGGCCTGGGCGACATCGGCCCGCTGGCCGGCAAGCCGGTGATGGAAGGCAAGGGGTGCCTCTTCAAGAAGTTCGCCGGCATCGACGTGTTCGACATCGAGCTGGCCGAGCGCGATCCGGACAAGCTGGTCGACATCATCGCGTCGCTGGAGCCGACCCTGGGCGGGGTCAACCTCGAGGACATCAAGGCACCGGAGTGCTTCTACGTCGAGCGCAAGCTGCGCGAGCGGATGAACATCCCGGTGTTCCACGATGATCAGCACGGCACCGCGATCATCTCGGCGGCGGCGCTGCTGAACGGCCTGGAGCTGGTCGGCAAGCACATCGCCGAGGTGCGGATCGCCTGTTCCGGCGCCGGTGCCGCGGCGATCGCCTGTCTCGACGTGATGCTCGGGCTGGGCGTGCGGCGCGAGAACGTGTTCGTCGTCGATTCGCGCGGCGTGCTGCACAGCGGCCGCACCGATGCGCTGGACGAATCGAAGCGCCGCTACGTGCAGCGCACCGAGGCGCGCACCTTGGCCGACGTGGTGCGGCGCGCCGACGTGTTCCTCGGCTGCTCGGCGGCCGGCGTGCTGACGCAGGAGATGGTCAGCACGATGGCCGACAAGCCGATCATCCTGGCGCTGGCCAATCCGGAGCCCGAGATCCGGCCCGAGCTCGCGAAGGCGGTGCGCCCCGACTGCATCATCGCCACCGGCCGTTCGGACTATCCGAACCAGGTCAACAACGTGCTGTGCTTCCCGTACATCTTCCGCGGCGCGCTGGACAGCGGCGCCACCCGGATCACCGAGCAGATGAAGCTGGCCTGCGTGCGCGAGATCGCCGACCTGGCCAAGGCCGAGACCAGCGACGAGGTGGCCGCCGCCTACGTCGGCCAGGAACTGGCGTTCGGGCCCGACTACCTGATCCCCAAGCCGTTCGATTCGCGGCTGATCCTGCGGATCGCGCCGGCGGTCGCGAAGGCGGCCGAGGAGTCCGGCGTCGCCACCCGGCCGATCCCCGACATGGAGGCGTACCGGCACTCGCTGAGCCGCTTCGTCACCCGCACCGGCATGTTCATGCGGCCGGTGTTCCAGGCGGCCAAGACGTCGAACGCCCGGATCGCCTATGCCGAGGGCGAGGACGAGCGGGTGCTGCGCGCCGCGCAGGCGGCGATCGACGAAGGGCTGGCCCGGCCGATCCTGATCGGCCGTCCGGCCATCGTCGCGATGCGCATCGAGCGCGCCGGCTTGCGGCTGAAGGCGGGCCGCGACTTCGAGCTGGTCGATCCGGAGAACGATCCGCGCTTCCGGCAGTACTGGGAGGCCTATCACCGGCTGCGCGGCCGCGATGGCGTGACGCCCGACATGGCCAAGGCGACCTTGCGCCGCTCGTCGACGACGATCGCCTCGATGATGGTCAAGCTCGGCGATGCCGAGGGCGCCATCTGCGGGCTGGTCGGCCGCTTCGACAGCCATCTGGAGCACGTGGCCGAGGTGATCGGCCTGAAGGAGGGGGCGCAGGGCTTCGCGACCTTGAATGCGTTGATGCTCGAGCGGCACAACCTGTTCCTCGCCGATACCTTCGTCAACGACGACCCCAGCGCCGCGCAGCTCGCCGACATCGCGCTGATGGCGGCCAACGAGGTGCGCCGCTTCGGCCTGCCGCCCAAGGTCGCATTCGTCTCGCATTCCAGCTATGGCTCGAGCAAGCGCGCGTCGGCGCGCAAGATGCGCGAGGCCTACGGCATCTTCACGAAGCTGGCGCCGGACATCGAGGCCGAGGGCGAGCTGCACGGCGATGCGGCGCTCAGCGAGACGATCCGAACGGCGTTCTTGCCGCAGTCGCGGCTCGACGGCTCGGCCAACGTGCTGATCATGCCGAACCTCGATGCGGCCAACATCCTGTTCAACGTGCTGAAGGTCACCAGCGGGCAGGGCGTCACGATCGGACCGATCCTGCTCGGCGCGGCGGCGCCGGTGCACATCCTGACACCGTCGTCGACGGTGCGCAGGGTCATCAACATGACGGCGCTGGCGGCCGCCGCGTCGACCAAGCTGGCACCGGCGGTCCGCGCCGGCTGAGCGGGCCGAGCGGGCTGAGCGGGCCGGGCGGGCCGGGCGGACCGGGCGGACCGGGCGGGCCATCGGCCCGGCCGCTCGCGCGGGCGCGCGATGCGGCGCTCCGGCCGCGCCCGTGGCTTCGCGGATGCCCCGTCACCGGCCGTTCATCACCCGGCAGCGGCGGACGCGAGCAGTCGGGCGATCTCGTCCAGCGTCCGTTCCGGCTGGTCCAGGTGCGGGCTGTGGCGGCAATCGGGCAGCGCGACGATCCGCGCCTGCGGGCACAGCGCGCCGATCCGCTCGACCTGCGCGAGCGTGCCGTACTCGTCGTCGACACCCTGGATCGCCAGCAGCGGGCAGCGGATGCGAGCCACCGCGTCCTCGATGTTCCAATGCTCGAAGCTCGGCCGCAGCCAGGTATCGCACCAGCCGTCGAAGGTGCGCCTGACGTCGGTGTGATAGCGCGCCAGCCGCGCCGCCAGGTCGCCTTCGTCGAACAGCCTGCGCGCCAGCCGGATCGAGGCCACGGTCACCGGCTCGACGAACAGATGCGGGGCCAACACCGCCACCGCGGCGACCGGCCGGCCGGCGAGGCCGGCATGGATCAGCGCGATCGAGGCGCCGTCGCTGTGACCGACCAGCACCGGGCGGGCGATGCCGAAGCGGTCCAGCAGCTCGGGCAACGCCACCAGCGCCTCGTCGTGCATGAAGCGGTCGTCGCGCTCGGTGGACTGCAGCACCTCCGATCGGCCGTAGCCGTAGCGCGAATAGACGAGCACCGGTTCGCCGAGCCGGGCCGCGAGCTGCGCGGGAAAGCCGCGCCACATCGCGATGCAGCCCAGGCCCTCGTGCAGCAGCACGACGCGCGGATGGCCGCCGGAGGCGCCGCCGAACACCTGGTAGTCGAGCAGATGGCCGGCAGCGGTGACGCTGCCGGTTTCCGGCGGGGCGGCCGGTGCCGGCGTCGTGACTGAAGGGCGCAGCGGGCCGGGCGGACCCGAGGCGCCGCGCGTGCTGGGCGGCTTGGGCGTGCTGGACGGGCTGGGCGTGCTGGGCGGATTGGCAGGGACCATGCGATATAGTGCGTTCGATGTTGCGAGGTCGATGGTGCAGTGGACAGGGGGGCGGCGGCAAGTCTGCCGCAATGGTGCGGCCGCGTGCCGCCTGCACGCCGGCCGTCATGCTGACCGTGCTGCTGGGCGCCGGCTGGCTCGCGCCGGCCGCAGCAGCGGTGATCGACTGCGAGCTCGACGGCCAGCCGGTCAACGTGGCCAACGGCGCGACCACCGAAGGGCGCAGCGGGCTGTTGCGCTGCGTGGACCGCGACACCGGCCGGCTGCAGCGCGAGGAGCAGTACGTCGATGGTCGTCCGCTCGGTTACCGCAAGCAGATCGATTACGAAGGGAACGTAACGGTCGGTGCGGTCAACGCCAAGGGCAACCGTGAAGGCCCGCACACCACCACCGCGCCGGATGGCACGCTGCGTGCCGAGGACATGTACCTGGACGGCACGCGGGTCGGCCTGTCGCGCCGCTTCGATGCGCAGGGCCGGCTGCGCCGCATCGCGTTCGATGAACCGCCGCGCAGCAGCATCGCGGCGATGGCGTTCACCGCCGACGGCCGGCTGAGCGAGCTGCGCTGTGCCGCGGCGCCGCGGCTGCCGGACGATCGCGGGCCCTGCGGCTTCGACGGCGAAGCGACCGTCGAGCTGTTCGACGAACGGGGTTCGATGACCGCCCGGGTGACTCATCTGGACGGACGGCGGATCGGCTTCACGACATTCCGCGCGCCCGGCGTTCCAGGCACCAGCGAACGGCTGGAAGGGTCGACATTGACCCGCACCGTCCACTTTCCGGAAGGCGAGCCGCGGCTGGTGACGGTGCTGCAGGATGGACGCCGCCGTTCCGAGAACGAGTTCGCGCGCGGCGGCCAGCGGCTGCGCGAGACCTCGTGGGACGATGGCGGCCGCACCGGCGAGACCCAGTGGTACATGAACGGCTCGCTGAAGCGGCGCGAGCAGCGGCACAGCTTCGAAGGATCGCCTGTGCTGGCGGTCGAGGACTACTGGGACACCGGTCAGCTGCGGCTGCGCGGCAGCTTCGACGAGCGCGGCCGTCCGCTCGGCATGCACCAGTGGTTCCGCGAATCGGGAACCCTGGGCAGCGAGCGGCTGTACCAGAAGGGCGTGCTGGTGCAGCGGCGCGACTTCGACGAACAGGGCCGGGCGGTGCTCGAGGAGGAGTACTTCGAGGACGGCTCGCGCAAGGCGTCGAAACGGCGCTGAGCGCCGCGACTGCACCGCCGTCAGGGGCATCGCCGCGCTGACGTATCATCGGACCGATGTACCGGGCCTTCGAATCCCTGCTGCCCGATGCGGCACCGCCGCCGCAGACCGTCAGGAACAGCGGGCCGCCGGCCGGTCTGCTGGCGTTCTGCTGGCACTTCATCGGGCAGGCGCGCGGCGTGTTCGCCGCGATGCTGCTGACCTCGCTCGCGCTGGCGCTGCTGGACACCCTGATCCCGGTGCTGATCGGCCGGCTGGTGGCGCTGGTGCAGGCCGACGACCGCGGCCGTGCGCTCGCCGACTCGGCGCCGATGCTGGCGGCGATCGCGGTCGGCATCGTCGTCGGCCGGCCGCTGATGGTGTTCGCCGACAGCCTGCTGCGGCATTGCGTGGTGACGCCCGGCGTCACGCAGATGATCCGCTGGCAGAGCCACTGGCATGTGGTGCGGCAGAGCTGGCCGTTCTTCCAGAACGATTTCGCCGGCCGCATCGCCACCAAGGTGATGCAGACCGGCTATGCGGTGCGCGAGAGCGCGACCGCGCTGATCCGCGCGGTCTGGTACATCCTGTCGTTCGGCGCGGTGTCGCTGGGCATCATGGCGGTGTCCGACTGGCGGCTGGCGGTGCCGACGCTGGTCTGGTGGGTGGCCTACCTGGCGTTCCTCTGGTACTTCGTGCCGCGGATGCGCGACCGCTCGCGGCGCAGCGCCGAAGGCAACTCGGCGCTGACCGGCCGCATCGTCGACAGCTACGCGAACATCCTGACGGTCAAGCTGTTCGCCCGCGCCGCCGACGAGGATGCCTACGTGGCCGAGGCGGTCACCGATCATCGCCGCCGGCTGTCCGCGCACATGCGCATGACCAACGGGTTCATGGCGGTCCTGGCGGTGATGAACGCGCTGCTGGTGGCGGCCACCGCGGCGACCGGCATCGGCCTGTGGGCGGCCGGCCGCGTCGATGCGGCGGTGGTCGCGATGGCGCTGCCGCTGGCCTGGCAGATCTCGAACATGGCCGGCTGGATCTCATGGGAGATCGCCGGCATCTTCGAGAACGTCGGCATCATCCAGGAGGGCATGCAGTCGATCGCGGTGCCGCACCACCTCGTCGACCGCGACGATGCGACGCGGCTCGAGGTGTCGCGCGGCGAGGTGACGTTCGAGCGCGTGTCGTTCCGCTACCCGAACGGCGCCGCGCCGGTGCTGTCCGACTTTTCGCTGACGATCCGGCCCGGCGAACGGATCGGTCTGGTCGGCCGCTCCGGCGCCGGCAAATCGACGCTGGTGAACCTGCTGCTGCGCTTCTTCGACGTCGACGCCGGCCGCATCCTGATCGACGGCCAGGAGGTCGGCCGGGTCGCGCAGGAGAGCCTGCGGGCGGCGATCGGCATGGTCACGCAGGACACGTCGCTGCTGCATCGGTCGATCGCCGACAACATCCGCTACGGCCGCCCCGGCGCCAGCGATGCGCAGGTCCGCGAGGCGGCGCGCCAGGCTCATGCCGACGAGTTCGTGATGAACCTGCGCGACTGGGCCGGCCGCACCGGCTATCAGGCGCATGCCGGCGAGCGCGGCGTCAAGCTGTCCGGCGGCCAGCGGCAGCGCATCGCGCTGGCCCGCGTGATCCTGAAGGATGCGCCGATCCTGGTGCTCGACGAGGCGACCTCGGCGCTCGATTCCGAGATCGAGGCGGCGATCCAGGAACAGCTCGACGAGATGATGCGCGGCAAGACGGTGATCGCGATCGCCCACCGGCTGTCGACGATCGCCCGGCTCGACCGGCTGGTGGTCATCGACGGCGGCCGCATCGTCGAGCAGGGCACCCACGCCGAGCTGCTGGAACGCGACGGCGTCTATGCGCGGCTGTGGCGGCGGCAGTCGGGCGGATTCCTGGGGGCGGATCTGGAGTCCGGGGCGGCCTGAGGAGGGCGCCGCCGCTTCATCGGTGCTCGCTGCGGCGCCGCTCCCCGGAGGATTGCTGTCTCGCATCGACCGGCGGTTTCGCATCGACCGGCGGTCCCGCATCAAACCAGCGGGTTGCGCACGTGCAGATCGGGGAACCGGCTGAAGTCGCGGTCGGCGCTCCACAGCTCGCGCACGCCGTGGCCCAGGCACAGCGCTGCGATCCGGGCGTCATGCACCATCGGCCCTTGCACTTTGGCCTTGCCGATCAGTTGGCGCAGATGCGGCCAGTGCCTTTCGTCTTCCGCCAGCAGCAGCAGCGTGGGCGACTCCAGCCAGAAATCGATCTGATCGATCGCTTCGGTCGAAGTGCTCGGCGGCGAGTACACCCGCGGATGGGTGACGATGTTGTAGAACTCGTGCACGCAAGGCCAGGGGATGGCCCAGGATGCGCGACCCTCCGCCAACTGACGCACGGTTTCGAGGGCAACGGCATGAAACGGGCTGTCCCCGCGGTGGGCGTACACCAGCAGATTGGTGTCCACCGCGATCATCAGCCGCGGCCTTCGTAGATCGTGTCGCGAATGCGCTCCCAGCCGGCGTCGCGGAATTCCGGGGTCAGGCCGTTGCCATCGACACTGCCGTCGCGCAGCTTGAATGCCGGTTGTTCCTTCGTTTCGGCGAGGACCCTGCGCAGACCCTCCTCGACGAGGGCCTTCATCGTCATGTTGCGGGCATCGGCATGGCGCCTTGCCTGCTTGAACAGGCTGTCCGGGATTTCAATGGTGGTTTTCATGAGGAGGTGGTATATGGGTGGCCATATTGATTAATATGGGCGCCCATACTACAACGGATCGAGCCGGCCCGCAACGTATGCCGGCGTCAACGTCCGGACAGAGGGCCGCCGATCGCCTGACCGAGCTGCCGACGCACTGCTTCGGTCGGGACCCGATGCGGCGCCGTCCGCGTCACAGCGGCCAGCGCGGCCAGCAGGCCCGTTGCTTCGCCGATCCGCCATCGCGCGGCCAGCGCGCGCTCGGGAAGCCGAGCCGGGATCAGCAGCCCGCGGTGATCGGCCGACAGCAACTCGTCGCGTCGCAGACGGCGGGCGGGCTGCCCGTCGGCCGGCGGCGGCAGTGCGCACAGGTCGTCGGCATCGCTTCTGTAGTCGTCGGCAGCGTCCGCCCCGGGCCTGCGCGCGTTCGCCGGCCCGGCCCTCGCGAATGGCGATGCGCCGATCGCCAGCAGCCGTGCCTGCTCGAAGCCCGGCGCATGCTCGCGGAAGAACGCGAGCCGGTCCTCGGCAGGGTCGCCGCTTGCGCGCGGCGGTTCGAACACCATCAGATCGGCCGCCCAGGCGGCGTAGGGCAGCCCGGCGTCACCGCAGACCTGGAGCAGCCGCGCGAGTCGCGACCGGCCCGGGGCATCGGCGGGGCCGGTCACCGCCGCCTGCCAGCGATCGGCATCGACCGGGCCGACCAGGCAGGCCCCCGCCGCCGACGGCGGTGCCGGCGCGAGCGATGCGGCATCGAATGCGCCGCCGGCGCGCGCGAAGGTCGGCGCGTGGCCGGTGGCATCGATCGTCACCTCGGCGCGCAGCGCGAAGCGCTGGCCGGCCTGCTCGCACAGCGCGCCGCGCATGCTGTCGTCATGCAGCAGCGGCGCTACCGCCTGCGCCCCGAAGGCCACTGCGACCCCCGAGTGGCGCAAGCGGCTCAACGCGATCACCCGCAGGCGATGCGGATTGGCGAGCAGCGATCCGGCGTCTTCACGCAGATCCTGCGGCGGCACCTGCGCGAGCAGCGCGGTGATCCGGTCGATCACCTGAGTCGCATCGGTCGCATCGCTCTTCGGCGGGCCGATCCACGCAACGAGCGCGTCACCAGCCAGCAGCCCCGGCCGCGTATTGCGATCGATCAGCACG
>OEIU01001910.1_pt1 | contig 12028 bp, 9 predicted proteins | sample 1539221 | NCBI WGS metagenome assembly OEIU01 (sample SAMN03792071, study PRJEB22550) | activated sludge metagenome | feature: wastewater treatment plant; material: activated sludge; isolation source: Wastewater treatment plant of a petroleum refinery complex | place: Argentina: Zarate | collected... | reverse complement strand
CTCTCTACAGAAACAAAAAAGGCATCAAGATCTAAGTGAAAAATTGTACGCATAATTTATTATTTAACTTCAAACTAATCCCCTCCTTTTTAAGGAGGGGTGGATTCCGCAAAGCGGAAGACGGGGTGGTTAAGTATGTTTATTAAAATACTCTTTAATTTTACTTAACACATACTCAGTATTCTTAAGTACGTCCTGATTTTCAAATCTAATAACTTTTAATCCGACTGATTCCAGGAATTCTGTTCTCTTTTCATCATACTTAATTGCGTCTTCATCACAATGAACTTCGCCATCAAGTTCAACTACAAGTTTTTCTTCAGGGCAGTAAAAATCAACAATGAAATTACCAATACTTGTTTGTCTTCTAAACTTTCTTCCTTCAAGTTGCCTGCCCTTTACTTGCTGCCAGAAAAATACTTCTGCATAAGTGGAGTTGTTTCTTAGTTCTTTTCTTATTGGTTTAAGTTCTTTTTTATTAAATATTTTGGTGTTGTTGTGTTTTATATTCATAATACCACCACCTCGTCCCGATAAATCGGGACACCCCTCCTCAATGAGGAGGGGATTCTTTTTATTTTATATTTTTAATTAATTGAGATTTCTTCTAACCTCGGATACGCTTTAACAATAGTTGTTGGCATTTCAATCTTATTTTTTTCTTCAAGCAAATGAATTAATTCAAACGCATTTGCAACTGCATCACCTTGTGGATGATTGTTCATAATTACATTTATTTCTTTTACTTTGTGTTCAATTGATTTTATCTTTTGAGCAATCTCGATTAACTCTGATGGTGAATAAAGATAATGATAACGCGAACTCTGCTCTTCATAAGTTTGCTCTTTACCAAAGTTTGATAATGATTTTTTCCAGGCATCAACATTTCTTCCGTGAAAACGAATGTAAGCTTTATCATTTGTGATTACCGGGTCAAACTCAATTGCCTGCCCTATTTGCGGTTGATCAATCGTACAAAAAGTTAAATCGTTTTCCTTAAAAAATTCAAGCGCACGATTATTTTTCCAGCTTGAATGACGAACTTCCACAAAACAACTTATATTAGAAAAAATATCTCTAATCTTTTGAATATGTTGAACAGAAACTCCATCAAAAGCGAATGAATAAGGAAATTGAATCAGCAATCCGCCGAGCCGTTCTGATTTTTTAAGCAAGTCAAGATTATAACGAACAGCTTTTATGTTTTGCTCATCAAACTTTCTTATGTGTGTAAAATCCTGGTGGAGTTTTATATGAAAAATAAAATCACTTGAGTCCTCAACTTTCTTTATCCAGCCATCCACAATTTTGGGACTTATGTAAGTGTAGTATGTTGAGTTCACCTCAACACAGTTAAAGTAATGCGAGTAAAACTGAAGCCAGTCAAATCCACCAGTTTGATTTTTAGGATAGAAGTTTGGCACCCAATCTTTGTAAGACCAGCCAGCCGTGCCGATGTTAAATTTAGGTTTCATGGTTTAATTATTTTGTTGTAATTTTTCCATAAATATACTAAGTTAACATTAGTGTTAATTATCTATATTTATCACTTATGAAAACAAATGAGTTAAATAAACTTGATAAACTAACTTTTACAATAGAAGAAATATCAAATATTCTTTCAATTGCAAAAGGGTCAGCTAAAGTATTAGCAAACAGATACGTTAAAAATGATTTTCTTATCAGATTGAAAAATAATTTGTACATCACTACCGATAAATTTAAAAAACTTAGCGAAGAAGAATTATTTAAGCTTGCAAATATCATTCAAGTTCCTTCTTATATATCATTTACAACTGCGTTAAGTTATTACAATGTTTCTTCACAGCAACCGCAAGGTATAATCGAATCGGCAGCCTTAAAAAGGACTAAGAATATAGCCGCTAAGAATTTTAGATTTGATTACATCCTGTTGAAAAAAGATTTTTACAACAGTTTTATCTTTACAAATGATTTCTTTATTGCCACGCCTGAGAAAGCTTTAGCAGATATAATCTATCTTGTTTCAATGAATCGTTACCAATGTGATTTTGAAGCAATTGACTTTAAAAAAATTGATAAAAAAATTGTTTCAGATTTAATAAATAATTCTAATACCAGAACAATAAAATTTTGGGAAAACTTATGCAAACACTACAAAATTTAGAAAAGTTAGAAATTGAAGTTTTAGAATTGCTTAACAGTATTAAAGCTCTTGATTCACTTTATTTTGGCGGTGGAACAATGCTTCGTCTCTGCCATAACTTAAATCGTTACTCAACAGACCTTGACTTTTGGCTTGATACCAAAGCTGATACAAAATCATTTTTTATAACTTTAAAAAAAAGTCTTTCTGAGAATTATAGATTGGTTGACTCAGCAAACAAAAAATTTACGCTGCTATATGAAATAAAATCAACATCAGTAAATCGAAGCCTTAAAATAGAAATCAGAAAAGAACAGCAGAATTTTGAATGGGAGAGAAAAATTGCTTTTTCAAAATTCACTAATAAGCAAGTGCTTGTTAAAGGCTTAACACTAAAACAAATGATGCTTAATAAATTCGAGGCACTTCTTTCAAGAAAAATAATTCGTGATTGTTTTGATATTGAATTTCTATTGATGCGTGGAGTAACCCTACCGTCTGATAAAGATAAGCTTCAAAAAGCATTATCAATCATAAATAATTTCAAAGAACAAGATTATAAAGTAACACTTGGTTCTATCCTTGATGAAAAGGACAGAAAATTTTATCTACAAAATCGTTTCAGCTTTTTGAAAGAAGAACTGACTAAAAATATTAATTTCTAACAGATATATCTTTAAAGCTTTTTATAACAGCCATTCCTATCAATGTTAGATGATATGATTATACATTTACCTCTATAATTATGAAGCATTCTTCATCTGACTTGAATATTCATTCTCTCTTATCTGCTGAATTGTATCTCTTAACACTCCTAATGATCTTTGACTAAGCAAATCTATTTTTACAAGACCAAGATCTTCTACTCCGTACATATCCGGTTGAGTGATTATCAAGCCAACGCCTTTATTTGCAGCGTACTCAAGTGCTGTGTAAGTTGTAATGGGCAAAGGTGAAATTACTATTCCGCCCGGATGAATACTTAAATGCCTTGGGAAGTTGGCAAGTTTTGTTGCAATATTAATTATGCTTTTCCATGGTTCAATATTAAAATTAAGAGATTTTGATTCAGGAAAACGTTTAGAAATATCCGGTAAATTTTTTGCATCTGTCCAGGGAATGTATTTACTGATCGTAGAAATTTCATTTTCTGAAAACCCAAATACTTTTGCGGTTTCTCTAAATGCCGAGCGTGCTTTCATCGTAACGTGAGTAGAAATAAATGCAACTTTATCGTATCCGTATTTTTTGAAAACATATTGTACAATCTCATCTCTTTCCTTCCAGCTAAAATCAATATCAATATCAGGCAAAGATGAACGGCTTCTGTTCAAAAATCTTGTGAAGTAAAAATCATATCTAACCGGATCAACTTCCGTTAGACCTAAGCAATAGCAAACTAAACTATTCGCAGCCGAACCTCTTGTAAGCGTCATCATTCCCCTTCTCTTCGCTTCAAGAAAGATATCGTGAACAATTAAAAAATAATCAGATAAATTAAGCTCATCTATAACCTGCAATTCTTCTTCCAATCGGCCTTCAATATCTTTTGCAATACTACTATATCTTTTTGTAAGCCCTTCGTGTGTGTGCTGCCAAAGCAGAGTAAAAGATGAATGTTTATGATCAGAAGGAAAGTTTGGCACTTTATGTTTACCCAGATCAAGATCAACATTACATTGACTGATAATAAATTGTGCATTAGAAAAAGCTTCGGGCAATTTATTTTTCAGATAATCAAAAGTGTGCGGCGGCTTGAAATAAAATTCTTTATCCAAAAGTTCTTCTTCTTTTAGATTTTTAACAGCCTCTCTTTTTTTTATTGCAGTAACAACTTTATAAAGTTGATAGTCCTGCGGTTCGGAAAAGTAAACGGGATTTGAAATTATATATTTAAGGTTTCTTTGTTTAGCTGCTTGAAATAATTTCCTTGCTTTTAATTTATTAGCATTAGTTATAATTAATTCCCCATAAATATTTTCATAAGCAGGAACTTTTAGAATTAATTCCAGAGAAGAAATTAGGATAAAGAGATTAGCCAATTCATTTTGTAAAAGTTTAAACAAAGAAAAATCATCTTTTAATTTTCTTGCTGTTATTATCCTGCAGATATCAGAATATCCATTAAAGTTTTTTGCAAGAAAAACAGCGTATATATTCTTATTGCCGGGCTCATCAATATATGCGCCCAAAATTGGTTTGATATTTTTCTCTTTCGCTTTTTTATAAAACGAAACAAGTCCGTACATTGCGTTTGTATCCGTAAGAGCAACGGCATCAAGTTGATAGCTTAATGCCTTATCAATTATCTCATCTATAGTAATAACGCCTTCAAGAAGAGAATAATTTGAATGAATATGTAAAGGATTCATTGTCATCCTGCATAAGCAGTTTTAAGTTGCTCTAAATTCAATGAAGTAGAATAATAAATATCGTTTTCGTTTAAGCCCTCATCATCGGGCGTATAATATTTTTCTGCACTGTCATTATGTGATTCTATTTTTACTTTTGTGTGCGAAAGTATTTCCAGATTCTCAACTATTATGTTGTTAAAATTTTCAGCATCAATTCTTCCTTCAATTAAGTATGGACCCATAGAAAGAGTTTTTTCAGCAACTACGGAATAAACCTTAGGAAATATCACAGCTTCGTAAGTGCCGGATAAATCTTCAAGAGATAAGAATTTCATAATATCTCCCTTTTTTGTTCTTATCCTTTTTGATGACATATACCAGCCGATCATTTTAATTTTTTTGCCGGCATATTTTTTCATTTGATCAGAAGAGATTAAGGATAACTTATCATTCCATTCCGTAAAAAACTCAAGTGGATGTTTGGTAACCATATAATCGAACGCTTCATATTCGGCTATACATTTTTCTTCAATTGAAAAATCATTTTTTGTTTTTACTGCATTCTCAAGCGCAAAAGATTCATTAATAAAAAAATCGTTATAACCTTCTTCCAGCATTTTGAATTTATTAAAATAAATATCAGCCAATCTTAAAAGCGTGTGGCGGGTTTCATTAAAACAATCCATTGCGCCGCACTTTATTAGAAGCTGAATTTCTTTTATTCCTATTTTGGCCCTTACAATAAAATCGGCAAGCGAAACATACTTGCCATATTTTTTTCTTTGTTCAATAATAATTTCCATCGAGTGACGCGAAAGATTTTTTATTGCCATTAAACCAATACGGATTTGTTTATCTTTCCCTTTGTATTCAATATCACTTTCATTTATGGAAGGAAGAAGGATTTTTATTCCAAGACGTTTTGCTTCCTGTATATAAACGGCAGCAGAATAAAAGCCGCCGCCATTATTAAGAACATTTGCCATAAACTCAGCCGGAAAGTGCGCCTTTAAATAAGCAACCTGAAAAGAAAGTAAAGCAAAACTTGCACTGTGTGCTTTGCAAAAAGAATAACCCGCGAAAGATTCAATTTGCCGCCATAGTTCATTTGATACAGTGCGGGAAATTTCTTTTGCATCACAGGATTCAAAAAATCTGTTTACAATCAATTGCATTGCCTGATGCGAGCGCATTTTACCGCTCATTGCTCTTCTTAAAACATCAGCTTCATCAAGAGTTAAGCCGGCAATGTGATGAGCCACTTTTATTACATCTTCCTGATAAACCATAACTCCGTATGTTTCTCCCAAAACTTTTTCCATTTCGGGCAGAAGATATTTTCTTCTGGAGGGATCTTTATGACGTGCGATAAACTCCTGCATCATTCCGCTTTCTGCAACGCCGGGACGAATGATTGAGCTTGCGGCTGTAAGCATTTCAAAAGTTGTTACATCAAGTTTCTTTAAGAGAGAACGCATTCCCGGTGATTCGATATAAAAACATCCGATAGTTAATCCGTTTCTTATTATCCTTATTGTTTCTTCATCATTAAACAAAAACTGATAATCATAAATATCAAAAGGTATTTCATCATTTTTTCTTGGAATGTTTTTGTACATACGGATTGGAAGAGTATCAATGCTGTACTTATCCAAAAAGTCTAATCCTGTTGAAGAAATATTTTCCTGAGAAATATCAGAAAGCATTTTTCTATCCCGCTTTTTTGCTCATACTTCTGTAAATGCCAACAACAATCCCAACAATTTTAAATGATGGATATTTTTTATCAATTACAATGGGTTTGTAATCAGGATTTTCTGAAACAAGTTCAATCTCATTTCTCTTTTTATAAAATCGTTTTACAACAGCGGCATCATCAAGAATTGCAACTACAATTTGCCCGTTCTTCGGCTCCAGATTTGGATTAACAATTACAATATCGCCGCTAAAGATATACGCATCTTTTAAGCTGTCTCCTTTCACCTTTAGCAAAAAAGAATCTTTGGGCATTTTTGCAATTGTTGGAAGTTCAACTGTATCAATTGCATCCGGATAAATTGTAAGCGGATTGCCGGCAGCTACTTCACCAAGCACCGGACGCGGTACAAAAAACTTGTCTTCAAGTGTAAGTTCAATTCCACGGGAAAGTTTTGGATTTTTTTTAATGTATCCTTTTTTCTCAATTGCTTGTAAATGCTGCTGAACTGTTGCCCGGTTTTTATAGCCAAAATGCTTGGCAACATCGGCAAGTGTTGGAGGAATTCCCTTCCCTTTTATCTGATCAATTAAATAATCCAGAATATTTTTCTGGGTTTCTGTTAATTCAATTTTCATTGGGCACCTTTTTGAGATTAAGATTATGAGTATGAATGAAATTAAGATTAAGAGTGCGAGTAAGAGTGAGACTAAGAATTAAACATTTTTCGTGCTTTTACTCTTAATAACGCTCTTAATCATAATACCATACATTTGTATGGCTAATTTAATTTGATACGAATAAAATGTCAAGGCAGGAATAAAAAAATCCTCTTAACTTTTTTAAGATTAAGAGGATTATGAAAGGAAATGAAACTTTTAATACTTTGAAAGAAATATTTTTTCCAAAGACTCCATCATTTTTTCTCTAAAAATTGGCTTGGAAATAAAATCATCAAATCCGGCAGCAATAAATTTTTCTTTATCGCCGGGCAAAACATAGGCAGTAACAGCAATTACAGGAATGTTGCTTAAAGCAGGCATAGTTTTAATAATCTTCAAAGCATCCAGACCATTATACTCGCCTTGTAAATTTATATCCATAACGATAAAATCAAACTGACTATTTAACAACAATGGCTGAGATTCCTCAAAACTTACTGCAAACTTAATTTCCTTTAGCCCTTTCATTTGGACTTTAAATAAAATCTGAGAATCAACCTGATCTTCAATATACAGGCAAGATAAATCCGAAAGATTTAATTGCGGTTTAGGTGGAACAAATAGTTTTTCAGTTTCGTCTTTGACCTCGGGAATAAAAACTTCAGGTGTCTCCGGTTCTTCTTCTAATGCTGCTTGCGGAATTACTTCTTCTTTGAAAGATTCTTGTACTTCGGGTTCTGTTAATTCAGAATTGCTTTCCGCTTGAAGTTGTTCTTCTTCCATTTTAGAAAGAAGTTCCTCGGCTATTGGTGTAACAGGTTTGAATATATCTTCCTCTTGTTCAACTTTTGAAAATTTTTCTTGTAATTCTTCTGTTATTGATTCATCTAAATCCTGTAATTCTTCGGAATGCTCAACTTCAGTCTGCAAATAAATGGGAGAAGTGCCTTCAAATTCTTTTTCAGTTTTAGAGAAACTCTCCTCAATGTTTTCTTCTTTACTCTGTTCAGGAGTTATAGATTCATAAGTTGGAGGGTTATAAATATTCACTTCTTTGATTGGAAGATTTAACGGGAATAGAAATCCTGCTTCCTGTCTCATTGCACCAACAACGGATTTATAATATTTACCATCCAGCATTGAAAGAAGAGTTTTGGTAAGATAGGACGTCAATTTGGGTAAACCAAAATCCTTGGGATCTTTATCTTCATTAAATATCTTATCAAAAGTATTCGATACATAATCTGACGTGCTGCCATATTGATCGCTTAATCCAATGAAGAAAGAATCTGAATCAATTGGATAAGCTGAGAAATATACTTTTTTATCTTTACTCAATCTTGAAATTACTTTGATAAGATAAAAGATCAGACTTTCAAATTTTTGCTTGTCGGAACTAAATATTAGTGAAGATGAGATCTTTCCATAACCAAAATGAATATCGTTAAGTCCTGAAATATCTTTTATATTTTTATCTAATACATCAACAATTTCTGTTATTGGAATATTTTCAATTTTGATTGTTGATTTATTTTGTAATATATCTGAGTACTCAGCAACAGCATTCATTGTATCCATCATCTTAACACGATTTTGATTTATAATATCTGCTGCTTCACGCTGTTCTTCTGTGGGATTTTCGATACCGCTAACTAACTCCTGAGCAAATCCAATAATTACATTCATTGGAGTTAAGATTTCATGAAATACACCTGATATAAAATTAGCATCGGGTATATTTGGTTTTACCTGCGAAGAATCTGGAACAATCTTCTCCACAACTACTTCTTTAATAACTTCCTTAATTATTTCTTTTGGTGGTTCTGTTGTAACAAGATATTTTGCGGGCTTTACAATTATTGTAAAAGATTCAACTTCATTATTAAAATCTAAAATGGGTGATGCAGTAATTTCGGCATCAAGTAAATCGCCGTTATGCATTTTAATTTTTGTCTCTAAACTAACTTCATCCCGAATCTGAGATTGAAATATGCTTGTGTTAACAATCCCACGGTCCTCATCGATAACCAAACTAGCAAATGAAGATTTGATTAATTCATCGCTTGTATATCCCAATTTTTCTATAACCGGATAGTTTATAAAAGTAATAAATCCGGATGAATCTGTTGTGAACACTAAAGAATCGGTTGAGTTAAAAATAACTTTAAGCATTTGATTTTGTTTATCTTTTTCAATGCTGGAAGTTATATCTTTAACAATATTAAAATGAGCTTCCCGATCGTTAAACCTGAATGAGGTTTTACTTATTTCAACTACAACAACAGAGCCGTCTTTTTTTCTGTGTCTGAAAGGTTTACTAAATTTTCCCTCTGTGCTTTCATCTCCAAAAGAATTTAATAATGTTTGGATATCTTCGGGAGCATAAAGATCAGTAAGATCCATCTGAAGAAATTCATCTCTGCTAAAACCATAAAATCTAATGGCGGCATCGTTTACTTCAAGAAATTTTAGATTTTCTTTATCGTAAATAAAGATTGGTTCGGGATTATTTTGTATTAAAATGTCGAACATTTTACCTCTGTTCTGAATAATAGTTTGAAGATCGTTTTCATCTTGTTTAAGTTTTTTGGGTTCATCAAGTATAATTATAATTTTTTTTGCTATCGAATCTTTTACCGATATTTTTAACAAATTGGCAGTTACCGATGAGTTGAGATAATCTACTGGATTTAAATCATCTCCTAAAAATATCTCATCACTATTTAACTCGCTCTCTGTAAAAGATTTTATATTTTCAGAAAAAAGATAAGGAAAAAGATCGATATAATTTTTTGATATAATATTTTCCCATTCTTTATTTAAAAATTTACAAAAAATTTGATTTGCTTGCTCAATTTTTCCATTAAAATTAAGTAGTGCTGCTGCTCTGGGAAATTGTTCAACAAATCCTTCTGCAAATTCTGAAAAAATATTCCCTGCATTTTTCGTAATTTTTTCATCATTAATCAGACCAATTACTGCATACACTTTATTCCGTTTATCCAACAGCGGAATGAGAAATGTATTCTGATTTACCTGCGAATCATTTACTTTTTTACCAATACCTTCCAACACGATGGGGTTTGCGGTATTAAGAATGTAATCATCAAGTGAATTGTAGACTGACACAAGATGTGCAGGCAGAAATAACTCTTGCCTTTTTCCAGGTGCTAAAGAAGTTTCAATCCCTAAAATTTCTGAGTAAGATTTATTGATTGCAATAAACTTTTTTTGCAAATCTTTTATCCAAACCGGAAAATTATAACCATCAATTATAACCTGGAGTCTTTTTAATCCAACTAATGTAAACGGAATTAATTTCTCAATCTCATCAAGCAATGATTTGATAGATTTATTTTCTTCCTCAAAGAAACGTCTGCCAATTTTCATCCGAATATTATCTGCAAAAAATTCTTGATTACCAAAATTTTCCCGGCTAAAAAAAAGTAAAATTAACTTTTCACCATCGGTATCAACGGGACTAATAATTAAATCATAAACAAAATTTTCGCCAGTATTAACAGTAACAGAAAAGTCTTTTATGATTTTTTTCTGATTCGTGAATACTGCTGTCCCAATTTCATCGGTTAATTGTCGGGCTGAATCATTGGTAAAGACCTGCTCTATTGTAAGTGAGAATTCGTCGATATAAAATGTACGTGCAGCTTTTTGATTGACGTGTAAAATTTCAAAGGATGAGTCTAAAATTATAACGAGATCGCTAACGCTCTCAGCAATTTTAGAATATAAATCGATCCACTCTTTAATTCTAGGTTCCAAGTTTTATAAAAATTTATTAAAGTGTTGAAATTGTAACTTCATTCGAATAATCAGAGTATCTGATTAAATCGTAACCTCTTACTCGATATTTATAATTTTTACCGGCTGTTATATTAAAATCCAAATACAGAGTAGTTGATGCATCAACTCTTCTTAAAAGTTGATATTCATTCGCATCAATTTTTCTTTCGATATCAAAATATAAAGTATTATTATCTGATTTATTCCATCTTAATTCCACTACACCAACATTTTTATTATATACCGCAGTTAAATTTGTTGGCGGCAAAAGAATGTTAGAAAGAATTTTTATCATTACGGTGTTACTTAAAGCTGAATCAGTATTGCTATAAGCTTTGATACGATAGTAATAAGTTCCTCCAGAAATAAGCCCGTTACCGGCATCTTCATAGTTAACTGTATTTCTACTTACTGCTGCTATATTTACAAACTTAGAATTATCAGAGCTTCTTTCAACTACAAAATAATTCTCATTTTCACTATTGTCTTTCCAATTAAGTTTAACCGTAAAAGAGTTAGTTAAAGTTGCCGTAAGATTTGTTGGAGGATATAAATCGCCCGAAGTAATTATACCTGCTGTATTAACTTCAGCACTAAAAGGTGATTCACCCGAACTTTTTATTCCTCTAACTTTATAAAAATAAACTTTGTTTGGGTCTAAATTATAATCGTTTACGTTATTAGAATTGCCCGAAACTTCCTGCATCAAATTATATTGCCCACCAATTTCAATCTTTTTCCAGATTTGATATTTCTCAACATATCTTGAAGAATCTTTCCAACTAATGTTGCATGATCCATCACTAAATTTTATTAAAGAAACATTATAAGGTTTATATGGGATATGATTATCAATTGTAATATTGATATTACTAATCACATTGCTTTTTTGTGAAGTGTTATTATTATCATAATAGATAAGATAAACATTAATTGTTTTTCCAACATAAGATGAATCAAAATTATAAAATATTTGCGGCGCACTTCCATCTTGATTTGGAGGATAGTTTCTTTTGAAGACTCCGTTTATGTATAGCTCAATAAATTTTAATGAGTAAGGGCTTGCTACTGAATATATTATCTCATCTGTGCCTTCAGAAATTTGTGTGTTATCAGTCGGGGAGGTTATTTTTATTTTTGAATCGATATTTGATTGATTGCTGCTTTGATCCGGAGATGTGGAAAGATCAACACAAGAAGAAATTATGGATAAAGTAAAAAAAATAACCGATAACTTAATAAAATTGGTTTTTGTTTTTCTGTTCATCGCTATTTTTTTACTTATTTAGTTACCTTACGCAAATCTGTGAAACCTTCGAGGTTTGGCCAATAATGTTGTTAAAATAATAGAAAAATTCTTAATTATTTCAGAAAACCTCGAAGGTTTTTA